>Ga0160427_10000122_pt1 | contig 56223 bp, 51 predicted proteins | sample SolpanmetagenomL_FD_108194 | JGI IMG/M metagenome (GOLD analysis project Ga0160427, IMG submission 108194) | Solar panel surface microbial communities from Lawrence Berkeley National Laboratory, California, USA - L | ecosystem: Engineered > Built environment > Solar panel > Unclassified ...
AGGAGAGGGTGGACAGGATTGAGGTACCCAAGACAGTGGACGTTTTGCAAGGTCTGCTCAACGTCATCCCCATGCAGTTGATGGCATACTGGTTGGCAGTCGCTGAAGGAGTGAACGTTGATTTCCCGAGGAACTTGGCGAAGAGTGTGACTGTGGAGTAGGCAAAGGAAAGAGCAGCAGCAGTATGCTTTCGATATGACTGTATGAGAGTTTTCAAGACTGGATGAAGAATGATTGTAAGAGTTTTCAGACAGGAATCGCATGGGCGGCAGGGGCTTGCATTGGAAGGTGAATAGGATTGTTTCTTTCTTTCTGGACTGCCGCCCAGTCTACTACAATAGCTAGGGTATGAATGTTAATTGTACGATGTAAAAAACGAGTACCTCCTTCCTTCACAATTAATGCCTCTTTCCCCACCCATCACATGAATTACCCCACGAAAATGCCAAGATCCATTCAGCTGATCAATCTTAGCCTTTTGCGGCTGAAGATAGCGTCGGCTTGGTCTGTTTGTTCCTTTCTCTTCGTTAGAATACTACTTCGCGGTCGACTTTGCTTCTCTTTCCTCGTCCACCACCACATCACCATCAACTCACCTCCCTCTCACCATCATCTCACGCCTTCATCTCGTCTTAAGCTCGCTCTTTAGCTCAAGACCCTCAATCCACCTCAACCTTATCGACCTCACCAAGACAAGATGCGCTCATCCACCATCACGTCCGCCACTCTAGCCCTTCTCACGAGCACCGTCCTCGCGCAAAACAACGCTCAAGTCCCAGTCTGCGCAGTACGTCTCTCCCTTTGCACATCCAACCACTTGAAACCTAAAGCTAACATGCTACTCTCTCCTCCCTCAGCAACCCTGCGTGACCAATCTCCTCGCCTCAACCAATTGCGGCCTCGACGCAACCTGCATCTGCTCCAATAGGTCCTTCCTCTCCCAAATCTCCTGCTGCATCACCGCTTTAGGCAGCAACGGTCAACCTACCTGCGGCGCAGCCGACGTCACACAAGCCATCAATTACGCCAACTTTATCTGCGGCACCGTAGGTGTGACTGTTCCTCAGTCAGTTGTATGTTCATCCTCTACTGCTGGTGGAGTCGCTACACCGGTGCCTCAAGGTAGCCGCACGAGTTCGATCGACGCAGCGGGAACTGCCAGTCTGGCTAGCGTGTACAGCTCCGTGCAATCATCCATAGCGAGTGCCGCTGGCGCTACTAGCGGTGCATCTTCGATCCAAAGCTCCGTCGCCAGCGCAATGAGCAGCGGTCTATCAGCCGCATCTTCCGCCCAAAGCTCCGCGGCTAGCAAGGCCAGCAGTGCAATTTCTGCTGCGGCGACCAACACTTCCAGTCTCAGTGTCGCTATTGCGTCTGCTACGTCTGCGGCGGGTAGTGCGAGGAGCTCGGCGGCGAGTGTGGCGAGTAGCGTGGCGAGTGCGGCTAGTAGTGCTGCTGCTAGTGTAACTCCGAAGGCGGGAAATGATGCGGCGAGCGCAAGAGGGGGAGTTGCTGGTGTTGTTGTTGGTGCTGCTGTGCTGGTTGCGGGGGTGTTGTTGTAGGATGTGGTGCTGTAAATTGAGAGAGAGAAAGGTGGGATGGTATAATGGCGTTGTAGGCACACGCCAGCCAAAGGTGTGAATATTGGAGACAGATATGGATGTCAGCTTGCTTAAGTATAGCTTTGGCATCATTCCATTCTTCTCTGGCGTCGTCGTTGTTGTCGTTGTCATCTTCGGGTTGAAACCAGCATATACACTATTCTGACTATTTTTTCTTTTCTTTTTTTGTTGCGTCAATTCCTTCCATCTGTTTTGCTTTTAATTCGCCTCCGTCTTCTTCTTCTTTTTCTTTCTTTATATTTATTGTTGCTGGAGTACATAGGGAACAATGGTTTCATGGCTTCTCGCTACAAAAGGTGCTAAGGAAGACAGTAGAAGACGAGGACGACTGATGAGTGAGTGGATGAGTAAGAGTTAAGTGAAAGTGGAGTAAGACTAAGTGAGTGGATGAGGGAGTGAATGAGTGAGTTAAGTGAAAAGAAAAGTTGTGAATCCTAGACCTATTATGATTTACTCACTATACTTCATGTTCTTTCAATACACAACGCAAATAGGCACGAAATTATACACTAGTTTTATTTCGTACGAGTAGAGTAGAGTAGATAGAACCTACCCCCTTGTGCTTACTTATATAGGAGTTATATATATACAAGTATTATCTATCCAGTTAGGTATCTCTAGAAGGGAAAAAAAAAGCCCTTCTATTCATGCATATCATCCTTGATATACTAAACTCCAATCTTCATTCAAGCCATGATAATCGTCAATTCGAACAAGAAGTGTCTCGGACTAAAACCATGTACCAACGCCAACATTACTCAACCCACTTGAAGGAAAGAAAGAAAAATCGAAACAAGTAACCGAAAGGCTAGTGTGTGTTTCTCAATGGAGCACACTCGTCGATCCTTTTCGCTCAAAGAAGATTCGGAATCGTCGCAGTTTAAGTAGTAGTGCCAGTTCCGGCGAACGATCAGTTCGGTGTTGAGTATACAACGCAGCATCGCTCTCGAGCTCATGTCTCATTGCGACGATGATGATGATGGTGCACTTGCTGGCAGTTCTATCCAGTAGTAGGAGAAGATAAAGACTCAGACTGCTGGCGGTGGAATGGGGAGTATTTAGACGAGAAAAGATTATTGTTAGTATTGTTAGCTTGTGGTGGAGGCGTGTTGTTTTGTCTGACAACGATTGGAGTGCGCGGAGAAGATGGTGGTAGCGCGAAGGCTGGTGCGGTATTCGGCATGCTGAATGATGCATCCTTGAAGATGGCGGAATAGGACGTTAACAACAACGAGATTAGTTCGTTGGGTACATTGAGAGTTGGTGCAAAGACGATGCTAACTGTAATCGTTCGTTAGTACAGAAAACCAACTGACGTCAAGAACATGAGACTTACTATTCCGTATACTCATCTTATTCCTGTCAGCCCTTTCAACCACACCAATCAGGAAGCGTGTCAATGTAGCGAGAAGCTCGAGATTCGCCTCTGGAAGTCGTTGGACCAGCGTACTGACAGTCGCGATACGAGCACTTAAGCTCTCAATATCTTTGTACCTTATTAGCATAGTACAAGCTAATCGATCATGACCGACACTTACCCATAGCATTGATGAACTCCACCTGCATTGCCTGCGTCAAAACACTCTCCGGCAAGTCCCTCAGATACGCCTTAAGCAAAGACGCTACAGCATGAACATCGTAATATTGTCCATCCTGTACCAACTTGACATCTCCCTCATTATTGAATCTCTCCTTCAAAGCTTTAATAGTCAGGTTCGCTCCACTCAGTCGAAAAATGCCCTCTTCATTTATAGCTTGTTTGTACTCGAGGTACTCGATACATCTGAAGACAGGCGCGGGCAGAAGCACATCAACACCTTGCGGTCCGAAATGCTTGGCTGCTTCAGCTAGTGGCGCGCCAAAGACGACTTTTGAGGATAATGAGAACGCTTTACTGGCTGTAGGTCGATGTCGGCTTAAACTGCGCTCGTGCTTGTGAGATGAGGAGGAACCATTATCTTCTGATGATTTGTTGCTTCGGAAGCCGAAAAGACTTCTCTTCTTCGAATGACCACGTTTTTTGCCTGATGTTGTCTCTGAGGCTAGCACAGCTTCGTCGAACGATGGACCACGGATATTGTCGTGTTGTGGGACACCCAGACTGATGCTGGAACCCGATGGACTGTCTAATGTGGGACTGAGAAGAGCTGTCTGGAGTGGATTACCAATCACGGGAGCGCTGGCCGCGACCGTCGAGTCATATCCTACAGCACGTAGACGTGGATTATCAGCAGTAGCCGTCACCACTTTCGAAAGCTTTCGTGGTTGATGGCCATCTTGAGATTGGGTGGGTTGCGTGCGCTCGGCGACTGTGTGCGGGAGTAGAGCCTCGATCCAATCATCTCTTGCTTCATCACTAGCAGCACATAGGACATGCTTAGCAGAAGACGAAAATCCATCCCTCTTTGTTTCGAGGATCAGAAAAACATGCTTGTACTCAGCCGACCCTGGGTTACGCTCACGTGCTATACGTGCATTCACCAGGTTGATGCTACCTAGCACATCGCCAACCGGTTCGACGTAGTACTTCAGAAGAGGACCCTCCAACGCGAAATACCTAGACTTCCAGCTTCCAAAGGTATTGCTTTTCTTAGACAAGAAGCCAGATTTGCGTCTATTGTCAAATGTCGAAGAGCTCATAGCAACGGCAGAGTCATGATCAGAAGGACTAGGAGATACACTGCCGGAGCCATCCAGCACATGCGTAGAGAGGTAGCGACAAACAATCAAAGCTGCGGTGTCGTCTAATTGAGTGTCCAGGAGGACCTTGAAATATTGTGTAAGCGCTGCCTGCCTTAACTGTGTATTGACCTTGACTTGGTCGGCAAATGAGCTGTCTTGTGGTAACATGGCGGGAAGATTGCAGGTAGACTTGACGGAGTGGTGCATCGTTGGCAGACCAGACATTAACTTTTCCGCCGTCCACAGTTTTCTCTGATCCGAACGTCGAACGACTTCTAAAGTGAATGCATCTGTAGATTTCTGCATGACTTGCACTGGGCTGTCGTGCCGAGGTGAATCATCAGCTGGACAAGATATCTTGATCTCGATTCGCCTCAGAGCATGAGGTGGGAGCAATAGCCCGGGATATGCATCAGATACAAGACCCCTATAAACGGCATCATTATCAGAGGAGACGAAGTCTGAGTCGTCGCGATTCTGCTGGGTAAGTGCAGTATCTTCCGTGGCTATTGAGGTAGAGCGTGACTTCATCGAAGATACATCATCCATGACCGTAGATGAGAATGAAGGCATATCTATCGGGCCCAATGAAGGCAACTGTAAGAACTGTCTTGGTTCTCTCGGAGATAGTGGTAGACCAGCCATTGTGAATGCTTCAGTGAGTGGAGTGTGTATTGGCAAAGGAGTCTTTGGTGCTCGTGGCATAGGAGGATTGAGAGGACGGTCGATAGGGCGGGGACTCATTGGTAGTCCAGGGCTTTGCAGTGGTGCGAAAAGCGAGTAAGAGATCGTGGCAGTGCCACCTGCATCAGATCTTGACATTACGGGTTGAGGACGAGGTCGAGGAGATGCTGGTAGACCAGATGTGAGTGGTCTCGACGGCAATATCATATCCTCCACAGGTGCGAGTGGCTCCAATTTGGCAAGGCTGATATCGTTGGAAAACTGTGCCTTGCTCTTGTTTGAAGATTTGGTCGATGGGCTCCACTGCGCCCCTTGAGGCTCAGCGCCTTTTCGTCCATCATCATCCTCATTTCGAGTTCGACGACGGCCACGTTCTGCAGGAGTAGGTAGCTGGGTAGGAGAATCACTGTAGTCTGAATCCGAGTAGAACCCATTTTGTTCTTCTACTGCGACCTGTATTTGTTTCGGTTTGGCGGTCAGGTTGAGCGGCGTTGGTGGTCCTTTTCGTGATTGTGGTCGTTGGTCTTTCGGAGTCGACGTTGGCATTATCAATCGTGGTGGAGGCACATCTTGAGGTGTTTCAGGTCGTGACATATTTTTCGCGGTCGCTCGCGTGAGTGGAGAAATCTTCACAGGTGTGGCCTCTAACACCATTACGCTGCCCGTATCAGAAAGCACACTCTCGTTTCGTTGATGCGAAGACAAAGGAGAATCGTCAACCGTGCTGCTAGGCTTGTACATGGCTGGCGTGACCACACCTGATCCCGGAGGTGTTTGAGGACTTGCTCCCGCCTGTAGTTTATCGAGTCTTCTGTTCTGAGGTGTCCCTGGCATAGCGTCCAAATCGATTGAGCCCGCTCTAGAACCAATCTCATTATCCGTGCTCGTTATCGCGCTTGGGTTGTTGCTTAATGTCTCTTTCAGCTTCTGCCTGTATCTGTCCTTTTCCTTTAAAGCTCTTTCCAAATTCTTGTTCAGATCCAGCATCATAGCTCGTTGCTTCTCCACCAGTCGCCATAGCTGCTCGCTCCTCGCTGCAACGCTTCGTTTCTCTTCCAGAACCTTTTGTAGCGCCGCTTCTGCTGAACCACTTGCAGCAATCAAGCTTGCGATATCATCTTCAGAAGAGCTCAGCCGTGAGGCGTCCACCGCAACATTGTTTGATCCAGAATGGTTAGGCTCCGTTGGTTCTGTCGGCGTTCCGATCGAGATACTGTTTACTCTTCTTACAGCTTTTGCAGTCACAGGTGTGGGATATGGTGCCTGGAGGATTATGGGCTGTGAAATGCTCCTTCTCGCAACATGCCGTGTCGTCCTAGGTGTAGATATGGCGATATTTTCCTTTTCACTCTCCGCTCGTGCTGGTGGTTCTTTAGTCATTACTGATGCCAGATCCTCCACAGTCTCCACGCTGACATCTTCTCTTGCACCCATCATCACAGCCTCCCAGCGTTCTCTTGGCGATGCTGCAAGCTCTTGTGTGCTCAACCCAGCATAAAACGACGGTCTAGCAAATCTCTCTCTTACACTCAATTGTCTCTTGAGAAATGGTTCATTGCCGTTCACTGATGTTCTCAGCTGTCCAGCAGTTTGTTCAGCAGCAGCCTCTCCAGACTGACGTGCAGTCAATATCGTGGTGGGATCTTGATGTGGGCGCTGTTGTATGCTGGTGCTATAACGAAGCGTGCTATGGTTATCAAGATCGAGAATAGGATCAGATCTTGATCGGCAAACTTCTCCTAGGGAGGCAGACGGAGGATTATTTGACTTCTGACGAGGAGAGTGATGATGCGGAAAGGAGAATTGGAAATCTGAGAGTGCGAGCGCGTGAGATCGTGCCTGCAGTGGCGGCAGCTGAGGTCGAGGGATGTGGTTGTTCTCGGCGAATGAATTCGTCTCGGAGATTATTCGAGAGTGTGGTTGAGATTGTGCTTGTCGTGTAGCATTAAGAGATGGATGGTGCGTGCTATACATGGCCTACCTGCCTACCCGTAACCTCGCGTGTTTGCGCGATGTAGATGTAGGCGCTTATGGGGGAAGGCGAAACTCGAGTGGGTTACCAAGGTTGTGCATCAAAATGGGTATGATATATGCAGGTTACACAGAAAGTGCTATAGTGCAGGCGGCTAGCGCTAACAGACCTGCTGTGTGGTCGTACGGCTGAAGGAGAGTGTATGCGAGCTAGCAAAGAAGAAACGAGCGACAGTAAGGTAGTGTGGTGGAGGTGTATTGTATTGTGATCGATCGAGGAGAGCAGTGGAGATGCCTACAAGCTAAGACTATGGATCTTCGTCCAAACGTTTCGTCGACCAAGGATGCAAACAAGCCGTCTTACTCTTGATTTTTGACATATATCACATCTAAGTTACTTTACTGGTTCTCGAGTCTCTTTAGCATACTGCTCAATCCCATGGCACAATATGGTAGTATCGCGCATATATGTAGCGAAGCAAGGAGACTGTGTTGACTACAACTAAAGTGTCACAAACCTCCTAGTCCTACACTAATCCTTCTAAAAAGACCAAGTTTGATGTGCCTCGCCGGCACAAACCCCTCCGGTTGACATGAACCGAATCCTTCTCTCATCACGGGAACCTTGCTTTAGTCTCGTTTCAGGGTGAATCCTTTGCATGCAGGTCCAGAACTCTCATGGGTTGTAAGCTTGACTTTCACTGTGGTCAAAGTTAGGGTTCCGGCACACCCCACGCTCTCCGTTTCGAGGGCACGGTTTCAGAGCTGTATCGAGTAGTTGTCTATTGACGTTTGAAATGCCAAAACACTCTAATCAACGCCGTCTTAACGGGCTAGACTACTTGGCGCTAGGCGAATCGTTCATGCGCCGCGTTAGAAATAACAGGTACCATACAGGAGGTTGATCATGCGGCCAAGTTTGGACTTCTTTATAAATACCAGGTAGTGGATGAGAACTTCCTTGTCGAGACGCCATGGCTATGCTATAGACAAGACATTCTAAATAAAACAAATCTATAAAATCAAACCTTCTATAAAACGACGTTCTATCCCTTGTTTCAGACCTGAAAACCCTAAGCATTGTGAAATGATCATCATCATCATCATTCACCTTCCAGGTAACCTTACTTCATAGCCGTCGAATGCTCAAACCAGGAATCAAGCACGGCTGATGGTGTCCTCTGTCCAGTAGCATCCAGCCCAAAGTTGCTTCCCACTCTAGGTCTCGCAGTAAGATAATCTCTCACCATCTCTGAACTCGGTCCTCGACTGCCAGGTATAGGACGTAAGCCAGGAGTGGCTGGTGGTGTTACACCAGGCGATTCCATCCGAGCATAGCCAGTGGCAGAGGGACCTCCAATATGTGCCATGATATTCCCGCCTGCTGGCGCTGCTGCCCCAGAAGCATAGTATCCAGCTGGCAAGTAGCTAGATACACGATTACCAATTGTGTTTGTTGCAGCGCCTGCGGTTGGTGAAAAGAATAGAGAACTTGTTGTGGGCGTCCTCTTCTGTCCTTTTGTGCTTGGTTTAGGTAAAGTGCTGAACCTTTGTGTGCTTCTATCGCGTGCACCTGTATATGCAGTATTTGTTGACGTCAGGGCTTCCATAGACATATTCGAATCTCCGTATGTGCTTGTGTATCCTCCCATGTTTCTGGACTTTTCATTCGAGAATTGTGATGCTGCACGCTGAGCTGAGCGGTTGATGGACCAAGCCACAATCAATCGCCATGCAAACACGATAGCACCCAAGGCTGCGAGCACTGCTCCCACGACGATGAAAACTGTGCCTTCCAAAAGACTTGATCTCTGCATGAACGGCGCAGAGCTCAGGTCCGGAACAATCAAAGATGGTATAGAGGTGACAACACCCGCTATCGTTGGGGCATTGGAGAGAAAGCCAGAGTGGACGACTGTGGAGGCAGCAGCAGCTGCTGTAGTGGAGGCTCCTGTACTACCAGGAGTGGTCGAGGCGGCAGATGGAGCTGTGTTGATTGAGGGTTGTGTTACGGTGGCTAGGTTCGGTAGATCTGTAAGAGTTGTTTGTTGTGCTTGCGTGGCGACGGCCAGGAGGATACTGAGGAATACTGCGCACCGCAGACGCGTAAAGGCAGAAGACATATCTATGAGTCTCTTTTACGCGCTGAGAAGATTCTCAATGAGGAATCGCTTGTCTTCTTCAGAAAGTCTTGAATGACGCGGCAGTTGTTGTCTTTGGTGAGGCGCTGAGAGAGTGGTCGATCTAGTGTTGTTGAGTGCAAGGTGGAAGAGAGCGTAATTGGTTGCCAGGATTTCGCCAATGGATGGACACCAGGATGGCAGAAGAGAAGGCAGTGGCATGTCAGAGGGTCAGCTGACAGGAAAGGAATGTACCCAGATACTGATGGTGGCTTGCTTGATTGTTTTGGTGAAGGAGATTTTTGTTTGGATTTCCCCTGAACGGGCTGAGCTCCGTTACGACAAGGTTTTTGTCCAGAGTGACGACGATTCCGCGAGACTGATTCTTGGTGCTCAATCTTCAACTTGCAAACACCATCTCTTCGAACCAACATACCAAAACTACACCGTATCCGTAGTCAAGGCCAGCTTGCAAACGGGTCATCAGGAGCAACGATCCACCCCCTCCACCACATCCACCACATCCACCTCTTACACCATGGCCATCGCAAAGAAAACCCGCAAATTCGCCACAACTAAGCGTCTAATCGGCCAACGCGACGCCCGCCTCAAAGAAAACCAAGAAAAGCAAGCCAAATTGCACGACTCCCGCTCCAAAGCCCCCGGCGGCGAGCTCATCCGCGAAATCCCCCAAGCACCCTCTCAAATGTTCTTCTCCCACAACACCGCCCTCGCACCGCCCTATCCCGTCCTTATTGACACCAACTTCCTCTCACATACCATCCGATGCAAACTGCCGTTGCTGGAAACACTCATGGATACGTTTTTGGCGACGGTGAGGCCGATGATTACGAGTTGTGTGATGGCGGAGTTGGAGAAGTTGGGGCCGAAGTATAGGCTGGCGCTGCAGATTGCGAGGGATGAGAGGTGGGAAAGGCTGACGTGTGATCATAAGGGGGTGTATGCGGATGATTGTATTGTGGATAGGTGTGTGAAGCAGAGGGTGTATGTTGTGGCGACGAATGATAAGGATTTGAAGAGGAGGATAAGGAAGAGTAAGTCTATAGTGTTGTTGCTCAGAGATCTATATCTACGGTCACTAACATATAGTACAGTTCCTGGTGTGCCACTTGTTAGTGTCGCAAGAGGGAAGTATGTAGTAGAACGCCTGCCGGATATTCCCGAGAAGTGATCGATCAGTCTGAGCACAACAACTCTCACCAATGTACCACCCAAATCACGAAGGACAAGCCCTCGAACACTAGATTTACTTTCGGACAAAACATCTCACGATAAAGTGCCAAGGGTACCGGGCAATTGACTAGACGTGTCAGTCCTCGAGTATCACATCGGCAAGAGTCGCCGCAATATCGTACAACTCACTCGTATAGAACTTGTAGAGTGCCTGTGACAAGTAGAAGAGAACTACTCCTCCGAAGAAAGAGAAGGCGAAGTATAACGATATTATAGGCGACTTACACAAGACATATAAGTAAAGATTTACAAGTCTTAAGAACAAGCAAGCACGACTAGGACAGGACATTCAAGCAGACCAGCAAAGGTCTTTCGTACAGATTAGGTATGCATGGGTGTGGAGTACACTTGCACAACCGGCCGACGTCCTCGAAATCCTCCGGGAAAGCGCTCAGCGAATTCAGACTAGTGGTCGTGGACAAAACACATTTCACAGTGTTTTGGAGGTGGAGAGCAGTGTGCAGAGAGTCTGTCTCGAACGAGTGGAAGGATTCGACACGAGGCGACAGGTACATCCCTGCAACATCTACTACAGTATATACATTTCAAGCCGCTGCCTGTGAACGGCTTCAAGCCTTGTTTTTGAGAGCCTGCCATCTTCATGATACTACTATGTCCTACCCCTCCGTCTTGTTCTGGCTCCTTCCAAAGATGCTACATGTACTTTTCTCCCGGGCGGTGGAGGCCAACCCAATATCTTGCGACCGACCTCGGTCCGTTTATGGATGACTGGTTCCAAATCGGTGGCGTATTGTACCTGCGCTGTGAGATGACCACAAGTTGTCCCGCGAAGGCTGAGTAGGTGTGGCTTAGCCAACCCAGTCTGCACGAAGACGTGCTAGGCCGTCCAACATGCACTGGCAGCACGCAGTCCTGCGGGCAGATCTTTTGACACGCTTGCCACAATGCGGACAATATGCGTGCGTTTCAGGAATAGTTGCAAGGTGGTGGTATAGTCCTCACCTCGCAACACCAGCACCATCTCTATCCAGCAACGCTCTCGCAGCCGCAATCTCAGCATCATCATAGCCCTCCCATCCGCTCGCCTTGGAACCATGCTTCCTCACAATCTCAGCCAAGTGTTTCGTAGCCAGCTCCTTGAGCTTCTGCATCGTCTTCATTGTCGGCGTTGGGAAATCCTCATCTGCAGGCATCTTGGCTAATCCGGTATTTCCTAGACTCTCGATAAAAGAGATAAGAGCTGTTGATACGAGATGGAGACCGTAGAAGCCACGAAGGTAGTCGTCGCATAGCTCGAGACTGCGCGAGTAGCTTTTTAGACAGCGGAGGAGCGTGCGTAGTTTCTCGGCGTCGGTGAGACTTTCGGAGCTGGGATGAGAAGTGGCGGAGATGTAGAGGATTTCTGCTAGGCGGGCATGTATCTGGTCGAGACGTTAGACAGTATTCCTGCGCCTTTGAGGTCGAACATCTGGACTCACATTCCAAGCATTCGGTGTGGTCAACAGCACATCCTCGTAGCAATATACAGCCTGCGCATACATCCCCTGCACAAAGTACAGTTCCGCCAACTCAGCCCAACTCTCCGCATCCACTGGGCTAATGTCAAGTAATTCCATCAACGCAGAAACAGCCTCAGCAGTCCTGCCCATGCTCTTCAACAACGCCACGAGCCTCTTCCTGATGACCAAATTCGTCGGTTTCTGCTTGATGAATTCGCGATATACCAAGAGCTGCAACTCCAATTCTTTATCGTCTTTTGCGACAGCTTCTTGGTACATGCCCATCAGCCCCATAACACGCTCGTTTCCCAAGCCAAAACGCGCTTGCAGTTGTTCGATGCAGCGCGCTGCGGAGGCATTATCACCGGTGCGAAGGCAAGAGTAGAAGAGGTTCTCGTAGCTGTTCCATTTCTCGGGACTGTCTGATTCGAAGAGGAGGGAGAGGGGGTATGGAAGGGATGATGGTGCTAGTTCGGAGAGGACGCGGGGAGCGAGTTGGGAGCGGTGCAGGGTGTCGTGGGAAGACGGGAGGACAGGCGGGCGGAGGAGTTCTGTGGACATGATGGGAGGTGTTGGTATTTGGGTTGTAGATGTGAAACAACAACGAAGTAGACTTGAAACTGATGATTTGTCAAGCCAATGACTTCACCCCACAATCCCTGGCGATTAGTCCCTATCACCACATCACTGTACGAAGTACAACTAGTTTCTTTCTAGTCGTGTGACATACTGCCTCGACCCTTTGTGACTAGCACTACCACCGAGGGTCAAAAACCGCCCGTGGTCGGAACTGCTGATAATGCTCCCCTAGTGGACGACATGCAACATCATCTGGTCTGATCCTCAACTGCAACCATGTTCGAAAAGTCTCTCTACGATCTCATTCGAGGTCTGCGGAACCACAAAGGCAACGAAAGAGAATACATCCAGGCTAGTATAAGAGAATGTCGGAAAGAGATCAAGACGCAGGACATGGACCTCAAAGCCATTGCGGTATTGAAGTTGACCTATCTGGAGATGTTTGGCCACGACATGTCTTGGGCGTCCTTCAATGTACTGGAAGTCATGTCTTCGCCAAAATATGCATTAAAAAGAGTGGGATATCTAGGCGCAGTGCAGAGCTTTAGGCCAGATACAGACATCCTCGTACTAGCCGAGAACCTGCTCAAGAAGGACCTTGCGTCACCTCAGATACCAACTCTATCGCTACCACTGGTTGCTATACCCCATGTCATCAGTCCGTCAATGGCCAACTCTCTCCTCTCCGACCTTCTACCTAGATTGACACATTCAAACGCTTCCGTACGCAAGAAGACGGTGGTTACATTGTACAGACTCGCTCTTGTATATCCAGAAACATTGCGGCCGGCATGGCCCAAGATCAAAGAGCGCCTTTCCGATGAGAATGAAGACCCGAGCGTGACTGCGGCGGTGGTTAACGTTGTGTGTGAGCTGGGCTGGAGAAGACCCCAAGACTTTCTACCTCTGGCTCCACGACTGTTCGACCTGTTGGTAGATGGTAGCAACAACTGGATGGCTATCAAGATTATCAAGCTATTCGCTACACTGACTCCATTAGAGCCAAGATTAGTGAAAAAACTGTTGCCGCCCTTGACATCGATTATCAAAACAACACCTGCCATGTCTTTATTGTATGAATGCATCAATGGCATCATTCAGGGTGGTATACTTGAGGCTGCTCGAGGAACAACCGAAGGGGATGATATTGCCAGACTCTGTGTAGGGAAGCTCAGAGGCATGTTAGCGATCGAGGGCGATCCTAATCGTGAGTCTGAACAGCTAAAGCTATTCATATCAGCTTGACTAATCTCTTACAGTTAAATATGTCTCTCTATTGGCATTCAATCGTATCGTCGAGCGCTACCCACATCTCATCGCAATGCACGAGGACCTGATCATGTCATGCCTCGATGATGCCGATGTTTCCATCAGGCTTCGAGCGTTAGACCTAGTCGTAGGCATGGTCAATCCTGATAATCTTACCCAGATAGTAGATGGCTTGATGCGACAACTTCGGAATGCGCCTGTCGAAGACGCTGCTGATGATGTGCTGAACGACAGAGGAGCCACTGCTGGCATTCAGCCATCCGCAGATTGGGAGGACGATGATGCGTCGCAAACACTAAAACCAGACAACAAATCTGGCCAACCACCTCCCTTGCCCGATGACTATCGATTAAATACTATCCAGCGGATACTTGAGATGTGTAGTCGGAATAACTACACCAATATTAACGACTTTGATTGGTATATCAAGACGTTGGGAAGTCTTGTACGACAGGTTCCACCACCATCTATACACGAAGAAAGCAGGAGTTCAAGAACGTCGGACGATGTGGCGGTACATATTGGTACTGAACTACAGAATGTGGCAATACGAGTAAAGAGTTCAAGAACAGAAGCGACCAGGGCGGCAGAAATGCTTCTAGCCGTTGATAAAAGATCCCTACTGTTCCCATCAACACATAATGGTGGTCAAGGCGTTCTTGAGTATGCTGTCTGGATAGCGGGTGAATATGCACCCCACCTGGAAAATGCTAATAGTGCACTCGACTCTTTGGTGCATTCTTCAGTGTTGCAACTTCCTGTTAGGATATTAAGTGGTTATGTACAGGCAGTTATCAAAATCGCAAGTTTCCTGATGTCAGATACCCAACGAAGCTGGACTACAGAACGAAAGTCCAGCATATCGTTGACAATTGCAAAAGTCATACACTTCTTGGAGTCCTTGACCTCACATCCAAATCTTGAAGTGCAGGAACGTGCAGTCGAGTATCTTGAGCTGTCGCGATTAGCTGCAGAGGCCGCATCTGCGCACGAAACGTCGTCAGATTATGGGAGTGTCGCTGAACCACCATTGCTATTCACTGAAGCCATTCCAGCACTCTTCAGTGGTGTTGAACTAAACCCAGTTGCTCGAGATGCGCAGAGGAAAGTGCCATTGCCTCAAGATATTGACCTCGATCAGCCGATAAACGCCAACCTGATCAGTCTGCTTGCTGTCGGAGACCTTGATCTTGCAGGCGATAGCGATGACGAGTTTGAGATTTACTACAACCAACGGCCTAGCGTAATTGCAAAGTCCATTGAGCCGGCCGCTGCAAGATTACCAGATGTCGAGACATCTTACCAACAATTAAATACTGATCCTCTGATCGCAGCGCAAAGACGTGCGGATCGTCTAGAACGCCATAAAGACGATCCATTCTACATCCACAGCGACGAGACCTCGGGCACATCAACGCCATATAATGTACTTCGCACTACTAATGGAGACACACTGGACGTCGACTCGATACCCATCATGGAGCTCAAACTAGATGACAGTGATCTCATTAGACAACAGGAACTTCAAGCTCAAACAGTAGAGGCAAAACAGAAGAAAAAGATACCACGTCGCAAAGTCGAAATCCTGATCGATGAGAACATTGATGAGGACGATACCCAACGTGGCGCTGCAATGTCAAATCTAGCATCAAGACCAACCCCAATATCTATCTCGAGCGGCATAAGAAGCCTTCTGCATGTCGACTCAAGTGGCATCGGGTCTGTATCGCTGAGTGCGGATGATCTAGCCGCACACAAAGCAACGAAACTGGATATTGAACGTCGCGAAGCTGAAGACGCGGAAATGGCAGCAGCCATGAAAGAGGTTGAACGTCTGAGGCTTGAAATGCAACGAAAAGCGGAAACGATAGAAGCTCCAAATGGCGGCGAAGGTGTTGTCGTCAAGCGCAAGGTCAAAAAGAAGAAGACGGATGATCTCAAAGCCGATGCTCAAGAAGAGAAGCCTAAAAAGAAGAAGAAAAAGAAGCCCGTGGTGACGCATGATGGGGTGGGAGATCAAGCTGGCCAAGCTTTAGCCGCCAACGGACATTCCGATGCTGTCGAGCAGGCTTCTGTGTCTGCTGAGACTGGCGCAGATGTGCAACCGGTGAAGACGAAGAAGAAATCGAAGCGGCGGACAGTCACATTCGAAAACGAGTGAATGAATATAGAGTCGACTACACCTGCAATGCTACTCTCACAATTCTACTGTTATGATCTTTCATGATGCTTATCACGAAAGCTCCTGGGCTCACCGAACAATACCGAACATCTTGGCGCCAATGAGTGAGAATCCACCAGGATTGCGTGTGTGCCAAGATGAAGCAAACATGAAACGTACATGAAATGATTATACTGTTGTCATAAAAGTGCAAGCCCGAGTATTCCGAAGCAGTTGAGACAATGCTGCTTTAGGGGACCCTGGCCTTCGAGATGTAGTGAGACACTTGAGATACCTCAAGCAGCGCAACATGGAATATTCTACACCAAGACTAGCACCAGAAGCGAGTGAATTTGGGACGTAGTAGGCTGTTTCTCAATCCCCGATATCAACCGTACACGGGTTACATAACAGAAAAGATGCTCCGGGATAAGCCTGCGATTCTCTCGTTATTCTCGTACGATGATACACGATGACGCGAGAAAGAGCTGACGACGACTGAGCAACTGGTCAGCCTTGAAAGACTGAAAGATCTGCAGACCTTGGCAGGGAAGCTTAACTCGAACTTGGCAGGCGCCGGTTGCGTTTCCGTTTCCAGCAAGTATGACCCAGGAGGAAAGGATATCTTACCTTATATGCCTCTCCCTGCAACTATTTTTTGTAATAATACACTCACAAAGCCTCCTGCCACCATTACTTCTATAACATCTCGAGCCTCGACCAGATTGTTACGCTAGACTTCGGCTCGTAGTTTGACACGTGTGAACCTGCAGGGCCTAGAAGCTTAACTTAGATCAGGGTCTTATGATTACCTTCAAGCCATCTGACACCATCTCCACCACTCTTACGCGACAATCTCACAAAGCCTTTCCAGCCGCTTATTTGGTCTCGTTTGTGGGCGCATCTGCCCCTGCGCCCTTGGACGACTTTTCTCGTCAAACTGTATCGCCGCTACTACAATTTATTCATACGCTACATCCTCAACCGCATAGATAGATACATTGCCCACCGTAACAAACTTCGACAAGACACACCCGCGACCACAATGCGCTCACACTCATCTGCATCGGGTTCTAGCGACGATGATCCAGGTCGACTCTCGCACCAGAACATTGGCAAGGAACAACAGGCTGCTGAGCAGTCTGAGAAAGATAAAAAGCACGATGACAAGCAACCAGCTGGAGGCTACGATTCTACAAAAATACCACATGCGCCGCCAGGTTACGACGTCAGAATTATCTTTCATCGTGCGACACATCTGCCAATAGCCGACCTGCACACCATGTCCTCGGATCCATATATCAATGCTGAGATCAGAACACATCTGCCAGGTCGACACAAGGAAGATCCCCATTTGCGCTTCAGGTCGCATACTGTATTCGATACCACAGAGCCAGTATGGGACGCTGTCTGGCAACTGGCGCATGTTCCGGCTGACGGCTTTCATCTCAAAGTACGAATATACGATGAAGACGCGAATGACAAAGACGACAGGCTGGGTAATGCACACATCACCGTTGGAAGAATCGATGAGAATTGGGAGGGAATCGATCGAGAATCATTTGAGATACAGAAGCGCTCGGGAAGCAAAAGAGCATATCTGTTGCGCGCTATGGCAGTAGCAACACGTCAAGTACATAAGATGAACGGTGATCTTGTCGTTAGCATCGAGGTTCTAGGCAGGAGTAAGGGCGAAGAAGGTGGCCGCACATATACTACCGGGCCAAATTACTGGTACAGACATTACTCGCCGATGCTTGGACGTGCAGCTGGGACGCGAGGGCCAAATGAAGACACGGATAGTGAAGAGTCCTCTGAGGAAACTCAGAATGGTCAAGCGCCGGATGGTGAAATGGCAGGCAACCCAGCGATAAATGGTGGCAAGGAGCAACGCCCGCCCATGGAAGACAGACGCCCGTCTAATCGCAGCCATAAGAGCAGCAAGTCTAGTAATGGAAAGTCGTCGAGAAAGAAAAAAGGTGGCAAGTATCGATTCCAATCAAACCAGTTTCAGCTTGCTGGACCGGTGCCCGCCGAGCTTTACCACCGCTATGTCGATTTCAAACCTATCATCTCTTCTCTTTTCACTAACAAAGGTCTGCGTGGACTTCTTCTGCACAAAGCCCTACATCACCAACACGGCATGGTGTACAACTTTTCAGAGTCGACAAAACACGGCGTCTTTGAACACCCTTGTGAAGCTATGTCACGACAGTTTCTGGACCTTGTCCATCACGATGAAGGAGGTAGAATACATACTTATGTTATTACCCTTGACGGCCTGATGCGCTTCACCGAGACAGGCAAGGAGTTTGCCATCGACTTCCTGAGCAAACATACTATGCACTCTGACGCTAGTATCTATATTGCATATAGCGGTGAATTCTTCATTCGTCGACTGAAGAATCCCCATGAAGAGCCACCAGAACACGCTCAAGCAGAAGCTTCTCATGGCCATAGTCTCGGTGACCCAAATCGAACCACGCCAAAGCACGGTAACGAGAATATCTCGCACGACCAAGCTACAAAAGGCACGGACCAAGACACGCATCCGCCTCATCAACTTGACGGTGGTCCACCCAAGGGAGATCCTCCAAGTGACCCGCGTTATTATGAACTCATCATTGATAATGACAGTGGTACTTATCGTCCGAATGCACAACTCCTTCCCCTCCTCGCTGGCTTCCTGCGCAAAAACTTCCCAGGCATAAAGATTACCACACTCGATTGCCAAGCCGATGCCGAGCTGATGGGCAAGCTGAAGGATCAACAACGCGAAAGAAAGAAGGCAGAGGGCGATCAGGTCGTCTTCACACAGTACAGGAACTCCAGTTCTAGCGGACTAAGCGGGAGTGACGAGGAGAGATTACAGCAAGGTCTAGACGCGAAAGCGCAGGGTGAGCAGCACAAGCCGCACGGACTCGCGCAGACCATACTGCCTTTCGTTGGTTCCAACAAGGCGAGGGAAGGACTGAAGGGGAACTTGGGTTTTCAGAGAAAGGGAAGGAAGGCAAAGGATGAGATTAAACACTGAGAGTAGGGAATGGGGCAAGATGGGCACTGAAGGGTTTCTTTTGGTCTATTCTGATGAGCTATGAGTAGATATACTCCTTTCCAATCGAAATGTTTTCTTGATACAGCAGTGACGATCCTCGGACTTCAGCCCGTCTTCCAACTACGTAGCACATCTTTGTTGACACGAACACTTATCGTCTCCAAGATGTTCACAATCATGACATATACATCATGAAGAACTCTCGCAGGACGAGCCATGCAAAAGTACTCAAAGCGGAGCAGTCTTTCGAGCAAGAAAATGGCGGCCTACCACGTCTGTCAAGATCACCTCACCCGTATAGTCGCCGGAGCTTCAGACTCGAAAGCCCAAGTATCTGTGCGCCAAAGTCAAGAGACGGCGTAGATGATCGCGAAAGCCAGGACATAGCTTCCGGACCTACGACCACTAAAGAGAAAGAGAGACGACGCAGCCAAAATGGCCAGCGACATTCTTCCGACACAGCTAGCAGCTCAGATGCAGAAGAAGAACAGCAATTCCAATTCAAGGCTCTTCCGCCCCCGTCCACCAAGCCGAGCAAGGGTCTACGTATTCCTTCTCAGAATGGAGGTCAACATGATATTACGCCGCTCCTCACTCCGACTGCATTACACGAAGCTGAAGGGAGACTGGCTAATGGATACTTCGATGAGACCAATGGATCCTCGATATCACAGGTTGAGCTGGACAAACTGAAGATTCGTTTCGAAACAAAACGACGGCTGAGCCTGATACACCGAGGCTGTGAAGTTCCACTGCTCGTTGTGATCACATTGGTGGTACTCAATGGGGAAGGAGTATGGGAACAAGCCCGTCGGTGCTCGCGAGGTGATTATGACAAGCAACGTTCTCTGCGCAAGCTTTCTGACAATTTACAGTCATCTTCACTGCAATGGGCATAGTTGGTGCACTATTCGTTCTCTACCCACTACGACTAACGGCAAAATCGTTTATACAATGCGGCAAACTCAGCATGCGATCTTTTCAAATACCTGCCGCCTTCGATCCTGCACCAGTACTTTATCCTCCAATCCTGCCTGTGCTAGTGGCATTGTCAATTGCGCCTGGCAATGCGAATGCCGTCCTACCCAGTCTTGTACTTGGGTTGTCATCTGTGCCGGCTCATCTCGTGCCCCAGATTGCCAGTAGTGAGCTTGTCAGTTCTGTCCATTGGGCACTGACTATGCTGCTTACAAGTGCAGCAAAACATAACATCACAGCTGGTTCGCATATACCGACGAATACAGCGCCGCACGTGGAGATACTCGCTTTACTCTTTCCGCTTCATCGCAATCTTCTTGCGGTCATCACTTCACTAACTACGACAAGCTTGTTGAGTTCGGAAGCACAACTTCTGACGGTAGCGCTTATCAATCTGCTCTTGTTGTCTGCAACTCCACAGGCTAAGATACTATCAATCATCCTCTGGACTGGCGGACTATCTCTATTCGTGTTCTGCTCACACATTGTAGAGTCAAACGTTGCACTAGAACGTGTGCCGGTGCAGCAGCTCAAGCGAGCTGGCAGGGCTTTGAGTACAGGCAGTAGATCTTTTGTTGCTTCGCTCGCCGACAGTCTTGGTGGTCAGTGGCAGGGTGATGATGGTGCAGAACTTGATGACAAGAGCATTGCAGTCAATACTTCTGAATCGAGCACCACATATGTGAACTCTTCACCGCTAAAGCCAACAAGACCTAGTCTGCGTGCACAAAGGACGAATACGCGAGAACGGTCGTCTTCTTTCAGAACAACAAGGACCTTGATGCTTACGCCTCAACAAATCGAAATGCGAAAATGGGCTTATGCTATATGGACGTACTTGATCATCATCATCGTCATCCTCCTACCGATTCGCTACCTCGTCCAGGGAGCACTGAACGCCCAAGAACCTTTTGGCTGGGCACTCGGCTACGTCTTCGGCGACATCCCTGCCCTGCACAACCTCATCACAACCAACAATCTTCAATCCTGGATTCCTCTCTCCTTCGACTCTAACTCCACCTCCACAACAACAACATCTCTCCCCCATCCAAAACTGGCACCAACACCAACACCAACACTGCGCCTCCTGCTAATCCTCCACGCCCTCCTCACCCTAACAATCGGCATAACAACCGTCCTCCTGCTAACACCCTACCTCTACATCGACACTCGCCGCAAAATCTTCCACTTCACCATGGTCGTCCTCCTCCTACCCACTCTCCCACTCGACCCCTGTTTCTTCGCCCTTGCTCTTAGTCTCATTCTTGCGCTTTTCCTGCTTCTGGATTTCATACGAGCGGCGCAATTGAGACCGCTGAGTAAACCGCTCGCTAGATTCTTGACGCCGTATGTTGACGGCAGAGACCTGAGAGGGCCGGTTGTGGTGAGCCATATCTTCTTGCTCATTGGGTGTGCCATACCGCTTTGGTTGAGTTTGGGAGGCGTAGACCGAGCGGGCGATGGTGCTTGGAGTGGCTGGGAGATCAGGAACAAAGATAGGGGTGATATCAGTATGCTTGCTGGTGTTGTCTGCGTCGGCATGGGTGATGCAGCGGCTAGTTTGGTTGGAAGAAGGTACGGAAAGCGAAAGTGGATGTGGGGTGGTGGGAAGAGTCTGGAAGGGAGCGCAGCATTTGCTGGCGCGGTCGTTGTGGGGTTGAGCGTGGGAAAGGTATGGATTGGCTATGTGGAAATGTGGAGGATGGGTGGTGAAGTAATTGGCAACGGATTTGAAATGGGAATGCTGGAGTGGTTTACTTGGGGTATCAAAGCGATAATTGCGGCGATGGGAGCGAGTTTCATGGAGACGGTGCTAACGGGGTGTAATGATAATGTTGTTGTGCCTGTGGTGTTGTGGTTGTTGGTGAGGGGGTTGAGGTTGTAGAATGTAGATTGTGAAATTGTAGACTGTAGTTTGTACATAGATTTTTTATAAGACCATCGAATGAGACTGAGTAAAGATACTCACTCACTCTTCTGATACTGTCGCAAGCAAGCAATCACGCAGGACGATGGCGCCGTAGTAATCGCATTACTACTACATCGTCCATCTCTGCATAGGACAAGTCGTTTACAAAATAGCAGCAGCACCTGACACGCCTCAAAGATTGCTATACTTTTATCATGCCCACATTCGACCTATAGAGAAAGAAGTATCTTAGCCAGTAATAAATCGTGACTTCCTAACACTGGTTCCAAGATTTCTTTCGTGGTACCGTAAGCCTACGCAGAACTTTCAATTATAGACATGTAGAGGAACAGTAAGATGATAGAAGGTTCCCTTATCATAATACACTTCCCAGGCACTAGTTGAAATACTACTAGCCACGTATCAAAGTTATAGGTTCAGTAGATTCCGCCCGCATCCATTTGCAGCCTCGAGGCGAGGCGATGTTTTTTAGGTATGCTCCTCAAGGGCACTGTTGCGAGAATGTTCGGGAATAACGTGGTTGTCTGTTTGACAGTTATCATTACATAGATTGCTTTGATATCAAGTATTCGACGACACCGACACATGGCAGATGACCTTTCATCGAAGACGCAGTATTGTTTCGCTCTCTCTGGTCTAAATACTCTTGCTGGCTTCATGAACGCGAATATCTGCCTTAGCAAGATTTGATCTGCTCCTCCCAATTTCGTCATGTGACGCTGCTACGGCCCGCAAGGAGTAGCAAGCTGCGGAGCACAAGGGGCTAGAAGAGCTTTCCTAGGCGAACAGAATTCGAGATGATGGTGTTACGAAAGCCTCTCAACAGTGGCTGCGACGGAGATTGATTTGGCTAGGAGGTTGTCGACTGATGTGTTGATTAGGTCAGGTGGTTGTTCAGCTTTGGTTGACCCTGTAGAGGTAGGTGGTGTTGACGCTGGCGCTGGTAGTGTCGTCGTAGAGACTGTAGAGGTAGGTGGTGTTGACGCTGGCGCTGATAGCGTCGCTGGTGGGACTGGGACTTTGGCTGTATTGTGAAGGTAGTCGTAGATCGTCGTGTTCTGATCTAACTTGGAAGTGTCTTCTGACCATCGACACTTCCAAATTCGTTGCCATTGATCTAGTGTGATTTGGTCGAACCGCGGTTTGTATTTTGCTGCAATGGCTGGTGTTTCTGCGGGTTGGTGCAGATCTATTCCTATGACAGGGCCATTTGGTGCCGTCTCGTGGAGTATAGGTATCTCTCCTTTGTCATTAGATCCAAACACAGTCGGGCTGTTTTCATGCGTGAGGTTCAAGGTCCCGTTCACCCAGAGGGTCATGTTACGTGTAAACTTCCACCAGTGCTTACCAAATACACCACCATTGTCAAGTTTCATGACACAATCCAACTCGAAATTACCCTCATACGTCACGATCACCGCTGGGCGGAAGCGACTGGGTCCACCTAGTGATTGCAAAGGATCCTCACGTAGATACCAGATGATATGGTTTTTGTTTCCAGACTTGTTGCCAGCCTCGACAGAGCTGTCTCCTTCGATAAAGCCATGCCATATTTTGTCATATGAACTGTCGTGCTCGCCATTGAGACCAACACCGAGTGAGACGCCCGCGGCACCACCGGAAAGGGAGGACGTGAATGTCTGTTTTTGGGTTACGGTGTTTGTAGTCTTAGAACCTTCGAGCTGTGCGGGACCGAACGCTTCGATAGCAACAGTATCACCAGACTTAAGCGAGCGGAATGTAAGCTCAATCTCTGCTCTTTTCAGGCGAAAGCCCGGGATGAATTGGAATTCCAGCACCAAGAGACAAGCGTTCTTGTCCTGCCATTTACCATACTGCCATTGGACGCAGTATGCTGAGACATGTAGGTCACTGATCTTCTTGTTAATCAAGCACTTTGGTGCTGGAGCGAGTTGTCCGGTTGCTGTCATGTTCGAGATCAAAATGTGATGTTCAGAGTAAGATCTGAACAAGTCTTTAGTAAACTTCGTAGGCACGGTCGCTAAGCCTTTGATGTCTCACAAATTATAGGGAAGTAGCATAAAGTAATGGAAGTATTTCTTGGCAAGGCTGTGCACACCTGTTTCCCAAAACAGAAAGCACCAAGACAGTGTCAACAATGGCGATGAACGACTTTTGCGCTTTCCCATTGTGTGCTTAGAAGTTCACAGAGGGGATAAAGATCTTCCCTTCAGTTTCTGTTTTTCGTGCCTCACCATATATGTCATTGTGTACGTATGCATACTCGTTGTTGCACTCTCGATACGTAGGACGGGTTCGAAGGACGACACTTACAGTATTACTTGCTTCGCCTCTTGATCAATGGTGTCGAGAGGAACGATGGTAATCGTCTCGGTCACCTCTATCCCGTGACCCATCACGCCTGCTGGATCTGTCCTTGTCTCGCTCCTTATCTCTTCTGCTACGATGCCGGTCATCGTCCTTTCTCCTATCACTTCTGTTATCATCTCTTTCTCTGCTCTTGTCTCGGCGTCGTTCTCTTCTGTCATAATCATCGTCGTCGTGGTAGCGGCGTGGCTTCTCGTCCTTGCGGGAGTCTCTTTCTCTGCTTTTATCTCTTCTACTACCTCTAGTGCTATCATAGTCCCTGCTATCATCTCGACGACGTCGTTCGTGCTCTTTCCTTCTGCTTCTCCTCCTTTCTTCGTCATCATTATCCCTCCTGCTATCTCTTTCAGAATCTCTCTCGCTAGCTCCATTTTCAAGCAGCCGCCTTCGTCCACTATCACGCTCACCACTCACTCGCCCGAGCTCGCCGGCAGCTTCAACGAACTTTTGTTCCTCCATCAACTTCTTCAATTCTTCCTCGCTGACAACCTCACCAGTCTTCTTGTTGCGCATCGCTACAGGCATATACGCGATCTCGGTTCTCGCACCCGATCCTGCTCCCTTGCCTCTCGCGTTCTTCCCCCACGCCCCGAGTTCAATCCCCGCTCCAGCGTCATTCTTCGCCCCAAGTCCCAGTAAGCCTGCACGTCGTACTGGTGCTCCATTTTCATCACGTCGCCGCTCTAGTGGACCTTTGGCTGCTTTGCCATCAATAGCTCTTCTAGCGCCTGGTTCTGGCTTTTTGTTGTTTGCTCCTAATCCCGTCCGCGACTCCAATGTCTCGCCGGGTTTAAGATATCCACGAAGTATAGCGGCGCCAAAACCTTCCACGGGTGTAGCGGTGTATTCGTCCAAAGTGGCCATTCGTGGGGCACCGCGAAAGTCGTTTGCGAATGCTTCATCTTCATCCACTGGTCCCGGCGAAGCAGGCCGTATCGTAGTTTGGTTCTTGTTGTCTTGCGCGCCCAGTAGAGCGGCCAGCGCTTCTTCATCTGCGGACTGTGGTGCTTTTGTTGCAGCATTCGTCTCATCGACTTGTGCTAGATTTGTGCCGTCCCCTCCTTCTTGAACACTTGCACGAGGTGCAATAGTAAGACCATAGGCAGGCGCTTCTCGATTCACGACATCAGTGTTTCCGCCACTACCATTTTGTCCCTGTCCTTGCCCAGGTATGCTACTCTTCTGCCTCTTCCGTTTCGCTTCCTCCCGCCAGTCTTTGTTCGCCAGACCCTGTATCACGCGCTCTGGTTCGACATCCTCCTTCCTCTTGCGACTGGTGTCTGCGCCGAAAGTGGAGATTGTTGTCACGGCGTCTGCTTGGTGTGTACTTGAAGCGTCCTCGTCGAGAAGTGAGGAGTACGGTCGCTTCGTGCCAGGCGACGAAGTGCGTGAGCCTACAGGATGGACTTGCTTCGGTAAAGGGAATGCATTTGAGGATGTAGTAGGCTTGCTGGGTTTCGAGGAAAGGGAGAAGGCTAACTTGGCAGGTGGGAGAGTAGCCTGAGTGCCAGTGGTCGTTCCATTGCTCTGAATATTGAGATCGGGGTCGGCAGCCATTGCAAGGAAAAGTTAGTGAGTTGTTGTTGTTGTTTTTAGAAAATAAGTTGAGACAAAGACAGGCCATATCGATAAGAGTCACGGGATCAGCCGGCAAAGTCCTGATATATACCCCAACTAGCCACTGTTCCCCTTATATACCCCAGGAGTACTGATATATACCCTAGGCTATTCCTACTCATACTCCTCACATACTCCTTGGCCAAGCTTGACGACGACACTTATCCAAAATAATGCGCCTTATAAGAATCGTGATACATGCGCCTTCCTACGTTTAAAAATATCAATAGTGCCGCGAAACTTGAAGCTGCGTACCCATTATTAGTTCCCTATGTAGTAGCCATGCGTAGTATGTTGCCGTCGCGTCCTATTAACTCTAACCCTAAGGGCTGGAGGTTGGGGGCTGTAGGCGTCATTATACGCGAGGACGATGTCAGAGGGTACTAGGGGGGGGCGCATAGGAGGGAGGAGAGGCGGTAGGCTAGGGCGGCTTAGGTAGTTTAGTCGTTCTAGTGCTAGGCTTGGTGTTTCGTCTAATACGCATGGTGGGCAGGAGCCTGGAGGAGATGAGGTATCACGAGTTAAGCAAGGAGTATAAGGAGTATGCGAGGAATGAGGCGCACGCCTCGAGTACTAACGTGTTAAGCTTTGGGTAAGGAGTATGAGGAGTATGAGCAGGAATAGCCTGGGGTACATATCAGTACTCCTGGGGTATATAAGAGGAATAGTGGCTGCCAGGGGTATACATGAGTCTTTTGCCGCGGGATCAGCATAAGTTTAGGTGAGACCTTCCACACATTTACTGCGACTATCACAATGAGCGTGAATAGCTTGGGCTTTGACTGTTCGGTTCTGAGCTGTGCTGACTCAGTAAACCTTAGTCCAGCACTCGACAGCAGAGACGGCCTGGCTCCACTCATACGAAGCACATCGATGGAGAAGCATCAGCACAGCCATAAGCATTTGGATTCGAGCTTGTAAGAGGCGTACCGGATGAGATGGCACTCTCATCGACATGTTTTTCGCCTCGCTAGGCCGCCCCTGGCAGCTACGATCCATATAATTATGACTAAGAGCAACAAGAATATCTACGTGGCAATGGCGCTTTGGTCATCACTGTGAAGCAGTATTTCTTATTATTTGCAGAATCATCCTCCCATCTACATTGTGAGCCCATTGTCTTTGTGGTCTAGAAAGGCTGATTGAAAGGCCACATTGTGTAATTGGGAGACAACACTGAGACAAAGGAACAAAGGTTTCAGAGTTGTTTCAAGATGTTTGTCGCTTTGTCAAGACACAAAGCAAGAGGGTGTCAAGGGAGTTGTGCAGAAAAATGTCTCTCACTCTGTTGTCCTCTTATAGTGTGTGCTTGGACGAGTGACAAAGTGCTTCGTCATATCTTTTTCTTTGCACATACTCATACCTACGCTCCTTCTAAGCATTAACACATACTACTAACAAAATCACATAGTAAGCGGGCCTTACTGACACAACACACACTTCGGACAACTACTACACAGCGAGCAGGTCTCTGAGATGTACCGCAGCATGCCTACATCAGACTACTACAACCGCCGCGCGACTGCGAGCAGTGACGTGCTCCACCAGCAATATTCCAACATGTCCATGACTTCGCCACCAGAAGTCGACTCCGAACAGTCCTATACTGTAGTTAGCTCGATGAAAACTACTCCAGCCACGTCCACTAACACTACACCCGAGAAAGATGCTCATAAAGGAGATCGCAAACTCTTTGCAGATCAGCTCAGGCAGCTTCAGGAGCAGGCTGCGAGCCGTAATGGTGGAAAGGCTCCCTCGATGTCGGATCATCCTGCGTTTAGACAGGAGAAGCAACAGCAACAGCAACAGCAAACTGTTCCTGTCAAAAGAAAGCCCCTGCCAATCAGCAAGACCACTCCACCGATCGAGTTTCCGAGCACTTTGCGCCAGGCCAAGGCTACCCCAAGTGCTGGACAACCCGTTATTGCAGCACCGCACAGTCAAGTAGACGCCGACCCTATTGCAATCGCTGCCTCTCGTGCCGCCGCCCAACGCATCAAGCGCAAGACTATTCCAAGGCCAATCAGCATTATCGTACCGCTTCCCACATTCGCTCCACGTACTGGCCGAGGTAGTCGTCTGACACCTCTCTCCTCAGGTAGCCACTATGCAGCTCAAACGACTCCTTGGAAGGAGAAGTACGGCCGCAATGCAAGTCTGCGAACTCCCAAAACTGGTAACACCATGAAAGCAGCTCTCAAAGGCTTCGGCAAAGAATGGATGGCTCAACCCAACGATGCTCCTGCAGCTCAACAGCCAGCACTGTTCCCCGAACAACGTCCATCCAATGACTGGGAGCGCATCAAAGAAGCCCACGGTAAGTACAAAGACCAGCAATTCGACAAGAAGCGTGCTGCCGCCATCGAAGCCGCCAGGAGCGCAAAAGCTGCAGGTCCGCCAGCAGTATCATCCGGCATCACAAAAGCAGAACTCTGGAAGGCTCTTCCCGTGAGTCCTAGAAGCCCAAAGTATCCAGTCAGGCGCATCTCACTTACCAGGTTGCAGACGATGACATCGGATTACGTCCCTCCAGCCAGAACGCCACTTACCTCTCGATTTTTCAACGCGTTGAAGACACCAGAGACACCAAAGACGCCCAAGCTTCCTACCTTTCGCCGTCCTTCCATCTTTCAGCCAAGATCGAGATCGGGTAGTGCTTCCACGGCTGCTGGACCCAAAACACCACGCACCCCACGCACTCCTCTCAGCGCAAGACTGGGCAGCTTCTTCTCCTCCTTTAGCAGGAAAGCCTCCTCCGCAGTTACTGGAGCCGCAGCAGCAGCCACGCGCGCTCACGTCGATGCCTCTGTCAAGCACGAAATGAAGCTCGACGAAGAACGTCGCAAGAAGATGAAGGCGGCCATCTCTCGCCCGAGCGCAGACGGTCGTGTGTTTGACGCAGACGTCTTCGATCTCGTACTCGTGGCGAAGAGGGAAGAAGAGTTTAAGAAGGCCAAGGAGATTAACATTGTCTTTCCGAGTGTCGGACCCAACGGTGAAAAGAGAGGTACGAGGATCGCTGACTTTATTGAAGTGGGAAAAGGCACGCATCCATTGTTGAAGCATCAACAGCAAGCATCGGTGGCTGCTGACAATAGAGACACGTTCGTCAGACACGCCGCCAAGCCGTTTACAAGCTCGAACACGTCGTCAGCGAAAATAAAGGGTAAGTCTGCGGCTGACCACACAAAGAGCAAGGCATCGCTCAGCACCAAGCTGACGGACTTTAGTGCTCGATTGACGCGCAAAAGCTCCACGGATTCGGCAATGTCGTTTGCTTGTGCTGGAGATCACGACCTGAATGAAAACTATAGTCCAAAGCACGAGCATGACGCTGCTGCTGAACCACGAGAAGCAAGTCGTTGTTACTACTGTGGTGTTCCTGCTTTCGGCCTACCAGCTAGCGGCGGATGCTGCGACGATTGTACTCGTGGTGGGCAGACGCAGAGTCAGGAGTACTGGCCGAAGCGTGACGCCTCGCTCCCTCGCAGCACTGTCGTCACTTTTGCTGCGGCTCCAGCCTCTCGTGGCGGTGCTCCTCGCACAAGCAGCTTCTATCCTGCTCAACACAACGCCTTCGCCCCTGCATCTGGCTTCCGCGGCACGCTCGCTGACCACGGCAATCCTTACATCATTGACAAAACATGGGATAGCGACTCTTCGTCATGGCTCGATACGCGCAGTGAGAAGGCAAAGAAGATGATGCGACAGGAGGAGGACGTTGCCTGGTGGAAGAGTGGCAGTGTTGATGGTCCTGCTACTGCTAAGAAGGTGGGACAAGTGAAGAGAGATATAGAGTGTTATGGGTACTATGATGAAATTTTGGTGGAGAGTCCTGCACCGAAGTGGATTTAAGCGATGGTGATGGGTGCGGTTGTTGTGGTTGGGATTGGGTTCGATAGTAAATGCCGCTGGTCGGTGTTGTGAGGTGTTGGTGTTTTGGTAGCGATTGTTTTTTCTTCATGTACTCCGAAGACATCCTATCAGCAGTACTGTGTATCTTGATTTTAAAGCGCATCTTATACTTGTTCCTTGTGTGCCTGAGTAAGGGCTGTTATTTACCTCCTGTAGGCTTCCTACTTGCGGAACATAGACAATCAGGAAATGTGAAATTAAATTGTGACAATTTCGGTACAGCGCATCTACCCCAGTTCGATCATGCTGGCTTCATTTTGCGAGAGAACTATCTACTTGGAAAAGGATGATGTTATAGCACATCAAACAGAGAACATGCAAGCTTCGAACATGTCTATACTAGCATCTATCGCAGGTGGACAATTACGAAACGACGATAGCAGTCACCTACACCACAACCTCGTAGCGCCAATCTCAACCTGCAAGCGATCAATCGCAATTATATTTCCTTGAAGCTCGTGGTTCTTTGTCTAGAAAGACTGATGGAACGTCTATGCGCATGTTCGTAGCTCATACTGCGATCAGGAAGATTGAGATCAGGTCGAAAGTGCCACCTGTCATATTGACTGGAGATGGTGTGCTGCGATGATGACGCTGGTATTCTTGGCGAAGCAGTTCTTGGGGTGTGTTGCCAGTTGTTTCATGTCGTTCGCCACCCCCAGATTTCGATTTCGGAAAGAAGTCCACCATGCGCGCATCAGATAAACACAAAACTTGTGATCACCTGGCGCATGTCAATGTAGTCGCCGACCCCTTCCATGGCCAACATGCTGGACGACACTTCCTCTGTAGAAGCTGTAAGTGCTTCTCCCGCGCCTGATGCCACCATTACTCAACCACCACCACGGAAACGTCAGCTCTTTAAGAATAGACCAGCATGGTCCTCACAACCTACAAACCTGTCCTCCACCGCCAAGGCAGAAACCGCAAAGGAAGATCGTGATGACCCTCTCCGCGCATTTAGTAGAGCAGACGATACCTTCCGATACATACAGGAAGCCGAGGAGCGCGCGAGACAAGACAAAGTAAAACAGAGTGAACATGCGGAGAAGAAGGAGACGGAGGAGAAGCGGAAGATGAAGGAGCGCGAGCTTGCAATGTACGCCAAGTTGACCAAGAACTTTGAGTCACCTGCGAGGAAGAAGAGGAGGATCAACGAGGAAGTCGATGGGAAGGATCAGCAGGATAGAAGTGTCAACAATGTTGTACCTGGAGAAGAGAAAGTACATAAAGTTGGAGAAGAAGATGTGCTTGAGACTGGGCTGGCGACACCACCGCGTTCAAGATCTGTAAGGAGTACTGTCACACCAAGCTCATCCAGGAAGAGGCAGGAGCACGATGTTGTTGAATTGCTTGATGGCGCCGAGAATAATGTTTCGACCCCTTCGAAGCCAGCTCGAAGTACATCTGCACCAAATGATGACGATAGCGAAATACATAAGGCACGCCAACCTTCACCTGCGCTAGCGCCTAATTCTACGCCAACATTCACCATCGACGACGACGACTCCGACCATCCTCACACATATCAACCGTCACAAAGCAATCGTCCCAGCATCTCCCGAACACCATCAACACAACAAACAGCCATCCAACAACCACCACCACCACCACCACCACCAAATCCCATCCTCTTCCTACTAATCCACTCGCCCATCCCCAACACAACACCCCTTTTAGTAAAGCGCCGGCTGAACCAGCGCCTCAAAGAAGTCCGCCTTGCCTGGATCAACAAGCAGATCAACGGATCACTACCACCTCACCGTGAATTCCCTGTGGAGACAGGGAAGATCTTCCTCACGTGGCGGAACAAGCGTTGTTATGATTTTACAAGTTGTGCAAGTCTAGGTTTGATAGTTGATGAGCTTACTGGAGAAGTTGTCGTCAAGCGAAAAGACTCGGACATAGGAAGTGGTAATATGGGGCCCGGAGCGAGTGGAATGTCGGTGACGGAAGAGAGGGAGTGGAAGGATGCTATGGCCGATGGAGGAGCGCAATTGGTTCTTGAGGCTGTCACGGAGGAGATTCTGATGAATAGGAAGAAAGGTGTCAATGAGAAGGGGAAGAATGGCGCAGATGGTGGTGCTCGACCTGGTGCTAGTATGAGCGCGACACAGACATCAATGTACACAGGCGCAACACAAACACAATCAATGCAAGAAAACTCACAACCACCACCACCTCACGAACAATCAGGCGAAGAGAACACCGCCATCGTACCAAAAATCAAAATCATCCTGCGAGCCGGAAAAGAATACGAAGATTACAAGCTCCAAGTTCGTCCCGTAAGTCTATACTCTTTTGCTCCACCTCAAACTAGACTACTGACTGATCTTGCAAAAGTCAACAACAGCTGCCAGAGTTGCCCATGCCTACCGCAAACGCTTCGCTATACCATCGGACAAAACGGTAACTCTCTCGTTTGAGGGAGATGACCTGGCTGATGAGAGTACTGTTGGTGACACGGACGTAGCTGATATGGAGGTCGTCGAGGTGAGAGTGAGGTAATGTGGACGTGTAGTTATGAAAGCAGAGTGAATGGCTTGCATTGGACTGATTTGGACGGGAAGAGTTCCAGCGAGTATAATGGCGCAAGAGAAATTGAGGACGAGGAGATATTGTAAAAACCGTTATAACATTCGCGTATGCCAGGCATGTCTTAGTGCCGAAGTCAGGACGAATTCGAGGGAAGGTCAGTATATCCCTTTCTCTCTTTCCTCCCCAACGGATCACAGACTCGATCTTGACGCATGCAGTCACAACGCCAACGCTTCGCAATTGAAAGACCAAGTTAGCGATTGCATTCTGTACCACAAAATCGATGCTCTAACTGCTACAATTGATAACATGGTGGATTCGTCAATTCGAATCCATCTCATAGCGATCAGCAGAAACATCCACATATTGCATGTTACAATGAGAAACATATGTCAAGAAGTCTTGCAGTTACACGATAATAATGTTGTGAATCATGTGGTTTCTCTTGCCACCCTCATTGGCCATTCACGTCAGTCTTGCAATCTTCCGCCTCGTTAACAGCGTCTTCTGCATCAGAGTGTTTTCGCACTTTTGCCCTGGCCTCGAATATACGCGTCGATAGGTCACATCACCCGGTAGCTATTGAGTGGAAGGTAGGTCCGGTGTTTACCTCCAGTTGATCAGCTAGCTAGGCAGGTGTATCCGAGTTCGACTCAAAGGCCATTACGTACACACTCATCAGCGTACGCTGTCTGTTCGTTCAGACGAAGTACGTCCCTTTGCCAAGTGGATATGCAACACCACTTTCTCTGTTTCGGCTACGAATATTTTTAGTCCGTACAAGGTATTCAACCCAATGACAAATATGGTCGGCTCGGAATTGAGCCATGCCAACAAGGCCTGAAGGGTTCGAAGGCACGATCACCTTGGAAGCTCTTTCACCTAATCACAATTATCGTCATCTCATGCAGCCTAGCAAGTGCCAGGCTTGAAAAATTTCTACACTCGTGCAGCCATCCACGATGAGATTTATGGTCATTTGCTACAACCCGCACGTTTCCGTGGAAAGGTAACATCGCAGGCGGCAGCCTTGCCTTGTGATAAATGTACACACCTCAAGGTACATGTTCGTGAGACGCGGACAGCCTGATGGTGATATCAGTAAGCTGGTTATGCGACACAATGAGCTGTCACTGTGAGACGCTGAAAGAGCAGGCTACAGCTAGGAGCTATATAATTAAATACTCGCCTGTGTTCAAGCATGGCCTCAACCACATACTGAACGCATCTTCCCTCGCAATGGCAATTAGCCCAGTCATAACCTACACCATCTGCTTCGCGGTCTTCGCTCTCATCTTCCAACAAGCCAAGGGAGCCTTGAGTACCTCTCTCGAGGTATCTTGTGCCGCTCCAGACTATGCAGCCAAACGCGCGTGGGACCTTCCCAATGTCCTGCTTCTAAAGGACATGCTTGACAAGGCACTCTACACATTCTTGAGCACGACTTGTTCCAGAAGCTCAGTATTGCCAAGCACGAACCTATACGGACACATCAGTTCAGCAAGCTCGGCGCGCCTACCATTGCAACCAAGGACAGAGACAATATCCACGCGGTACTGGCCACACAGTTCTCAGAGTTTACCACCGAGAGCCGGGCAAGAAAGTTTGCCCCTCTACTCAGTGAGCACACCATGGTATGTCGAAAATGCAAGTTGTAGAGGTCTCGGTACCGAGCTTACGCTTAGATTCAAAGATCGCTCTCAAAGACGAAGCGTGGAAGAAGAAGAGGGAGCAAAGTACCGCAGGCCTGATGCGTAAACGCAACGCAGACGACGCAATCCTAGTCAAGCACGTTGACACGCTGCTCGTCAAGCTCGAACACGAACGACGTAACTCTTCCGAGCCAATCGACATACGGATCATGCTTCGGCTGCACGCTCTCAAGATCAGCTTGGCCATGCTATCCGTCATTGACGACTTGGCTGAGGACGACGAGGCCAGCGCCGCTTTCGATAAGGCGTTCAACTACTGTACTGCATACCTGTACACTCGCGTTGCGCTTGGAAACTTCTACTGGCTGGCGGACTCATTCGCATTCCATAAAGCATGCCGTGAGTGCCATGCTCTAATTGACAAGGCGGTGCTGCCAATATGGACACGCGAGGAAGAATTGCGCAAGCTGGGGATGGTCAAGTCTGGCGACGACGAGCACGGTGAGACACTACTCGAGGATCTAGTGAAATCCCACGACAGCTATGACGAGCTGGCTCTCGTCGTTTCCGGGCTGATTTTCGCCTCCTACGAGACGACTGGAGCTCTTCTGGGCTGGACCTTCGACTTCCTGGCGCGCCACCCCGTGAGTTATCGTATCTTGCGCGAGAGCATCATTGAGGAACTCCGCACAGTGGAGAAGGCGCTGCAAGACCTGAATGCACAGACGCTCATGGGCTGCACGTATACTGCATGAAGGAGGCATTGCGTCTGGAGCCGCCAGTCCCAAGGGCTGTGACCACGACTGTCACAGATACTACACTGCCCAGCGGCGGCGGGGCAGATTGGAGAGGCCCAATCTTCGTTGCCAAAGTATGTATTAGCAGTATCTGTCTTCCTGTGCGCGATTTGACTAACATCATCATCAAAAGGGCACCGTAGTCATCCACCACTCACGAGAGATGCACCGCGACGTCGAGTACTGAAGCGATGACGCCAACGAATGGCGACCAGAGCGCTGGAGCACAGTGCGGCCTGGCAACGAGTACATTCCATTCTCTGCTGGCTTAAGGTCTGTACCATATGATTTGTGCCGGTGGAATCCGCGACTGACACCTCCTGTAGAACATGTCCTGGACAGCAAATGGGGCTCACGACGGCAAGATACACAATTGTGCGCGTTGTACAGCAGTACGAGCGTATCGAGGTTGTGGATGATGACTCTGACGACGAGGTGAAAATCAGAGTCGGCCTCATGTGTTGCAAGATGGGCGGAGTCAACGTTCGACTGGTCCCGGCCGCACAGTAGGTCGATGGACCGTGTAAGGCGGCAAACGAGAAGGCACGTGGGCGTGTCGGCTGGCGTCACTTCGTGGTAGACAATGCTAAGTTGGTGTTTTCCTCGAACGATATTGATGTTGATGACGACTCAAAGGGGTACAAGGAACCTCGATATTTAGCTTGGTTGCCAACATCAATCAGTGTCATTGAGGGGGGAGTGTCATTGAAGGGGGGTTCTGACGTCGTAACAACTCTTTACATTTGATTATATTTATCTAAAACTTTATACGTCTGATTATGTTGATTATTTTCTGTTTTTGAAGAGTAGCAATCGGAAGATGTTTTACTGTTTCAAAACCGTTTCGAGATCAAGGTTGCACGGCCACAGATTGTACGATAGCAGATCTTTGGTTGCTTTTCATAGCTTCATCGCTGACAACAGCTTATAGAGTGTCGATACGTCCCAACATCCACTCAGCGTGACGGTAAGAGACACGGGGTTGAAATTGGGGTTGCATGTGCCCACTAGAATGTGTTAGTCATCAATGAAATACCACAGCTAGTGGAGCAGCTTACCTCTGGAATGTCTCAGCCCACATGAGACCTCTTTCGAAGTGGGAGATACCCATAATGCCCTGAGGGCCATCAAGACCAGCCAAACCGTTCTCAGCGAACAGAGCCTGGTACTGCAAATCAGGCAAAGGGATGTTGATCGGAGTGGATGGCTTCGCGCTGAAGCCAAGCTGACCATTCCAGGTCATGTTCTGAATTGAAAGAAGAGTTCCATTGGTGATGACAATCATGTCGAAGTCTCCATTGGCGACTAAGACGCGGTTGGTAGCCTCGATGACTTGAGGCAGGACGTGCTCGATGGAGAGAGCAGAAGAGTCGGTTCCGTTGACGAAGACGTTGTGGTTGGCACACTCACTCCAGTCGAAGTCGACGGGAGCGTGGATTGCGGTTTTGACGTCGGTACGGTTGAAGTAGATTGGGCCGGGAGCATAGCCGAGGGAACCGGGAAAGCCTAAACTATACATTTGTTAGTCTCACGCTCCTCATCGAGTTCTTGAACCACTCGATTACTTACACATCCCATAACTGGGGACACATCCAGGCAATATTATAGACGTTGAAGCAGGGGTTGGGCTAGAGGAAGTTTTAGTATTTTGCAGGGCAGAAGTTCGGAGATTGTTGACATACGGTGAAAGCGGTGTTGTAGATCAGATCAAAGAGATCGCATTCGTCTGTAATGTCGCTGGTGTGGAAAGGAGGTTGATTCCCTGGAGGGGGAAAGGTGAGGTAGGTGTCTGTCCAGTTCTTGTAGCCACAAGTTTCATAACTAGAATAATTAGCATTGAGCAGGACTGCTTGGCCGATTACTCACGATGTGGTGATTTGGTCGATGAAACTTTGGTTGAAGTTGAACAAGTTTTGGTTGTTCAAAACGAGAGGTACAGCAGGGATTTCTCCTTGGACAGAGGTGCATTCGCCAATGCAAGGGTCGTAAACCAGAGCGCCTGATATAAAACGTTAGTGAAACGATTATGTAATTACCTATAGTGATGTAATCTCACCCTTCAAGTCGTAGTATTCGGTATCCTTTTCGTCCAAGATGGCAGCAGAGATGTAGGGAACGTACCTTCCGGCGTAGGATTCACCAGAAACATAGATGGAGTAGTTCGAGATACCAAAGGTGATCTCAAAGTTCTTGAGGAATTTGACAACATCCTGGGCAATTTCCTCTTCGGTGGTGGCAGTGACCTCACCAGTAGAGAAACCAGTGCCAACAGGCTGCTCAATGAAGAGGATGTTACTCAAGTTTGACCAGGCATATTGATTCCGAACTGGAGCATAGGTTCCAGGCTGCCAAGTGAAGCGGCCGTTCTCTTGGAAGAAGGCTTCGAGCGAAGAACATCCCGGACCACCGTTGGTCCAGACCACAAGCTCGTCGACAGGTGCTCCAGCAGAGACCTCGAAAACGAAGAAGAGCTCGCGGGAAGTGTTCCCAGCCACAATAGGCAGTAGGCCAGAGTACATCTCGCCCACATCATAATCAACATCAGGTAGTGACTCAACACGGTAAGCTGAAAATGATGTGAGTGAATGATCGATTATAGTCTCTGAACCAGTACGAACCTGAAGTGTTGGAGTTGTAGTAGCGGAATCCAGAAGGAGTGGGACCGGCAGCAACCGCGGATGAGGCTGAGGATGGTGTAGCGGATGATGCAGAACCAGACACAGAACCGGATACAGCAGTAGACGCAAGTGAGGAAGCAGAAGAAATTACAGCAGAGGAATTAGCGAAAGAAGTAGCAGAAGCTGCGACGGAGGATGCAGAAGTGGTCCCAGCAGCAGACGTGTGAGGGGGCCAGGGTCGGCTAGCCCACCAAGAGGACGGTGGGGGAGGATGACCAGCCAAGGCAGCACTATGAGCCCAACCTGGACCCCATGGTTTGGCTGACGAGACAGTCAATAAAGCGGCACTAGCTGCCAAAATGGCAGAAGTACTGGAAGAAAATTGCATTGTGGTAAAGCTTGCAGCAGTGAGATGCAAAAGATACAAAAAAAGGCAGAAAAGCAGGGGAAATAGAATGATTCAAATATGAGGGGAAAGAATGAAAAGAAGCTAAGCTCAAGCTAGTAGCTCAAGCTAGTAGCTCAAGCTCTTATCTTTTAGCATGACAGTGTGATTCCACAACCAAACGTGATTGATTACGCAAGGGCGCCGTCCTTCTCCACGAACAGCCAGATATCTCAGCCAACGATAAGACCTTAGTCGTGAAGAAATTCTTTCGATCGGTCGTGCTTTGTTACCCAAAGAGGAAGGTTGACAGCACAAACCCCACGGTGCAAGCGACGCTAGAATTCTCCTCAGAAGATCTTTGTCGTTATCAGGGGCTACCAGGGTCCTTGGAATGCGGCATGATTGTGCATGGGCGGGCGTGCTTGATAGCCGATCCCGAGCTGCATTTGGCAACTGCGAAAAGAGTTTTTGAGACTGGAAAGTGGCAGCGACGCTGCTGTGTGTTGCTACGCCCCACCCGCTCCTACCTCACCTCAGGGAACAAGACTTGAGGCTCGAAGTGCCGCGACAGCTGGACGGCTGAGGGATGTATCCAATATCAAATTAGATCGCGGGGAACTCAATATTTTCGTTCATCGAGTGCGAGACCTGACTCGCGTTTTTTGAAGCATCGAGGCCACCCTCACTTTGATTTCTATCGTAGAGAAGTTTCAGGCTCAGCAACATCTTGGTGTTGCTCTTCCCAACGGACGATGGTTTTAGTGAGAGTCCTTTGATGACCAATATCACGTCCGGCCTGGATTTTACCAACATTGGGAACGTCACAAGCGAAATTCCTCGCCACACAAGTTTTCCACCTGCCGGATACGTCACAGTCAATATCGTTATCAGGATGTGTTGCATATGCGAGCCGTGCAAGGTCAGCATGGTAGTAAGCCGATAACGATGTGGCCAGCTCCGTACCGAAATTGGCACGCATATGTGATAGGCTTCGTCGTGAATATTTCTCGACCTACAGCTTCTTGCGTCATGCGCTTTTGTCCCTCGATATCCTCTTCGTACCTTACATAGCTACAACGTTGATAGCAGGTGGTAAAAAGATTGTCTTGCGAAAAGAATAGCTAACCATGAGCTGGTGGGCAGTGAGCAGCCATCGCTCAATAATATTACTTGCGCGTTTCAAGTTACAACGAAGGAGTCTCCTGCCTCCGAACAAAGCCGAGTCACAAATGTTCACTCGATCTTGATCGGATTGATTGAGAAAGCCATTCTCGCGGTTACCATTGAACCGTCGTTGTTGTGGTCGGCATTGTGATCACTAAAGTAAGCTCAGGTGAGCTCGAGCTTCCTTCGGCGTTGCCCCTTTACGGTACTTTCGGCGCCGAACCAATATTCGCTCCATGACCTCGCTCCTCGCGCCCGAGACGTCTGTGCTACAACGCAAGCGATCATGTTGTTTGTGAGAAGCGGCTCGTTCATCTCTCAGCGTGTAAAGCTGCCTGCCTCCCACCCATCTCCGAGCAGAAGATTCGTTGAAAACACCATCATCGTTCCTTCGTCGCATCTTGTGTATCATTGAATGTGTGAAACAGATAAGCAAAAGCCAGAAGCAAGTTTTATCAAAGTCATCGCTCTCTCCTGCTCTCTTGACCTATTATGCACTGTTTGATTACCAACCAGAGAAAGACATATCTTATTGCTTCTGTCAAAATCCTACCTATCACACCCACATCTTCACATACCAACCTTAGCCTCGTGCAACAATGACAACCAACAACAATCCTCCCCGTCAATCAATTCTTATAATAGGCTGTGGCATAGCCGGCCCAACACTAGCATCCTTTCTCCTCCTCGGCTGCTCGAGCACCACCCCTCCAACACCACCACCTTACATCACCGTCCTCGAACGTTCTTCGACTCCACGAACAACAGGTCAAAACATCGACATTCGTGGTGTTGGCGTCACCCTGATCCGCAAACTCGGCATCGCATCTGCTATCCTAGAACACACCACGAACGAAGCAGGCGTCCGTCATGTCGACTCCTCCAATCGCGTCTGGGGCGAGATGGCTGCATCAAGTGATGAGCAGTATCATAGCCCGACTAGTGACATTGAAATCTTGCGTGGCAGATTGGCACAGATATGCGTGAAACGATGTCTTTCTCTGGGTAAGGAGACGGACGCAGGAGTTGAGTTTATCTTCGGTGTCTATGCCGAAGCAATCGAAGAGGACGGCGCACAAGTCCGTGTAAAGTTTCGCAGGAGCGGCAAAGAGAGACGTTTCGATGTCGTCGTGGGTGCAGATGGACTGATGTCTTCGACGAGACGTATGGTCTGGGGTGAAAAAGGCGAGGAAGCGAGAATGAAGAGGTTAGGGGTCTACGGCGCCTTCTTCAGCATGCCCAGTAGTGAAGCAGACGGGCTATGGCGTCGGTGGTATCGTGCGCCTGGAGGAAGAGGTGTCATGATCAGACCTAGCGAGAGCAGAGACCGCTCTACTGTCACCATGCTCGTGTGCAATGATGACAAAGATCCACGGTTTCGCGAGATGGCAGCCCTGGGTACGAAGAGGGAGAAGTCGTACAAAGAAGTTGTGGCGGCTCAGAAAGGCTTACTGAATGAGTATTTCGATAAAGATGATTTTGGGTGGGAAGGTCCTAGAATTGTTAAGGAGATGATGCAGGCAGGCGATTTCTACTATTCGGCTGTAGCGCAAGTCAAGATGGAGAAGTGGAGTAAAGGTCGTGTGGTACTGTTAGGTGATGCCGGGTAAGTCCAATATCTGACCTTTTACCACGTCTCCTCCATTCTATCCGTCTTGTGCTAAAGCAAAGCTATATTAACACTATAATCAGCTACTGCGCCTCGCCCCTCTCCGGCCTCGGCACCACCCTCTCTTTCATCGGATCTTACAACCTCGCCGCCGCACTCCTGCACCACCCACACAATCCAACCGCAGCGTTCGCCCAATACGAGACCAAAATGCGACCCTTTGTCGAACGAGCACAAAAGCTGCCCCTTGATGGTCGAGCACCCTTTGTGTTGCAACCACAAACAAGGCTTGGCATCGTGTTGTTATATGGGCTTGTGGCGTTTATCAGGTGGTCTGGCATTCAGGCGTTATTGTTCAGGTTGTTGGGGAAGCCAAAGGCAAAAGAGGTTCAGGTGGAGGAGTATGGATGGAGAGACTTGATAGCATTGGAAGTCGATGTTTGATTGAAAGTCTTCAAGTGAGTTGGAAGAGCAGGGAGGAAGATTTATGAATGCGAGACGGGAGGGCTGGCTTGAGAGTGATGGGGTGGAGATTATTCTGGGAGAAGGAGAAAGACACTCGAGTTATGCGCATGCTACCCCAGGATTTACAGCTATATTGTTCTCAGCCAGTCCGACAAAGTAGTTATTGCTAGCTGATCTTTTGGCCAATGATCGTTCTTGGTGAAGTATAACATGATTTGTATTAGACAATAGAAGTTGTTCTGTATTAACTTTCGTTGAACTGAAGTCACTATTGTGAGCAAGGTACAATCACAATCATACCTGTACCATGATGAGTAGATGGTACGGAGGGACAAGTCCGGCGCGGAGAAGGCGGAGGTGGCTTACTGCCACACAGTCATTGATAACATAGATGACTTTTCGTGGCGATATTCGTGATCATTCACAATATGAGGAGCTTTTTAGGCTGATAAGTATAGTCATTCACACACAACAGCTTTAACAAACAACCGGATAGGGTAAGAATAATAATAGTTAAACGCGATGTCGTTGTTTGACAGACAGCCATATAGCCGTTTCGTCTGTTTGCGGAAAGTACAGCCCGACAAGTGGAGAGTTGATTAAAGCCAAGCCACTCTTCGTAGTCTTGACCAGGATTATGCAGGACTAGCAAACTCTAAGTTTCGCACTATTCTGCCTGCTTTTTCCCGAGCAGATTGAGCCTTCATTGTAGCGCTTACGTAGGGAGAAGTAGTACAAGAAGATATTAATCGTCAGCAAAAGCTTTGTGGCGACTAAGTATTTATGGAATAAGGCCAAAACACGAATAGACGGGCGATTGGGGCTAGATTGCGCAAGTGTGACAGAAAGTGGAAAAATGCGCGAATCTTGTGCACGGCAACTAAGATATACTTGGGTACTCTGGCTGCAACAATTGAAAGATAACCTCGTCTGCTCCCCTCTTTGACTCTTCAACTCAACTCCAGCAAACACGCTTAAGCTTCTCAAGTTTTACTTTATTGCAATTGTTGCTCCGTCTGTTGTTTGGTCCACTCTCCGACTATTCCTCGTATCGCTGTTGAGATAAGCCGACGTTGCTATCCATCCCCCTGACCCCTACTTTTCTCAGCTACCGGCTTTGCGACAAGGGCTGGGCTGTAATTTCGTCAGCTTTTTCTGACCACAACAAGCCCTTGGTTTTTTTACGAAATCAATTTGGCCAATACAATCAAGCTAATACGATCCTCTCAACAATCTTCGTCTGACCTCAACCTCCCCTGAAAGCCTCTTTCGACCGAAACCACTAAAAGCTAATACTCACCTCTCCTCTTGCCCACAATGTTCACCGACAACTTCCTCGCCGTCCCTTACCAAGACCAGGCAAAGACAAAATCAAGGACACAGGCACAGAAGATCAAACAAGAGAATCGTCCAGCATGCCTTCCTCGCACAGCATCACACCAGCACAGCGCCTCGACAGCTTCCACTTCATCGACCGTGTCGTCAGTGCCTTCACCCCCAGTCAGTCCTGGACCACAGCAGCTCTCCTTTGCACAGCACTTCTTCTCTCGCAATCAACACCAGCCCTCGCCACAGCTTCTAGCAAGCGTGGCCTCATCGACATCACGACCCGTAAGTTTCATCCGCCTATTCTACCTTTCGATATCCTCACTAATACCTCTCTTTTTATCAGTCTCTAATTCGATCGCGGACAACGCCGTCATAGTTGGTGCTGGCTCAGATATAACTTGGTACTATAATTATGGACCATCGCAGACAGCTGCGCTTGCTTCAAACAAGAATCTATCTTTCGTTCCTATGCTTTGGTCGGATGCCAATAGTGGGAAGTTCTATTCGACGGTCGAATCTCAAATAAAAGGTGGAGCGAATATTCAAGCTGTTTTGGGTTTCAATGAGCCCGACAACTGTTATGGAAATACTGGTGGGTCATGTATGCAGCCTTCTGACGCTGCGGCGGTGTGGAAGTCACAGATTGAGCCACTGAAGCAAGCATATGGGCTACAACTTGGTATGCCCGCTGTAACGAGCAGTCAAGGCGGTATAGACTGGTTATCACGATGGTATACGGCCTGTGCTGGAGGATGTAATCCTGACTTTATGACTATCCACGTATACTCTGATTTCAGTGGTGTTGCAAGCTGGATCGGCCAGATGAACGCTACCTACCCTAATATTACTGGAGGTACCTGGGTCACTGAATTCGCTCTCGAACAACAGCCGCTTAATGCTACACAAGCCTATTTCAATATGACACTGGAATACTTCGATCGTCTCGACTACATTAAGAAATACGCGTACTTTGGCTCTTTCCGATCGAGTGTTAGCAACGTCGGACCTAATGTGGCTATGATGAACAGTGCCGGCAAATTGACTGATATCGGAAGTTGGTATATGGGTGATAATGCTACGGGTGTTCTTCCTGATGTGATGACTGCTACGACTGGTTCTGGTTCTTCGTCGACTCCTGTTACGGGTGCTGCGACTGGGTTACAGGTGTCTTCCGGAGTTTCGGCGGTGGCTGCAGCTGTAATGGGATGGTTATACATATGATGGAGGATTTTCTTTTTTCCACTTGCATTGAAGGTGTTACTAGATCAAGCTGAGCATCACAGCATTGTATTATTATTTTACGTCTATTCAAAATTCGTTATGTCTGGCTTAAATCCTCCCATGCCCCTCATTGAGGTATAGGAATATGTGTGTAGCTCATATTGGCACCGGCACGCCAATCGACGACATGCATCCCACCTCAGATTTAGATACTCCCGAGTCTGTCTACCAACAAACTTTAAAACACATGTGGAACAAGATATGCGTTATGACGCCACAAGTTCAATGAGATTTCTGCTTTCTAATCTTTTCTATTGTATTTCTAAGCTGTTCTATTTGCAATCTCAATTGGCAACGCACCTCTCTGCTATATAATCATCTCATCTTGTCCTCCTGAGCATCACATCACATACATCCATTTTCTCCCTTCTCCAGCCCAAACAAAACACTCATCCCACCGCCATCATGTCATCTCCAGCAGACTCCACGCTCTTCAAGCCTCTACGCATCGGCAAGATGGAGCTCCAGAACCGTCTCGTCCTTGCCCCCCTCACTCGTTTCAGGGCTACTGATGAGCATGTCCCCAACCCAGAACTCATGGTTCCATACTACGAGCAGCGTGGTGCTGTCCCAGGAACGTTGCTCATCACAGAAGGCACTTTCGTTGACCAGCGTGCTGCTGGGTATGGTACGTTTGTCCTCTCCTCATAGAATCGGACAAGGTCATCATACTAACTCAGTCTTCCAACAGGAAACGTACCCGGTATCTGGAACGACGCACAGATTGCAGAATGGAAAAAGGTCACAGATGCCGTGCACGCAAAAGGCTCTTTCATCTACACGCAACTGTGGGCAATGGGTCGTGCAGCGAACCCAGGCTACCTCAAGTCTCGCAACATCCCCGCCGTATCATCGTCCGCTATCCCGATGCCACCAAGCGAAGCGGAAGCACGACCTACTGAAGGAGAGACACCTCAAGAGATGAGCGAGCAGGATATTCAAGACTTCATCGGTTACTTTGCTCGTGGAGCTAAGAACGCTATTGCAGCTGGCTTCGATGGTGTGGAGATCCACGCTGCTAATGGATACTTGGTAGACCAGTTCACGCAAGACATGGTCAACAAGCGTACAGACGCCTGGGGAGGCAGCGTTGAGAAGCGCGCACGATTTGCGGTTGAGATCTCAAAGGCGTGTGTTGAAGCCATTGGTGCGGACAAGGTCGGCATCAGGTTATCACCTTTTTCGACGTTTCAGGGAATGAAGATGGAGTCGGAAGCCCTGACAGAGCAGTTCACCTATCTAACAAAGGAGCTGCGCAAGCTGAAACTATCATATCTGCATCTAGTCGAGAGCAGAATCTCAGGAAGTGCAGACGGCGAGCCAACCGCAGAAAAAGTCGACACTTTCCTCGATCTTTGGCAGCAGGGTGAAGGTCAAACACCGGTCTTGCTGGCTGGTGGATTCTCACCAGAAAGTGCTATCAGATGTGTTGATGAAGAGCACAAGGGCAAGGACATTGCGATTGTCTTTGGACGGTATTGGATCAGTACGCCTGATTTGGCGTATAGAATCAAGAAGGGTATTGAGCTTACGCCGTATGATCGTAAGACGTTCTACGTGCCGAAGGAGAAGAAGGGGTATAATGATTACCCATACTCGAAGGAGTTTACACAGGAGTATGGGATCAAGGTTGAGGCGTGACTGCATGGAAGTAGAGGGAAGGGTGAGAAGTTGCGATACTCACCATGCGAGAATGGTCTCACTTGGATATAGATATAGACATGGAAAGGCGGACTATAGACATGCCAAGAGCATATAACAATAGACATTAGAGCAACTTAATCGAATCTTCTCAGCAGCATACTTCCGTGGTCACCTGATCAAGATGTGAAGCACGTTCAGTAAAAGGCGTGCGTTTGTCTTTGTCTATTGCATCATGAATCTCTCTCACAACAATCATCATCTCCTCCGCCAAGACTTTCTCTTCCTTCTTCTCTTCAACGACTGAAACACCCTACCCTCTCAAAATACCAAAACTAGCAGACGCAGAAACAGACCAGAAACGAAAAACCCGCTAATGGCACGAATACCAAACCTTCTCACCCGCATCACACCTAGACATTCTTCCGACAGATCCTCTCGCCGACCAGGCTCGTCAACAACATCACAAGACGCCATCATCCAGCAGACGGACGATGATGCTGCTGGATCAAGGCTCAGTGCGGTGGAACGTGGCTATCTGGAGGATGCGTTTGCGAGTGAGTTTTGTGGAAGTAGTGGGGAAAAGGTGAGGAGGATGCCTATTATCAATAGAGGTGGGTGGAGTTCTGTTATTTTGTTTCTTTCTTGTATGTGATTTGAAGAGGAAGAGAGGCGAAAGTTGGAGTGTGGAGTGTGGTGTGATGTGATGTGTCTGCGATTTTGTTGTGCTATGATGTGTGTGATGTGCTATGAAGTGGTATGGTGTGCTCTAACACATATCAAAGTGCTTTGCTGTATGAAGCAGGGAATTTTAAAAGATTATGGCATTGAAACCCATATAGAGAAAGGCTTTGAGCAAAGAAACTCTGTGACTGTCGTGCTACTGGCTGATATGCAAGGAGAAGACGAAATATTGCACTTAATGCCAGTGTGTACGTGTACTGAGCACGAGACAGTGATTAACATGCTAGATGATGCAAACATATCACAACCCTCAATAACGAACAAAAGAAAATTAAACATCACAGTACTAATCCATCTCCCTCCAGGTACATATGTCCGCACAACATCCATCGACAAGCTCGTCCTCGATTTCATCAACACTCATCTCGAAACTTCTCTTTCAACCACAATATCATCATCACCACTCTCCAAAGTCCAGCCCACAGGCCCATCAACGCCGCCAACAACCACACAATTACACAAACGACGAAAAGTACAAATCATCTCTTTAGGTGCAGGCACAGATACCCGCTTCTTTCGCCTTCTGCAACACCATCCATTCCTTGCAAATCATCTCGTCTACCACGAAATCGATTTTCCAGCCAAGACAAAGCAGAAGATACAAGCTCTTAAACGAGCAGGAAGGGCGAGGGAGGTTCTCGATAGGTCGGTACGTGAGGAGAGATTGGATGGAAGTCGTGAACATGATGTGGATATAAGACCAGAAGAGCGGGAAGGTAATTGGCAGGAATCAGAAGATGGAGCAAATCTATCGTCGAGCGTATACAACATTCACGCCCTCGATCTTCGCGACCTCGTTCGAGAATCCTCCTCCTCACGGGCAGATATAGACAACACGAATACTGGAGCAAACAACACCACAACCAGATCAACGACAGCGCCGAACTTCCCAAACCTCAATTCAAACACACCAACACTCCTCCTCTCCGAATGCTGCCTTACCTACCTCCCAACTACAACCTCGACCTCGATTCTCAAGCACTTTGCCACCACTCTTCTTCCGTCTCCCACACCAGTCGAAATCATCCTCTACGAACCCTTACATCCCTCCGACGCGTTTGGGAAGATCATGTCCGAAAATCTGCGCGCTCGCGGGATAAGAATGCCAGGGCTGACTGGATTAGAGGATGTGCAGGCGCATGGGAGGAGGTTGGCCGATGTTTTCACATCTCAACACCCGGTGACTGAGCAGGCGCGGGAAAGCGGTGCAGAAGTGAAAAGTGGTCGGTGTGACATTGGTTTCCGAGCATGGACGATCAAGCAAATCTGGGACGAACAGGTCAGTGTGCAGGAGAAGGAGAGGCTGAGGGCGTGCGAGATGGTTGATGAAGAGGAAGAGTGGAATTTGCTTGCGGGACATTATGGTGTTTTGAGGGGGTGGAGAAGTTGACTGGCGAAAGAAAGAGCTTGAGGCTATGTCTGTCTGTCTGTCTGTCTGTCTTCACATTGCGGATTGACTGCCGTGATTTATTTTGGTTCTTCGGTTGCTCACTGTGATTGCACTGGCAGGAGGAAGAGAATGCTGTTTTTCCTGAAGCGGTGTACAGCACAGCCGAGTGTGTTACAGAAGATCATTATTCGAGAACGACGGATGTGAATCGAGGAAGAGGGGTTAAAGGCAAAAGACTTGCGAAGAGGGGCCAAGTCAAATCCAGAGAAAGAGAAGGAGGCTTTCTGGATGATGCTGCTCAACGCCACCTACGCCACTCGCTATGCCCTACCTTAACCCGGACCATTTCTTGGTAAGGAAATTGAGTGCTCCTAATACCAGTAGAGGATGTTTTCATCTCAGGCAAAAATACAGATAACGCCAGCGCTGAGGACGTCGCCAAGACATGTGTAAGTCAAGCGGAGACTGCACGGACCGAAACAAGGCAGACCAAGAGAATGAGAGCGATGTTGCCACCATTTCGCCCCGGGTCCCCAAAGAGAATACAGTCTAAGGAGCATGAAAAACGAAAAAAATTGTTACAAGTCAAGACGATCTCGTGGCCAGCGGGTGAAATCGGGTTGCCTATTTAGGTATTACATCTGACAACGTGCATTCGCCTCACAACCAAGATATAGGAATGCCTTCAATTCTGCATGAAGACGCCTTATAGCAGAATGACTTCAGTTTTGCGCGAGAATTCACAACATATTTACTATAGAGGTACATAGGTACGACTAGCAGTTACATCTTGCAGAGGCAAAGCGAAAGTCTCATCTCGCCAAGCAATATGCAACAACGGGCTGAACCGGTTTCAGCCTTGTTCAGCCAAACAACTGTGAACCACGTGAAGCGGCGTTGGTCACTTGATATACATGGTCGATGCTTGATATGGAGACGCGAGACGATGCATTTTCGTACCTGAAATTAGAAATACCTGCTCTCGCCGATTACAGGCTTACCCCTAAGAAACATAAACATCATATGCTCGTTTGCATTCCTCCTACTTTCCACATTGCAAAACATAACAACATCAACCTGATATCTATCGTCTAAATAAAAATGATTGACTTCACCACAGTGACAATGAAGCGCCTCCCAGCGTCGACATCCAGACTTATGACCTCTGCATGTTCAAGAAGCCTCGCTCCTAGCTGCCTACGCCTCACCACCAGCTTGTCTATTACACGAGCACGTGACCAACCATCTCAGCGCAGCTTCCACACCACCACTCGCAATCAATTGAAGGAGTTCTTCCCCATCCAAGAAACACCCAAAACGCACCAGACACGACCAGCTTGGCCACATCCAATCTACACCGAAGAGGAGATCAACAGCATAGTTGTTGCCCACCGTAACGCAAAGACCTGGTCGGACAAAATTGCCATTGCTGGCGTGCGCACGTTGAGGTTTGGGCTTGATACTGCTACTGGATATAAGCATGAGAGGGCTGTTGCGAAGGGAAAGCTGGCTGTGGGAGCAGAGGCTTCACCGCCAGTGATGACGGAGAGAAAATACATGATCAGGTGAGGACACCCCTTTTGTTTCCGACCATGTAGCAATGTGCTGATGAAGCATAGAAACGTTTTCTTGGAAAGCGTGGCTGGTGTGCCTGGTATGGTGGCAGGAATGCTGAGACATCTGCATAGCATGAGGCGAATGAAGCGTGACAATGGCTGGTAAGTCTCACGACCAAGATATTTCTGGTCGTATATACATAGTGCATGATCGCTGATGGCATGACAGGATTGAAACTCTACTAGAAGAATCTTTCAATGAGCGTATGCATCTTTTGACCTTCCTCAAGGCAAGTACATAACTACCACAAGAAATACCGATACTAACAAGACTTCAGATGGCGGAGCCAGGCAGATTCATGCGTATGATGGTGTTGGCAGCTCAAGTAAGTACGTTCAAGACACGAAAAAGTCGTTGACTAACAGTTTCAGGGGGTCTGGTTCAATTTCTTCTTCGTTGCATACCTGCTATCTCCAGCCACGGCCCATCGATTTGTTGGCTACCTCGAGGAGGAAGCAGTCTTGACATATACACGCCAAATCAAGGATATCGAAGATGGCAAACTACCCCTGTGGGAAAAGATGCAAGCCCCAGACATTGCAATTAACTACTGGAAAATGCCACAAGGAAAGCAGACGATCAAGGATCTCCTCCTATACATCAGAGCAGATGAGGCCAAGCATAGAGAAGTAAATCATACAGTAAGTCCCTTTGTTGTATCCAGTTGCAGAGTGGTATTATGACTGACCATGATGTCTAGTTGGCCAACCTGGACCAGAAAAACGATCCAAATCCTTTCGTCAGCGAGTACAAGGATCCAAGTCTGCCACATCCAGGAAAAGGAATCCGGCACATCAAGCCTACTGGTTGGGAGAGAGAGGAAGTGATATAGGCGAATTGTGATGACATGAGTATCAAATAGGTCGGGGTCCAGGTGGGAATTATCTGAAGTGCTTGCAAAAGCCATGAAGCTGCTCTATCACATCTTGCTAGCAATACGTTCCAATAAAATTGCCTCACTAAGAGACAGCAGCCATTCACTTCTTTCCCGCTGCTGCCGCTTTTTCTTGTGCGTGGTATGCTGCTCTTGTACTGCGACTGCCTCCGAGCTTTGGACCTCGCGCCGGATCTGCTACTTTGCCTCTTACGACCGCAGTGGTCGCTGGCTTCCTCTGCATCTGAAGCCTTTGCTGCGCAGCCTCCATATATTCTTGGCGGAACCTCTCAGCTACCACGTCGTCGGCAGCTTCGTCGTTGCCTGTAGCTATTGCCTGTTCTGGCGTATCGTACACATCGACTTGCATGAAGATGTTAGCCTTCGACATGGATGCTGATTGAGTGGAGGGCTTACGCTTGCTCTCTTTCATGACGGCATCCACTAGCGCGTCCCGCTTCAGATCCTCACTGGGTCGCCGCCACCTCTTCCTCCTAGGCTTCCCATCACGTCCAAGTCGCACTTTTTGCACCTTTGCTTCTTCTTCTTCAGGTAAACCTCCCAACATTCTTCTTGTACGCGCTTCATTCTTAAGTGCTGTCTCTTGTCCAAGATCAACCTCGGCCAGCTTGCCAACTGCAGCTGGATGTCTCTGAATGACTCCTGGAGGATTACCATCATTGGCCAAGGTTGCTTGGTCTGAAAGGATTGTCGGTGATTGATCTGCTCGTGCTTTGGCAATCTCAGAATCTATATAGGCAGTCCTTACAACATCAGCAAATGCGCCACGTCACGACCTTGATCGACCATTCGGAAAAAGGGGATACTAACATTACGTTGTCATTGCTGACTACCCGCTGTCCGGTTTCCGCAGCGAATCGACTGATTGCAGATGAAGATGCCGATGGTGCTTCGGGGAGCATGAGCTCTTGCGATATACCTTGCTTCTCCAGCAGTCTTGATTGTTCTTGATTAAAGGCTATGCCGCCACGCCGAACCTTGAGGAGTCGTCGTTGTCTTAGTAGATCTATGACCGCAGCGTCGTCGTTTGTGTCGTCTTCTGTCGGCGCCAATGCATTTGATGGGATAGTGTCCGGCTGTTCCTCATGAGTAGTGGTTGTGGACAGGTTGGCTATGTCATTGTCGGCTTCGTCCGTCCGACTTCGAAAGATCTTTCGCCTTTTCGCTGCACGGAAGATTGGCCCGGGGTCCGATGAGTCGGCCATAGTGGAATAATGCTGCAGCAAGATAAAACAATGCGGTCAGGTCAATTAACGACACCTTCGTCAAGCTTGCCAAGGCACGGGCAAACTCCGAGCATACAATATTTGTCCATCATTTTTCAGATGACATTATTGGGCATAATTTCGAAAACAATGACATCTTCTCAAGTTGTAGGCATTCTCGGCGGCGGCCAGCTCGGTCGTATGCTTGTAGAGCCAGCAAACAGACATAACATCAAAACTATCATCCTCGATGCCAAAGATGCCCCAGCCACCAAGATCAGTGCTGGTGACCACATTGTCGGCTCCTTCGCCGACAAGGAAGCTGTCAAACAGCTTGCAGAGAAAGTAGACGTCATGACTGTTGAGATTGAGCACATTGACACGTATGCCTTGGAGGAAGTGGCAGATCGTGTCAAGGTCGAACCACATTGGCGCACTATTCGCATAATACAGAACAAGTTTCACCAAAAGCAGCATTTGGAGAAGCACAATGTTGCCGTTGCTGAGTATAGAGAAGTTAAAGAGAGGACGGAATCAGCAGTGGCGGCGATTGGTGAAGAGCTCGGCTATCCATTTATGCTCAAGTCTCAGACACAAGCATATGATGGCAAGGGCAACTTTCCAGTGAAATCGGAAAAGGACATTGATGCCGCGTTGAAAGCTCTGGGATCTCGTCCGTTGTATGGCGAGAAGTGGGCAAAGTTCAAGGCCGAATTGGCCGTCATGGTGGTCAAGACTAAAGACGATGTATTGTCCTTTCCTACAGTTGAGACTGTGCACGAGGACAGTATCTGCAAGCTTGTCTATGCCCCAGCAAGGAACGTATCAAGCGAAATCAACTCGAAGGCGCAAGAGCTAGCTAAGAAAGCTGTGGCAGCTTTCGAAGGAAAGGGTGTATTTGGGGTGGAGATGTTCTTACTACCCGACGACTCATTACTCATCAATGAAATTGCTCCACGACCGCACAACTCTGGCCACTACACGATAGAAGCATGTCCAATTTCTCAATACGAAGCACATATGCGAGCAATACTCGACTTACCAATACCGAAGAAGAGCTTACGATTGAAAGAACCGTCAATCATGCTTAACATACTCGGTGGCGCCAAAGTAGACTCGCACATCACAGTCGCTCAAGGAGCTTTGAATGTCCCAGACGCAAGTATACATCTATATGAGAAAGGTGATGCTCGTCCAGGTCGGAAAATGGGCCACATCACAGTCACTGCTCCCTCGATGGGCGAGTGCGAGCAAACGATAAACCCACTAATTGAGCTCACGAATCAGATCCGTGCAGCACGTACCGATGTAGGGCCACCAGATGCTCCAGTCGGACAGAATAGTCAAGACTCATCCTCAACTGCAGCACCCCGAGTCGGCGTGATAATGGGCTCAGACTCTGACCTCAACGTACTAAAACCGGGTCTCGATTTACTGGAAAACACCTTCGGTATACCTGTCGACATTGACATCACCTCAGCACATCGCACACCACACAAAATGGACGAGTATGCTCGAACAGCAGCGGACAGAGGCATCAAGGTCATCATTGCAGCTGCAGGAGGTGCAGCACATCTCCCAGGAATGGCAGCATCGCATACCACATTGCCAGTGGTAGGAATTCCAGTCAAGGGTTCTGTATTCGATGGTCAAGATTCGCTGTATAGCATGGTACAGATGCCCCCGGGTGTACCTCTGGGTGTGATGGGTGTGAATAACAGCATGAATGCGGCACTGTATGCTGCGCGTATACTTGGCGCTTTTGATGATGAGGTGAAGCAAAAGTACGAGAAATTCGTGAAGGACATGGAGGAGGAAGTGTTGGCCAAGGGCCAGAAACTGAGGAAGGTCGGATGGGCGGAGTATAGAAGAGAGTAGGAGAGTAGGCATCAAAGTAGTGGACGAGGAAAGACTGCTATAACAGTTGCGATTCAAGTGTCGTTTACGTCCTAATGATACAATTTCGTCATATGAGTGTAGTCTATTCGTGTTTGCATTCCCATCTTTCCCGTCATTATCTCCCAGAATGCTTTTGATGCGTGGTCATGGTCGTGAAACCAATGCGCCGTATGTGTATAGTCATGAATCCACCACTGCCAAGTCGACTCCCAGTGTATTTACCTCACTTCTCATAACCATCTCAAAATCCACCTCGCCCTCCACGTCCTCCACGCCCTCCTCGTCCTCCAGAACCCTCAGGTCTACCGCCACCACCACCTCCTCGTCCTCCAGAACCTTCAGATCTACCCGCACCACCACCTCCTCCACGCCCATTCGGTGCTCTGGGACGATTCGGGATGACGACCAGACCTTTGGCATTCTTTAGACCCATCTTGCCCACTGTCTGTCTCTCCAGGCCAGGTGTCTCTGCACAACCAAGACCCTCATACGCAAACTTGTTAGCTTGTGCAACGAGCTCATCATCATTCCACTTCATTGCTCTAGCATGTGCTTTGTAATATCCGAGCCATGCTTGATAGACCTTGGTCTTGTCAGGATAAGTGTTGGCGATTCTCTCTACTGTAGACGATGAAGACATATCTGCCTCTACCTGCTTAAATGCAATATCCTTGAGCGTCCACTTAGGGAAGAAAGCTTCCGCTGCAGTGATGATGAAGACGGACCGACCTTCCTTGCCGGCACGAGCTGTACGTCCTAAACGATGGATGTATGACTCCTTATCCATTGGTAGACCAACTTGGAAGACGTTGGAAACTCCAGGAAAGTCCATGCCTCTTGCGACAACATCAGTTGCAACGAGTATGGCACTAGTGGCGTCCCGGAAGTCGTTCGTCACTTTGGTGCGTTTGCTTTGGCTTACTCTTGCGTGAAGCACACTGGTTTTTGGTAGGTTTGGTGATTGCGACAGAATGTCTTGGTAGAAATCGGCTAGAGCTGCAGTTGGCGCAAAGACGATGGCTTTGAACGTGTCTAACCCGTTGAGTCTGCACTCGCCTTGCATTGACGAGACCATGGCGGGAGCTACCTGAGCCCATGATGGAACTGTAATCAAAAGTTGAGGCACGCGTTCGTGCGTTTGCGCCTCGCCGACGGGAATAGTGGAGACAAACTCGTAGCCGCGGGACAATACCAGATGCGCGAACTCGTGTACGTGTGGTGCAATGGTTGCAGAAAAGAGCATGCCTTGCCTGTTTGACCTTTCCTTGTCAGGCAGACAATTGATGATCTTTTCCAGGTCGCGCTTGAAACCCATGTCCAATAGACGATCAGCCTCGTCGAGAACAAGAGTATCGAGGTTGCGGAACGATGCGATAATATCCTGGTTGCTAAGATGATCATAAAGACGTCCTGGTGTTGCAATCAATATATCGCAGCCTTCAGCACCGAGAATCTCTCTCTCCTCCCTGTCCTTGTTCGTGCCACCAATAGCAAAGCACACTCTGAATCGTGGTAGTCGTTGCAGCAAATTTGATGCCTCTTTTGCGATCTGCATGGCAAGCTCTCTTGTGGGTGAGATCACGAGGAGAGAGATGCCAGAACCTCTCGGTCGTGCCTTATTGATCATGGTCTGAATAGCTGGTAAAAGAAAAGCAATAGTTTTGCCCGTTCCTGTCTTGGCTTGTGCGAGACAGTCGATGCGCTTCTCGAGCAATTTGCGGAGAGTAGCTTCTTGAACAGGTAGCATGTGGTCAAACTTGAGGTCTTCAGTAATGGTCTGAAGCAGAACTGGATGCAATAGATTTTGCTGTCCTAGATCGGCGAATCTCATTGTGTCCGAGGGCACAGCAACAGTCAAAGGCGGCGCTGCAATAGCTTGCGTACTCATAGACATGATATTTTGACGAGGTTGAGTTGCGAGGCCATTTACAGGTAACATATTGTCTTTCGGCGCTCTGTTTCCACGTCGTGGTCGAGCAGGTCCACCAGCCATACCTGAGGCTGTGGTTTGGCCTCGCGCTTGAGGATCTCTTCGTGGCATTCTTCTTATCGGGATCTTACTGAGAATGATTGGGAGGAAAGAAGTGGTGGAAGGAGGCATGCAGCATCCAAAGTCAACAAACAAATAAATCTGGTTGAGCTAACATGTGCAAGGCAAAATAGTGAATTTCTGTATCCTTGGCACGGAGTAGTCCTTGAGGTCACGTGGGAGGCAGGAAGTAAAGACAGATGGCATTCGAATACAACATAAACCCAGACAAGAAGACGCCGAACCCAGCCTCGACTGCTTTGCGGCTAATCATCCCTTTCTGCTCCATTTTTTACAAGTCGTCCAGTCATTATCAATCATAATCTTTTTCGCTCCATTTACCGTCACAACCACGAAATCAAATAGGCACTTTTCCGGATAGGCACAGACAACGCCAAGTGTCTGCAGCGCAGTCGTCTAGTGACAACTGCGTCTTCCAGCCCAATTCTTGCGTGGCACGATCAGTAGCTGCCACGCAGAAGCCAACGTCACCAACTCTACGAGGAGCCAGGTTCGTTTTGATCGTTCTCGACGCCGCCCTCTCCATACATGACACGACCTCCGCCACGGTGAAACCAGACCCAGTGCCCAAGTTGTAGGCACGGAAAGCTAATTCTGAAGGTCGCTTCCCGGCTGCCGCTAAAGCAGCAAGATGTCCCTGTGCCAGATCGACAACGTGAATGTAATCGCGCACAGCAGTACCGTCCCGAGTGTCCCAGTCAGTGCCGAAGACGTCCAAGACTGACCTTTCTCCTGTCAAAACTTGGCAGACGACTGGGAAAAGATTCGTGGGCTTTTGTCGTGGGTCTTCTGCAAGCAGTCCAGAGGGCTCGCACCCAACCGGGTTGAAATAGCGCAACGCAGTGATTCGCCACGAAGGATCGGCGGCTGCTACATCTGCTAGAATTGCTTCACTGAAGTACTTCGTCCGGCCGTATGGTGAGGTCAAACCCTTGATGCCTGGAGTAAGTGTTCCGGTTTCATGGTGGACTAGCTGCTCCTCGCCTACTGGCGCACCACCTTCGCTGAGTACTGAACCATAGACAGTGGCGGACGAGGAGAAGACGAAGTTCTTAATGTCAAAGTCACCGAGCAGCACAAGTAAGTCGATCATGCCAGCGACATTGTTGAGATAGTAGTCCAGTGGCCTCTCCGTGGACTCCGAGACTGACTTGTATGCCGCAAAGTGAATCACGCCAGTGATGTGTGATAAGCGAGTAGCCGAAAGCGCAGGATCCTGGACCACGTACCTCCCCAAAACACTTCGCATCATTGGGCTTCGGTAGTCGAGCTTGTGGAGCTTGAAGTCAGGGCAT
>Ga0160427_10000124_pt1 | contig 55424 bp, 45 predicted proteins | sample SolpanmetagenomL_FD_108194 | JGI IMG/M metagenome (GOLD analysis project Ga0160427, IMG submission 108194) | Solar panel surface microbial communities from Lawrence Berkeley National Laboratory, California, USA - L | ecosystem: Engineered > Built environment > Solar panel > Unclassified ...
ACAACCACAATCACAATCACAACCACAATTACAATCACAACCACAATCACAATCACAACCACAATCACAATCACAACCACAATCACAGCCACAGCCACAACCGCAATATATGAATAATGAACTAATGACATTTATGATGCAAATCCAACAACAACGACTTGGTCTCAACACCAACATCGACTCCAACACCAACATCATCAACAATAACAACAACAACATTAACGACTTTACCTTTTTACCAGAAAAGATGAATAACAAACTAAAAAACAAGAAAAATCGACTGTCCAAAGAGAACAATGATGATAATATCAAGACTACGAATTGTAGTGATATACTCAACGAGCGGACACGAATGAGTGATTACAGTACTGGTGATAGAGACGCGACGCTCATTCCGCTCTATCATCCTCCTGGCTTGAATTATGTTTTGACTTGATCTCTATCAATACTGTAGTAGGGGATATATCTCGAACCATACCCTATAGCGACGAACTTTATGATATCAACACGCTAAAGAAGAAGATCAAGAACAAGGAAGTCAAGAATTACTGTCGTGTTTTCTAGCTTTAAACCGAGTGTTGATCATTGATGGAAAACCGGTCGGATATTTACGTTTTACAGTTTTATTATGTTGTAATCCACTGTCTTATACACGGTCGGAAAAAAAAAGTGTAGTATATAATGAAGTACGATCAATCATGATATTTCCCATCTTGTCAAAAATGTATTTTACTACTCTCACAAAGTACTATCTATCTTTATCCATATCAGGATTGATGGATGAATTACCAGTAGGATTTATATTTGTATTTGCCAAAGGCCGCGTCATTCCCATTGAAGCTCTCCTCCTCTTCACGCCTTCTTGACTACCACCACCACTACTATTATTATTATCTTTCGTAAAGCCCGTTAATCTTCCTAACCCATCACTTCCTCCAACGTTACTATTCTCCCACAGCACATCCGCGAACCGTCCGTCCATCTCGTCCATCCTACCCTGGACTTCCACGGGCGGCTCCTGGTCAAAAACCATTTGCATCTCGACGTGCGCGCCGAATTGTTCCCAAAAGCCAAGAAAGCCCCACGTTGAAGACCGGCGACGTGTGATTCCAGAAATCCCGCTTTGGCCTTTATGTTCGGCGGTTCTTCGCCACAAAAACCTCCTTTCGTAGAGTGATATGAGCAGCAAAATCGGAGCGTTCAAGATGCGTACGAAAGAGACGTTTAGTTTATGAAACCAACGTGGTGAAGTCAGTAACTTCAGAGGTAACAGGACGAAAAGAAACAAGACGTTAAACGGTGGTGGATAGGAGAATAGAGCGTCGGCTTTGACGCCTTCAAAGGTGAGAACTGCTCGACGGAATTGTATCTCTGCAGATGAAGAGGCGGCGAGTTTGGAGTACGTGTCTGATAGAATCGACACGAGAATCGTTAAAAATAAAGAATTTCCCAAAAAGGTAAAGGCCGTCATCAACATTGGACCAAAGAATGGGTGGAATTGTGGTGATAGTTGAAGTCCTGTAGCGTCCAGACCGAACCATAGATATATCATCCTTTGTAAAATGTTAGTTGTATGTGTCAAAAGAGATATGTAAAAATGTATGTGAAAAGGGTAATAAGAATGAAAAGTCGTACCATTTTGCTATTTCAATAGGTTTGTGAAGTAATGTATCTTGAGATTCATTCAACCATCTCATAGCCAAGACGAATCCACCAAAACACCATGCAGCAAGTAGAATCAAAAACACAAAATCAGCCATCATCGCACGTATGGCTATAAAGATCATATTTTCACTCATCAAACAAAACGCTAAACGAGGTAATAATATCGGAGCGGCAAGTGCCAGTACGTCCAACGCATGTGCACTTTGAGTACCATCGTTATTTATCAACCCACTCAATCTTAGAGCAAAATAGACGCCATAGATGATCAAAAAGGTAAGATCGAGAAACGACCATAGATTTTCGGTATGTACCGACCAACCATGTTCTAAAACCGAAGCGAATTCATCCAAACACCATCCCATGGCATATATCGCAAAGAATAGTTCGGCATTAGTAAATTTCAAATGTTCTGCACCTTGAGAATGGTTTCTTGTAGTCATGGCCAGGATATATAACACAAACAAAGTGATGAATTGACCTGTTTCAATCACGTTTCTGGTTCGAGGGACAATTAATCTATATTGATTAAATAGAGGTGCTCTTCTTGGATCGTAAAGACTAATTCCTCTTCGCTTGTATCGATCTGGAACTAAATCCAACCATGCGTCGGGAGAATAGGTAATTCTACCTCTCCACACCGCATCGACGACTTTTTGACAAGCAGTTGTAGAAAGAAACATTTTGCTTTCGCTCACAATAGCCACTTCGAGAGCCGTATGTTGTCTCTTACGTTCTGATTGGAAGAAGAGTGTCTGGGTTAGATTGACTCCCCAAGATCTGTTTAATTTATTCTCGAGAACAATCGAAGTTGGTGCATTTTGAAAAGGTTCGAATCCAGCAACCAGGATATTTGCTAGTTTTAATAAACCAGATCGACCTGTGTGTTCTTCATCATAACGTCTCAACAAACGTGCTGCTACTATCTCGCATAGGTCAGCTCGAGTAGTAAAGATACTTTGTTGATATGCTTGATAAGTTTGTTCACGAAGGAACTGCGATCTGTTGATAAGTAAACAATAAACCACCGATGCGTCATCTGCATCGTATAAATGTTCTACAAGAGGTCGGACAATCGTTACATTTACCCGAGGAGACATGAGCATGTTAAGGTCGTACGGATCATCTTGTTAATATCAGTTCACATTCCTTTTCTGCTTTGTTAGAAATGGTCAAGACTCACGCACCGATACTGGCGATAATCAATCTCCGAATACGATGGATAGTCGTATAGATCGGTAAGTGAGAATGGGGATTAGGAGCCTGTGGATCGTCATTCTCTCGTGGAGGAAAACAACCATCATCATCAGCGAGATCCTCGGCTCCGAGTAATGTTTCTTGTTCTTCACTCGATCTTAATAATCGAATCGCTTCACTTATACTTCTACTACTTTGATCTCTACTAAAAAGATCTGGTCTCAATATGGATTTTCGAGTAGGAATATCCAAGGTTAATCGATCTGACGTGTCGGTCCTTCGAACCGTCTTGGGAGAATCATCCTGTTCTTCCGGAATTGCAAATCTTGCGGAAGGTTTGTGAATTTTGACAGTAGGACTATCTGTCGACATGATGATTGTATTATTGTGTTACATGTGAACTATGGTTAATACGGCTATGCATCTGTCGCCTGCAGCACGATTCCAACACAGATCCTACTCCTTTAACGTGTATCAATCAATTGTCTGCCTTTCTATCTGTGTTTGGTTACCATTTTCCCCCTCTATACACGTGACTTTTACCATTTTGCCCTTTTACAATTCCAGCTTCACATGCATATGAACATTACCCATTCAATCTAATAATAACGAGCATCATGTCGACGAATCTACTAACTCGGTCTCTCTCCCGCTTCTCCCCATCACCTCTTCAGACCGTCATCATCCGTTCGAGAACATCCATTCGATCACAATCCACAATCGTCACACCTGTCACACCCGTCATTCCCGTACGGAAACCAGTCGGTGCTTTTCGAGGAGGGTAATTCTCCCCCCTCCCATTTTCTATCCTCTAACAGTCGTTTCTAACAAACAATTTCCCAGACTCCTCGGTTTCTTTCTCGGCACTACACTTGCCGGATCAGCGCTTTATTATCACGTAATCGAAGAATATAAACTCAGCAATGAACTTTTGACACAGGATATATATGTATGTTCTACCCTGTCATCTAGAAACCTCTAGTACTTATCATGATTCATATTAGACTTTACAGAATACGGTGCAAAAGGTCGAGATTCATATGAGAAATTTAGAAGAAAGGGCGGGTGTGAAAAGGGGAAGTAATTCGAGGAATAATATACTCGGTATGGTCAAGCAAAAAGGTTCAGGGGAAGAGATTGATATTGCTGGAGGTGGAGAAGCAGAAGAACGATCTTGATATGATAATACGTCCATAAAAAATAAAGAGAATGGTCAGATATTCGAATGATTTACGATTCTATTTCAAAACCTTGAAAACAAAAGAATAGGTACCATGTATTTATCACTGGTTTCAATCTGTTATCAAGACCATTGTCATACCAGGTAGTATTCCCTCAATCACAGTTTGACAAACAACAAAAGAAAACCAAAAGTTGTGCTTTAAAAAGGTGGAAGATTGATTCAATATACTAGCTAAATCATGATATAATATTGCTATATTTGAAAAAGGCACATTTCGCCTCGAAAAAGAGAGTACTACAAAAGAAAAACATTACTGTAGACTTTGATTAGGATATATCCCCCTCAATTTACTCATCTCCTTCTTCCTTGTCCCTCTGGTCCCAGATATCATTTAGAAACATTCTTCTAGATATACCACATTGAATCACGAATATTACCGTCATTCGGCATTGGCAACAAATCAGCAACTTGTGAAGGTGTACTTGATGCATCATCATCATCAGTAGTCGATGCTGCAGAAGGGGTATTTTGTCCAAAATTGCGATCATGATGACGGGCTCGTAAAGCAGCGATATCTGCGTAATAAACCGCCGGGAACAGTGATACAGGAGTTGTCGATCTGATGAATTGATAACAATGTTCATAAATAAGTGTCTGAATCATCTCATTTGGTAAGTTTGGTTCGTTCATGAGAATGTGGTAATGTGTAGGTCTTGCTGTTCCTTTGAGAGCTGCGTGTGAGCATAAGAAAAAGTCATTTTCATAAGGATGAGTAACAGCAGTTTCGACCAGAGTTCCAGGCAATGGGTTACCATTCTTGTCAGCATCATTTCCTTTAGGAAACATACGGATGTGATGGCGTTTGGAACAAATAATAACCACAAATTTAGTAGTGTTATTTGGAACAAGAGATGCCAAAACTTGTTTCATGTCTCGAACTTCCTGAGTAAGAACAGCAGCAAATTGACCCTCACTAACACCATCTCTAAAATAGAAAATTGTTTGTGGCAGTTTGCCACCTGCCACATTCTGCATCCAGGAGGTAACCATAGGTTTCCAGATGGTCTGCCAATTGTCTGGCGCGACCATTTCCACACGATAGCCATTTGTGTTTGTCCCGCATGCATATCGCGTTGCCAAAGTGTCCATGGAATTTGTAATAGCTGCAACAGAGGACATTTGCTCATCAACACCCATGGCTTGACCACGAGGAGCAGGATGTGTGACGTCTGCAGCGACAATCATTGTAGGTGTGCTAAAGATTCCAGTAGGACCCTTTGTCTTTGGTCCGATTGCTCGTGCGGTTGTTCCACCCAGTTTAGCATTGAATTTCATGAGGACGTTCGAGATATATTGTGCTTGACATTTTTGTATATTCGCGTATTGCATACATTGACTGACAACACCGAATCTACACTCGCATGACTTTTTGATTCTTCCATAAGTTTGACTGTCCTTAGTTGGCAAGATGAAAACCAGAATCTGCGGACGAGTTTTGAAAAAGTTACCAGTAGCTTGCCATGCTTCGGCAACAGCTTGCCCGGCGTCAGGACTAGAGGGAATATGAACATAAGGTGCTTTAGCTTCGACTCTACCGCCATGGCCGATATAAGTCTTGACAAATTCCGAGATGAAACGGTCGACAGCGGACTTGTCCATTGGTGATCGTGGTGAAGAAATCACGCAGACTCCCCATGATTTCAGAGGTTGTCGATTGGGCGTGAGGAATTTTTTACCACGGAGATCCCAACGCCCAGATGTACGAGGATCATTATCACCGTTGGCAAAGGTGACTTTTGGATTTGGAATGAGTCGTGCTTTGGCAGTGACCGGAGTATTGTCGATCTTCAAGCCATATCCATTGAGATAGGGGTCATTGTTCCAGTCGAGAAGTTTCAATCCATTTTGGACATCCTGCCAACGAGTTGGTGGAGGAGTGACTGCAAATTTGATCATTTGACTCGTCTGACGTTCATCAAGCTTGAAGACATATCGTTGATTCTCTTTCAAAGTCAAAAGCTCCAGAGGCAAGACACATCCCTTTTTGGTCATTTTGACAAGAGGCCAGTCAGGGTATCGAAGTTTGATCTTGTATTTATTCAAGAAATATTGAGCAATTGTTGTGAGAGGCTGTGAACCAGGAATAGTTACTTGTGACGGTGTTTGGTCGAGAATCTGCTCAATGACATACGAGATGACTGAACCGGTATGCTTTGCCTCAACGTGAAGTCTTCGGAGTCGCTTCATATCTTGTTTCGCACGAGGATTACGAAAGCGTTGAACGATTTCTGATTCTGCACGAAGTCCAAGAACAGCAACGACAGCGGAGGAAAGAGGACCGGCCGACCAGAATGTGCCGTTTGCAACATCTACATTGACCGTCAAAGTATTTTTAAGACCATGCGCAATTCGCATCGATTGATAAACACCTTTGAATGCTTCCGCTCCAGACCCAAGTGAAAAACGTTGTTGACCTTGTTGGAAGAAACTTCTTTTGATGGCGGTGAGTCTTTGCGAAGGATATTCGCGAAGAAGATGGTCTAAGAAGTTGATAGCCTGAAGACATTCTGAACCAAAGTCTGCTTGTCCGGTTAAATATGCCGAAAGTTGATCAAACTTTACGACAGCAGCAGGGCGTATAACGATACGCTGTACGTTCGATCGACTTGAAGTCGTTGAAGGAGCTCGTCCTTCTTCTTGATCGAGGTCGACGTTGATACGTACCTCCTGCTCAAGCTTTTCTGTGGACCATGCGATCTTGGCACCATCAAAAATCCAGCGAACGGGTTTCGGAAGAGAATCTCGAAGAGATTTCGACATCCAAACTTTTTTCACCAGGGCTCTCTTCTCATCACCAGAACCGATAAGAACCTACAAAATTGTTAATCATGGCACAGTGTCCCCAACAGAGAAGATGCTTACGTCATATTGATACACTGGAGCGGTAGGCATGGCAGATACATTGAAGGTATTCAAGCCAACAGTGATTTCACGACCGAGAGTTGAAGGGTTGGGTCGTTTTTGAATTTGAACAGGAGAATTATTGACATGAGCCCACATCGTGACTCCAGCATCGATATTGCGATTGATCGTCAATGCTTGTGACGTGGGTGACTGATTCCCAGAAATTGGGGTAGCGGGAACACTCGCCATGATGGATATTGTTCAAGCTGAGATCAGTCAGCCTTAGCCATAGTCTGATGATAAAGCAATATCAATGAAGGACTGAAAGAATCAATCCTTTATATATTTTTTATAAAATGAAGTTTCTTGGTGAATAAGAAGCAGAGGATGAAGGTTGAAAAAGTTGGAAGAAGGAAAAGAAGAAGAACGGACGAGAAGGAAGATATTTACACGATCGCCAAGACTATTCGTAAAGTTGACAGTGATTCGCAGCTTTAGTGAACAATAAATGAAGTGAATAGTGAATAGTGAAAGGTGTGAAAAGTGAAATGTGATTTCCTTTTTGCGGTGAAATTTACCAGTGAAGAGAATCACAGAGCGAAAGAAAAAGTCGCAAGCTCAGTAAAACTTGTTGAACAGAAAGGAGATTTACTCACATATGATAAGCTGGTGCTATTCAATCAAATAATGTTTAGTGTCCAATGCAATATTGAATCGTATGTGATGTAGTAACTATGAAGCTGAAGAACCAGATACACTTCAGATAAAGATTAAGATGTGACGGGGCAAGGTTGTGAGAGGTTTGACCGTGATAAATTGATAAGTTGATGTGAGATGGATATGTTATAAACTCTAATATATCTTCAAATAGATCTTGGTAAAGTCTCGTCAAAGATGTCGTGAAATCGTCTTCGTGAAGACAAAGTATGGATTCGACAAAATGATATGAATGATGACGAATCGACTCGTTGGTAATTGATATAGGTTGACAAGATGTCTTATTTCGTAATCAAATCCCTTGCTGAATACATCCAAGTCAGTCTACGCGTGAAGAAAAGGAGGGGTCAAAATTCACTTACAATGTAATGAAGGTGGATGGAATCGACCAATGGTCAGAGAGGATCTCTCCAGATGGCCAGTAGAGCTCACAAACAAATTCAATAAGCGGTGGTAGGAATCTCAGGGAAAGGTGTTGAGTTGTGAAAAGGAGGAATGTAAGGGTTGAGGAATGTCTTTATATATATGAGGAATACAGGCCGTGAATAAAAAAAGTCAATTCAACAGTCGGTGGAATGCTGACATGTGTGGGGAAAGTGTGTGCTGGCTTGGTGTTTTTTGTGGGGAAAATGGTGGGGTAACAGTGTAGCACAAACATCGTCATTACTATCAGGCTTTGCTACGGTAGTACGATCACGAAAGGCCACGAGCAACGCGGGTAGGTAGTAACATTCATGCAAAGGTATTGATATTGATTCCTAAGTGTTATACGCTATATTTACATCCAAATACGTCTTTTTCAAGTACTATAAAGATCCGATGCATTATCGGCTGAAAGCCAATCCTATCGAAATTGTTCAGCACTCGTACCGCATGGAGTTATGGGCAATTCATTTTGACCTACCTGTACCCGGCAACGTTGCCTTTGACATGTCCACCCTTTGTATCAACTCGACCATCTTTGACGGTTCAAAGCGTGTTTGATCCCATTGTCGTGCTGGCGGTATTACTGAGAGTAAATGCAAGATAGCTGCTGGCAATGGCTTCACTCCTGGGGCTTGAGTCTGCTGCATAGTTGCCAGTTCGCGAGCTTGTCTTTGCTGTTGTTGCCGACGACCAGCAGCACCTTTGAGTGGCGATTCTCCCCTGATTAGCTTTCGCGCAGGAAGTTCAGCATCTGAATCATCAAGTGGTCGCTTGGGAGAAGGCGCATATCCGTTCTGTACAAAGGAAGGCCCTTCAGTGGCTGGAACCGCAGCTTCGGTTGTGGGTATCGCATCTAAAATATCGTCTGCAGACCTGATCTGCGATAAGCTGAGTATTAATTCCACAGAACATGGGTCAAAGACTGGCGGACTGATGCTATTTGCACCAAATCTTTGAGTGAAGATTGACAATAAAGGATCTTCTGGAAAGAGTTCCATCATTCGCTTCTCTGTCTTTGCGATCTGAGAAAGCTCACCAAATTTTGATTCCCAGCTGTGAAAGTATGCAAAGAGCAACTTGGTGCGTGGGATAGTAGTAGATGATAATGTCAGACGAGCCACGGTTGTCTCAAATACGGCTCTTGCATCTGGATATCTAATCAGGACGATTCGACGATCATAACATTCGTGTACTTACTAGTAGAATCTCCAATCGAAATGAGAAACTTAATGTGCTCAAGGGCAAAGTTTTCGTCTTCAGGAAAAAGCTTCATGCCTAGATTAAAAATCTTTGTTGCCGCGGGATCCCTGTAGCAATGATGCTCCATTAAAGCTGTAGCTGCATGACAATCTGCCAAGAGTCTACCTCTTAAGCGTGCCTCTTTGAAAACGCCGCGCATTCCGCCTACTTTTTCTGTAGGTTTACCCTTGCCTTGTATCCGCCGCATAGCTCGCATTAGTGCAATCCAGAGATAAGTGATTGTTCTTGAAGCCACACGTATCTGATCTGCGTAGTTGGCTTTGACAGCGGTGATTTCACTTTCCTTACGTGCCACTCGAGTCAATGGTTTTGCCAAATCACCGTCGGCATCATCCTCTCCATGTCCATCCGGTTGTTCTGGTGTCGGTTCACGTGAGGCTGTTGTATCTTGCGCGTATGACTCCTCAATGACAGCCAGTGCAGACTTTTCACGAAGCACAAGTTTATCAACATGTTTGTACAGCGAGTTCAACACACCATCGATCGGGACACGGACAGCTTGACCGCGCTTGACCAGGCTGTCTTCCCCATTCTCGGCCGGCGTTGTTTGTTCAATGTAGTCAGCCTTCCTCAATCCAAGCAGAACGCTTTCGGGATTTGCTTGTAGCCCATCGTCAAGAAAGGCGATTGCTTCAGTGTCCAACCCAACGCTGAGGCACCACTGCGCAGCATCAAACCAAATCGTAGGGTAGAAACGTAGTGGCATCACGGCTTGACGATACACGTATAGTATACGTTGATTAAACGCTTTCACATCTTCATCCTTCAGTACTAATGGATCTTCTTTTTCCCACTCGATCCATCTTCGCCATGCTGAAATCTGGGTCTGATAGTTTTCATAACCGATATAATCTTGATGAGGTGGTAATATTGGTGTAATGCCGCGTCTGAGGTCTTTTGTAAGGGTTTGTAATGCAGTAAACGAACTTCGTGCAGTCATGTATGCAGGAGACTTTTCTTGTAACAACTTTCTACCCTATTCACGTCATTCAAGTCAGCCCACATTGTAAGAGAACTGTTCAGAGATACTCACCGTTAACTTGTTTAATCCCATTTCAAAATTATCATACTCCTTCCATAGACTAGTGACTGCAGACATTGGCGCACATATGGCCCGTTGATAAGCTTTTCGAAGTAAATCCATTTTCTGAGCATCTTGCCAACCAGAACCTCCTAGATTACCTGGGCCAGATTTGACAAAGGCTATATAGTCGTGCCACAAACTACCAGAGTCTTTGTCATTTCCCACTTGATTCACAACAAATTCGTAAGCTTGTGAGACTATTTGACGGCCTTGGCCTGACGCGTCAGTCGCAATGTCATTACGTCGACGAACATGATCAAGATAGATAGTCCATAAAGGTATGCTCTGCACTTTGAGAAGCGACATGTTGAAGATGGCCTCTAATCGAGGTAAATCATCAAGCTCAAGCTCCATGCGAGCATATGTAACCCATTGATCAGCCTATTGATTGAGTAAGCAACTGTCATGGACGTTGAAATGGGAATTAGAAACACGGACCGCAGTCGGAAATATGTCGAAAAAGCGACCATATACTTTTCTTGTCTCATCATACTTGCCCTTTGACTTGTAATAAGATATTAAAGCGTTCCATGCCTCGACATCACCTTTCGGATCTTCTGCAATGCGATCTTCTAGTTGACCAACTATATCATTGGGTAAACGTTTAGAAAGAGATGTAGAGGAGACACTTTGCACAACAAAAGAATGAGAAGGCATTTGAGGGGAGTGAGGTGCAGAAATGACGGTATTACCATCATTTCCAGTCAAATTTTTCACCGACTCGACGACTGGAGCTGTGGCAATGCCATTAGATTGGACTGGAGGAGCAGAAGAAAAAGTAGAAGGAGAAACTTGTGAAAAGGCATTAGAATCATCAAGAGTGGCAGGAACAGAAAGATTGTGCAATGTATTTTCAGCCATTGAAGAAACTTCTTGTTGTGCTGGCTCGACGCTTTCTAAGGCTACAAGTCCATTTGTACCGCCAATGACTGGCTTTTGTGTATCACCACTCTCTTCATCGCTATCTTCAGTATAGAAGCCACTGACCATTTTAGGTTTTTGTGCAGTACTTGAGAGGACTGATGCAGCTCTTGATAACCCGTTGATTGGTGGTATCGTCAAAGTTTCATCGTTGTCTTCTAGCTTCATTATTAGCGCAGTTGCAGGCTCTATTGAGCCGAGACTTTGACGATCCCAAATTACATCTGATGTTTCCGTTCGATTATCTACAACTTGATCCGGTAACAAAGTTTGACCTGTTTCGAGCTGAGTTGGAGGTTGTGTTTGAATGGCTTCTGGTTGTACCGATGATGCATCTTGATCAGTTCGCTCTGTATTATGCGCTGCGATTTGAATAGAGGGAATTCCAGCGGTAGACATGATTGTAATAGTTGAGTGTTAGATGAATGTTAGAAAAGGTCAAAGCTGCGGAGCATGTGTGAATAATCAGCGCAATCCTCGTGAAAAGTGTTCAAAATCGTGTGAGACTAGAAGTCAGTAATCTGCTCATTCTTTCTAAAACAGCAGTGATAATGACAATGATCGTGAATGCGATTAGGTTGTGTGAGGGATGTTGTTGTCAGGTCCTCGAATAAAAGTTGGAAAGTATGAACTTATGCGACCGGCCCGAAGTCCCGACCGTATGTTTATAAACAGCTGTAAGTTACTGTATAAAACTACAATACATGACACATAGCATTTGTAAATAATACATGAGCTGTCATGTCTATCAATGCTGTAATGACTGCCATATGATCCTTCAACCTTCGAAATAGCAATCATGCCAACGATATCACTTCCCCAAACCTTCTCATCCACCCTCAATACAACCAATTCTGACAATGCCGAACAAGCCTCTTCCGCTTCGAGCAATGGCCCTTTTGCATTCTCTTCTTCCACGAACCGAGTGAATCGGGATCCTCTCCTCCGCCAGCCCGGTAATCCATACTCTCAAGCTCTCCGCATGCCACATTTTTTCAAACGGCTGTTTAAATTCCCGCAGATGGATTTCGAACTTGCCATTTGGGAAATGACCAGTCTGATCATCGCTCCCAAAAAAGTATTTAGGAATGTCGTCTATCATAAACGTGTGTCCTCATCCTCCTCCCATATCCTTTTCCGTCGTATTTTCTCGAGATGGCTAATGTAAAGGGTAGAAACTGGAAATACATATCACCGCGGCGATCCATCATTCACCTATCTCCTCTCATTATTCCTATCTCTCACCGCTGTAGCATGGGCGTTGGCTTATTCCACGCACATCATATCTGGATCATTCCTGGCCATGATCGTCTTTGTAGGATTACAGTTCCTCGCTACATCACTCATAATGTCTGCATTTATGTATTTTTTCGTCGCGAGGCGTATCTTGACGCCAGGCAGTAAGATTGGGAATTCAATCGCGCGATTCATGGGCAGGAGAGGATTGAGAGGAAGATTCGGTGCTGTGGACGGAGGTGTTGGCGCGAGAGAAAGGAATGTTGGTGGAAATGGAGATTCAAATGCAGGAGGGCTGGAATTCGGATATTGTTTCGATGTAAGTCACCTTTTTATCCTGAAAGATAAGATGAGAAGGCCTGATGAGAGTTTGTACAGGTTTCGATCCGAGCTTTCTTTCCCGTGTGGCTGTTCCTTTACGTTTTACAATTCTTACTCATGCCTGTTATATGGAATGAAAGTTTTTTGGAAAGGTTTTTCGGCAACGTGCTGTATTTGTTAGCCTTTGGATATTACTTTGTCATTACATTTCTAGGTTATAATGGTAGGTTCAGCATTTCTATCATATAGGTGGAGTTTCATACTGATTTTGATTAATGTAGCTTTGCCATTCTTACACAATACAGAAGTCTTATTAGCACCTATATCGTTAGTCGCTTTGATATGGCTGATAAGTATATTCAAGTTCAATTTACCTATCAAATTGGCACCGATATATTGGTCCGGTGCAAGTCTACGGATAGATTAAAGAGTCAAGTTTTGTAGTCATGGATATCAGTAAATACATAGACCATATTATGCTTTTATGAATATATACACGGAGCTTATTTTTTTCAAAATATACACGATGCTATGACTAGATAGGCAAAGTCCTTTTTTCTTCAAACTCTTCATATATCTGAATCTGATCGCCTGATTGAGCATCGGCCCATTCTTCAAAGGCGATACCACATTCGGTCCCCTTTCTCATCTCGGTGACATCTTTCTTGACATTTTTCAAAGACGTGATTGTACCTATTATCTCGAATTAGCATCAACGTGATTCGTAAGCGGTATGAGAATGTCAAACTTACCATCGTAAACTTTATTCCCACCTCTTGAAACTCTAACTTTACTTCCCCTCTTCACCTCACCATTCTTGACTCTAGCTCCAGCAATTCTCGACGTCTTCCTTCCTCCAAGCCCTATATCGAAACATTTCAAAACTTCGGCCTCGCCGACGACTCTTTGTTTGACAATCGGCTCGAGCTTCTCTTCCAATACATCCTTGACTTGTTCCAAGACGCGATAAATTACGTTTTGCTCTAGGATTTTTACTTTTGCATTTTCGGCTTTGGATGCAATATCTCCGGATGGTTGAGGTTGGTTAAAGGATATAATGTGACCTCCAGCTGCGTATGCATGGTCGATATCGAATTGAGAGACGGGACCCACGTTCGAACGAAGGATACGTGGTGAACAAAGTGGATTGATGAGTTGTTGGAGGTAGGACGCGACTGCTTCTGCAGAACCTGAAACATCGGCTTTGATTATAAAGGGGACTGACTTGATGTCAACGGGAGACGACTGTGGTGTAGTCACAGATGATGCTAAAGATGACGTGTCCTGTGATTTTTCCTTGTCGCGCTTTTCTTGTTCGACTCGTCGGAATTCGTTGATGGCAGTAACGTCTTCAGCAAGTTTACTCCGTTCGGTGATTGTTTCTCGATATTGAACAACTTCTGTAGCACGTTGTTCACTGTCAGTCTCAAGGACGAGATCTCCTGCGATAGGTTGATCTCGCCATCCATCGACTTCGACTGGAGTACCTGGCCCTGCTTGATCAATGTGGATTCCGGCTTCGTTTTGTAACGTTTTTACACGGCCCCAAGTTTGTCCAGCGACAATAATATCACCTGGGGCAAGTGTCCCGCGACGAACAAGTACAGTAGCGACTCTACCCGCGGCTTTTGTGGTAGCCTCCAATACCCAGCCCTCCACAAGGCCATCGACTTCAGCACGATGGTCAAGTATTTCACTAAGAGTGGATACTGCTTCTTCTAGATCATCCATACCCTGACCAGTCTTACCACTTACAGGTATGACTTGTACATCACCACCATATTCTTCAATCTCAACACCATGTCTAGCAAGATCTTGCTTGACGCGATTCAGATCAGCTTCTGGCTTGTCGATTTTATTGACGGCGACTATGATTGGTACTTTGGCTTCTGTTGCATGTTTTAAAGCTTCTAAAGTTTGTGGTTTGACACTGTCATCAGCTGCAACTACAAGAATGACAATATCAGTCACATTTGCTCCTCTCTTACGCATAGACAAGAAAGCAGCGTGGCCTGGCGTATCCAGAAAAGTGACTATTTTATCGTCACTCATTCGAACGGAAAAGGCACCGATATGTTGAGTTATACCACCATGTTCCGAGGCAGCAATACTAGATTTACGTAGATAATCCAAGATTGTTGTTTTACCATGATCGACGTGTCCCATAATTGTAACAATAGGTGGTCGATTGGGTAAATTGGAAGGATCAGCCATTTCCGGACGTGCGGTGAGATCTTTACTTTGTACAGTCACATCGTCCCCGCCAATGACAGGATCGAAATTATACTCCAATGCAATCAAAGAAGCATTTTCACCAGAGAGGACATGATCGTGAGCTGTCTCATTAAAGCCAAGATCTTGCATCCTGCGAACAAACGATGTCATCTTGACACCAAGAGTCTGTGCAAGCCTGGAAACAGTAATGAAATGGGGTAATGATATACGAGTAAGAGCGGAAGCACGTTTTGCGGCAATCGCCACTTTACGATCTTGGTCGGCCTTTCTCTTCTGATACTTTGCTTCTCGTTCGCGTTGTCGGCGCTGACGGATTTGTCGTAGTCCTTCAGACTCTTCGAGAGTTTCTGCCATGTCATCACGAACTTGTCTTTGACCAAATTTAAGACCATGCCTGGTAGGCTGGTCATCATCGTCAATTTGGGCGGACCGTGCTAGACGCTTATTTTTATTCTTACTAGGCTCGTACACATCATCCATATCATCCTCGGAGTTTCTTCGCTGACGAGTTCTGCGGGATGAACGATCGTGTTCGAAAGTTCCAGCGGAATGACGCGATCTCGTTGAGTCGGCTCTATCATTTTTAGTATTTGCCCAATGATCAGCTCTTGATTCACGATGCTTGGTCTCTACTTCTGATCGCTTCTCGGGCTGCGCATGAGTCGGATCCACGCTATGCTGACTCGATTCAGATTGCTTGGAATATGGTGCAGATATTCCAATTTTCATTGCTGTCTTGCGGCCGTGGTCCTTACCCGTAAGCAGCTTTTCTTCAAGGTCGTCCAGAGCCTTCAGACCAGCATCAGCGGTCGATTGTGAAGAAGTGGATGTGTCGTCATTCTGTTTTTGGGGACATAGAAAGGCTACATGGCCAGGCTGACCACAATGTTTGCAGATGACCTGACGCTGTGGCTTTTGCTCCACCCGACCAAAGGGATTATCCTGGCGTGTGGCTGTAAATCGGCTATGATCGACATTTTGATTGATCTTGAAGTCGTAGATATTGCCACGGGTCGCAGTTGACGTTTTCACTGGCCTTGTTGGTAATACCTTGTTATATTCTGGGTACTTGAATGGATTATCCTCAAAGCTGCTGGTTGGAGTAGCCTTTCTGACAGCTTGAGTAGGTGTGAATCTTCCTATCGAATTTGAGACTGTATTATTATCATCTTTCGGTGGTATAGGATCGGTAGATTTGGATGTCGCGTCAGATACGGCCAAACCTTTAGGTTGTAATGTAGATTTGTTCTGTGCTGCTTGCTTCTTGAGCAGTAGTTTGATCAGAAGATCCGTTTCTTCTGTGGAAAGTCCGTCTACTTGTGAATCAGCAGTGTCCTCTGATTTTTCGTTTGAGATTGTCTCAGCAGGTGTCGATTTTAAGATAGGAGTTGGGGTTTCAATTGGAAACGTTGCTTCCATTCTATCTTGTGGATGATTAGACATCGGTCCATGATCTTCTCGACGCGATTTGAGTTTCCTTGGTGTGTTACCGAATAGAGATGTCAGCAGTTGCTCATTACCTAACCGATTTGGTCTAGGATCTTGCATTTGCGATGCCTGTCCAACTTCTGTTTTATGTTCATTCTGCTCTTGCCCAATGTTGCTACTCAATCGCTCTCGTTCCTGTATCTTGGCCTCTTCTTTCTCTTGTTCTTGCTGCTGGCGATTTTTCATAGATTCCTCGACTTCTGGAGGCACTTCTGGTATATCTGCACTCGCCCACTCATCGTCATTATTTCCGGTCTCCTCTCCATCAAGACTTTTCCCTGACGTCGCAGGAAAGGTTGCAGACATCGCAGGGAAGTTTGCCGGCGTCGGAGGAAAGTTTGCAGCGCCAACCTGATTCGCTTTCTCCTTGTTGGAAACAGAATCTAATCGTGGCATTCGCGTAAGCTTCATTTGCTGTTGTATCTTTTGTTGCACATAATCCTTGGAATTGGTATTCACATTTGACGTATCATTTCTGACCACTGGACTTCTTTCTGTTGCTATGGAACGGTTCGCCCTGAAAGGATTGTGTTGATCGTACGGAGTTGTCCCATTTTGCTGTCCGCCGCTGACGCCGTGAAAATGTATACGTGGCCCTCTAGGTCTTTGCACCGCCTCATCCGTCCTATTATCTTGTCTCGGCCTTGTTATGTTCGGTCCGGCATTGAATAATCGTCGTGATGCAACTTTATCATCTATTTCAACCGATCTCCTGTCCACTTCCTGCTTCAATTCCCTTGCTCTTACTTCAGCTTCTTTCAAATCTATCTCTCTTCGCTGTTTATCCCTTTGTAAGCTTTTTCTAGCAAGTTCTTCCACACTCAAAAAAGATTCCTGTAAAACATTGTCCTCCAAATAATTGGATTTCTCCGACTTTGATGATCTGGATGCTTCATTGGAAATCGAGGTGCTGAGATTTTGGCTTCGTGGGGTATTGTCTCCTAGTAATGAATTCCGGGATCGTATCCTGAGCGATCTCGAAGAACAGAAGATGCATATACTTTGCGCCGAAATCTGCAATTGTTAGTGATTATGAAATATATATAGATTACAAGGAAAGTTACCCTTGAAGATGCATGACGTCGCATAACTATGAATTATCAAACACGTCCGAAATATAAAGCTATGCACATAATCAATCAACCGCCACAATGTCAATAATTGAGCATAGTGCCTCTTCTAAAAATTATATTCGAAGAAGAGATATCTATTTAACTCCGACTAAACGCCGGGAATGGTTATTTGAAATCACGTGCCTACTATTCAACCAATTCTAGTCAAGTTGTAGACTCGTAGCAGGGAGCTATAGTCTACTATACTAATTATACTATGAATGCTTGGGTATCATACTTGATAAATGTTAAATATATTGCCTAACTATGTCATAAGCCACATAGTCTATATGTAGATATTATCACCCACTAGTCAGTGTTATTCTAGTTTCTGACTATCGGCCTTCCGTCGAGTTCATGAGGTGCATCCTGCATTACTTCATCAACCTTGTGGTCTTGTGGCTGTGCTTGTGATTGACGAGCAGTCGTAGTCGATGGAAGATTTCGGCATACAGTCTGCACAAACGTATCACTAGCATCGTCTTTGACATAGACGGCATATGTTGGAGTGCCTTGCTGCCACGTCTCTGCATCATAAATGTCATTTACATTCTTTAATTCGTCAACTTTCTCGTCGTTGTATGTCCGCCACATCTTCTGAGCATTGTCGTGAATGCAACTCCAGTAATGGCCATGACCGTGGCTGCCTCTATGGAAGAATACAGCATGTAGGCGATAGCGTATCTGTTGGTGAGTTGCAAAAGGATTACCTATCTGTTGTTGTAAAGATTTTATTTGCGCGTCAAGCGTGGCTAATTGCGCCTTTTGTGCTGCAGCAATAGCATCGAGATCGCCTGCGACCGAGTCATCAATGTCTATCCGGGCGATATTGAGACTTGTCAGCGTCTCGTTACTGCTATGCAGATTTTTGAGATATTTGGCTGCCGTTTGAAGCACAGTCGGACCGTTCATACCCATGTCATTCTTTTCAATAACGTCCTTCTGTGCCTGTAGGACGTCCAATTGCTGACGCGATGCCCAAGTTGCTCGCCGTTTGTCCATGATATCAGAATTGTCCCACTCGTAGTATTTGTCGAGATACAAATACTCTTCGAGATGTAATTTATGGTCAAGTTTAACTTGTCGATTACTTTTACGATCATAAGTGATTCGCGGAATATTGACTTGGAAGATGGGTGGGAGTGTTTTGAGTGTCCTGAACTGTTTAACTCGCTTTTCGCCATATTCAATAGTTTGTAACTCAAAAATCTCGTCGAGAGCAGTATAAATATCCGTCGGACGAGTTGGAATGTTCAGCAAAATATTTAGATGATAATCGTCTCTAGATGTGATTGACCCATCTTCTCCCAATGTTTTCTCCGAAACGCACATATAGAATATGTCACGGAAAGAATCAAGTTGTTCTTCTCTTGTATCCATGCCGTTGGATTTGATTGCGCATCTGAACCTGAATAAAATCTCGTCCATAACTTCAGTAACATCTTGTTGTTGTCGGGCGGCTTCTTCGGCTTTTGACAAACTTGTTTGTTGACGAGCAGGCGTGCCAAGTTTCTCAGTCGATCTAGGAGGCAGTGCGGGGGTTCGTTGGCCGACTGTGCTACCTGACTTGGACGCGAGTGGAGGCGTGGATGGCGGAGCGATCATGTCGATATCGTGATGAGCAAGTGTCGCCGAACTTGCTGCTGAATGCAGTGTTGTAGAAGAAGCATTACTGACTTCCGAGGGCAGACTTGGTAAGGGTTTATCAGTATCTACGCTGCTCCTTCTGGGAGGGGATGGAGCTGGTGTAGGGATAGCGGATTGAGTTTCAACGTCTTCTGCCTTTAGAAAAGCACGGCATACGAGATCCGCTTCCGGCTTGACAGAAGGGCCCTGATCTGTAATCATATGCTCGAAAAGATTTCGCACATCATCTACGAATTTCTGATATGCTCGAATCTCTAATGGAGTCACTCGTCGTCCTCCAACCCTTTCGTGTTTCATTGTGGCAGCAGAGAGATCGAATTTGTAAGAATCAAAATTCAGTACAATGTCTCTGAGTGGCTTGATGGTGAAATAGTACTGCAACAGACTGTTGAGATAACAAGTGTTGCCGTGACTGATCAGGCCGACGGGCCAGGTACTTGGATCTTGCGTGACCCGAGGTTCTGGTCTTTGGTATGCAAGTGTCACGGCTTCGATGGCTTTATCCGTCTTCCATCCTGGGTTATCCTTGCGTGCATTGTCAAATACGAGTTGCAACATTTGGTCGTCAACACTACTGAGCTGTATATTCAGGTGCCTGCAAGCATCTTCTATACTCATGCCAGTCTCTTGTACCACTCCTGTGCTCAACCAACCTTTTAGCAAATCACTCTTGCGATATTCTGCAATTATATGCACTGCACGTCGTGCGAGATGCTCATTCGAAGAGCTGTCAGCGACCTAGATCAATTCATCAAAACATGATTTCAACATGACAAAAAGAAGTTCGTACCTTTGCGGTATACAAGGTGATGATGGAATCGTCAGCAAAGTTTTCTTCAGCTCCAAACCATGACAATGCTTGGGAATAAGTTTCGATAGCTGTCAGACATTAGCAAATATACCTAAGTGAGACATTTCGATTTGCCTACTATCAGAAGCTATGGCAAGTAGTGCCGGACTCTGTCGAGCGTGACCTAGACGTTCTAACATACTGCGAAGTTGTGCCTGATGTTGCGGTCCAGTATCTGGAGCGAGTGATCGATATGCATTTATTAGTTCTTCGTCAGTTCCAGGCATATCTGGACTCATGCGCAAACATCGGTATGCTTCGGCGATTTCCTGACAATATCAGCGTGATGATTCATCAAAAGCGTCGTTTTACCATTACCTGTCGACCACATATACCCTGCGAAGCGGCAATTGCCACTCGCGTGTTCAAGGTATCGCTCTGCCTTCCCTGCGCGATACCACGTAGACAATCGAAATAATATGGTGATGTCAAGGGATCGCAGTCACATTGGCGATCGAATGCAAATACGATAAGATCGTCAGAAAACTCCCGCATGGCTCCTAGACTTGCATAGTGGCTGCAAAACATCAATTTTGGTATAATGAAATATTTACCGATAGGCCTTACGGATGATCCTGAGCACTTTTGCTGTCGTCCTTGTATTGTTGGAACGATTTTGTATCTGTGCCAGTATGAGTATAATATCATGATACTTGATATATGAAGACTTACACGACTGTGCAGACAATAATCTCTCCATGTCGTGTCTGGCGAGATGCCATATATATTCCGGACACGGATTCAAGTCTCCATCACTTGCAACAAATTTATCTATCAACGCTTGCAATTCTATATCCCATCGATCTAAAGTCATTCGTAGATCACTACCTGGTTCAGCAGAGGGTAGAAGCCACGAAACAATGTCACTTTCTTCCTACATCGGGTTTGTTAGTCCAAATTTATGTAAATTGACAAAGCTTGTGACGTGAATATACCCGTGATTCAAAACCCAGTCTTGCGAATAATTCGTCGCAATCATGCTCACCAAATGATTCAAGAAAACGTTTGTTCTCAACCGGTATTCTCTTTCGTGATCCATCTGCTGCTGTCGTTATTGAATCTTGTATGTAACGTCTCAACTTCCATAGCGTTGCGACAGGGGTTGGATATACGAAGCCTGCGCGTCCAGCTTCTTTTGTGATGGCCGTCTCGTATCTTTGCCTCAGCCTTTCCGTGTTTGTCAAAAGCTCAATATCATGGATAGAAATGGTTGAATTCTGATATTGTATAGTCAAATAGGTACTACAGTCAACAGACGTGCATACAAACACGTATCGCTGCATTCCTGCATTATTCTGGACTAGTGAGAAATGATGGAGAGGATAGTTGACATTTGGACATGGGTTATGGCTGTTTTGTGATTGTTCCGTCTGTAAAACCATGTACAATCGACATTTCCGACAAAGTACTGTAATTATATTACGATCAGAAGAAATTGCTCTCTTGTCCATTGGCGGAAATCTGCATTCCGGTACGTGAGTAACATAGTCATGAGCGCATGCATCATCAGGAACTAATTTAGTCCTTCGCTGATTGGAGTCGAAAACCGGTGCTGGATGGGAAAGAATATTGATAGTCGTTGTGCTTGCACCGGGATCTAGTAGAACCGCATCATATAACAATCTCGGACTAGTCTTGCCTGTAGAAAGTCAGTAAAGTCCTCATTTCATCATCCGTTTTTGTATACATACCTGGGCCGATTTTACGTGAGCCTCTGTTCTGTGAACCATCCGAAGTTTCTTGTTGAAAATGTACCATCTTTGAAAGATTTACCTGTGGTACCGCCCCGCTGACATGAGTAGCTCAGCTAGCAACTGAGAGGCGGTCCATGGTGTTGTTTGTAAATTATAGTACTATGTTCCGCGTCAATTGAAACGCGGAGGTGACTTGAATAGAAACGCTAAATTTCACTGGGTTGTCCCCGCAAAAGTCAACCCTTCTACGCATGAAAAGATATCCTATATTGTACTGTATTCGACAGCGAGACCAATTACTGTACTCTATGATTCTCTCTTGACACAATCATGGTGGGGCATGTAGACAGTGAACATGAGTATCACTCAAAAGATGCCATCGGCACGGCTATAAAAGCGACGACGATTACAGGAGCGGCTGGTTTATTCGTGTCTACAATACAGAATTCTCTAGCTAGACAAAATGTGGGTACATTTGGATTCTTGACCAGAACTGGAGGGACAGTCGGCACATTTGGTATGGATTCATCATGAGATTGTGTGGAATGAGTCTGATAGGAAGATATACAGCTGCAATGGGTGGAGTTTATGAATTTTCAAAGAATGCGGCAGCAAATCTTCGAGAGAAAGACGATACGTATAATTATGCAATAGGAGGGTTTCTTTCTGGAGCAGTGTTAGGATTGCGATGTGAGTAGAGTTGTTCAGGGAACAAAGGCAATCAATCTTATCATGCTACAGTCAGAAATATACCGTCAGTTTTAGGTTATGGAGTATTGTCCTCGGTAGTACTCTCATTATACAACTACACAGGTGGAAAGATAACAGGCAAGGGAGGTAATAAATATGTTGATGAATATGAAAGGAAGATGGAATTGCGAAAAAACAGACGGCGACCTATCGAAGAAACAATTGATGACATAGGTGAAGGTAGAGGTGAGTTTTTAAGCTATCTAATGTCAATGATACACATCTAACGTCTGGCGAATCAGGTATACATGGTCCAGGGTATGCTGAGAGGCGAGCTGAGCGACTAAAGCAGCGTTATGGAGTTGATGTACCTGTGCAAACACAAATATCATGATGACTAATTATTGTAAACTTATATGAAAATTCAAATGAAAAAGACTATACAAGTCCTTCAACATGACATTGTTATCACCAGCTGGTGACTAGTCTTTCTCCGTACGTAATGTTTGACCAGACTTGTTTGGTCTATCATCCTATTACCAAATATATGCTTCGCTTGGCAGTCAGTCTTTTCTGATAACAAGTTTTGGTGACTTTACCTTTTATTAGATGCAGAAATGTCATCCACCTCTGACCTGACACCGGCGGTGCAGTCGCAACGTTTCTACCGAGATTTTCACGACAAGGTCGAATGTCAGTGCTTAGGCTTATCGCTCCATACATCCTACTAAATGTGACAAATATAGACTTTTTGAGTGAATCATCTAATACCCAATCTCTCTCTGTTGATGAAAAACAAGCAGCATTGCAGCGTTTATCATCCACAATATCAGAGTTAAGTAACGCAGTCCGAGATGCTGCATCATTCCTCCCTTCTCGTGATCAACAAAACTATACAAATGTATTTTCCTTATCTATTCTGCATAAATTTCTTTTGCAATTTCTAATTTCGTTACTATAAAAAGACAATCTATCGACTATCAGAAACCCTCTCTCAGCTGATTACTTCTACTCGTCCGCGTTCTAAATTCTCATTCAAGCAGAAAGTCGTGACGCTTGCACCAACACCGACATCTCAAGACGTGATTTCTCCATTAGAGTTGAGTTCCGAACCTGCTTCGATATCTATGATAACCACTTCACCCCCTCCTCAGAATGCAATAATATCGTATAATCCACAGGTTCAGATATCGAATCATACTCTCAAAAAGATAATCCTCCCATTGGACTCGTCAGTGGTTTTAAATAATAAATCAGGCTCTATCAGTAATATCTCGCAATGCATCATTTCTCTCTTACCTCAATCATCACATCGTTCAGTATTTGACAATAAAACCCCAGGATATCTATCATCATTATCTCTCAAGACGATTACTAAATCTGTTTTGTGTCTTGGAAGGGTGAATGGAGCAGTTCACCTCACAGCGTTGAATGACGTGATAGTATTTGTCTCTACGCGACAGTTTCGTATTCATGATAGTCACAATGCTACTATAGTGTTGGAATGCGCTAGTCAGCCTATAATAGAAGATTGTCAAGGGTTGACTTTTGTCGATTGCAGACGGTTTGCAGATGGAAACAGTGTACGTACTCGTCACCAGGATCCACTTGTGGTGTATGATGTTTTTGTCTCGATAAGGCTAATCTAATTGGTAGGATACGATCATATTGGGTGAAGAAAAGGATAGAGAGAATCTTTGGAATCAGGTGCAGGATTTCAAATGGTTGAGTGATACGATGAATCCGCATTGGAAGACTAGCGAAGATGAAGATGAGAAAATAAAGGCCTTATTGTCCACACTGCGAGCGAACGCTAATATAGACGTTATATTACACACGGCCAAACTCGTGTAATTAATCCGTGCTGCATAGAATCTTATACAAACATGTTATATACACTATCATAATCATAAATTTACATTAATGCAATTGTACTCGTAATTGATTCATGAATGTGACGACTCCCATCGCTTTACCCACATTTCCTTCATAACATCATAAATGAATGCAAATTGAGGAGGTCCCTGTACCATCATCATTCGTTGTTGTCTCAATTTATCAACTGTATCAGATATCGGATCGACAGTGGGAGATGATGATTGATCCAGCGTTCCATCATCGAGCAAGGTTAATAGATGGTCTAGTGCTATAAATGTACCCGTTCTCCCGACTCCAGCTGAACAATGGACTATTCTTGGATTGAACTCTCGATCTCCTGGATGCGCTGTGTCGACCGCACTTAACGGAAAGCTTGTATGTCTGGGCGTTCCGGCATCAGAGTTCAATTTGCGTGACAAATATATTAGATTTATCAAAGCCTGACGGTCATCTCCTTCTGGAACCAGAAAGTCCGGCCAACCGCAAAAAAGTAAATGCCACACCTCTTGTTCCCTCCACGATTCCTCCACTGTGTCTTGCCTCGTCTCAAGCTTCAGACATCGAATCGTACTTCGGGTCGACTGATCTTCATTAACCGACATGAGTGTGACTTTTGCCTCGAAGTTATCTGGATCGTCCTGGATATGTAATGGTGCTTGTGTATCTGTAGGGAAATAGGGATAACATTTTTCTTTGCCAGCTTCGTAGGTCTGCGTCAACATGACCACAACAGCTGTATCACCAGTCTGCTCTGCAACCATCCGGTAGAAGTCGGGTACCGAAGATTTTTTCGGACCCTAGATAGTTTAGCAATATCCCTCACATGATCATCCCTCTAATAGATCTTACTGACCTGTGTCGAAACATAGCGTCGTCTCCCCAGGATGATAGCACTGGCATTGATATAATCATTCCCTCCATCTACAGCTTTTAATCGGATGCGATTCAGATCGAATGGCTCGACGTTTGTGTAGCGATTACGAGCTGTGATTTGCGCATCGTCACCATTGATACGCTTGTAAGGCGAAGGCGGTTCTGCGGGTTCTAGTCCAGCAGCCAGACGATCGCGTTGCAGCCATTCGAGTTCGACATATGTATTTGTAATATCTAATCCTTGTCAGCTTTACCCTGAACACAAAACCTGCCAGACATGACCTACCAGCCGACGACTTTTTCAGATATGCAGGTAGAGGAATGTGATCGGTCGACGATTGCGAAACAGCTGCTCGATTTGAAGGAGACAGGTTGTTACGCCGTTGCGAGAGAATGCCCATTCCTGTCTTCTGAGCCAAATCTATCGATAGTCTAAGAGGACTGCGCGGCTTATGTGACATGATTACGAGACCCCTCTTCCAACATAATGATCGATAAGGCAGATTGGTGATGAATACCACCGGGTCTTAGCGAGACTTGTAATTGTCATTGGAGGAATCCATCGCCGGAAACGCCATACGTTATTCCTTCCACGCTGTTTCGGGCCATGACGTCATTGTATTCGGACCATAACTTTAGTAATACTGTAGTGCTCCTCGTACTTGTAAGTCTACGCGGCAGATATGAGTAGTCTCACTGCCCAATGATCAATTGGTGGGCTCGCTCTTATAGTATATGATTTCCTAGGACCGGGTGTTCGATATGGATCCACTAAACCACTTGCAAGCCAAGGTCAATGTAGAGAAAGCCATGAAAGAACAGACCGGAGAAGGATGTTCGAATATTTCAAACGTGGTTCTAGACAATTTGATAATAAAACCATGGTATCCTTCATTGTATCCTCAGGAACTACTCGGAACATCAGTTGAGCATCTTTACGTATGTAAATGGTGCTTTCGATATACAGTGAAAGTGATTCCATATCTAACCCATTTGGTCAGTAAATCATGATTCGAGATAAATTTGTGCTGATCGATATCAGAAAGTCTGTCCGTTGTCCTGTAAGCCACCGCCAGGTGTCTTGATTTACGAGCAAGGGGAAATCAGCATGTATGAAGTTGATAGTGAAGTCGAAAAATTATATACACAAAATTTATCACTATTTTCTAAATTATTTCTCGATACAAAGTCAGTGTTTTACGATGTCATGACCTTTCGATTCTATACACTGGCACTCAAAAGTAACCTCACTGGTCAATATCAGGTTGTTGGCTTTTTCAGTAAAGAAAAGATGAGCTGGGACAACAATAATCTTGCATGTATTGTCATATTTCCACCTTGGCAAAAGCGAGGCTATGGACAGGTGATGATGAGGGTAAGTTACGAGCTCAGTCGTAAGGAGGATCGACTAGGAGGTCCAGAGAAACGTTAGTGTACTGAAGTGACCGAAAGTCCAAAAGCACAAAAGCTGATACGAGTCCAGCATTATCTATTCTTGGACAAAAGAGTTATTTTGCATACTGGGCTGCAAGTATCGCCGAGTATGTACTTGCAAACACACAAGAAGAACTTACGGTACATGACATTGTGCAAGCCACTTTCATATTGCCGGAAGATGTTGTTGCAACACTGCAGACTACTGGTTTTGCAGAATCTCAACCCGAGGGATCTGTTATGATCCAAAAAGATAAGGTGGAACAATGGGTGAAAGCACACAATCCACACAACTTCGAAAAAGGCGTCTTCATTAAACATGACTGGTAATCGTCGACTATGGTCATTAATCATAACGCTCATACAATCATAAATCTCGTGATAAGTCGTTAAAAGACTGCGCCGCCGATGATAAAAATCCTTTCCTCCTCCCTTTTAGCCCAATGAACTACGCTGTTTGCAGCCTTAGCGAGAAGTTCTTTCTCAGTACCTGGTCTAGCTACGATGTAGAGCTCGAACATCGGTGTCTCCCATGCGAGGGCACTAGCATCTCTACTCACACGATGCACAACTTTGGCCTTACCATTTCGTTCGTGCAAGCATTTGTGTAAATCGGCGTAAAGGCTCAACAACTTTCTTCTAACCACGGCATGACGGAAATTCGGTTCGAATCCGGGCATTACAAATTGCACGTTTCCACGCGATTTGTACAAGAAATGTCGAATAGGGGCCTGATTACCGGTGACGGTCAGTGGTATAACATTCGCGATGCTAGGTCGTCCACTGAGCATGCTATGACGTATGAAAGCAAAGGCATTATCCATCGTCAATCGATTTACCAAAGAATGACGCATACTTCGCATATCGTCAAATGCTTCTTTGTTGGTGGAAATCAAAACGACGGCAATTTTAGACTGTGTTGCTGATTGAGAATGGTTTTCCCTACCGGATACTGGTCGGTAATTTAAAGACGGCTCAACAGCTTTGCCATCCCGAATCTTTGGGTCGAGTGTCTTTTCGAGGTCAACATCGAGGAAAGAGACATACATGTAGATGAAACCAGTATTATTGAAGCCAGGAAGACATAGAGGGATCCAAGCCTCGCCTGCATCGGCTTTGATCGATCCAGCTTCGAAAAGCATGTTGAAGATTAAATGGAGATCACCAGGGTGCAGAGAATGTTTTTTTGGTCGTACAACACTGACAAGCCTTGCATCAGCAATGAGTAGGCCATAAAGTAGATCTGTCGTCCGAGATTTTAGCAAGGCATTATTAATGATCTGACGGTGAGCCTTTCGTAGTCTTAGGCACTCCAACGAGGAAAGTAATGTCGAGGGCGATCCGCGTGTAAAACCATCAGCTAAAGCGTCAAGCAATTTCTCGGTTCCTTCCAATGGTCGTCGAAGATCCGTCGATGGCCGATTCAAGAACATCCGTTCCATGCTTGGAAGGGTCAAAGTAGATAGAATTTGCATATAAAGTGATTCTAACTGATCTGCCAATTGAATTTCGCTTTCGCCCAATCTACTAGTTGCTACAAGGTGCAGATGCCCTTTTGATACGACCACGAATTGACAACCATTAGTTTTGAATGACCGCAGCTCATCGTTATTGTTCTGATATGAGGATATAAGGGTTTGTATTACTCCAATATGTGATGAAATTAGTCGATCGACTCCATGTCGACTCCAAATCGGTTTACCAGATGAGGAGAATATGAAAAAGTGCTTCAATTTTGACCTCCATTTCTTTGAGAGGATCTCTTCGTTCGAGCCGTCATGATCCACCTCGCCAATCTCTTCGAACTCGGTTGCAAATTGATCATTAAAGTCTTGATCTGGGCCAAAGACTCGCTGGAAAGGATCATCTATTTCTAGTTGGGCACTCAACGCTTTCCAAGCGGGCGAAACAGGATAGGATAAGATCTGTCCAAGTAGACTCTCAGCAGGTCCACCACCGTCAATGCTCTGCGCATAGCTTCTCAGACTGTTCGTATCGCCAATGTCACTGAATGCACCGCTGGCGATTCTGTCCAAGTTGACGTGACTAGACCGCCGCGAAACAACTTGTAAAACAGGTCGAGGCGAAGACTCATTTTGAGCGGGAACTGTTTGAATATCGGCCAAGGATACGGCTGTAGTTGGTCTTGAGGATAGAATTGGACGGGAGGCTCGCCGAGGAACATTTACGGTATCTTTGCCCTGTTCGACTAACAAATCTAATTTGTCTGTATGAGATGTAGAAAATGTTCTGTGAGGGGCTGGTCTTTGCCAATTGTGCGCCTCATCTCCTGCTTGTTCAAGAATTTCCCGGCCTTCTTCATCGGGCATGATGCGCACTCAATAGAGGCTGATGACAGCTAGTAGAGAGTCGAAATATCAGAATAATTACCCCGCATTATTTCGTCACCCATCAACAATCACATATTCACATCAGCGACTACTCTGGTCTAACATGCTACGCTACATAAATGATTCCGGGACGTGAACAACAGGATGGTCGGTATGGAGGAATATACGGTATCTGATCATGTCAACAGAGTCTGGCTCAACACAGCGGCCACGCTCACCACCAGTCGCAAACAGCACAACGCAAAGTCCGAGACCCGAAGGTAGCGGCAGTCCTCGCTTTGATCCTGGTAAGATTATAAATATCAGGTTATAGATGAATATTGACAATGGCAGTCATTCCCAAGGGTGATAAAATCTTACGGCGCTATGCGACAGGAATTGAGCGTGCTTTATCATCATTCGATCCCACAAATCAAGAGTGGGCTGATTACATTGCTTTTCTTAGTCGTCTACTGAAGGTGCACTAAAGCAATTCATACAAATCGAATGACTCAACTGATCGTCGTATCAGGCTTTACAGGCAGTCCGAGAGACTAGCATAATACCTCATTCATCGCTCATATCTTTGCGACTAGCGCAATGCCTAAACCCAAATTTACCGCCTGGTGTTCATCAAAAGGCTATCGAGGTCTATTCTGAGATATTCTCATTGCTAGGAGTACGTAGAACTAGAAACAAGATATAAGAAATAACTTGGACTGATTATACAAAATCCAGACGACAAAACTTGGACATGATTTGTCCTTGTTTTTACCGGGATTGCTACCAGTATTATCTTTTGCTTCATTGACAGTGAGACCGAAATTGCTTGAACTTTATGAGGTCTACATAGCAAAGCTAGATGATACAAGTCTTCGACATGCCCTTAAATCGATCATTTTGAGCCTTCTTCCAGGCATTGAGGATGAAACAAGTGAAGATTTTGATCGAGTAGTTGATATTCTGGACGGCCTCAAGCATATTTTTGCAAGTCAGCAAGATGCGCAAGAGTCTTTGGACAGTTATTTCTGGCAGTGTCTTTTTCTGGCGATAATCACAAATGAACCGAGAAGACTGGGTGGACTGATTTATATGACACGAAGATTACCTTTATGTACAAATACAATCTCTGCCCAGGAAAGTGATGTGAAGCATGAACCAGGTTTATTGATACGTTGCTTCGCTGTGGGATTACGAGATCGGAATTTCTTGGTACAACGCGGGTTTCTTGATCTTCTGGTTTCTCATGTGCCTTTACACTCTGCTCTTCTGTCGACAATCAAGCAAATTGATTTGGATCTTTTAATCACCGCAGCCTTATCTGTCGTGTTACGCCGGGATATGAGTTTGAATCGCCGGCTGTTTTCCTGGTTTCTTGGACCTGAAACACCTAATGGCGAATTGGCGAATGAGAGCGTTGACACGCCCACTACTGCTTCCCCAGAGGCTTCGCGTGATTCACAGCTTCGCTACTTTCATAGTTTTGGCTCATCCCGCTTGCAACGGTGTATACTGGAAATGTTTAGTAAAACCAGTCTTCAGCTTGCTGAACAGACCACGCCTTTCCGCATAATTCTTGCGCTTATGGACCGATCCGAAATTGGGGGGTTGCTGATACCACAGATTATGATGCCAGCACTTCGTTTCGCATTTCAGTGCTATAGAAGTAGCACACAACCCATGGCCGACGAAATTATGAGGAGCGCTAGTTTATTCTTTGATGCCATTGAAAGTAGTTTGATTTGGGAACAACTCATCGATGAGTTGAAGAATTTGTTCGACCCAAGCCGTTTTAGCACTGACTCTATGCAGAGTTTACGATTCTTGTATTTTGTCATCACTAAATTCAACATACATGAAGAGGAGATGCTCACCATCCATATTCCAAGAGCATATGTCACAACTATGGCTAATCTACTTGAACTTTCTTCGGAAGCCGAACTCTTAACTGATAACTTTACCAATCTCTCGATCGAATTTGCATCTCATCTACTGTCTACTATTCCAGATCGCGGCATTCTTCATCAAGAGATCAGGATAAACAGCGCGGGCTACAATGACACTGTAGCAAAGGTATGCAAAAGTTCAAGCACATCTTCAATTGCCATTACAAAAGCTTTGCTGTTATATCAGGCCTCGCAATTACTGCTACGGGCCCTCGAAAAGGACAAGTTCCGTTCTGTAATTGGAAGGATCACGGACATGATAACTGCAATCATGGCTCGACCTGTAGGTACTGCTGACACAGACTGGGCAACAATATCTGTCGCAGCAATCAAGTCATGGTCAACTGCAAGGCAAGATGAGAGTCAGTTCGACGAAATCACGTCGATAATTGGACTATGGTCCTCCGCAGAAGACCCGCCAGCAAATACTGCCATGTTTTTACTAGCTATGCAGTTTTATTGGAAGCATCTTTCACTAGACAATCCAAAATACCATGTTGAGGCAGTAAGAATGCTTTGGCGATTACATAAGCTACTTGATCAGACTGGTGATATCATCAATCTCGCTGTTTTTGTAAAGCAAGAATTACTGAATGATGATCATGACGCACTTGAACAAGTGATGCGCTTTGAGGTGCTATGGGAGCTTACTTTTCACAATCAACAGCCTAATCGTATGGAGAGAAAGGCTAGCGGTCAAATCCGACGCCAGAATTCTCTGACACCGGCGGCGGCCGACATCGATGTCTTGACTGCGGAGATGACACTCGTACAACCGCTTTTATTGCTTCTGCATAGACTCGAGAATTCCCAAAATGCAGTGAAACAACATGTCACCAAATGGCTACATGGCTTGTATACTTTGGAACATGCTTTCTCCATGCTACTAAGATCAATTGATGTCGCGAAGTCTGCGATCGAGGCTTGCAGTAAATCGTATCATGGATCTTCACGTGTAAATCGTGTAGGTCAAGAGCACACCGCAATCCTCCATGTACATTTGCGATATACGCTACAGCTCTTGCGCGTAGCATCTAAAGAGAACCTACGTTTCTTGACACAACGCCAGTTCAATTCCGCCATTCAGACAGAGAAGCCAATATCAAGCTCTGAATTTCTCGTCCGCTATAGTATGCTGATCCTGCAAGATGCATCTTACAACGGCCAGACTCAACTTCGTCTTACTGTCATTGAACTACTAAAGTATTTCTTACATGATATACCCAGTCATTACATTGATGTCAGCCACTTGGCTGACTTTATGCTGACTCTATTGACTGATATGATTGACCATGGCCAAGATTCCCTGCAACGAGCGTGTCTAGATCTACTGGCTTTAGCCTTGACAACGCAATCGTTGAACAATCACGCTGTGTCTGAAAACAAACCCGATGTACCAATCGTTGTCGTCAGATCAAACACTGATGATTTGTTGACTCCAAAGTTCTATACCTGCGTAAAGTCTGCTATCAATAGTCCAGCATCGAGAGCCATTCTCGATGAATGGATTGATACGCTCGCGGTAGTACTCCCGCTCCATCCACAGACGATCTTCAGCGCCATGCTTCCTCTTGTTGAAACACTGTGCAAGCAGATTACATTGATCTTCAACTCTGTGAAGACACTTGCTAATAACTACGAAACTCGAGATGTCATTTCGACATCTCACCTTCCCAGCTTATTACAAGGCCTAGAAATGATAGTGGCAACAGCTCACGCGAATTTAAATGACCCTGAGAACGAGACTAACAATCAGAAGCCCAATCAGCGATCTCAAGGAAGTGCAATTGGTAGAAGCTTTAGTCAAGGCCCGAATAGGAATTCAAGACTAAATAATAGACTTGCAGTTGTGCTTTGTATTCATGATACAGTCAAGATATGCTTTGACATGTGGAATTGGGCAACATATGGGATTGAAGGTCAAGATACAGATCAAACGTCAATTGCAACGACTTCTTTCAATGCTCAAAGATTGCGGACGCGAACGAGAAGGTTACTAGAGAACTTGTTGGCAGTAGAAGGTCTAGAATGCGTAGAAATGTTGTTATCAATATGGATCAAACAGAGATCAATCGATGGTAAAGCGTCCCAACATGTCTTTAGTATTTTGAACGTCCTCAATGGCAGCAGACCTCGTAACACCATTCCGATTCTATTCAATAGTCTATATAGTCGAACTAATCTCGAGGTTCTGGATATAAACCGACGATCAAGTATGACTCGAGACCTCAGCGCTGGTGAGATTGTTTCCTTCTTACTCGAATATGTTTCGACATTGGAGGATGATGCATTGGATGAGATTTGGGCAGACTGCATCACTTTTTTGCGAGATATACTTTCAAATCCTTTGCCGCATCGTCAAGTCCTGCCTCCGATGCTTGAATTTGTCACATTGTTGGCCGAAAAGATTGAGAATACCAACTTTGGGGATCGTGTCAAGATGCATCGTGAACTCGGTGTAAGTCTACTATTCTCATTTCTATTCTTCTCTAGTTCTCATACATCAACATGCTAATGTCTGTCAGGACATCTTCTCTCGCCTCTTGACCGCAATATTCACTGTTCGAAGTGGTGGAGTCTTTGATACCACCTCCAACACCAAAACAAAGCAGATTGGTGACGTCTTGGAGAGTTTCATAGAAGTCATACCAAAATTGCATATCGTCCTGGATACAAATACCAAAATAACAACGACAATCAACAGTATTACTACAAACTCGGCCAACCCAATCTTTCATGCCAAAGCATTTCCTGAAAATGTAAGACCGTCTTTGCTTGAAGTACTTGTACTTGGTGCGGCACAGGCTCCCGATGCTAAGCTGTGGAGAAAAGAGGTCATGGATGCTTTTGGCGATCCTAGGTTCTTTATGTCCAATTTAGAAATTGTGACTGACAAATGGCAAGCTCTTCTAAATAAATTAGTCTTGGGAGATGCAAACATTATGCCTGACTTTTTGTCACGAATAGCAATACCGTCAACCACAACATTAATGTTTGGAGTCGGTGCAAATAACGCTCGTATAGCCGCTGATCGACTCGCACAACAGAATATTCGAAGAGTAGCTTTATTATTATTATCAGCTGATAATGATACGTTCATCTCTTCCATACCTAGCATTATATCCAAGATTACTGAAATATGTACGGCTACTTTGACTAGTGCTCCATCAAGCGCCACTCGAGCAGACATATTTATTCTCTGTCGTGCCTTGTTTCTGAGTACGAGTCATATTCAACTAGCAGGTTTATGGCCATTGATCAATTCTATATTGACTACCACTTTATTATCTCTCCTGCCTGATTCTTCTCAGTCACAACCACCGTCGTTCAATAATCTAACCTTATATCAAGCATGTAAACTTTTGGATCTATTTGTAGTTATACAACCAGATGAATTTCAGCTCCAAGAATGGATATTTTTGACAAATACTATCGACGCTATATATTCTACCAACAGTAATAATCCTGCCATAATCGATGAGATTAGTCATACTTTGTCTATTATCCAACAGCAACAACTGCAGCAACATGGACAACAAGAGGACGCTAACGGGCTAGAAGATCGGTTACAATATCTTGATATCGATAAACAGATGGACGGAGAAATACAACCGTTACGTAGCCCAAGGTTATCGAGTGAGAAAATCACGTTGGATATAGGAGATGTAAAAGTCATGCCAAAGGATGATTTTGTCAGAATATACCTCTTGCCGTTTCTGACTGGATTAAGTATGGTTTCTTATGAAAGTACGTATTCGTTATCAAGTGTTGATTTTGCTGCTTGTAAAAAGGATGTATTGTATGATATAATGGATGAAAAGACAATTGTTACATAACAGACATTGAATGAAAAGAAAATAGCTAATAAAATGTTGTTTATCTATTACATCAATAACGAACGCACTGATTTTCAAAATACAAATGATGAGGTTACTTTTTCGGCAAAGGTCTTTTGAAAGGATGTGCCTCGGTATTCCTACATTATTCCCATCAGTACATTACGAAAAAAAGTGGATGGTGGAAAGACTTACAATACCCATTCATCCAAACTCACCACGTCTTCGCTTTCGAACAATAAATAGAAATACTTCAACGTCTCTGCCATCCAAAAACTCTCCTGACCACCGTTGTGCGTCGGTTCGGCTAGTGTGACGTCAACGACAGCGCTGTTTCCATACACGACCGTCGTGTGTTTGATTATAGCCTTGTACATCTGCCACCCTACTTCTCGCCAGTGTTTGTCGCCCGTGATGCGGTACATGTACCACACCGACTCGATCGCTTCGGGGCGAAGAATGTACTCGGGGCGAGAGATGGAGAGGTAGCCGCTCGGAAGACGGTGGTCGCGGATGTATTCCTGCACGTACTTTTCGTGAGTGAGCGGGACTTCTGGGCGGACTTTGGCTCGTACGCTTTGTGGTTCTGAGAGAGGGTTAGAGCTTTGAGAAGCACTGTCGGCTTTATAGGGGTTGGAGTCTCCGTTTGTCAAGGGGCGGTAGTCGAGAGGTGTTCCTGCTTCGTGTTTACTTTCCGACGCATCTTCACCGTCATCATCATCGACATCATCGACATCATCGACATCGTCATTATCGTTTGACTTGTTAGACTCTTCACCCGCTGTGGTGGATGACTTTGTAGGATTTGAATTATCTAGCTGTCGTTTAACCAATCCATCTTCAACTTCATCTGCTATCTTTTGTGGATTCTTCTGATCTACTTCCGTCTTTACATCGTCACCAATCTTTTGCGGATTTTCCTGTTTCGTGCCAGACTTTGTATCATCTGTTATTTTTTGTGGGTTGTTTGGCGTCAGCTGTACCTTTTCACTATCCTTTTCCAACTTCTTGGACGATGCAGAATCATCTGTAAGCTGTTTGACCTTTTCTTTTCCTTTTTCTACAACGTCATTTGTTGATTCCTTGATATTCTTTGCAGCTTTGTCAAGCATCTGACCTGCGGGCGCTTTTACATTCTTTTGGATCTTGTCTGATGCGTTGTCAACAAGCTCTGTAGTCTTTTGTTTAGCTTTATCAACACCAGCAAGTGTCGCATCCTTGACATCTTTTGCCTTTTCGCTGATAGCATCTTGACCATCTTTGACATTCTTGGTTGCCTTTTCTAAGACCTTGTCAACAATAGGTTCACTAGAAACCTGGTTTGATTTCTGAACTGAACTACCGACTGGATTATCAGCAATATTTTGAGCGTTATTTCGATCAGGGCTTTTACTAGCTTTGTCAGCGATATTTTGTGGATTTTTTTGATCAAGTTTACTTGTTGACTCATTCTGGTCAATCTTCACATCTCCGTAGCCTCCAGATGCAAAGGGTGTTTTATCGGCTGCATTATGGGCCTTTACTGTCATTTCTTTTTGTTGTTGCACCGTTGGACGTTCATCTTTTTTAGGATCCAAAACCTTCCACCAAGCCTTTTCACTCCATGTACAATCCTCCCGATCTTTGCATGGCCAAAAGTTAACTTTTTCTGGCATGAGACCCGACGGAGTACTGTTATATGCCCAAACGCAGCCTTCGGTCAGTTTAGCAGCGATACCAAGATCTTTCGACCTCTCGAAGATCTTTGCTCCCATTCCATACATGCCTCCAATGAAGCAAGTCAGATGTTCTGACGCAGGTGTAAAGGTACCGTTGATTGTATCATCTTTTTCCTTCCATGCAGTCCAACTACCTCCAAACCAAACATCCGGGTTTCCAGGGACATTTGCACGATACAATAATTTATCGGTAGCGGCATCCATTGACTTTTCGTACAACTTTCGATATTTATCCTCTACGCCACCAAGCAGTAAATACTGTTTGGTAAAATATTCATAGGTTGAGTCGGCTAATGCTCCAAGCACGTACGAGCTACGGCTTACAGGTTCACTAGCGGTTATTTTTTGGGGCGTCGCACATTGCGCTAGTTTCACAGGGGGCGATCCAGCTTTTACCGCTGTGTTTGTGGTCTTTCTCTCGAGGTTAGTTATCATGGAAGCACCATCTGCATGATCAGCCTTGCCAGGACCAGTACCATTTACATTGACCACGTCAACATCAGAGGTCAATGCTCGTCCGATGATGCGGCTAGAATGTTTCCTGTCCATAGAAGCTGGATCGTAGACAGAACGATGGCCAGATAAAGGTGGATCATTGGCCTTATTTTCTTCTGAAGTGGCACAACCTGATAGATCGACCATCGTAGGGAAAAGACCTGGGAGCATGGAAGGATTATCTTTCCGTGTTTGCCATTCCAACAATGCGTCTGTAATACGATCGACGGCGTCGTAATACTTTGGTTCTTTTGTGAGTTGCGCCAATCTTGTAAATTCGAGCGTCAAAGAACCAAACTCGGACAAGGCTACATTTTTTCCTGCCCGGTGTTGGTCTTTCATACTTTCCGGATGCCATGCGTAATACATTATTGGCATACGATTTGGTGTGTCAAAGGCTCCCATGAGTATCTCGCCAAGCTCAGCCGCCTTGTCTAGCAGTATCTTATGGACTCCTCCACTTATATCATATGCACCTAACAGACCTCCAATGTATCGTATCGTTGTTTCAAAAACAGGTATCGTGAGTCTTTTGCATACTGCAAAGTCGATCTTGGCAACTGCGGCGACTGCTTCTTCAAATTCATCTTTGAAGCCCATCAAATACAAGGTATCTAGTGAATCAACCAACGTGGCTGCCCAACCTCCGAATGGATCTTTGGGTAGTCCGGTTACCGTATTCAATTCATCATGCATCCATGCCTTTTCTCTATAATTAACCCAAACTCCCTTGGCTGCCGTTCTGATCTTATCCAACTTCTTCATTCGATCTTCCTGTTCTTCATCGGTTTCTTTTTCAAACTTGAATTGTATCGGTGGTAACGCTTTCGGAGATGCCGTCGGTAATTGTATAGTCTTTTTAACAGGAAAATGTTCGACGGGTTTCGACCACCGCACAACAACAGGCCGTGATGAAGATTTGACATTATCTTTATCTGGCTTGTCATTTCCCTTGACTACTTCAGTACTCCCTTGGACTACTTCGGCATCTCCCTTGAGTATTTCGGGCCCTTTGACTGTATCTTGAGATATGAGTTGTTTAGAATCACCGACAAGCGGTTTTGCTTCCTTTCGAGAACCATCGTCCTTATCGCCAGTCTCATCCGAGGGCTTACCAGTAAACTTGTCGACGGAGGCCGCTGGCTTGCCAAGAGTTTCCTTAATATCATCCTCTATCTCATTCTTTAATTTACTCGCCGAGTTGCCGATTCCATCGTTTGATTTGATCTTATCATGAATGAATGAAGGAGTCGGGTGATCTGCCGTCGTCCAGTAGTAGTAGGTTGCAACGATAATAATAAATCCGACTATAAGAAGTTCACGATGCCGTCGCGATCTGATCCCCCATAATACCATCTTTGACAAGGTAGCTGCAAAATCGCGAAGCTGGTTGCAAAACGCTGTGTTGCATTAAAGCTTATCGTATCATTTCATAAGTACATACTCGTCCAACTCGAGGACTTTTTTATTTTTTAATTTACTGAAGAGTTCGCTTAATCTCAGCGTGTCCAAACGCCAATACAGCCTTTCCCGCAATTTCGTTTTCTAGGCATAGCGGCGAAAAATCAGGGGTACAGTACCCTCGAGCCAAAACTTTGTGGCAACGAACTAGTTCGCCGAAACATGTGTCACAATAATGACTCAATCACAACGCATGCAACTACAGTACAGAAAAGGAAGGCCCGAGGGTGGAATGGCTCTTTTTGCAGATTATAAGTTTTGTCACAAAGGTTCAGATCAGCTCAAGTCCAAGTTGGATGATATGTAACGTTACGGGGGAAAGCCTATAAATTACTATAAGGTGTAGAAGCGTTGAATGCTGACACGAACGATTTTGACCGGTTCAAAGTGAGATGTTACGCTATTTCGAGGAGAGTAAATGAGCACCATTACATACGTTTAACGAACATAATTCATGCTTATTAGTTACATGACGTTTACAAATCATAACGAGTAAAAAAGTCAAAGCCTAGGACAGTATAGTCTACTCTTACAACTTTTGCTCCATAATTCAACTATGGCAAATTTGCTTCATTTACCATGGTTCATCATTCTCAACTTCTTTTCCAAATTTAAAAAAAATATGCAAGTTAAGTAATGTCGTCAACAATTTTTGCAAAGCCAAGTCATATCTATGATGCGTATGTAGTTGAAGTCTGTTGTAGTTCTTGGTAAGTACATGTAATAATTAAGTATCTTCACGTTTGTCAAAGTTTTTTTCTCCTCATTCTTTTCATACATTCAAAAATGTCTTTTCGTAATCATACAAGTGACCGGTTGAAGAAAACCACACCTCAAAATAAGACGTTATTGCAGGGCTTCGAATGGCATTCAGCTCGTGACGGAAAGCATTTCAATCGCCTCCGTGAAGCTCTTCCTGCTTATAAATACCTGGGAGTATCAAGTTTATGGCTTCCTCCCGCTTGTAAAGCTTACAGCCAAGATGTAAGTTTATCACTTAATCTCGTCTCACGGCTCGTCAGTCATTAAAGATTTCAGGACCGTGGATATAGTATATATGATTTATGGGATCTGGGTGAATTCGACCAGAAGAACACAGTCAGAACGGCATGGGGAACAAAAGAAATGCTTGTCAAACTCTGTAAAACTGCCACAAAGCATGATATAGGAATATACTTCGATGCGGTTCTCAGTCATAAAATGGCAGGTGATGCAGTTGAACAATGTACCGCCGTGGAAGTAAATGGCGAGAATCGGTTGGAAGAAGTTTCGGAAGCAAAGACAATCGAGGCGTGGTTTCGCTTTGATTTTGAGGGTCGGATGGGTAAATATTCAGACATGAAATATACGTCACAGCACTTTAGCGGTACGGATTGGGATCAAACCACCGAGAAAAAGGCAATCTATAGAATAACTGGTAAAGATAGGCAAGGCTGGGCCAAGGACGTTGATGACTATTACGGCAATTATGACTACTTGATGTGTTCGAATGTAGATTATAGCAATCGTGAAGTCCAAGAAGACGTCATCTCTTGGGGAAAATGGATCGTCAAAGAACTAAATCTTAGTGGAATTCGTCTCGACGCAGCGAGGCACGTAAGTCATGGCTTTCTCAACAAGTTTGTCACTGCTGTAAATCAATCGTGTCCAGACAAAGACTTGTTCTGGATCGGTGAATGTCGACATGCAGACGTGGGGAAACACATCAAATGGATTGAAAATTCAGCATTCAACGTAAGGATTCACGACGAAGCACTATTCAACAACTTTGCTACCCTGAGTCTACAACACGAGGAGGCGGATCTGCGGACTATACTCGACAATACACTTGTGGAGTCGAGACCCGACAACGCAGTGACTTTTGTGCACTCTCATGATTCTCAAGATATATCGCCGTATACAAAAGTGGAGGAATGGATATTATCGTTAGCTTATTGCTTGATCTTACTTCGAAAAGATGGTCATCCGACCGTATTTCTAGGAGATCTTCACGGTGTCAATGGAGTGGGTGAGAATAAAAGACCATCGAGTTGTGATAAACGATTGGTAGACATGATGATGGCGAGGAAATTGTGTGCTTATGGAGCACAGGAGGACTATTGGGCTGAGAAAAATGTCATTGGTTTTGTAAGACGAGGGACCTGGGATAGACCGTTTGGATTAGCTTGTGTGATGTGTAACGATGTGACGAGGAGGGATGTCAGGATGAATGTTGGAGGAATGCATAGAGGTGAGATATGGACGGATCTATTGGGATGGTGTGATGACGAAATTGTCATTGATAATGACGGATTCGGTACATTCCCTTGTCAATCAAAGAATGTATCGATCTGGGTACGCGACAGCGCTACGGATCGGGATGAATTTCCGGTCGACTATGATTACGATGTCTTTTCTTTCAGGTGATCACTGATCACTGCTTTGCATTTAATGATGAATTAAAAGTTTGATATTCTTTTGTACATAATTTATTTGAATATTACTCTTCCGGTTGTCCTGAGGGACCTTGTTTACTCTAAGAAATATATATTAGTAATATTTCATTTCGAACCATCAATAGATAAAAACTTACCATTTGTCTTGCCTTTAACATTTCGTCACATAATAACAAATTCGATGCAATACCTGTACTACTAGAAATACAATTCCTCAACACTCTATAAGAATCATAAACACCTTCTTGTACTGGATCCATAGGTTGACCAGTTGTGAGACTTAGACCCGCCACATTTCCCTCTGCATGTTCGTCTTGTAACGCAGCAATGGAATCTTGGATATCATGACCAGCATTCGCAGCCAAAGTCTTTGGTATAATGAGTAGAGCATCTGCAAAAGCTTCCACACCCCATTTTGACTTTCCCTTGACTTTTTTTCTGAATTCTGCTGATCGGAGATGAGATGCACACGCGATTTGAAAGGCTCCTGCACCGGGTATGACACAATCATCGACAATGGTGTTATAGACGCTTCTCAGACCATCACGGACAGCATCTTTTATCTGTGTGATTGTATGTGCGTTAGGTCCTTTGATCAGTAACGTGACCGATTTGGGATCTTTCACGTCTTCGATAAAAGTATACTTTTCTTCGCCCAATTGATGTTCATACACAGTTCCAGCCCATCCAAGAACATCTGGTGTCAAGTCATCCACGCTGTTCTGTGCTACACCGCCACAGATGAGTTGTAAACGTTCCATATTTCTTCGTTTGGCACGTCTGAGTGCAAATATACCGTTTTTTACCAATACATCCAGAGACAAAGGATCGATGCCCTTTTGGTTTATTATTACAAAGCCTTTCTTCTCATCTGATCCACAGACTTGTTTCTTCAGCTCCACAATCTTGCGCAATTTATCATCTACGAAACGTCTCTCACTCTCGACTAGTTTCTCTCGCTGATCTGCTGAAGAGTAATAAAATCCAGAGTTTATTTCAGACTTTTCATATTCGAGAGAAACATTAAGCGTAAGGATATATGCATTTTCGACTCTTTTAGGCATGTCTGGATGTCGAGCTCCATGATCTAGGGCAAGTCCACGAATTAATTGCGTATCTGCAGCTGTTCGATGTTGCATTGTCATAATTTCTATCATGTGTAAATCAGGTTTCGCCGGAGCATTGTAGATTGCGAGAACTGCATCGGCAATGTCAGGTGTCAATTGTTCGGCAAGCGAAGAATTCAACTTTGTAGCCAACGACGTCCTTGCCACTGATAATAACAGCTCTCGGTCAATCTCCTTTTGTAGCTTGAATTTGTCCAGAAAATCCAATGTCTCGGATCGCGCCAATTCATATCCATCTGTTATTACTCTTGGATGTAGACCTTCTGAGATATAGCGATCGGCTTGTTTTAATAATTCTCCAACCATCAAAACCACGGATGTCGTGCCATCGCCAGTTATCTCGTCTTGAGCAGACGCAGCCCGCGCAATCATAACCGCTGTTGGATTCTGTATTTGCATTTCCTTTAACAGGACACTTCCATCTTTGGTAAGCTTGATAGATCCTGCCCCATCGACCAACATCTTCAAAGTTCCCATAGGTCCAAGATTCGAGGCAAGTACTTCTTGGAGCCCCTCACCAGCTGAGATGTTGACTTTCAAGGCCTCTCCACGCCTCTGTTGACGTGAATATCAGTACACATATCGTATGAAACGTATAATGGATTGAAACTCACCCGGGACTCGGCTTTTGGGTTTAGTAATTGAGTAGCAGACATGATTGTGATATCTATGAGTGTATCTTCTTCCAATACAGTACAAATTTATTTGTCTGCTCGTGAATAATATGGACGCTACCGGATAGTGAGTTTTGGCTCACCGTAAACAAAAATTTCCAAAGCTCAAACTTCACACATCACATTCTCTACGGTGGGTGGGGAAATTTTCGGCTGCATTCATCGGAATCGACAATCTTCGTTTTCTCGACATCTTAGACAGTATAGCACAACATGTCGGTCGATTATTTGCTTCACGAGTCGAGTGTCGGCTATGCAGTATGTTCCTATCATTATTGTTATGTATTCGAAGCGCATTACTGACGTAAAATGTCCAGATTTTCAAAGTCAAATTACATCCAGACACAATTGGCAGTCGTTTTAAAGAAGTTCAAACACAAGTCCAAGATCTAGCTAAATTCGGCAAGCTAGTCGAGTTGGTATCTTTTGCGCCATTCCAAGGAGCAGCACAAGCACTTGAAAATGCCAATGAAATCTCCGAAGGATTAATGTCAGAATACCTCAAAACAGTACTCGATGCAAATTTACCAAAAGCCGGAAAGAATCAGAAAATTGTACTGGGTCTTACGGATAAGAATTTAGCGGCATCGATAAAAGTTCACAGACCCAATCTTGTATGCGAGACAGGCGAAACGAGTGAAGTTGTTGCCGATCTTCTTCGTGGAATTCGTCAACACAGTCAAAAATTACTCAAGCAATTACAGGCAGGAGATGTTGACCGTGCACAATTAGGTCTGGGACACGCTTACAGCCGAGCAAAAGTAAAATTCTCTGTACAAAAGAACGACAACCATATTATACAAGCAATTGCCACAATCGATCAACTCGACAAAGCATGTAATACTTTTGCCATGAGATGTCGAGAATGGTACGGATGGCATTTCCCCGAACTTGTCAAGATTGTAAGCGATAACGGTTCTTATGCTAAATTGGCTCTTTTCATTCAAGATAAGAAGAATCTGTCTGAAGATTCTCTCCATGACCTTGCTGCGATTGTCGACGACGATGAATCCATTGCAAGATCAATCATAGAAGCAGCAAGAGTTTCTATGGGTCAGGATATATCGGAAGAAGACATGGAAAACGTCATGGCATTCGCAAAACGTGTCGTCAGTCTAACAACATACCGTAAAACAGTTGGTGCATATCTCGTCAGTAAAATGTCAATTGTAGCACCAAATTTGGCCGCTTTGATTGGAGAAATTGTCGGTGCACGCTTGATCCAAAAAGCAGGATCCTTGACTGCGTTGGCGAAATACCCTGCCTCGACCGTCCAAATTCTCGGTGCAGAAAAGGCTCTTTTCCGAGCATTAAAGACAAAGGGCAACACTCCCAAATATGGTCTGATTTATCATTCTTCATTCATCGGAAGAGCCGGTGCTAAAAACAAAGGACGAATCTCAAGATTCTTGGCCAACAAAACCAGTATCGCTTCTAGAATCGACAACTTTTCCGACCAACCAAGTACAAGATTCGGTCTAGCATTGAAACAACAGGTTGAAGAACGATTAGATTTCTACGCTACCGGCAAAGCACCGACGAAGAACGAGACAGCAATGGTAAGTCATTTTTAATTGTAATGTAGTGAAATGATTACTGACAAACGTAACAAATTATAGAAAGCTGCAATGAACTCCATCCTCGGCGACGCAGCAGATAGCCACGACAATGATCCAACAGCACATGTTGCCGAAGAAGGAATCGCTGCTCCTGGAATCACTGCCGGAGCGACTGAACAAGCTTTACGCAAACAAGCAAAGAAAGACAAGAAGAGAAAGAGTGAAGCCGACGTCAGCATGGTCGACGACGACGAAAGTGCAAAGAGCAAGAAGAAAGAAAAGAAGCGAAAAGCAGAAGAAGCAGAAGTAGACAATAGCGAAGTAGACAACAAGCGAAGAAAAGAGGAAAAGAAGTCCAAAAAGGAAAAGAAGAAAGAGAAGAGTGGTTGATTTATTACCTTGTAGAATTTCTTTGCATTGCTTTTTCGTACCTGTGTTGTGCTTTTTTTGAATGGTGGAGTCTGGTTTGTTAATTTGTCGTCGATAATAAAAGACTTTCTCTCATCGTGTTCTTCTATCCTTTTGATACAGTCCGTTCTGTTTATGCCTTGGAGTGACTTGATAGGTTCATTGTCTAATCATACCCTAGCGTGTATCGTATCTTAAACCATACCTTTTATAAGAGGCATGGGGTTGTTATACTCTTTTTGACGCCTTCTTGACTATGTCGTGTTTTACAAATATCGTTAGATGACCTACAGAAAGAAGGACCCAAAAGTATAACCAAGGTTGGTACGGGGTTCATGATTGGATTGCATAATCATGGCATTGTTTGTGATGTTCTTACGGATGTATAGGAGATTACTGATTCATTCGAGATTAGACTCGACTACGTAGACTAGCATGGAATTAAGATGAATTCGTATTTGAAGTATCGATATTACAACAGTGATGGGTAATATCATTCAATCAAGAAAAACATTTGGATCAAATATATCATCATCTACTTAAATATTGTTGTCTACCGCGCAAGTTGAACATTCACAATTCATCATGCTCAGCGGCGCCTTCATCATCGTCCAACATGGCGGTAATCATCGCATCTGCAGCTTCACTGACTTTACTGACAATCTTTGCACCAATTCCATCCGCAGCAGTCTCAGTAGCAGCGACGGCTTGTTGTGGCATGTCATCAGTAGCTCTTGCAATGTCATCAACGTCAGAATCTTCCTCTTCTTCTTCCTCTTCTGCTGCTCTTTCTCCAGCTGGGACTTTGGAAAGAGCATCAATCTTGTGTGTACCACTGTCACGGATGAACTTGGCCAGATCTTCAATGGTTCGAGATCCAGAGTACTCAATTGCTGCGTCCTTCTTTCCAGCTGGATACATCTTGATTGTGGGAAACCCTTGAATCTCATCGGGTACATCATTGGCCGTTGCATCGACTTTGGCAACTACAATCTTGTCCTTGTTACTTGCATACATGGCAGCCAACTCTTCATACTTGGGTGCAAGTCTGAAATTATTAGATTAGTTTGCTGTGGACTAAACAACTGCTTCACAACTTACGCTTTACAATGACCACACCAAGGAGCATAAAATTCAACCAAGACATCCTTCTTATCATCCATGACGATTTCTTGATAGTTCTTAGCCACTATCACGGTCACAGCCCCTTCTTGCTTCTCGGGGATTGGTTCAGACTTAATACTCGGCTCAAGCTTTCCATTGACATAATCCGAGACAAATGCTTCAATACCAGCAGCATCAACGGACTTGCCAGTGTAGGGAAACTTTAGGTTCTTCAACACATCTTGGATAGCAAAGGCAGGAAATTTACCGGCTTCAAGATTGAGATTTCCAGCATGTTGTCCAAATGCTTTTGCATCAATAGTGGCAAAGCTAACCTTTCCTTTGAATTTCTCAGCCACGGCCTTTAAGTCTGCAGATAATGATTTACGCTCAGAAGCTTCTTCGGCAAAGATATAGCCGAGAGGTACGCCAGCCTGTTTAATGTTAGAAAATAACTATAAAGCGGATATCATGTTGACATACCGACATGTAACCTGCATATGTTTCAGGTCCTACTTCTCCGATCAATGGAGTGGCCGCTGTGGTTATGAATTTGGCTAATGAGTCATTGTCGATCTTGTCCGAGTATATGTTCTTTCCCTCGTCAAACGTTTTATACAAAACGACGGCAGGTTGCTCAACACCTTCAGCTTTGGCAAGAGTTGCATCATTGGTTGCACCGAATAGATAACTATCTCGAAGTGTATCTGCTAAAGCGGAAAAGGTCGAGTTTGTGGTTTTATCATCCTTTGCGAAATATCCTACTACGACAATCTTATCTTGTGTTTTGAACTCCTCTATCGTTTTTGCGTCAACAATTGATACTGCTGGCATAGATTGTTTGACCATATATGAGATTATACTAATGATAAATGAGTAACATGTTTACGCGCTATTCATAAAAATCAATAACGTACGCTTGAGCTTTCCGCGGGCCTGGGTATGGCGTAGATGATTCAGGTCCTCGAAAGACTTTGAGAGTAGGGTAACCCTCTACACCATGGTCTTTACAGAGCTCTGCCTCTTCTGTACAATCAATCTTTGCCAGTGCAATCTTCTTATCTTTGAGAGATGTGGCGGCTTCCTCGTATTCTGGAGCTAAAGCTTTGCAATGACCACACCATGGCGCAAAGACTGTGGATGATTAGCTTGGTAAATAAGGTCGAGAAGTAGATATATTTGACTTACATTCGGCAAGGACCAGATCGTTCTCATTCAGAAATGATTTAAATGTGGCCTGTTTCAAATCATGAACATCGCTCGCTGCAGCTACAAGGGCTGCTGCGCCCAGTAAGCCAAGGCTAGCAAAGTTGCGCATCCTGACTGATGAAAGAAAGTTGTGATACTATAGTAGTAGAATTCCACTCAATGTATTTGTAGAACAAGAAGGGCACAAAAAGGAAGGATAAGGTAAGGCTGAGAATAAATCACCCTTTGACGTTTGACAGAACTGGCCAGCTTGCTTTGGGAGAAGCTTCGCGATAGGCATGACTAATCAAAAATTATGTTACATTCCTGATAATGCTTATCAGTCAAGGACTATTCTCATTTCTTCAGCACTAATAAGATACAACGAGTTTATATATGGAATAGTAATACATAGTAGATCAAGTCAAATAGTGATATATAGTACATTGATTCATTCAAAATCTAGACATCATATGAGCGTCATGTTGACCTCGACCAAGATTTACGTATTTCAAAGGCAATATCGGGAGAGTAACGAGAATAGCAAGAAACCAGAATGCTCGGCGGATATCACCAGTAGAATCCGTTATTAGGCCTACGATTGCGGGACCAAACATGCTGCTTCCTTTATCGGTGACAGAATACAAAGCAAAATATGCAGCTTCGTAGCCTTGTGGTATTAAAAGACCAAATAAACCTCGACAATGGCTCTCAATGCCTCCTAGAACGAACCCAAAAATGATTGCCAAGGGAAACATTTCCCACGACTGTTGAAGACCAAAAACACCCCAATTCTTGATAAAAGGCACGAAACCTAGCAGTCCATAAAGTGGAATAAGTTCAAAAAGGCACAAACAACAGGTAACTGTTTGGACTTGATTAATTGCCAATTTGCGACTGACCATTGGCCAAGTGACCGCACCTAATATACCACAGATTGTAGTCGTCATGTTGACACCTATCAATGCTGCAGGTTCCATTGCGAGAGTCGTCTTTGCAAAAAGTATTGCTGTACCTGCGACTGTCGCTGTTGCATCGGATATTAAAAACCAAGCACATAAAAATAGTACTACGTCTTTTAATTTCCTGGCCTGATGAAGTGTTTTGGCAAGATTGGCCCATGAGTAACGTATGTATGATAAGCACGATCTGTAGCATGATCTATCTATAAACTTATGGAGTGGAGGTCCAGGTCGTGCACGGAGGTAATATGCAGCGGGAATCAGAAACAAGCATGACCAAACACCGGCATTCGCTAATGCAAGCTTCAATGATAACATGCTCTGACCCGTAACTTGTACAATGATGTTGGACAGGACTAACACCATCAGACCGGCCGAGTAACCAAAAGCAGTCGCGTGTGAGGAAATTTGGTTAGAAAGGACTGACTTGGTAGTGATAGATTCGCCAAGTGTCGTTGATTTATTGTTAGTTGAAGTACCATTGATTAGACCTGTTTGATCCAAATCGAGGTCTGGCATTGTCAAATGTTGTTCCTGCTCGTCATTTGGTAATGCAGCTCTACTTTCCAATTCGATTCGAGTTTCCAAGATAGTAGGATGTTTCCGTACCAACACTGGAAGATATGCGTTGACCAAAACCAGTGAACAACCAAGGCAGACGTTAATGACAATAGCTAGAACAGCAGCAAACACCAGCACTGAACTATTGATGATTGAAAATGAGAAAAGCGTAAAAACTCCGGTAATACTAACTGCGAGTAATAATCGTTTCCTGTGTGAGCCGCGATCTGCAAATCCTGACATGGATATCACGACTATTGCTTGCAGGAGAACACTAAGTGAAGTCACGTACATCGCAAAACTTGCTGTATTTACTTTGAAGCCGGCCAAGACGACAAAGCATTGGCCTTTGGCTGCAGGTGAACGGGTTTGCTCTTTGCAGCTTCGAAGCGGATTCGCTACCTGCATACCGCGTGCTCTCGCCAGTTCTTCTAAAGTGATCGGTAAGAATAGATTGACTGCAGCGACAGAAATTACTTCTGCAGCACATAACGCGCTGTACCAGCCAAGCAATTCGGACGAACTAGTCGGCTGATTGTCTTCATTCGAATGGGCTAAATCCAATGGTCCATCATCGTGTTGATCATCTTCGACGGCTTCCATTCGAAAACTCCTCTGCCTTGTAGGCATGGAAGGAATACTACACCATCATCAAGCCACAATATAAGGCATGATATAATCTAGTCGCTTCTCAGAATGGAATCATAATATCTTTAACCATGTTGAATTTATATTTCCAATTAGAGCTTGATACAATGTGTTGAACAGCGATAGGGCTGACTTAAAGTTCGTTTGACGTTGCCGCACAATTTTATCTGAAAGCCTCTGGGGGAACCCTCTTCCGGGCAGGTCTGTGAGACGAATAAAAAGACTCTGTCATTATTGTCAGAACCACGTGAATCAACTTGATTACTGTAAAATTTAGATATAGGAAGCGATCAAGCGTATGCTCTTGTATTACCAGTCGCGAAGCTGTCGATCAGATCAATTCCTCAAAGCACAAACTTCTTTCTAGTACCTTTACATATATCTACAGTCAAAACGAAGCCTGCGATAGATCACCGCGCATAAACAAATAGAATATCAGCTCTGGAGATAACCTAGCGCAGTTCATTGTCGGCAAGTTAGCTATTGGACTAAGTATATAAGGCTCGCACAGACAACTTCTGTTTATCGACTTGCGACCGCAAGGAGATTACTGCGAGTGACGCTGGGGCCTGATGCATTCGAGAGCTGCACCAAAGCCTTGCCGGCCGGGCTTATAATGGAATCAGTGTATCAAAATGGTGTCACGAGGACGTCAGAGGGGTTTATTCCATCGCCCTTGCAATCTGGCACAATCACGGATGGTCTTGTCAATAAAATATCAACGAAGACCTCAACAGGAGTATCGATAACAAATGGGGTCTCCGGCCCCGCTGCTTTGGCGGCATCAGTGGTACCACCAATAAATGAGGATGATTCCAAACAAACAAACGGCCTTGATACAAGAAGTCAGCTACCGGACCTGGAGTCTCATGCAGACAGCTTAGTACCGTTTGGGAAGATTATTGGTCGGTTAGCACAACAAGCATACTTCGAGTTGTCAGAAACTATGGAGTCAATGGCGGATATGACCGTCACGAACCAGCCGCAACTGGCAAATGGAACTACAACATCTATCAATTATGACAAGTCACAAATTAGTGTTGCAAAGAAGCTCAAACTCTTGCAATTTGCGCAGACACAGAAGGATCGATTTATCAAGGTCTTGGTCCTATCCGATTGGGCGCGAAATATGAATGATATGATAAAATTGATTGATGTGGGCATGTATCTACGGAAGCATGATTGGGCGGTGACCGACACTACGGCTGCTGTTTATCGACTGCGCGAAGATATGATGGGCGCAAAAATGCCAGCTCCGAATATCGAGGGAGCACTTGAGTTATTAAGTACCGGTAAAGCTTCATGGATGCCAGACTTGAGCTACCTGCCAGAGAAGCCAATGGCTGCCGACGAGATCCTTGAAGTTATAGACGATATGAATTTTGCGCTCTTGACGCGCTTGACCACAAATGAAGATCTGCCGTCACAATTACAAACATATTCAATCGCTAATGGTAGAGTTACATTTGTGATCGATGACGAGCTTGAATTGGATCTCGCTGTGATTGATGACGACCCTGAAAATCCATTCTATTTCATAGACCTACGATTCTTGCGTATATCTGTTACAGATATGGTTGATAATGTTCGGAATCTGCTCGAGATGAGGACGAACGAAGCAATGTCCAAGTTAGGACTAAAGGGCGGGTATGACTTTATACATGACTTTTTTCTTACCTACAAACTTGGTCTAATATATTCTCAAACACACACCTTGATACAAGGACGATATATCGATAACCTTGAGGTTGAAAGTATTCACCGATCTTTAGTCCTGAGGTATTGGACTGGCCTGCAAGGGCCTAAAAACTGGCTAGAATTGGGTATAATTAGTGACAGCCCTGCAAATCAATCCCCTAGAACAACGAATTCGACGTCAGCGATCTGGCACCGATGGTTTCGGAGAGGTCAAGAAGTTATTGATTCGCACTTGCAATTTGACTTTTGTCAGCCATCCGCGGAAAACATTCTTGAACAATGCATCAATACGCACGCTCAAGGCAGACTCAATATTCTGTCTCAGCATATGCAAGAATTATCGACTGTGGGTGGCTCATTCAGCACTCATTTTTGTACAACTTCTGATCAGCATCCTGCCGGCCTCTTGCAACTTGATTTTGAACCCTTGGATACTTCAATTCAGGTTTCTATAAATCCTATAAAAGGCACATTCTGCATACAACCTCATTCTCTAATGGCACAAAAGACAGAGAACAGGATGAATTCAGCACTGACCACTGACACGGCTATCGTCCTCCGCGAGCACCTCTGTAGGCAGACAAAGTCCTTGATCGATGACTTGGCAGTTTCTATAGGGCTTGTCGTGATCCCGACAGCTCGGCCAGACAACAGGTCTGACCTTTTCAGAAACCCAATGGTAGCCATATCACATTTCCGCAGCCCGAATTGGGATTCGGAATTTGCATCCTCTGCAGGTTATGCATTAACAGCAGCAGTCGACTTACATGATGGTTTGACTTGGTATTTGACATGGCTCAATCTTAATGCAGAACGTCTCACGATAGAGAACTGCGAACGTCTTGAGACTGATAAAGGCAAAAACACGCCTTTGAATATAGAACTTTTATCCAAGATTGAGCGACTTGCAGTGCTTAAGGCATGCCAAAATCAATCCATACCATATCTGCGCGATATTGGAATTAATTATAGGATACCCCCCTCGAGACAGCTTACTGACAGGTTATTCTTCAAGATTGGTCACTTGGTAAATTCATCATCACCTATGATTTTCTGCGATGTTGGATCGTTACAGTTTCACGATGTCTCGTGTGTAAATAACTCCATTTCAAAAATCGGTATAGTCCATTCATTCAGGACAGAAGTCGCTCGTGCACTAGCAGATACGAGATCCGTCAATGTTATGAGACAGTTGTATCACAAATTAAAAAGTAATACGGCGATAAAATTAAATCATGACGGCAAATTATGTATAAGTTTTGCCACTTCTATTAATGATGCGATAATACCAATGATAAGCCACCATCTTCATCGAATAGATCAGTTATACAGGATGCTCGAAGTCTTGACCGATGAACATTACGCCGCGCAGGATTTCGATCTCACGAAGATATCATTTTCATACTCAAACCTTCTACGGTGTATCATCAAGTTTCCAATAGCGACAAATACTATGGTTCCCACTATTGAATTCTTAACGAATTTGGACGAGTCAACGGTGAACCCTCATACCTATATTCAGCATCAATTACAGAGTCTCCTATCACCTGACAGTGCCTGGAATGGAATTGAATCTTTCAAGTTTGCGAGCTTCTGCCAAATTCTTCGAGCTACACTACCAATTCTTAAAGCATATCAAGAATTTCAGGAAACAATACCAGCAATGTCAGCATCACTTCGCTGTCGTTCGCCAACTTCCTTCAGACTAGCTTACAAATCGCCCCTGCCGGAGATAGCATTTTCTATCGTGGCTAAAAGTAGAAGGGGCAAGTTGTTTTGGATTGTGAAAGTCGTAGAGGTTCATGGTGGAGGAATTGATGAGACTGTCAAGGTAGGAATGAGTCGCCTTTTGAGATCAAAAGGCGACGGCTGGACAGGTCTGCGGAATGCGGCCATGTCAAATGTTGATGGAATTGAAGAATTGATGACAAAGATCGATAAGATTATGAGATGGCGATATGAAGAGAAGGACGCAGATATCAAGCAAGATCAATTAGCAAAGGATATCAAAGTCAATGATGGGCAGGAAGTCGTCGTGCTTGATTGAGCCCATATTGCATGTAATATTACAAACACAAATCATAAAATTATACTCGTCATTGTCGAAATTGATTTGTGCTGCGTTTGACAATTTTTAATGTTATTTTCTGGTCCTGTATGTAGATAAATAATGCAATTGTATGAAACAAACCTACGCACGGACCACTTTTGAGCTTTTTGCTTTTCCCTAACCGTTCTCTCTGCCGCGTTCCGTTTGCTGACACACATTTTGCGTACCGCACCGCGTGACATCCGTTCGCATCCGAGTCATTTCTAGCAAAAGGCAGAAGGAGATTCTGTGTCAGAAGGCCATACGCGCCAGATTTTCAGCCCAAGCTCGAGGTCAAACGACTGTACACAGAGCCTAGCTCTGTTTTCGTATCGACACATGTTATTCAATTGTACGGTCTTTATCTCTACTTTATTTCCTTCTCCCTTTTTTATTCCGAGCATCTTTAATAGCTTTCTTCAAACGATGGAAATCAAAATAGTGCGACGTGAAATTTGACGCGTGTAGCTCGAGCACGTTCTGTCAATGATCGATGGACTATTCGATCATGGCGTCTGTTGCTTTTCTGCTGCAATGTAACCTACAATACATTCAACATTCTATTACTAACTGCTCTGAATTCAAATAGCTCGGATGTCATCATTCTTATAACCATATTTCTATTAACATGAATAATGCTTGGTCTAACCAGCACCAGCAATTACATCAATCGCAGAATGGAATCCCACAGGGCATGCTGGATGTTACAGGCCAGCCAGCGACCATATTTGACGGCGCGATGAACCCTCAAATGTACATGGGACTTGCGAACAATGGACTCAATTACGGCGGTGCGCAATTACAGGGTCGCATGCCTGATGGAGGAGTACACAATCAGAATGGTGTTATGCAACCGACATACAACGTCCAAAGTGTCATACCTTCAAAGCGATCAAGGGATGATGGATCTATATTGTCGCCTGACGAAGAGCAAATAAATACAAACAACGGCGCAATGCGATCGCATTCTGCAATGTATCCTGCTGGCGCCTACCAGAACAACATGATTCAACAACAGCAATTCCCGTCAATGTTTTCACATCTCCAACAACCGCAGAATATTGATGGTACTCCGAGCCCGGTACAACATCAACAACATCGTCAATTACAGACGAGTCAGAGAATGGCGACACAATCACCGGCAAATTTTAATAACTTTACGGCTGGTGCGAATATCATGTCACCGACAGCGATGCAAATGCAATTGAATAGTGCTATATCCCCACAATCGGCAACAATGGGCGTACCTCACGTCGCGGCAATGACACAGGACGCTATGGCAAGATTTCAGCAAAGTGGTGGCATGGGAAACCGAGGCATGTCTCCGGCAATGGCAAATATGAATCTGCCTGGCATAAGCGCCCAAACACAAGCCCATTTACAGCAACGTCAAATGCTATTGCAGCAACAAAGACTTTTACAGCAGCAGCAGCAGCAGCAAATGTCGCAAGCTGGTGTGATAATGTCCGGTCAGAGACAATTTTCTGGCGGCCAAGGCATTCAAGGCTTGCAACCAGATAGATCACAACAGAATCTATTACACGGACCGGAAGGAATGACAAATGCTCAAAGTAACAATAACCAAATGATGGGTCGAATGACGAGCGTGCCAGCAAGCGAGAGTGGATTTAATACGACACAAGAGAATGCTAGTGCAATGACATCGGCACCAGGTGTAGCAAAGATACCCAATCAACAGCAAGGTCTTTCTAAGACCGAAGAAATACAAAACACTCCTCAAGCACCAGCTCAGGCTTCTGCACCATCTGCAGCTGATCGAGCCCGGACAGAACGTGCTCGCAATTGGTTATTGGGTCTTGATGGATACCTCCAGTCAGTTGGTAAACAAATCAATCCGAATCCTTTGATCGCTGGTCAGCCGCGACATCTGTTTGCGATATGGGTTTCCATAGCTAGTCAGGGTGGGCATAAGAACCTAACGACTAATGATTCATGGCATCTTGTCGCTACTAAACTTGGTTTTAGTCCAGATAACATGGCAGCCGTTCAAGATATTCGAAACATATATGAAGATCAGCTAGCCGAATTTGAGAAACAAGTTGTGCAGCGAAGTCATTTGCAGAAACAACAGCTGCAACAAATGAGACAGCAACAACAAAATTCACAACAGTCGAATATACAATCGAATACACAATCAAATGTGCAATCAAATATACAGGGCTTGAACAGTGCTGGAGGAGATAATAATTTGCAACCATTATCAATGGATCAAGCATCATTTCAGATGCCCACGAACCAAATGGAAAGTAACATAGGACAAATACTGCAAACGCAGCCACAACAGCAACAGCAACAGCAACAGCCACAACAGCAACAGCAACAGCAACAGCAACAGCAACAGCAACAGCAACA
>Ga0160427_10000125_pt1 | contig 54868 bp, 48 predicted proteins | sample SolpanmetagenomL_FD_108194 | JGI IMG/M metagenome (GOLD analysis project Ga0160427, IMG submission 108194) | Solar panel surface microbial communities from Lawrence Berkeley National Laboratory, California, USA - L | ecosystem: Engineered > Built environment > Solar panel > Unclassified ...
CAATTTCGTACGAACTGCCCACGACCTCGGCAGAAAACCATAAAAAATTAATCAAACTTTATTTTAGCTTCGATTAGTTCAAAATAAACTAAACTGTTGTTTTTGCTATCGGACGGGCCCTTAGATAAGGTCAGCCGAGTTCTAAGTAAGGTAATGCACGGACCACACTAAGTGGAGATTAAGGTTTAAGCTTATCGACGTCAGCCGAGCAGAATTTTCTACTCAGCTGAATTGCGTCCTGAATATCAGTCTCACTAGACGCAATGGAAGACAATGGGAGAGACGGTAGAGTTTTGTAATTGGTCACCGTGTTGCGAAACTTGAGCGCTTGGATTTAGTTTATTATAATGGTGCTCTCGTTAGTTACGCATTCTATATCTTACTAATTTACATGACGATTCACAAGTACTGTAGCCACGCTGACAGCTACAGCCACGATCGCGCCGGTCGTGCTTGTACCGTGTGTGCGTCCGGCACCGGATGTAATTGCTCCGCTGACTGAGATGCCAGTCTCATTACTTTGAGGTCTGGGGGGGGGCGTCAATGGGGCAACTGCCCCGGGTACCCTGCCACCACCACCACCACTAGAAGGCTTGCCACCTTTCGAAGATCCACCATGAGAGCCTCCCTTGCCACTGCTAGATCCTCCCTTGCCACCACCACCAGATCCCCCCTTTTTAATGCTATCAGGGATCATAGACCCTTGACAAGCTCCTCCAGCGGGGATAAGCATCGTACTGGACTGCGGTTTCGGTATAGTAGTAGCATCGCCATTACTTGCAGATGTATGAAGACTCTGCGACCAGTGACTGCCGGTCTCATTTTTCCTGGCTGTCTCAGTTGCGAGAACGGACGGGGCTGGCTGACGATGCAGAATCGTTGTATTGAGAACATCTTCTAGTATTTTAGAAGATTGGGAATCCTGAGATCCAGGAGTAATCAGGTTATGAGCAACCATTCTAAATTACTCTTGTTGTTGATTACGGTATATGCTTGTTGAGATGAACGGTGCAGAACGACCTAGGAAACGATTATTATGACTTACTTGATGTAAATTGAGAAGTTTTTGATATTAGATATTAGCAAATATAATGGGTTCCAATCTTGATATAAATATTTACAGTCTGCCAGACCTAGAAGTGCATCATATGCAGGTCGACATTCCTATTAAAGGCTGTCTGGCGTACGCGTCCACCATCGAATCCTTCATGTTGCAAATCGAGAACGGAAACAAACTCTAATACCTAGCAAGTCCAAATTGGAATACACTTTACAAGTGGCTTTTTCGGCAGCGATTATAAATGCTGCGTAGCAAGTCTGCAGTCATGAGGAAAGACGCGCGGTTCGGACGCGCGGCTTGTGGATTCCAACTTAGAGTTCGATCACAACGAATTCTGGGGAAATCTTAAAGCTAAATCCTCCGATATCCAGGTTTCAAAAGGACCAGGACGTAGCTCAGCTAAGGAAAGAGCCTAGTCGCCGGAGTTTGAGAGCACACAGTTGGGTTGAGGACGATTCCCTGCCTGACTTTGCAAGCTCAAGCCTCGTTCTTTACCTTTTGTGGCCCGTGGGTTACGGACGACAGTCATGCTGTATGGATTTATTAGACATTGCAAATCTATTTCGAGTTGCATGCATGAATCCAACCGCTTGATCTTATTAGAAGTATGGTATCGTACAATTCCGCGCAATTGAGGTTGCGTCGCTTGTTGTCATTTTAGCGTCTCTCAATAACCCTGGCGAAGAGCCAAACATGTTAAATTAAGTGATTTGACTAGAAGCATATTTTTTGATAAGAGCTCAAAATTTGGTGCAAATTGTGATCATTACTATCTCCGCTCAAGTGAGTGGTTGAATACATACACTCCCTTAGCGACGAATCACAAATCTGACGTCTTCTGCATCGGTAGTCCAGCCCTGCATTAGTCGGGGGGTCAAGGTTTATGAATGTAGTATGCTCAAGAATACGCGCGATGTCTTGTTGATCCGAGGATCTCTGTCATTCTCCTACTGCATTGCTTTTCCACCAATCGATGAACGAGTTGAAAGACTGCGCATGGATCTAAGCATTTTTAAAAACTCTTGGGTGACAATATCACAGCTACCAATAACTTCTGCTAACCGTTTTCAATGTTGACAAACGATTCTCGACCATATCGGACCGTCTCTACTAGTATCTTACTTTTTTCTATCTCACGTCTTGTGTTCAGCACTCTCATATTACATATCTGATTCACCACATGTCTTCATCGCCATCTCTTGATATTGGCGTAAATGCTCTTCATCTCCAATGTCTTCCTTTTTCTTTTCGATCGCCCTGGATTCTACTTGCCAGAACACGGATATTTCTTAGCAAGAAAGTATATACAATCTTGATCACATTTGTGAGAACCGGCCCACATGTTACCATCGGCACAACGAATGAAATCTATGCTGCCATTTCAATAAATCTACTATACTGTGCACGATTGAACAGTGGCATATCTAAGTATGTTCGGAGTCTTGTGAGCGGGAACGATCTATTTGCTTCCTTTTCATATACTTGATGCCTTTTCATGTACTTGCTATGTGGTATATACACCCTCCCTACAAGACTTTGAGTCCTTCCTAATACTTATCCCTCCGTAAGAGCGAGGCGTCCCTAGTGATGTAGATTTAATGTTTCATCACGTATGTGATAAGGTTAATCCACCAGCATTGTAGCGTCTTGCACCAGCGATTTGTACTCTGCACGAATAAGAGTCACTGAACTAATATCGCAGAATGCAATGTCTATATATATAAACAATAATCAGTATGTAACCATCGTGCTATGACGTTACGAATTGAATATAATTATCAAAGTCTTGGCATTACATGATTGATACAGCTATAAACTCCCTATAACAACTTCAGTCTCGTTGAGTTGTTTTGAGCCATATAGACCAGTCATGAATCATTCCCCAGAAGCGTGGGGCAGGGTCAGTCATCTCCACTATACTGGTGCAACTATATGTAGCTGACATGCAAATAATACAGCCCCGAAACGATGTTTATGGAGCTTATGATTATTCACAAATGGGCTGTTCAGCAACGACTAGAATGCAGCCCACTACACATACACAATCTCCTGCAGTAGTTGGATCTTCAGTCATTGGATTGAAATTCAAGGATGGTGTTATTATCGCTGCTGATAATCTAGGTGGGTTTCCGTCACGGTCCTCCGGGCGTTGAATGATCACTGATAAGTGTATAGCTTCATACGGTTCACTTGCGCGTTTTCGTGATACATCACGTATACGTATTTTCAACTCTGGAGTAGTGTTGGGCTTTGGTGGTGATGTCAGCGACATGCAATATCTCGAACGTCTACTTCACAGCCTCCAAATCAACCAAGAATATCAAATACCATCAACAACTTCGCCAGAATCTACGACTCTTCCAGCTGGCCTCTCTTCAGCTACGGAACCTCCATCAACTATCGAAATGGTAGATGCTAATGCTGCCGTGCCATCACAATCTCCACCATCAGATTCTAATCAGCATGGTCAACTCAGCGCAAATAATCTTCACAAATATCTTACAAAAGTCATGTATGGCGCTCGTTCAAAGATGGATCCATTGTGGAATACTATTCTAGTTGCCGGATTTTCTCCTGCAGGACCTACCTCTCCCACCAATGTCGGAACATCGTCAACGAATACTCAATCTGATCAAGCTTCTGCCACGGTCCCATTCCTTGCATCAGTAGATCTTTTAGGAACTCATTTCACCTCGCCGACAATCTGTACTGGAATGGGAGCACACATTGCGATTCCGATCATGAGGAGATATATTCCCGACGAAGCTGCAGTAGCAAATATTGACAAAGAGCAAGGTTTAAAGATAATTAGAGAGTGTATGAAGGTTTTGTTCTACAGAGATACAAGAGCTTTTGATAAATTTACAATTGCGATAGTCAGTAAAGATAAAGGAGTCGAGATATTTGAGAATGAAAAGGTAGAGGGAATGAGTTGGGCTTTTGCGGAAAAGGTCATGGGTTATGGAACACAGAATGTTTAATAATAATACAATCATGATATCATTTCAAGTAAATGCATGCGTCGTCCAATGATGATGCCACAAACTTTTCCTTTGCGCCTTTGACGTGAAACAAGTCGATGTGTAAATTGGAAAGAGTGATAGTCAAGCTTTTTAATACTCACGCTTGGTTTTGATGAGGTTCTGCACTTTACATTTCTTGAGACTCGTTTGTTGCCAGACGTGATCTCGAGGTTTGGCATCAATGACGAGGTTCGTCAATTTCTGACCAATCGGATCTCGGACATGCTCGAATCATGGCGATTTCGACATAGGAAGAAAGTTGGTTTTTCCACTTACGGAACAAAAGCAAAAGTATATGTCAAAGCAGTCGACGGGAGGATTTCATAGAATCCGTCAAGCAATCCTTTGAACCTAATTACGCACGGCCGACGAGGTGAGCTTCAATGTTACGTCCATTTATTATTCGTAGAAGAAAACCCTGCAATTTAACTCTGTTCAAAGTATCAGTGATCATCTGCATCTGCAACTGCAATCATGTTTGAACTCTCTGAAAGAGACATCCGAGAATTCCGAGCTGATCCGGGCTTCCGACGCATCGAACGTGACCTTCGCCATGATTTATTGAATGGGCCGCCGCCTGCACTTGTGCGCCCACTAATAAAAGCGCTGGTCAATGCCGCTGAGGCATGGCAGGTTCTCAAGAATGTCAGAACGGGCGGTATGGATCGATGGCTCGAAATCGAGTCGCAGCTCATCGAACATATGAATCACGGTATGGCCGCAGAATTACAAGATGGGTTGGAAGCTCATGGACATAATGTAGAACATCCCAGGACTCTAAGAGTTGGTGATATATTAACATCTTTTTGGGAATTGGCGGGTCTTAGCTTGGAGACCTTTTACTATGCCGCTGATTCTCAGTACAAGCTCCGTTTGGAACTCATGCTTGCCATGATGCCGCTATTCAAGGCAGAGTTCTTTTCAAATTTCCGCGAGCGACGCAGATCACGAATTCAAGTTTGATTTTCAACAGAATAATTAATAGAATCTATTTTGATTAGACTTGCGCCCCCTGATCAATCATTTTCACATGAGTAGACATATCGAGGAACAGAAATATGGGACAGCCTCGCTAACCCCACCAGGTGCGCAAGGATCAAAAGTCTCCCCACGAAACCAGAAACTGGGATTCAAAAAGTATGCAGGCTCGCGTTTTATGTCCTACGAATCCTCCCGCGCCAAGGTTTCTCAGCTCCTCCTTCATGCAATGTCGCCGAATCCTTCATTTTCCGTGCATAATGGAATATTTTAGGTTTTGAGCCTACTTGTCGGCAATGCGCTTCGACTCATTATCGAATTGCTTCTATGGGATTTGTCGCCAATTTCTGCACAATCTCTCCATATGTAGACCTCGAACCTTGCATCTTGCATTTTTCCTATCAAGGGGTAGGCAATTCCCGTCTTCGCTACCATTTACTAGATTTGTTGTATAAATTGACCCTTAATCAAAACTGACTACATGGCCCAAGTTCATGCTCATGATCGATATGCAGCTCTGCGCAACTCTCTCAGATATCAAGAGGTCTGTCGAGGCTTTCGTGTATGTATCCATACGTACTGGAGTCCATTGACGATTGTGACAGCAGTCGTCGAAGCACTTTGTAGCGTTGCCCAATTAATCGAAGGCTCAGGCGACTATGTCGAGTGTCAAATGTCGGATCCCGAAGGGCTAGAAGGGCTATGGCACTCGGAGGTCGGCGCCATGGCTAATATAGTTGGGTGGCAGATGAACGCTCTTGTGCGAACACGGCTGGCTGCGCATGGCGCGCCAGCGTTTATGCCAGACTTTAACGTTCCCCTTTGGCCACATTTCTGGCGTTTCGTACATGATGAATTACAACAGGCTGCCAAATTCCATTCGGTTTATGTCCATCGGTTCAAACTCATGCTGAAGGCTATGCCAATATTTGAACACGATTGTTTGTTCGAATTTACCAGACGTCAATGGCCATACCAATGGTATTAAGCAAAATGGTAAGATTGACATTATCATACATACAGCAGTGGTTAGAAACTTTTCTCTAAACAGACGACAATGGTGAGCGAAGTCTATCTCAAACCCAAAGAATCGGGTTATGATATGGACGTGATAGTAACATAAAGGTGTGACTGCACATGGGTCATGTCTTTGAATACAGAAGTATATCAAGTGTTTGTATCGAACCAATCATCGTTTATGTATAGTTATTCCATGTTTGTTTTCCCAACTTGAATATTGCAGAATTATTCCAAGTGACAAAATAATATTGATTGCTTACTTTCCACCTCGTCACAACCAATAGATTTTGGTGGAGTCTTTTCCCAAGGACCCTTTGACATTCTCCGTTGAATAAAATCCTTCCTAAGTGTGGCTTTTTTCTCACTGAGAAATCTGAGTCCAGTTGGACTGTGTGACAAATCCTATATAGTCCGTAGAGTCAATCTTGGCTAAACAGGCTTCGGTAACGAGGTATGCCTAAAGTCGTTCGTCCAGATATTCCTATGAACCGTACGAATAAGAGGAAAAAACAATTTCGAGTACACTCAGCAATTACTAATAATTAAATCGCCGTGATTAAAGCTCGCCTTTTTGCACTGAAACTCTACATAAGCTAAGTCATTTTTTAAGTGAGAAAAGGGTATCTAAGTCATTTCCACCAGATTGTACTTTGATACCAGCGATAGAACAAAATAATTGAGCTTTTATGACATTGTACCTTGTTACATTTCTCACTTGACGGAATGAATGTAACAAGGGCAATCATTTTGCAATATCGACTGAATAACTTCGTCTCGCCCTAGGTCATTACGAGAATCTGTTGGATGGACAGTATTATGAGTTAAAGGCCGTCAGTCTTGCCGAGGAAGAAAACTATGGACGTTGTATTTACGAGTGATTACGCTTACACGATCGTCCTTGTGCACCTCGGAAAAAAGCGAACCATAATCTACCATATCATAAGTCGCGCGATTGTTATATGAGTGTCTCGTTTCTTGATAATGAACAGTCAATCGAGTTGCAGGGAACGTTTGTACATTTTAGAAATTGGACAGATGCTTGATCAATGGGAAGAAAGTTCACGAGGTATAGTTATAAATTGATTGTGGTAATTGAATGAAAAGTATAAAGTAAAAACGCCAACTTTTATCATTACAACAACAGTACAAACTATGAATTACAATACAAATCGTTTCTCTAGAATCTATACAGCGACTTCTTCCGTCGAAATGTCTAGATTCTTCGACTGGCCCATATCCTTTGAAGACTTTTCTTCCAATCTCGTTCTGTTTCCGTTAGAAGCTCCTGTTTCTCTCATTGCGGCTGTTCCACTTTTATTCGTAGTTGCATATCCAGTAGAAGGTAAAGGTATACCGAATACTTTATGACCGAATGAGAGAGCCAATGGTCGGAGGGATGGAATGGCACTGATGATGACTAATGTTTCGACTTCGATTATACCCCACAGTAAGCATTGAGACAATTGGTAAGTAGGATCGGTAGCTTTTGGAGCGTTGTATAGTTGAACAGCGCGGATGATTGCTGCGACACAAGGTAAAATCCCGAAACCCATCAATATGACAATACCGAGTTTAGTTCGGAATGACAATTTCAAACCCCAAACAATAGTTATAGGATATAGGGCTAGGAATAGATCTATAGAGGCATTCACAACTGGACTTTGTATTAGTAGATACACTATAAACAACTTGAAGGATAGACTTACAGCCATGAGTTATATCCGGGATTAAAGTCTCATGATGAACACATGCCAACATTCTTTCGACGCTTGCCGTGGCTTTCACAGGAGCACAGTTCGAGGAAAGTGATAATGCAAACGTGATGACTCCTATAGCACCAGCAATGAATCCGATAGTAAGTAAAAGATATCTTCTCCACTTGGCAGTCGTGCCATGAATCTGTAGCAATAGCGCTATAACAGCCCATTTCGCCGTGAAAAACGGCACTAGGAAGAAATATATCGTGATCCAACTCCATCTGACTACCTGTCTTACTTGATCAAAATTCAACGCCATTATATGATTACCCGCTCCAGATTTTACAGCCTTTGTCAATGGACCCCCAGCAATGACTACCGACAAAGTAGCTATTCCTGACCATAATAGGTCCCATCGAAACCCTGATCTGCGATCACGTGTGGCGGCCCAGCATCGCAGTCCGTATATTACTATTACTACGCAGTTTAATGTCCAATCAACCGCCAATAACATCGGTCCATGTCCTCCCACAGCATGTTTTCCATCTCCAGATGGTATAGGTAGGTTCAGAGGTAGATTAGATGGGTCGAAGGACGGTGGGAAAGACATTGTAAATTATATCAGGGTAAACTTGATAGAGAATTGAAAAAAAGGTCTACTGAAAGAGATGCAAAAGTAAAGCCTATATATACTGTACGTGGATAGAAATAGTCAGGGTAAATAGGTAGGGGAAATAGAAAGTAGTATGTTACAGTATTGCATCGCCACGGTAACTGTCACACGGAACTACTGATATCTGAGGCTTGCTTTCACAGACCGTTGTTACAGTAATCGTTGTGCGAGTGGTAGTAAACACGTTTTGATCAACGTTGTAACCTTTGTTAGTTGATCAAGTTCGAGGAACAGTATAAGTAGTGAGAGAACGCCTGACCGTGACGGTGAATGTGATCGGTCCGATAGAAGGCATCTCGGGACTGTTCAACGCGTCAAGGTAACGTTAAGACTCAATGTCAATGTCTCGATGGTCCAATACCGTTGTACGTTATATTTGCTGTCATTTAAAAAAAAAAAGAAACCGCTATTACTGTATTTGGGCACGAGACCATCATTTTTGACATCTCTTTCGGTCGAATTCTTGACCCACCTTGATGACAGATTTCTCTGATACGTCATCGTCGCAGTGAATGATCTATATCCCAGATAATCTAAACAGCTGAAACTCTCGCTGTAGTAATAGACGTCAATTGACGGTGAAGAAAACATTCGCACTGGAAAGGAAATAATCATGTAAACTTTTTTTTATAAAGGCAAAAAAATAAAATATTTCGTTTCCTAACTGCTGATCGTTCAATGTGTTTAATACAATCATGTCTACACCCTCACGAGCCCTATCTTCCCATAGCATTGTTCCTCGCCGCACATCTCCCAATGTAATCATCACCGGCACACCTGGAGTCGGTAAATCCACACACTGTACTTCTCTCATCGAACAACTCCCTTCTCTCCTCCAATACATCGATATAAACTCCATCGCAAAGAGTCACGATTGCATAACAGGCCATGACGAGGCTCTTGACACGGCGATAGTAGATGAAGATAAATTACTTGATGTCGTCGAACCGCTTTTGAAATCCTCCCACTTTTCAACATTGGATGAGGACAATGATCAATCAGAAAGAGATGGAAAAGAAGGAGGTGGGGGGAATATAATAGATTGGCACAGTTGTGATATATTCCCCGACCATCTCATCGACTTGGTAGTGGTTATACGATGCAGTACGGAAGTTTTATACGATAGATTGGTGAAAAGGGGATATAATCAGCACAAAAGAGACGAGAATATGGATGCGGAAATCATGGAAGTAGTTTTATCAGAAGCAAGAGACGCTTATGATGAAGAGAAGATTGTTGTGTTGCAGGGTGATACGTTGGATGATTTGGAAGGAAACGTAGAGAGGTTGCAGCAATGGATTGAAACGTGGAGAAAAGACCATCCTGATGGAGTAGAAGAGATGGAAGCAGGAGAAGAAACAAATGATGACGATGACGATTAATGATGCTATAAAACTTGTACGTCAACATGTATATATTACAAAATTCCATGCTATATATGTATGCAACACAATCATTGTGAAATGAAATATCTATACGCCTTTCTCTGTTGTTCTAGGATTATAAACGTCGCTACAGTTTGTGGTCCTAACCTTGTGAAACTAGGTAACCAACCTCTAAACATCCATTTGATACCATGATCTCTAAAATTATCCCTCACAAGACTCGTTATCGATATTTGAGCATCATTCCGTCCAGCCTTCATCACTTGGGTTTTTATCACATCTACAGGAGAACACAACGTCGTCGCAACAAGACCAGCCAAAGTAGATGCAAGTAAATGCGTAGAAGTAGCATTTGCATCAAACCCTCTATCAACACCAATCATCGATCTGATCGCACGTGGTGGAGAAACAAGTAAATCTTTAAAAGCGTCATAGGCTGCTAATTGGGAAGCAGTCATGATTGCGGCTCGGACGCTATTTGCACTAACTCCAGTCATACTCGTCTTCCAAAAAACAACTACGCCGCTCCGACCAGTCTTGGGATCTTTTGCCATGTCTTTCCACGCGGAAAAGACATTTTTATAATTCCTCCTCTCGTTAGATGGGAGGTTAGAATCGTTCTGCATGCGCACGTTTGCTAAATCTGCTGGGTTACCGACTACACCGCCGATCATGCCAGAAATACTAGCCGCTCCTATCAATCCCAACATTGACGGTTTTTGCACATTCATGTTTGAAGTGTTGAAAGTCATTTGTTCTTTTAGATAGTCGTAAATAGCGAATCTAGTCGTGCTATACAATACTATAATATTTCTCTTTCAATCCCACATCCATATACTATTTAAATAGATGAGTCGAAATACCTTGTCGAGCAAGACTTGCTGTCAACTTTCTCACCATAAAAATTCAGTATGACATGTACGAGAAAGAAGTAAAGAATGCTACTCACGCCTTTATATAAACCACCAACACCGTCATTCTTCACAACGGCAAGAGTCGTCCCTACAGCGCCTAATCTTGCAGGACCGGATTGTGAAGCTTGCATACGAACCTTTACTATTCATCGAATCAAACATTAGATGTTTTACCTTTACATTACAAGAATCAATGCGACTACACAATGAAAGACAACGAAATGTGAGGAATAAAACATACTTAGATCTAATGGATGGGTCAAACATACTGCCAAACAAGATGCCGATCCACCAAACCACCATGGATAATGTATGGCATGACCATCATTATTACCAGATGGTCTAGTAGATGACATTTGATGTTATTCTGTACACATACATGACGGTATAAAAGATGAAGAGGATGGTGAATATTGTTAACTGGCCCGTGCGTCAAACGGATGAGGTTCACCATAACGATTCATAACATCACATTCTGACACGAATGGATAACATGACGACTAGATACGAACGTCATTATTACAAGATGTTTTCATGCACATATCATTGCTACAAGATGAAATCATATATGACCATGTTACAATCGTGACTAATAATTAGAATGAGATTGATTCGCACAAGAGGATCAATCGTCTGAAGTGTTTCACGTTTGCTAACATGATGCATACTTGATTGAAAATATCTACAACTCCTATCACATATTGATATTCTTTATTCTTTTAATTAAATGAATTACTCAATGTAAAATCTATTTTGGTGGATTATAAACAATCTTTCTCGTCTTGATTGTTGACCATTTATATCTATTCATCAAAATCAGTAACAATTCACTACTCAGGGTATATATTAGTGCTTACCTTTTTACCCAAATACTCAACAACATCAAAACACTTCCTACAGCCATCACTTTCCATCCCATCTTCTTTCTATCATCCATTTCAGGTTCAGCAGACCAATTTAAAAATTCAACAACATCTTTTGCCATTTGTGAAGTCGTAGCCGGTGTTTTATCTTCATATTCCACCAAACCATCATAAAGTACACGGGCCATAGCTATACCAGTTCCAGGAAAGTAAGGGTTGAAATTCAATCCACTTTGGACGACCGCGCCTGCAGGAGGTTCTTCGGGATAACCAGTCAGTAACGAAAAGATGTAATTACATCCTCCATGTCTTGCTTTGACCATGAGACTGAGATCAGGTGGTAAAGCTCCATTATTTGCAGCACGAGCGGCTTCATCGTTCTTATATGGTGATGGTATATAATCCGATAATTTACCAGGACGTTTCTCAATTTCACCTTCATGATTAGGTTCGGTATCGTATTCATTCTCTTCAGCCATTGCTCTTGCTTCATCTGCCGTCAGAATGCTTCCTACAAGTGATCGATAAGGTATTCGTTGTAATGAATGACATGACGCGCAAACTTCACGATAGACTTGAAATCCTCGACGAAGTGCTTGATGATCAAATGTTTTTGTGAATTTTTCATGTTCCCAAGGGTATTTTGTCGCGTGAAGTCTGTTGTTCTCAAATTAGTATCCATACGTTTGACAGGTGATTGGTCCAAGTTTATACCCTTCTTCAGCAGGTGTCATTGCTAATGCAGATTTTCCAAATAAATGGTAATACGTTCCGACAGTTCCTACGGCAAAAAGTCCTGCTGTTGTACCAATTGCAGTTGGACGCCATGATTGTTTAGATTCTTGTGGACCAGATGTAGATGCATTTCGCTAATAAATCCAATCAATACGATTCTTCTTTATTGATGACTTTCGGGCAAAGACATGGGAATCTTTCGGTCTCGTACCTTTGCTCTTAACCCGTTACGCAGTGTAGAAACCACTCTAGTAGTCTGCGATCCCGGTCTGAGGATCATTGCGACAATATCAACACCACTTTAGAGGTTATGCCGAAGCTATTGTTACTTGAACAATGTCTTGTCAATTTCAAGATTCGTAGAAACGGCTTCTCCTATTGGTCAATGCTCAACTACGCTTTTGGATTTGTATGATTGGTTGATTTGAAAAATATTCTACACGTGATAATTACATGATATAAATTTCTGACCGCCTATTTTGGCAGAAAAAGATTATGCGGATGAAGGATGATGATTAGATCACCACTTTGTTTAGGATATATTACAATCAAGACTGATAATCATGCCGGCACCGACAGCACTTCAGCGTGCACCAGAAGCTCTGAAAGATCAGACTGTAACAGATCTATCATCAACACTACAACAAGACGATCTTGCCGCAATCGTTCCTCTCACAACTCACTCCCAATCTACTAACTCCACGAATGATACTACTTTGACGAACATAAAAGCACAAGAAGTACAACCTACAAATATGGACATCGATACATCATCTACACCACTCTTTCAACCCGAAACTCCTTCTACAACAACTCACATTCTAGAATCTCGCAAGGTATCAATTCCTCCACACAGAATGGCACCGTTAAAGACTGCCTGGCCAAAGATCTATCCGCCATTAGTAGAGCATCTCCAACTACAAGTCCGGATGAATTTAAAAGCCAAAGCCGTCGAACTTCGCACATCAAAATCTACAACCGACAGCGGCGCTTTACAAAAAGGCGAAGATTTCGTCAAGGCCTTTTCTCTCGGATTCGACGTGGACGATGCTATCGCTTTGTTACGACTCGATGATTTATATATCGAGACTTTTGAAATCAAAGACGTCAAAACCTTACAAGGAGAACATTTGAGTCGTGCGATTGGTAGAATAGCTGGAAAAGACGGAAGGACAAAGTTTGCGATAGAAAATGCGAGTAGGACGAGATTAGTAGTTGCAGATTCTAAAATACATATCCTTGGAGGGTTCAAGAATATACATATTGCTAGAGAAGCGGTGGTTAGTTTGATTTTGGGGAGTCAACCTGGGAAAGTCTATGCAAATCTCAGAACTGTAGCTTCTAGGATGAAAGAGCGGTTTTGAGACTTTAAATCTTACTTTATAAAGGGAATAATGATATTATGATAGTCATGAATAAGTAATCAAATGCAAAAGTCGTTTATATAGTTCATAATCTTCGTCCGATGTTACCACATATTGTACAACCGACAAACATGACTGTGATGATCCACGTTGTTATTGCTATACTTGACGGTTGGAAAATGCCTAGTATCAAATCATGATCTCGTCGCGATGCTAGTGTTGGGGTATGGTATATGTTGGAAAATGAAAAAGCTATCGTTAGTATTGTCGTCAACAAAGCATTTCCCGTCGAATATATTAACCCAGATGCTGTACGGTCTGATAAATACCATGTTGCTGGATTAGCCAGAGCAAGAGTTAGTGATAACTGTAGTGATGACTGCCAAGGTAACCGTCTCTGGTTCATTAATCAGTAACAATATTATAAAATAATACGTTTGATAGCCTTACAATCGCAAATGAAAGACCAACATATGCACCCAAACATCTCACAATGTCGTTCCATTGTAATCTCCAGTCTTGATCTTTGAACAGCGTCACCCTACTCCCACGTCTTTTCCTCTTTTTGTCATCCCGTCGTTCACTTTTAGTATTATAGTAATTATCCCACCATCTGTCGAATTCAGACATTAAATACCCCCATATTGTCCCCAAAACACCCCATGAAATCACATAACCCAGATCAATCTCCTGTGGTCCTTGTAATGTAATAGGCTGTAATCTCGTCTTGCCTCTCAACCAAGCTATTATCAAACCATAAACCATCCCCGCGACACCACATGGAATTCCTCGTTTCAACCCTCCTTCTGACCACGATTTCTGAACGTTTCTCTTTTTAGTGGTCGTTTGATCTTCATCTCCCCTTTTTACAAGATTTGGGATACGATTACTACCGCTACTAGGAGTTCGAGGGGATGATAGAGATCCATTCCCAGGTCGAAGTCTCGGCGTTCCAACTACGGAATTCGGTTCGGATTTATCTTCTAGTCCTTGAGGGCCGTATATACCGAATAAAGCAGAGGTAGTGAGGTTCATAATCGATCGTGAAATTGGAAGTGAAGGGGTGTCTATTGACAAAGAAGGGGATTGTTTATTATCATGATTATTATTATCTTCTTGATGTTGTGGTTGTTGCGAGAGTGAAGAATCTGATATTGAACTCGAACTTGATCTAGAATTGAGATTGGATCTTGAAAGGTTTCGTTGTAGCATTGTATATATCCAAACAGTGTTCAGAGTGTGAACAAGTTGTGTTGAGGGTAAGTAATGGTATACGTCATTTTTGTATTCTGAATCATAAAAAACATTCACGTCATTATTCGACAGATATGTTTATCAACCATGACATCTCTCGGTCTAGGTAATTATGATAGTAGTGAAGATGAACAAGAGATATTATCCGACAAACTAGCATATAATGATACAGTAAATCCATACCTCCTGCTTATTACAATCAAACTACAAAACTAATACTACATCATTAGTCAAAACCAATCCTCGGACCAATTCAAGGTCCACAAATCCCATCTCAATCCAGTTTTGTAGAAAATCCTCTCGAATCAAACCCATCATCTCCACCTTTATCTACCCCCCCGGTTAGATATCCTTTACATGCCCTGACGCTTCCACAATTCCCTAATTTCAACATTCCCCCATCTCCACCTTGTTCACCAGATCGATCCTCCATTTCAAACGCAAAAGTATCTCAATTCTTACAAATCAAACGTGCTCGTCCCTCTACATCTAGTAGTAACAACAATACAAATTCAACTTTGATTGAAAGAAAAGATCAAGATGGAAGTATAAAAGGGGAAATGGGAATACATTACAACACCCACCTTTTGACATCTACTCAATCGCTCAATCCGTCGACATGGTCTATATTACTTTCTCACGTCGGTTTGGATGGGAATAAACAGTGGGAAAATTCATATGTATCGACTAGATATACAAAAGATCCGACTTTAATTGTAGATACAGAAACGACCAGGGAAGAAATGAATGGTTTTGTTGGAGTCAATGTTCCTTTTTGGTCGGCCATAGCTGGAGATAGAGGTGTAGAAGGTCTTGTGAGAGATATTTCCCTGTATGCGGAAGAAGAAAAGTCGAAAAGACAAGATAATGCACGGGATAGATTTGTCAAAGGCGGTACTTTGTGATGATTGTGGAAGGATGATCGACGGCGATACGAACATTACGAGAATTATTATATGTAAAAATGTAAAAAATAATTGACAAAGACAGTCGTAATCTCGTTGATATTGTATATAAAATAATGGAAAAAAAAGGATAAAGAGTACATTGTTTGAAAGTAGATGTATATATTTGAAATAAAATTACATCATCTATATCCACCATAATTAATTCCGGTTCCTGTAGGTTGAGGTGTTAATCCATTTGCCATTCCTCCATAATTTGATACCATAGGACCATTATTATTATTATTATTATTCGCCATCGGACCTTGTGTCAACAACAAACGAGAACCCAAAATAGGTGTATTGGCTTCATCTTTATTTTGAGAAGCTTCTTTTGCTTTTCGAGCTTCATTATCTTGACGAAGAGTTTCAATTGTAGCTGATTGTTGGGAAATGTAATTAATCATGAATGGCTAAGATTATAATTAGTAAACTGATAATCATAATTGTAAAAGAATAAAATTACCATAGTAAAATCATTAAGATTATGACGCCATGATAATTCCATGACAGTATGCATTGGAATGAGTTCATAACAAGAATAAAGCATTCCAACATAACATTCTCTACTACCGATATCGACAAACTAAGTACAATATTAGTATAGCGAATTGTAATGAATTAGGATGAACAAGCTCACATATCTTAATAATTCTTCTACAACTTCAGTCTTTTGCGACATTGCAGCAGTCTCAATAGCATCCTTGAATAATTTATCTTGTTTAGAGAGTGCAATACTTTTATCCCATCTCTTATTCTTTCTATAAATTGCAGCGGCAATCTGTCTGAAAAAGACGAGTTCATGTTTTTCAAGTCTTTGAGCGAGAGCTACAGCTTCATAATTGTCATAATTCTCTACGGAATCTCTCAAAGTTTTATGATCTTCCTCTTCAATCAATAAATCATTGATAGCGTCATTGACAGTTTTTTTGTTTTGATTTTGAACATTCAACAAGAATGGTTTAATCAAAGGAATATTATCTGATTTTTCAAACATTTTTACCACTCTATTAACGTCAATACGTGGGGTAAGTGCTTGTAACAAATCAGTTAATAACGAAGGTTGTTCTTCAAGGTAAAAGGTTAGTGCACGATAGTAAATTTCGAGATTTGCAACCTTGACCATAGTATCCTTGAATGAATGATGTTCCCAAGCATCAGAAGCTCTTTCCATCATTGCAAGAGCGGCATTATCCCATTCATCATAATGACAATACAAAAACACCAATTCAGGCCAAAGATGAGCTTCTTCACAAGCTTGTAACATTCTTGGAATATTCATTCTTCCCCAGAAAATACGTAAATGTTCCATGACCTTTTCAGGATGATATTTTGACAAGGCAATTCCAAGAGATGTAAAGACTCCCATATGAACTCTTTCCAGACCTAAACCAGCTTCCAACAATGAAATAAGTTCGTCAAAGTAACCGTTATGTTCGTATTGTTTGACTAGATCGGTCAATTCTTCAGCGTGAACTATCAAATTAAGACCACAGATTTGAGCGAGTCTAAACTCCTTCTTGACAATACATGCTTGGTTAACTTGCTTCCAGACTTTGACACTGTTTGCTTTACGAGCACAATCAACAGCAGCTTGATGTTCTTCGAGATGAACCAATGTAGTTGCAAGTTTAGCCCAATTAGAAATACTACTATAAAAGATCTTTGCGGCTTGATGAAGTCCTTGTTCATACGCTTTATCTCCAGAGGCTTCAATATCAGCGACGTTTGATGAACGTAAAAACTCCTCCAACTCTGGTAATTGATTTGTACGAGCATAACAGAAGATCAAAGCAGTATCGACTGGGACTTCTCGAAGAGTCTTTCGAGCCATTTTCAGAAACTTGATCAATTCATCGTCTTTACCAGCATGAGTAGCGACTTCAATAACCTCGTTAAAATTTGAAGCATCATTTGCACGGATATATGAGTCTACCGCATCTGATACTCTCAAACCATCAAGTTGTGCTTTTCCAACTCGACTCCATACTTCAGGAATGTCAACTTGATCAGCATAATCTTTGGCACGATCGATGGAGACAATGTGTTCAACCAAGACATTAGCTGCTGAAGCATGATTACCATGTTTCTTATAGATCAAAAATGCCTCTTCATACATTCCTACATCGATACATTGTTGAGCAATGTCGTCAGGAGTATACGCGGTCAAATTCTGAATATAATTTGCAACTTTACTTCTATCTGATTTGCATGCAGTAAGCATCAACAAATTCTGTAAGTTTGCATTGTCGCTGAATGGTGAAGGCTCCAATATAATCTTTTCAAGTACTTCTATAAGCTCTGTCGGCATATCAGCATCAATAAACGCCTTGACTGCAATAGATACTTTTTCTGGTGATTGTGATTCCGGAACAGCAGTTGCAATGACTTGATCGACAAGTGCACGTCTGTGAATATTGTTAGGACTTAGCACGTATTTCCATACTTCTTGATCTTCCCGATCGACAAGATATCTCGCTTGAGCTCTAAACATGGCATTCTCGTTTGTGATGTTGATTAGTTCCAGATCATTTTGACCTTTGCTATAGGCAATAAATGCGAGATTAGGATCACGCTTCTCACAGTATTTACCAACAACAAGTGGATCATATTGATTGTTATTGTCTTTGAGGAATTTTTCAGGATCATTGTTAGAATCAATATAAATCTTTGCCAAAGCATTGTAAACAGCTTGTTGTTGATTTCCTTGTGCCAAAGTGGATTCAAGAAATGGCAACAGTAATTTGAGTCTGTTACGCTTTTCCACCTCCATGACAAGGTCTTCGACAGGTATTGAAGCTGGAGTGACGGATGCGAGTAGATTTTTGATTATGGTTTCATCGCAGTCAACATCCAAAAGTCCTCCAACAACACCAGGTGTCCGAGCAGGATTGACAAGCTGTACATATGTCTCGATTGCTTTGAACTGTTGTCGACGATAGAGATGCAAGACGAGATCATGTACAAAGTTGAAACGATCACAAACAATGATCAAAGGTAATTGATCCGTAAGATCTGCTTCTTTAAGAAAGTTCTTGACCTTTTCAGGGTCATAATGAGAACTGTCCCGACAGACTCTTTCGACTTCTTTCATTTGTTCCATCTTGGTCGCTGCCTCGATATACTTGAATGTGACTTCTTTATCTTCTGTGACATTGACAATACCTCCAAGATAGTAATATAACCCTTCTGCTGTTCTATATTTCTCCAAGAGTTCAACGATACGGTGTGGTCCGAACAGATCAGAATACCTTTGCGATATCTTTAGGACGGCCTGCAGGTTTTGACGAATGTTTACCTTTAACATCTCATTCAGACAATCCAGAGCAAGTTCGACAGTCAATTTACCGAAATAATTGACCAATGCATCCTCGTTTATCTTGTCAGTATGAACAATGACACGCTTGATGGCATCTTGATCTTGATACAGTTCCAACGCGCGTGTCAGTAAACCAGCTTGTTCACATAACGCTGCAATGCGTTGTTTGTCATAATATGTAAATACTTCATTACCAAGCATTGCATCAGCAACTTGGGGAGCATGCATTAGATTCATTTCAATCAATCTTGTCTGCAATGGTCCATCTTCTTCGCGATTTGCCGTCAAAGCATCAAGACCGAATGATGTCGCTTGTTGAACCATTCCTTGTGATTGGAAGATATCCAAAACACGACCAGTATCGATCAGATTTGCATCTTCCTTTAAAAGTGACGATGCAAATTCAGCACCACGATCTGGATTTACTCTTACAATATGCTGCAAGAGTGCATTGAAATCTGGAGTGTAACTAACAGACTTTGAATATGGAAGAATTTGATCAAAGCTGCCAGTTTCTGCCATTGCGGCAATGACCTTTTGATATATTCCAGCTTCGCGATAAATCTGTAAAGCTAGACTGACATCATGTAACCTGACAAGATCTCCCAAAGCTTCAGAACAGCCTAATTTACCCTCTCCCATCCATTTTTCCAGTAAATGTTTGCGGTTTTGTTGTAGCACTGGACGCGCAAGTTCCAATGTTTCGTGCTCGTTCAACTTTCCTTGATCGAGTAACATACCAAAGTATTGTAAGATGACAGACAATTGTCCTTGTTGAGCCGGTACAGCTTTAAACGTCTCGACAGTCTGTGGTGTACGTAAAAAGCCTCTAGGAGAGTTTGCAGCAGTCTTTGCCGCCTCTGAGAATTGTTGAGTAGCGATGAGCTGATCAAAGCGTTGTTGATATAACTGATCAGCCCCCGGTAAACCACCACGTGAAGCAAGTTTATATGCGAGTTCGGCATTCTCTGGATTTTGTAACAAATATGGTACGATTGTAGCTTCGTCAATCGTTACCGATAACACTTGTCCTTTTCTGTTGATTCCAAGAATACCTGTCGAATCGCTGTCTCTTGATGTGACAAAGATTGTCTCGCTCGATATACGGTTCATAAATATACAAATACCAGTTTCGAGATCATAAAGATGTATAAATCCATATTTTGTAACCATGTATATTATTTTGTACTTGTCAGAAACTTGCATCGCCACAGGAAAGTCATTGGTCGCTTCTGCCGGAAAATAAACATCGACATTCTTCTTTTGAAAGACGGGATTTCCAGCTTCGTGATCGACTTCGACAATATGTAATTTTGCTCCCGTAGCAGATCTATTGACGAATGTAAAGAGTTTAGAATCGGCTGGGGCACCTTCAAGGCGTATTTTTCCAAATGCGGCCGCGTGTCCTTCAATTGCTTGACTTATTCCACGTTCTTTCGAATAAAGTTGCATATTCCCTACTACACGTCCTTGTGATTGCGTGATACCAACAACAACCATCCATTTCTCGTCATCGCTGACTCTGTAGCTGATAATTTGATTTCCAGCCAAGTTCTGGTTTCTTTCAAACATCTTGGACGGTGTTTCTTGCGTGGCATCCATGATATCCCAATGATATACACTAGTATCTGTAACTAGACCTAGACTCTTTCCGTCAAACCATTTCCAGAACAGCACATCTTCATTCATCATTGTGGATTTCAGCTTGGCTTTCTTTCCGAGATCAAAGATTTGTAGATTTCGTTGAGCTGCTTTCAACGCAATGATGTCTTTGTTCCAATGCATGATAGCACTATCAGCTTTGATCGGCCGGCGTATGATGCTGTTATTGTTTTTCAAATTGATGATAACGACTTCAGTCGACGATGAAGCATTTCCACTTCCATCGTCTGCAGGTTTTGATCTGACACAGACATAGTTATCAGATTCGAGGGTCTACAGATGTCGTTAGTCAAAATATTGAATTGGTAGGTACTGTAACTTACACAACTATTGAATCCAATTGACGCTTGCTATATGTAATGTCAGTGTTGTTTCAATATACTATGGTATTTCTTCTCCATTATAGTTTACCTCTATGCCAATTTGTGTAAGCTAGGAAATGGTTAGTAAATGTATCGTTCATAATAGGATTGTTACATACCTGCAACACTTCACTAAATCGAATGGGGAGCGGGGCCATGTTTTAGTCTTGGTATCCTTTAATGTTTATTCAGATGATTGTCGGATGAGCTCAGGGCAAATTGCCCATTCAAGGGAATAGTGAGAGCAATGCAGGCGAATACGATATTCGTCAAGAGCGTTCAAAGTAAAAGAGCGGCGAGGTTAATGTACAGTTTGGTATGATGAAAGAAGGATTTGTTTCTTGTATGTTTTCTACTACTGAATTATTCACGGAGAGCTGCTTTCAACGACAGCTCAGAATTGAACCACAATTTATATGCGGGACGGCCCGGAACCTTAAATAACTTGTGAATTCTTTCTATTTGTCTTTGCAAATTGTGGTCGATTTTCGATCACCTTGTGGGTGTACGTATAGATCATGGCACCAAGACGGCATGGTAGGTCGCCAAGTTATAGACAAGTGATCAAGTGAGAGGTCTAATGTCTAATGTAGATGACGAAGATAGTGACGATGACAGTCACAACAGCCCAATTGTCGCTGCAGGACGAAGAGGCAAATTTGATGACGAAGAAGACGACAGTGATGTATTAGAATCCTGGGATGCTGCGGAAGATTCTGAAGTCGAGCGAGAAAAAGCAAAGAAAGCAGAAGCAGCAAAGGCAAAGGCGGATGCCGAAGCAAAGGCAAACCATAAAACAAAGACCCAAAGAAGGGTAGAACATATAGAACAGCATTCGCGGGACAAAGCTGCCATGAGTGATAGTGATGATGAAGAGGACGATGCTACGAAACGAGAACGATTACGCAGAGACGAGATGGCAGGTGACTTGAGGAACGCAGAGGATTTATTTGGAAATATTGGCATTTCAAACAATCGAGGATCTGTAAAACCCGTCACAGTCCAAAAAGCAGCTTCAACTGGTGAAACTGTTGATCTGGCTTCCCTGCCACTCTTCAACGCTGCTACGAGAGCAGATTTCGTATCGTTAAGGGCAACGCTTGTACCATTGTTAGTCCAACATTCTAAAAAGGCCGAATATGTAACTTCTTTCTTGCCGGAATTTGTCAAAGACGTTCACAATGATTTGACGGCAGAACAAATCAAAAAGAGTATCAGTCTTCTGACCACATTGTCGAACTTGAAGATGAAGGAGGAAAAAGCTTCGGACAAAGGTGGTAAAAAGACAAAGGCAGCAAAGACAAAGACAAGTCTTAGTTCAGCTAGAGATACTTCAAAAGCTGATACGACATTATACGATGATGGTGGACTTGATGAGTAAGTTAGCATTTGGTATATTTTTGAGCAAGCTTGATCCTAATTACTAATAGTGGTGATTTCATGTGAGCAATAATGAGTAGCTAGATAGTATGTCCTCGGCGAGTATCAAAAAATTGGTTTGCAGAGTATGCTAGGCTGTGAGTTGATTGGCCTGGCTAAACAGTCGTCCATTCTAGCCAAGAACTCGAGAGTTTAAAAGTCAACCTTTTGGCAAGGTCAAGTTAGCCGAAAGCACAGAAGTTTTTCGTAAATTTATGACGTTGACAGGCCCTGGCAAACTGAATACACAGTAGACATCTGCTAGTATATATGATTTCATATCAAGCCAACCAATGATTTATTCCATGACTCGAACTAATCCTTGTCCTGCCACGCTGCATGCGTCTGTGTTTTAATGACAAACACGTCCCCCGTCATACATTTTCTTTTTTTTTCCTCGTAAATTTTTGAGCACAGACGAATTTGCGGAGCATTTTCCGTCATAAAGTTCAGAAACTACTGTACGATTTGCAGGAATAAAGAAAAAGATGTATAAAAGGCCCCACTATTGATCACACCCGGGCGACATAAATCGTAATTAGATCGCGTCTTTTCGCGCGAGAAAAGTTCTCCTAGGAGACGCGTCTGGGCATACATAAAGTGCTCGGTTTCTGACACTCATGGATCCCACTGTGATTTCCTTTTCCACCTCGTTTCATTTTGATATTCAAGTTGAATTCAGCGATAATTGAAAAATGTTCCGAGACGATGACACGGCCGAATTGGTCAATCGAGCAATATTGAGATTGTTCGACCCAAAAAGTGTCAACAGATGGTCATACATTGACTACAAGGACAAGACCGTGAAGCCCCGAGAATATTCCAATCGTTCGGAATACAAAGCATATCTAGTCAAGAATGTATCTTATAAAGATTATATTGAAAAATTGAAAGATACTAGTGATCAAAAGAAGGCCGCAATCTTTGCACGATGTCTTGAAAAAGAACGGACGAAACAACGTCACAAGCCTACTCTACGGTGGCAAATCTTTCGTGAAACGATTACCCAACAAGAAGCGGCCAAGATGAGGGATGTCATGAAATTGAGAGCATATGGGATAGAATGGCCAAGATTGTGGACTTTGATCCAGTCTGTACGTAAGAGACAACGTCACAAATTTGTCAACGTGTGTCGGCCGCCTAAGGATGAAGAACTGGCAAGGTTCCCAGATCTAGTTGTAGGAGTGAGAGAGTCTCTGGCTCCACCTTCCCCTTCTTCCTCATATGGTTTTCCATCCGCATCGCCCGCTCCGGCTGCGGTGCATCAACAGACTACTTTCAGACAGCCAAGCTTTCTGACCAGATCTCAACAAACAACACAGCCGGTATCATCTCAAACTTTGAGACCAAGACAGACTCAAGCATCTGCTTCTGCTCAGGAAGACGCTGATAATGACGATGAATCATCAGATGATGAGAGAGACTCTGACTCTGAATATGAAGCGTCCGAGTGTGGGGAATCAGTGGATGAAAATCAACGTTCTGCTAATGCAACCATTGGTACAAAGGAAGTACAGTCCATCACGAACGATACATACTCGAACGGTTCGTCACGAGAGACGGTGGACAGTGATTCAGCTGAGAATAATTCAAGCCACGCTGAGAAGACTGTAAAGATGGGTTTTGTGGTTGACGATGGTGGCAAGAACCCAATGAAGAGACCCCGACCAGCAACCCCTTGTCCAACCATACTAAATCAATATTTTGAATCGAGTGATGAGTCTGGGGACGAGCGAGACCGACTTTCTGGACAATCAAACTCATCAACAATAGTCAGTGGAACTGCTTCAACTGTAAACACTCCAAATACATCAACCTCGAAATCGAATATACCACGAATTGTTTTATTTCCTGATGTTGACGAAGCGGGTAATCATGTTTCTTCCAATACAACCACGAATATCCAGGCACAGACAAAATCATCTGCAAATCACCTGCAACCTGTCGCAAGCAATCATCCATCATTCATCAAACGTCGTAATAGAACTTCATGTCAGAAATCTAGTCCTGTAGAGAATAGAAGCTCACCTAGTGCAACTATTGACTGTCAATCCATTCCAAGTCCGAGAAAAGACAGTTCAATCGTAACAGATGCCCCCATTGTCGACGAGCAGTCATCACGTCAATCTATAACTGAACGCGAAGAAGAAGAACAAGAAGAAGCAGATAATAATGATGATGATGATAATGATAATGATGTTGAAGAATCAGATCATCCATCATCTCCATCACCCAACTCAAGTCGACTGACAAAGAAACGACGTGCAACAGGTCTAACATCACCTTATTTCCCCAAAAAACCAAAACGGTCAAAAGCTGGTCAATCATGTATTACTGTCCCTCCTATATCAGCACCTCAATTCGGTCTCATCCAAGAGAAACTATACAAAGATCCATGGCGAATGATCATGGCATTACCATTTTTGAGCAAAACTAGTGGTAAAGCCTCCATACCAGTATATTATGAAGTCATGGCTTTATATCCAACAGTTGATGAAATGTGTTCTGCAGATGTAAACGTTCTTGCAGACTTGTGTCGTTCTTTGGGTTTTCAAAATCACAAAGCAAAGACATTGCTCCATATATCTAGAGATTATAGAGACTTTCCCCCACAAATCGGAAGACGTACTCGTGTGTTGAATTATCCTCAACGTGGAGCTGGTAAAGTATTCAAACCGAATACGATAGTAGACTTTGACGCCGAAGACTGTGCGGGAGCCCTTGAAATAGCACATATCAAGGGTCTCGGTCCTTATGCTTATGATTCTTGGAGAATCTTTTGTAGAGATATTTTTAGAAACGTAGCTACGGGATATAACGGTGAAGGGTCAGGAAAAGGGACGACTGTAGCAAAAGACTTTGAACCGGAATGGAAAAGAGTTTTACCTCAAGATAAAGAATTGAAAGCATGTTTGAGATGGATGTGGCTGAAAGAAGGAATTGTTTGGGATCCAGACACTGGTGAAAAGAAGCCTGCAGATGAAGATACAATGATAAGAGCTAGAATGGGTGAGACTCAATGGGTTGACTATAATACTGATCAAGAGAGGGATGATGATGAAGTTTCTGATGAGATTTTGAATAGTCGAGAAAGGACTATACATGTAGTAGAAGATTCTGATTCTATGCAAGGGGTAGAACGTGTGTCAACACAATCACATCCTGTAATAGAGGCTGGACATTTGGTAGAAGGATCAAATTCTACGACTAAAGAAGTTCAAGACCAAGAAATGATTAATCAAGATCAAAACTCTTGTCATAAAGAATCACCTAAAGGTTGTACTCAATCAACCAGCGAAGAATCGACTAGACTGGAACGAGATGACGAGGATGATTTGACAGACGACGAAAGACAATATACTTTGTACGCATATGCTACACAGGATGAAATAGAAAGACGACGACAACAACAACATCAAAGTCATGAAGATGAAGATCAAGATGAAAATGAAGAAGATGACGAAGAAGAGGAAGACGAACCAAGACGTGAGATTGAGAAATCTCCATCAATATCTGCAGAAAAAAGAAGAGAGATACGTAAAGGAAAACAACCCGCTGTTGATCCTGTCCCGACCCAAAGCAACAATAATCATAACAGCCCAGAGGATAGTGCTCATAACAACGACAAAGGAAATAATAATCATAGAAATACATCTCGGTCAGAAACTCCAGTACATTCTAGATCCACATCTTTACACTCGAGATATATTTCCGACCCTGGACCTTCTCATCAACCTCCTTGTCTATCTGGATCAGCACCAAGTCAATCATCAGATGCCATTTCTATGACCATGGACGAGGTTAATGAATTAATGTCTGCAAATCCAACAAATAGACAGCAGAGCAAGGCTGCAAGAAAGAGAGAGGCCAAGGCTGCAAAAAGAAAGAAAAAGGAAAATAAGAGGAAAAGAAAACGAGAATTGCTTGGGAGAAATGATAGGAATAACCATCAAAGTCAAAATCATCAAAATACTGGGAATGATGCTGGTGAGGATGAGGATGAGGATGATGATGAGGTTGTCATAACAAAAGTGAAAAAAAGAAAATGTGGACAGGAGTGTAGATCTAGAATGGAGACTGTTGAACTTGAATGATTCATGTCATAGTAATTTCATTTGTATTTATTTTGTTTTAATTCATTTACTTTTTAGTTGGAATCAATATATACACGTCTTGATGATAGAATTGATATTATTATTCAGAACTAGAATCAGAACTAGAACTAGAACTACTTTCAACAGAATGACTAGACACTTCACTATCACTCTCACGAGGACTGACACGCATACCAAACCTTCGTTTCAACTTTCTCTCTCGATGTATCCTCTCCCTTTCAATTTCATTTTTCAAATCTTGGTTCAGCCAGTATATTTTTGTAGCTTGATAATTAGCTTGTTTCAAATCATTCATACAAGGGTGGGTTTGGTGATGATAGATTTGAGATTCGAGGGATTTGGCCAGGGCTGTTTTGGGACGGCCTTGCCATGCTGGTTTGTGATGTAGATTAAACTTTACAGATTTGCTATTGCCACCATTATTAACAGGGTTGGAGGTCTTATTACTGTTATGATCAACGTTGTTGATTGTCATCGGTTGTGATTGTTCTTTATTGGACAATGATAAATCTGTTGATGCTTGTGATGCTGAAATAGGTAATTTGGAAGATAAAACTGTTGTAGAATCTTGTTGTGAATGATCCATTTGTGTATTATCTACAATCTCGTCTGGAATCAACTTTTGTACCTTGCCAGATGAAGGAAAAGGTGGTCTCATATCACCCAATGTTGATTGTGTATTTACTTGTTGTGAATATTCCAATTGTTTATTAGAAAAATTCATTTCAGGAATGGTAGGTAGATCTTGTGAAAGGTTATTTTCTTCTTCTATATCGGGTACAATCTGTGCTGCACGATCTTTCTCTGCTTCGTCGTCCAAAAAGCGTATTATCTCTTCATCAGCATCATTATTCTGTGATGGTTCAACTCTCGTCACAATTGTTTTTGGTCCCAAGTTTGGAGGTACCATTATCGGTCGTTCTTGCAAAATCTTCCCATTATATCCACCACTTTGGCCAGTCAGCTTTTGAGTAAAAGCTCTAATACGAGCGTCATGTTCTTCACGACGATAATCTGCTTGTTCTCTTCTTCGTCTATCATCAGAAGCCTTTTCTTTGATCACGACTGTATTATCCAAGTCATCATTACTAATACTACTACTATCGTCATCAGAAGATGAAGAATCATGTTGACTGTCAGATTCGTCAATCATAGCCTCTCTCAATATCTCTTCTGTGCTTTCTCTGACCACTCTGTTTGCTGTCTCGACGCTCGTCTCTAGCTCAGATTGAATATTATTATTATTATTATTATTATTATTATTATTCTTATTATTATTATTATTATTACCATTATCATGCTTTGTATTCATTGACATGCGTATATCATCCATTAATTGACTTGATGGACTATGCCTATCATTATTATCATAACCTCTATCTTTATCATTATAATCATTATTATGCCCATCATTGTAATCATTATTATGCCCATCATTGTTATCGTTATCATTATTAGAATAATTATTATAATCATCTTCTCGTCTTGTTGGTGTACAAGAAACATCATCCACATCAAACTGTTGTCCTTGCTGCTTATTTTGCCATTCTACGAACTGTCGATCCTTTCCCTTTTTGTTGGCTTTTGGAAAGTCGAGAGTCGTTTGACGGTGCAGCTGATGATTAGAGTTAGTCCTTTCAGCACGACGGGAAGCGGAAGATACTTGGACAGTAGAATCATCATTACCCTGATTTAATATTGGAGGTATTTCCTGACGTGGGATTACTACAGCTACTTCCTTTAGAGCAGCGTTTTTGAGGTTTGAAGGGTTTGTATGGTACTTTGAGTTATAATCTTGGGCAGATGAACGAGATGCGGTAGACATTCTAAACGGTTCTGGTTCTGGAAAGAATAATTCACCGTCCTTAGCAGTGTGTATTCCGAACAATAGAGCGTTGTATGCGCCATTAGCAGGTGCTGGTTGAGATGCTGAAATGGTAGAGGAATTGTTAGTGTGATTTATTTGTGTATTTTGCTTGCCAAAGGTCATTCCTTTGTCAGATATCTTTACAGGAGAAGACCGCGCCTTGTCTGTTGCTTGCTTCTTTGGTTGCCGTTTTGCTTGTATGACATCTGGTGTTTGAGAGTTTATAGTCTGGTTAGGCCTCGAGGAGCACTCACGTGTTTGTGCGTTATTGATCGAATCTTGAGATGCTTGACTGAGCTGCTGTGGTTTATTAATTAAACCTTGAAATGGCTGTCTGGACTGAAGTGAGTCATTCAACCCTTGCGATGTTTGCCTGAATTGCGGTGAAATATCATTCAAACCTCGAAATGCTCGACTAAACTGCTGTGATTGTTCCTTTTCCTGTTCACGAGCTACTCTAGACAGTAAATCTACTCGTTGTAGATGTTGTTTGTTCCTCTCACGATTCTTCTCTTCAGCCGCAATTGATTTCTCCTTTTCAGCATGTTCTACCGCTCTATCTTCTTCAAATTCCAATCTATCAGCGTTAATAACATCATTCCTAGCATTTATACGAGCTTGGTGATCCTCATCCAATGCGAGACGACAGTTGATAAACGTTACATCTTCTCCCGGGAATTTTTCCCTGACAGATCGTTGAACCCGAAGGAATATCTTCTTGCCTCTTGTATTAACTTCGTCCACTGGTCGACGGGGAAAATATTTACGAGCCACTCTCTCCATCTGCAATGAACCCAGTCTTGAAGATAATAATATATCATCTTCAACTTCTGTAAAAGCCTGTGTCGAATCTGTTGACCTGCTACCCATTTCATCCTCCAGGGCAATTCTCGCCTTTCGATATTCCTGATCATTCTTTTCCTTTTCATGTCTTATCAAATCCCATTTAATTTCTGACATCTTTGCCATGACATCCTCAAGGCTACGAGTAGCAAAATACTTTGTACGTATTTCGGGAGCACGTAGACCATTCTTGAAAGAGATTTTGAGGTTACCAATATCAATATTGCTCCAACCTTGACTTTTATATTTCTGATTTGATTGTGCTGCACTTTTGTCAACCAGATTTGATTTTACTTGACTTGGTGTTTTACTTTTCGAATGACTATCGCGAGGTGTCGTCGACTTTTGGACCGCTCTGTCTTGTGAATTGTTTATATGATTGTTTATGGCGGTTTCTGTCGCATTCACCTTCTTTTGTACGGGATTCGGTGGCAAAGGTAATGAAGGTTCGAATGTGATTGATACGTTGGATTGAGACGATGGAGTGATATCTTGTATTGTTCGACTAGCGCTGTTTGTTTTCTTCTGCGTGTTTACGGACGCTTCCCTCGCAGGTGTAGTCTGTTTCGTAGTTGGCATTTGTTTGTGCTTCATGTTCATGTTCACTTTTGCTAATGTCCGACGTGCTTCCATGTCCCCACCCAGCTCGATTGATGCCTCTCTAGACGAATCTGTCGATACTTCTGACGAGATAGATCCGCGTCTGTCAGACATGTTGCTTTCGGCAATCTCGGTATCCGGGTGTGGATTGTAATCATCTAAATTGTCGTGCACGATTGCCGCTGGTTGGAACTCGACTGTGTCCCGGTTGAAGATGTCTGCCTGACTATCTGGTATTTCTACATCTTGCCGTTGCCTAGTTTGACCAAGCATTCTACCATTTCGCTTTGCCATTGGTGAAGGATCCTTTGTAATGTTTGAGCGGCTGGTATTTATCCTATCGTTTGGCTTGCCCATTGGTGAAAAGGCCTTTGCAATATCGGAGCGGCTGGTATCTACCCTGCTATTTGTCTTGTCCATTGGTGAAAAGGCCTTTGATACGTTGGAGCGACTGGGATCTGGTGATAAACCAGCCCCATTTGGACGGGTTGTGCGAAATAATTCAGACCTGCTTGGTGGGTAGCGGAACGTCTTTTTCATCATTGGCATGGCAAATCCTTCAGCATCGCGTCGGACGTCCTGCATCGTAGATTCTGGCTCAACGCTCCTCTCTGCTGATCTAACTGGTTGATCGTCTGACAATTCATCCAAAGGCATTCCATATCGCTCAGCTTCAAATCTTCTCCTCTTGTTATCTGCCCTGTGTAGATCTTCCAATCTACGCTTCTGGCCGGCTATACACAAGTACGAACCAGCCGGTACAGAGATGTCTCGATTGATCGGTGCGGTATGAACGATAATATTCCATGTCTTTGGATCTGATGTCGATTCAAAGATATCTCCAACCGTGTCTCGTAGATCAATATCATACTGGTCTTCACCTTCGGTTGTGATCTTTACAAATTGCCAATTCCTATAAAATGACAATCAGAAAACAATTCATAGAAAATAAAGAATGTGTATTTAAACGTACCCTTTTAGACCCTCAGCATAATTTGATTTATATCGTTGTTCAACCTCTTTCCATACATGCTCAAATGTATGGCCATCTTTGACGGGAACGATGAATCGCCGGATTGGTGTAACAGTGGGCTCATCATGAAGGTGACCAGATCTTAAAGGACCACTTTTCAACGGTAGAATTTTAACACCGAGTTTCATGTTGGCACACCACTTCTGTACATCTACAAAAGCTCGTCAACGCTAGCGGCTACAGACTAGATGATGATCTTTGTTTCTGTGTAGCATGAAGAAGAAGTGACATGTATGAAGCACATGTGAAATTAAATATGGATTTTCCCTACTTCACTGCACCACTATTTTTTTGCTTATAAAAATACAGCCAACATATTTTTTTGGAGGAAAGACATGCACGTCATTTACAACACGGTAACCAAAAGTCAGTATTCAGGGAGCAAGACGTACACTCCTGACATGCATTCTTCAATCACATAAATCACATGCGAACAAGATGGAAATATCTATTCATAGTGGAGACTGGACATCAAGAGCTCTTCGCATATCTCAGTTGAATGGACTTTATCACTCACGTTCATGTCGGAAAACATTGTGCAAAATGCTCGCGTACAACATGTCCTGTCATACAGAAGCGTTGCGCCTCCCCGAGTATGGTCTTATATGATTCAGGACTATGATGATTCAATATGAATGTGTGAATTATGACCTGTGTTATTTACTACAACGTCATCTCCCCGTTCAAATGACATTCCTCGTCTTTTTCCTATTATAAACTCTTTGATCTTTCAGCCACCTTCTGTAATCACTCACACTACCAATCTTTTCCCCATAATAGTCCGGCAAGGGGTTATTAACTGATGAATTTGCCGCATCTGCTCGAAATCTTTTGATTCTAGTATAAAAATCCGTTTCTTTCTACAAGCCAATATCAGTATCATCTTCCCAACCATGCTCATACAATACTTACCGACATGATATCCTTCTTTGTCCATCCACTTCTACTCATCAACATCCTACCTCCCAATACCCCAAATATTGGAGGACCCAACATCCATCCTATTCCTCCCATTGTAATTATAATTCCTCCAAATGCAATGAGCGGATCAATTCCCACAGAAGAAGCAAGCTGTGTCTCGATTTCGTTATTGATTATTACAGGCATCCCTGCTACGATAGAAAGGAGTGATGTGAAGATTGAAGAAGTTAGATTTATTTGTCGTTTTCGACGTCGAAATTGAAGAAAGTCATTCCATAGCATTGTTTTTGTTGCAATGCTTTGATGTGAAGATATTGAGTTGGGGATAGTGGATTGTGACGATAGGGGTGGAATGGATGTGAATCGTTGCACCGAAGTAGATAAAAGACGGGCTTGGATTGGGTTTTGAATTGTTTGTCGGAAGATGTTTGTATAGGATTCACAGGTTCTTATGGTGCTCCGCGGTATGAACTCCAACCTGATACAACTCCGTCCCATCATTTTTACGCAGGAAGGAGTAGTGGCCATGTTCAAGGCAGCTGAATCTATCTCTTGTTCTATAACAGAAAGTTTGATGTGAAATATATTCTACAAATTCGAAACAATCATGGCTTGGCACGGTACGATGTAAAATCAATTCCGATATACCAAATGAAGAGCAAATTCACCTAGACAACATTTGTGGTATTACTGCATCATTGTCATTGACCTATTGTACAAACTATATAATAGCAAATCACATCCCCCACCGCTTTTTCTTTCTAGCTTCCTCATTCTCAATACAAAATTTCACATATTTGATTGAATTTGAACGGATCATATTATGCACTACAATTGTACATATCCTCTGCCGGTATATGCCGTAATCGTACAAGCGCTTAAACATCTTGATAAAACAACGCAATCTACCGTATTGGCGTGACGTTCTTCCTCGTCGGCGACAGACTTCCGTTCTGCATTCCGCTGGTTACTTGTACAAGATCTGACGAAGAATCGCCACTGGTGATCGTCGACGGTTGCGTATTGGAGGCAATTGATCTCTGATTATCCGGCGTTGATCTACCAGTAGCAGACACAGCACTCGTCGAAGAAGAAGCCAACGTGTTATTTTCGTTGTTTGTCTCGTTTGAATTCCAGTCCAACTCTTGATCAACAAAAGGTTTATTCAGATATGAAAACTCGGATCGAAGATAGTCATTCTCGGTGTAGCAGCCCTGCCAGCAGAACTTCCAATCACCCACAAGTGTATAAAATACCCGTCCATCCAGTTTCAACGATTGATTGAAACATCGGAATAGATTTTCCAGCGTCATTTTATTCTTCGGCTCATTACCGAGTAGAACATTAAGATGGCATGTGATTGCGAATAATAAGTAATAATTAAAAGGTGGTAGATTCGATAATTCGTCGCGTAACGCTTGTGGTACTGGTCGCTTTCCAGGACCATCTATATTGAGAGATGGTGCAACTCTTGCCTGCATCGCTTTTGGAAATATCTCTTCAGGCAATTCTCTTATCCATTCTTTGAATAACGAGGCGATGACACTTGCATCATATAGATCCTCCTCGTCTAATAGGTTTACATCGAGCTCTAGTCACAGTTAGTATATCGATATGAATAACAAGTATAAGCTCACTCACCCGTGTCAAATCTTCTCCGCCACCGTCGCACGTTGGTCAAACCTCCTGATACTCTATACAAACCTTCCTCTTCAGACTTGCCATTAAGATAGCTGTGATTTGATTAATTTCGATCTAAACCTCATGAAAGAAGATTCGAAACGTACTCTATACATCGCCATGGTAAAGCGGGCATCCAAAACTCAGTCTTATCTCTACACTTGTCATATGATTTTGCTATCCGTGTCGCTCGTGTTTGTTGTATTAACGGCAGTTTTAATATTTTTGGTTCATATTCCTCATCATAATTCGTTCCAACCTTGTCATTACTACTAGTACTCCTTGTCAACTTTCCCCAAAGACCTTTATTGAAAAAGCCATCTTTGGAGGAGTTTTTTGCAGATTTTCCAGCTACTTCTTTCTCATGCCTTTTATCCTTTTTGCTCTTTTTCCCATCTGCTTGGGTTTCTACAATATTCTCCAATACACCTCGGTCTTCTGATTGCGCTCGGATAGGTCCATAATTGCTATATTGGTTTTGATTTGTTCGATCTTTATCAGCCGAGATGGATCTTGTCAACACACTCGTCATGTCTATTTGCGAAGAAGTGATGCCATTGTAGTTTGAACTAACTGCAGTCCGCGGCGGTGTAGAAGGTACAATTGGGTTGATAGAACTCATTGATTGATTATCGAGCTGTCCTCGCCCGCGCGTACCAACGCCCCCAAGGCGCTTTGGGGAAGAAAGGAATAAAGACGCTGAAGATGACGATGACGACGACGAGAGAGATGACGTGGGATGGGTTATGTCTGTTAATTGGAGTCGATCGTCCGGAAAGGTTCTATAAAGGATGGTGCACGGGTTACTCTGATGGACAGACTGATTTCTGGAATGTGATTGCTGTTGATGCTGAGAATTAATGATGATGGCAGGGTCAGGCTTGTAAGCGGCTAACGTTTCCGCTCCTGTAACAACGGTCGGACCAATATTTCCTCCTGGGCAGAAAACATCAGTCTACGATTTTTAAGGTTATTTCTGGCACCCGTTCGTGATTTTGGGTCTGAGCGTTTGTCCAACCAGCAAATTGGAGGAACGCCCAGTCTATCTAATAAAAGCGAATTTGAAACTCACCTGTCGCAGTTTTAGTGTTTAGTTCGTCTCTGCTTTGTTGTTGTGTAGATCTGCTGGTGACTTTTAGATCTCTTGAATTCCTGGCTGTGTCATTCAGTGAATGACTAGAATCTACAGGGGATATTTCGGCAGTATCTTTGTGTCTTGTCCAAGGAGTTGGTCTATGTGTTGGTACGTCGCACGCATCGAGAGCACTAATGTCTACACCGTAAAACTCTGCGCATTCATCCGTCCCTTGTGGAGATCGCAAATCTTGAGGTGAATCTATATCGTCGTCGAAGAATGTTTTTAATGAATTTCTAGAATTTGCTCTGGCACTCGTATCAATCACTGGGTTGTCAGACAACAAATGTGCTGATCGTTTGGCAATCACAAAAGCCATTAGAAAGGAAAGGTGTGGATGCAACAATGATGATCATGAAAAAAAAATATGCAAAGATGATGGTTGCGCACAGTGCAGTAAGGTTAGCATATTATTGTAATAATTTTCGTATCAATCAGGGTCTTTATGACTTTAACAATGGATCGTCATCTTTTGGGATTCCAATCAGGACCAGGCAAAGGATTTCCATTGTAGTAATTCGCCAAGTGTGTTTTATCAAAAATCTGGAACAGAAAAGGCGTTACTTGTTCGACGCAGATCATCACTAGTACCAATATATTATATCAAGTCTCAATGGGTCATAGATCAATCATCCGCCTTTTTCTCATAGCAATCATCCATTATGTCTACTTCAGTCCATACAATCGTACATATACATAGTTTTGAATACAATGAAGATTATATAGCCATAAATCATTGCCCTTACCATGACTACGCCACACAAAAACCGCTTGCGTCTGAATACTCATCCTTCCCCACATTCTTCAGCATATCAGGGCTAGCATTTGACGTACAAATACCAAAGAACACCCTTTGCCTGATTTGGTTCGTGCGCAGTTTCAGGTTATCAATAGGTCTAAAATGAGATGACACTAAACGCGTCGCAGCTTGCGATTGACAAGCATGTAGCATATATCCAGTCTTTGAACAAGGTGAGACATTTCCTAACCGAACACCAATTCGCCAACTGAAACCAATCAAATATTTCAGAACACAGACGACTTGGATTATTGGTTGACGGAACATTTACGACTCAGCGGTATATACTGGGGTCTCACAGCCCTACACATTCTTGGTCAACCAGGAGCATTACCACGAAATGAATTGATTCAGAATGTTCTTGATTGTTGGCACGTAAATGGTGGATTTGGTGCAGCACCTGGGCATGATGCGCATCTATTATACACAGTAAACGCAGTACAAACCTTGACACTTTTAAGTGCTTGGAAAGAAGTGGATGAAAGACGACAGAATGGGACACTTTTTATCGCACAATGTATGTCATCATAAGGACAAAGACACCATGACTTTCAAATATTGACGTATCGTACAGATGTAGCAAACCTCCAAGATTTTAAAACAGGGACATTCGCAGGGGACGCATGGGGCGAGACGGACACAAGATTTCTATATGGAGCATTCAATGCATTGTCATTACTGGGTTATTTAGACCTTGTCGATGTTGAAAAAGCTGTACAATATATAATGGCTTGTGAAAATATCGATGGAGGGTTTGGTACAAGTCCAGGTGCAGAATCACACTCAGGTCAGGTCTTTACATGTGTTGGAGCACTTGCAATAGCGGGACGATTAGATTTGATAGATGCAGATCGACTGGGCGGATGGCTAAGTGAACGTCAATTACCAAATGGAGGGTTAAATGGACGACCTGAAAAACTAGAGGATTCGTGCTACGGTTGGTGGGTTATGAGTAGTATGGCAATGATTAAAAGATTACATTGGATCGATCGCGATAAGATGATCGAATTTATACTTGGTTGTCAGGTATTTCTGCTTCTGTCCTTGTATCCATGTTTGCACACGTTACTAACTTGCTTGCTCGTTCTTCAGGATCCCGAAAATGGCGGATTCTCAGATCGACCCGAAGATATGGTTGATGTATTTCATACAGTCTTTAGTATTACTGGCCTCAGTCTATTGAAATATCCAGGCCTCGTTGACGTAGATCCTGTCTAGTAAGTGTGTTGAAAATCTCTACGTAATTTCAAGTCCTAATTTCTATAAGTTGTATGCCAGCACATATGACAAGAGATCTACCGCATCATACTGGATGACCTGAACGATATGGACATTGTCTATCGTTCGAACACCTTATTCCGGTTTGTCAAGCCCATGTTCGGTCCATAGCCTTTTTAGCTGTATGCTACGAGGACGTTAATCTGAGAATGTTTGGAAGTTGAACGTCAGTCGTGCCTACCAATTTGTTGTCCAGCGAATCCGAAAGAATTAAGCTTTGATAATAATGCGATAAAACTCAATTCATCTTTCACTTGAGTTCCTTCTTTGCATCTTCCTTCTTTTTCAGTCATGTTTGCCAACCTGGAGTGTTTGTAGGCAAGAGTCACTTTGTACGTTTGTTTTGGCACCTGCATGAGACTTCCGCGCTTGATCCTCAGAGTGGTCGAGTTGGACTTGCCCCTGTCATTAGGAATTGTTCTTTTTGATCAAATCACTTGCACCTTCACCTTCGGTATTATTTATTAGCAAAACCATGGACCTTGATAAATCTTTTGGTATCTCTTCATTTCCTCCATTATTAACCACTTCGGAAGACACCCGAGGCGTTATCAAGTCAGATCTGGGACCAATCAGCGGTACACTCAAATGTATTATTTGTACAAAAAAAGGCAACTTTTGTGATGAATCTCATCTCCTTACTCATATGGCTAGTAAAGGTCATTTACATGCAAAGAAACAGATGGAACTAAAGGCTAAACGTGATGGTGGTGACAAAGCAATGTACAAAGTGATTGATGATTTCGAAGAATGGTACAAGATCTGGTGTATCGATGACCGCATGTCTGCAAGGTTGACAAAGAAAGATAATCAACGAAACTCGAAAGGAAGAGTCCAGAAACGGACTTTGGGTACTTATAATAATCAGGCTATGTCTTTGACTCTTCTGATCTCATCCTAGTGAACAAGACCACTCGCGAAAGACCCAAAAAACAGTCAATTAATGACAATGCATTGCTTGATCCATTGTTGACAGTACAAGAGAACAATGAACCAGGTAATGCCTCGAATTCAACTCTGGGATCTACCCAAAGCGGTACAACTCCTGATTGGCTGACAAGACCATATGTTGACATTGCGGAATACGATGTTACTGGTCCGTTTGGTCCGCGTGTTTCAGCTCCTGAGGATGCTACAGTGTATGACTTACCAAAAATCGCAACACCTGCACGGGTTCATGATGTACAAATGGACGATCAACAAGATAACAAGCTTAAAGGTGCAGTTTGGCCAGGTATGGACATGTTTGATTCGGCAACCCCGACTATGAGACAAAAGCGTAATCAGAAAAAGCCAGTCGAAGTCCTTGAACGTCTTCAAGCAGCTTCAGAAGAAATCTTTGCAACAGAAGTCGTCTTTTCTGGACTGGGACTATTCCACAAGGCTCGTCCAATTACTGGATTTCCAAATCCAAGTAGCAGTCCATCAAAATGTGCTTCTTATTCACATCCAATTCCATCTTCGCCGCTAAGACGAACACGTCGGAAAGTACAGGCTTCCCCTTCGTCTGTCATTCTTCAAACAGAACCACACCGCAAACAGAGGGGTCGGCCTCGTAAAAGAACGACCAAAGGTTTGCCTGTTGATGTTCAAGACAATAATTCCTTGAGATTGCCAAGTCCCGTCATTGTTCCATCACAAGCAAACTTGGCAAGTGACGAAGAAGCCAAGATTTGCGAAGAAATACCCGAAGACCGAGAATATCTCTTGGATTCCATCATTCAATATTATAGCAATATTCCTCGCGCGGCAAACTCGATCGATCAGCCTGTCTATCGTTTCGAGAATGGCTCTTATTTCGACCATGAATCTCCTATTTCTAATGTCCCAGGCATGTATCCTAGTAGATTTGAGATGCATAATCTCTATGTTTGTCCAGCATGGTATGGATTAGAAACTGGCCATAACGCATCACATGTTGAATTTCATGATGCAACTTCTGAAGAGACTGTAAATCAAACACTGCTTGATCATGATGATTATGGAGTTTTACGCCCTCTTTACTCGCGCTTTTCCGAAGATTAGGGATTCTGCCAAGTCTATGAATTCTAATATTGTAAAAGTATTCTGTAACATATACGAAACCAGGTTTAGCAGACATGTTTCCAAGCAAGGCCGTCTATCTAGCAGCATATTGTTTGCACTACTATAATTAAAAAAATAAAATTTGGGCGGTGAGACCAAAACATAAATTTGTATGACGGCAGAATATTTGATTGTAGATTACTGATTGTAAAGAAAAATATCTGATGACATACAATAAATTTCATATAATAGCCACTGTATTACAATTGAGTCTTTTCATAAATAATTGTTTGTTGATCGAATATTATCCTGTTGTATATCTCATGGCCACAGTACTACCCCCTCCGTCCAAGCGACAAAAAACACGAGATGCACTTCGAGCCAAAGAACAAATTCAAGATGAAATAATACCGGAAGGTCTTCAACGTATACAGTTCAAAGATGCGGATTCTGGGGAAGCTCAAGGACCGATAGTGTCTGTATCATTGGCAGATCTCACTCCAGAGAACCTGTCGCTATTACTTAATTCCTTACTCGGACGACGAGACATACAAGATCGATTACCTTATCGCTTTTATGATAGTTTAGGAATTACCGACTTTGACCAAAAGGATATTATAAATGCACATTTGAATGGCGATTCCAGTACGGAATTGGTTCTAGAAGTTCCATGTAGAGCAGAAGCTGTATTTCGAGTAAAAGCCGTGACGAGATGTTCGGCAACAATCAGTGGTCATGGAGGAGCAATTCTCTCGGCACAATTCGCACCATTTTCGTCGGCACTACTAGCCACGGGAAGCGGAGATAATACAGTCAGAATATGGGATTGTGAGACGGGCACACCAAAGTTTACACTCACAGGACATACCGGATGGGTTCTCGCGGTCGCATGGTCGCCAGATGGAACACGTTTGGCGACAGGAAGTGCAGACAAGACTGTAAGATTATGGAATCCTAAAACGGGAGAGGCAGATGGTCCACCTTTGACCGGACATCGAGATTTCATCACATCTTTATCTTGGGAACCGTTTCATACTCAACAAAAAGGTCGACCGAGACTGGCATCCGCTTCAAAAGATGGAACAGTGCGTATATGGGATGTTATAGGGCACAAATGTGATATAGATCTGACGAGACATACGAAACATGTCACTTGTGTAAAATGGGGTGGGTTGGGAAAGATTTATACTGCTTCGAGAGATAAAACAATCAGGATATGGGATGCAAATACAGGTGTATCGATAAGTGAATTGAAATCTCATGCTCATTGGGTGAATCATCTTGCTTTATCTACAGATACTGCTTTACGGACGGCATATTTTGATGAAAAAGGAACAAAAGGTGCACCAGCGACGATAGAAGAGCAAATACAAAAGGCAAAAACAAGATTTGAAGCGGCGGCAAGAGTCAATAATAAATCTTCAGATCAATTGGTGGAGAGATTGGTATCGGCCAGTGATGATTGTACTGTCTATTTGTGGGATCCAACAAATTCCAACAATACACAACCTATAAAACGACTTTTTGGACATCAAGCACAGGTCAATCACGTTTTATTCTCACCAGATGGAACTGTCATTGCTTCTTGTGGTTTCGACAATCAAATCAAGCTTTGGTCTGCTGTAGATGGTACATTTATCTCTACTCTAAAGGGTCATGTCGGACACGTTTATCAAGCTGCTTTTAGTGCCGATTCACGATTATTGGTCAGTGGAAGTAAAGATACAACGCTCAAAGTTTGGGATGTCAAGACTGGGAAATTAAAAGAAAATTTACCAGGTCATCAAGCAGAAGTTTATGCTGTAGATTGGAGTCCCGACGGTGAAAGAGTTGGAAGTGGTGGTGCAGACAAACAAGTAAAGATATGGCTCAATTGATTTCACATGTTCCAAGCTTGGGTTTGGACCAAGTTTTACAAAGTGATTCACGATTACATATATATTGCTTTCACTTTCACTATGCGTCTTTATCACGAATTTGGCCGATAAATTCATGTTTCTCTTACGCATTTGCTTCACAGCTCACATACGAATGAAAGTCACTTTGTATCACTTTTCACTCTACATAAGAGTCGTGGTTGATAACTCAATCTTTCTTCATTCTATGCACTTTTTTTGCCTACTACTTGTCAGCATGAGAGCTATACCAGCTATTTGACCCATATATCCGGCCTTTCTAATCGATCAACCGTCAACCTATAATTGGAGAGTGCCTCAAGAGTTGGTGGATATACTCTCCGCCTTATCGCCATGCCTGACTTTACTTCGTCTCCTGGCAGTGAAATAGCTTATAAAAAGCCCTTCAAGATGACAGGTCAGCATGAGAGAGATTCAGCCGTTGAAGATCCTTGTAAAGTCCAATACAAGGACTTGAGCTTTTCACGATTGAATCTAGAGACTATTGATATCTCCAGAGAGCGGGAGATCACTGGAACCCAGAATGAGGAATATGCAGATACTGAATCTGATACTGAGCGCATTTCTTCCGCATGTGTCGGAATTGAAAATATAGATGATCGATATTATCTTTTAAATGCAAAAATGTCACAGATCAACAACTCGCAACATGATCAGGCTGATGAACTATCAGTGGAACGCATACCAGCATCTCCGGGAAGATCTACATATCGGACAGTCTGTATAACTTCTTTTTCCAATAATCTTTCAATCCATAACCTCCTATCTCAAATACCGTCTGGTCTTATTACCGATATCTCTCCACATCCTTTACGATCTATCAATAGTATACAGACTGTCATGATCTCATTCCTTGATGAATCTTCAGCAGCACATTGTCTTTCAGCACTCCGCCGATCGAACGACAGTGTCAAGGATCTACAATGTCATTCTCCGTTGAGATTTGACCCAAAGATTGAGCTCATGCTTGCAGTTTCTCTGGATAAAGATCTGCATCCCTTGATCAAGAATGGAACACTCACAAGAGTCCTCGAAGTTAGGGGCATGGATTTTGACATTGATCATTCTAATTGGTCCAAAATGTTGTCGAATTCTGGTACTACCAGAGATGATCTGATTGCTATCGAAGACTTGTCTATGGCTCATGATTTGACAATCGACATGGCAGGGTCTCCTGACAATTCAGCAAATAAAAGGCTCGACAACAAGGCGGGTTCCGATGGAGATGATATCCAAACCAATAATTCCGAAGAAAAGCTTCTTACAGCAGCTGTCCGTCTTCATTTCAACTCTGTAAAAAACGCAATCAGGGTGTATAAAACAATTACGTCCAAGAAATGCTTTGCTGGTTTCAGAGTCGTGTTTGGCAAAGATCCTTGTGACTGTCTTCAAGTCATTGATTCAAATATCAATAATACAAGTCATTCTAGAGTCGATAGTTTTACTGATATCACCACTCCCAAGAACAAATTCGAGTTTTCTCTCGACCAAGCTGAAGAAAAGTACGACAACGCATACAATAAAAATGATCTAAAGATGTGGAGAGTAAATAACGGTGCATCTGATCTCAAAACTGTTCCTTATTGGATATCTCATAATCTAAATCACGATGACTTATCGACATATTCATCTAAATATACGAATCATTCCAGACATTCATCAGATCGTAATGCGAATACTCATCAAAGAAAGGAAACTCGCAGAAAATGGACAAGCAATTCTGCACTGTCGCGCGGATATAATTATAGAAACGATAGATCATCTGGTGGTTGTGGTGGTGGTGGGAAATGGAATGATGGTCTTGATGAATTACCTGTATATCTTGATTATTCAGATTCTACATCTGTAGTTGAGATAGCTACCGTAGAAGATAAAACCGGATATTACTTTGAAGAGAATGATAGTGGCAGTGAGGCAGAAGATGATGACGACGAGAAAGAAGATGGACATAAACACAAGACTGACAAGGGAAAAGGCTTGTTTGATAGCGGAGTATTGATTCCTGGTTTGGAATGTCCTACAACAAATATAGAGAAGAGTAAGGCCGTGGAAGGAGATGTGACTTATGGTGCAGAAGTCCTGGGAGATTATACGAGTGATTATCATCAAAAAGTAAACATTATGAAAGAAGAATGTGGAGAGATTCAGAACTTGATGGATCGAGAAGCCATCATCGATATCGATAGTTTTGATCAACAAGATGACACATTGTTTAGTCTAATCTCAATCTATATTCAATCTATATAGATTGGCAATAAGTAGATGATCAACGCTATATAAAGTCTATAAAAATGATACACCATGAATTGAAAATAAAAGTCTATTGAACTGAATTACTCCTTCTCATCATCATCATCATCATCATCATCAGTAGATAGTTTCTGATAATCTCTTCTCTCCCATTGTACCACGGCAGGACCCATAGGTCTACTGAATAAACTACTATAATCCGTATTCACGACGCCTTTCTTACCATCTACATTTCTAAAGATAAAATGTCTTACCATGACAGCGGCTATCGTCTGTAATTGTACATATGCAAATTGTTCACCTATACAACGATGCCTACCCGCTCCAAAGGGAAGATATGGAGAATTGGCTCCTTTGGACACCAATCCATAACCGTAATCTGTCTTTTCTTCCTCTCCATCGGCATTTTCACCCGTTGATGGAAGAACAGGTCGGAGGGACATGTAATAGTCTTTCTTTTCATCTTTGCTGTCTTGATCGATCACGTCCCAACGATGAGGTTCCCATAACTCTGGTTGTGGAAAGTATTCTTCTTCTCGTGATGTGACGCCTGGTGCGGCTAATAAGACATGACTAGTGGGGATTATATAACGGGTTCCTGAAACAGGCATCGGTGTTTTTACTTTTCTCATTATAGAGTGGATGGGCGAATGGATCCTCAGAGTTTCCTTTACGACTTGATTATGCAAGGGTAACTTTTGGATATAATCATACGTCAGATCGGGTAAATCTTCTCCGAGAACACGCTTCTGTTCAGCGAGTAATTCTTCGGTTATGTCCGGTCGACTTGCTAAACGAAGTATTATCCAACATATCGTTGAAGAACTACTATGTTGTCCTGCCATTAAAAGGGCAATCATCATGTGTGCAACTTCTTTGTCCGGCACTGCATTTCCGTCTTTGTATTTACATGCCATTAAATTCCAAATCATATCTTTTTCTCTCGATTCATTTGTCTTACTTTCTCCTTCTTCCTTTCTTTCTTCGTCTCCTTTCCTTTCTTCTCCTTCTTCTTCTTCTTCTTCTTTCCTTCTTTGATTGATAATATCCATATATGTTTGTGTCATCTTTTGTTGTGCCAAATCTCTTTTTCTATTTTGCGGAAGTGGGGCCCATGGAAACATGAAATTTATAGGGGCAAATCCCATATCTAAATCATGATATAAATCTGCAAATGTACTATCGAATTTCTGTCTTACTTCTTTGCCTTGCAAAGATCTTGATGCAGTGTAAATCGTTAATTCTGCCATTGCTTTTGCAACATCTATTATACCTTTATTTCCTGGAAATCGACTTGATTTGATAAATGATGTTGTTTCCGAGGCGATTAATGTAACATACGAACGTAGAGCTTGGCTTGTCAGCCCAAACTTGACAAACTACAAAATGCTTGTTAGCTTGCTGTCTTTTCCAACTGACAATTCATCTGAATTAACTGACCTTTTTCTGTTCCATTAATTTCGAATTTGGACAATCATATACTACATCTTTTCCAAATACAGGTGTAGTCAATGGACTATAAATCTCTTCTGCATTTAGATCTTTCAATTTTCCATTCAAAATAAAGTCATTCCCCTTTGTACCTAAACAAACAGTCGTTTTCTTTCCCAAAAGGATAAATGTAAAAACATCTCCATATTTACGTTTACAATCAAAGAAGAATTTGTACGGATCAATACCGTAACTGATTGTACTACCAATTATCGGAACCCAGTGGAATACCACGGGAGGATCAGTCCCTCTAGTCCGCGATTTGATTAGTTGAGAAAGAACATTAAATAGAATGGAGAACGCGATGAATAATCCGCATATTGAGGAGACTCGTGTAAATGTGGGTTGAGAATGGTACTGAGTACGGGAGAAGTCTATGAATGTACCTAATATACCCATTGTGTGATGTACGAATATCTATATCATTGCTTAAAAGTCAAATAACATAAACATATTTATCAACATGGTCTGATTGTTCATTACCCCACAATTATCTAATGGAGTTGGTGATGTAATATCTGGGGTCCTTGCCAAGGCCTAGTAGTATGTAGTGTATCCTAGTAGTATGTAGTGTATCGATAGCGAACTCTCGATGCATTACTCACAATGGCAACCCCTTGTATCATCTGATCATGTTGTGATAAATAAAGAATACACGAATATGTTATACAATACATGACAAATCTCACTTTGTATCTGGCGCTGCTATCATACTTTGATCCTGATAAATACTTCCAGTCTTGTCCGCAAAAAGAACTTGATCACCTTTTCCTCCCATTTGTGCAAACTCTTCTGCATCTCTCCCGCTTGCAGGATTATTGAGATTTGTTTTGGTATCAACTTTCTTCACTCCAGGATTCTTTACAAATACCTTTGTATCAGGTTTGTCATCCTTTTGTGAAGCCGGTATCGTATTTGTAATTTGTACATCATTTATCGCACTAAGTAAAGTTCTTTCCCGGTGTAATTTTCGAGAAGAAAAGTCGAGATTACAGAGTGCTCCTGTAAGGCCATCCGTACTTTCAAAACTGTGTCCACTCGACTTCTTGGTTATATCGTCTTTCTCCTTATCACCAACGCGACCAGTCAACCATGGATGTTCGAGACATTCGTCGATCGTGATCCTCTTCTCGACATCAACAGTCAACATTCGATCTATCAGATCCAAAGCAGGATCGCCCACACTATCCCAATATGGTGATGGATAATCAAACCTTCCCATTTTTATCTGTTGTGACAACGTATATGGATTCTCTCGTGAATATAATTCATCACTAAATGGTGGGAAACCACAGAGACATATGTAAAGTACTACACCAAGAGACCAAACATCTACCGCACGTGTATACCTTCTTCTATTGCCCGACTCTAATATTTCGGGTGCTACATATGACGGTGTACCACAAAGAGTTGTCGTAAAGGATTCTTCCCCTATTATTTTGGCTAGTCCAAAGTCGGCCAATTTAATATTGAGGTCCTTGTCTATTAGTAAAATATTTTCGGGTTTGATATCTCGATGTACAATATTTCGTTCGTGCTAAGCCAAATATTAGTCTATAGTTTATCGAATCATCTTGAGACTATCTTACCAGATACTTCACGCCTTGAAACAACTGTACAAATATTTTACGTGTATCTGCTTCGGATAACTTATGCTTCAGGACAATGTAGTTGAATAACTCCCCTTCCGGCGCGAGTTCCAGAACCAAATACACTCCGTCTTTTTCATTAAATGTATCCTTGAGACATAATACATTTGGATGAGATACAGACATGAGAACGGCGATTTCCTGTTGTAGACCGTCTACCTTACTTTTATCTTCTACTGCAGCATTTGAACCTTTTACTGCTCGTCTTCTTTCAAAATGTTTTACAGCAAAGTGCATGCCTGTACATTTTTCCGTACATAAATACACAGTCGCGAAATGACCTTTACCTAACGCGCTTTCAACAACATATTGTTGTTTGAATCCATTAGTTTCTCTCGACCTTGGATAACGAAATATAAATCTTGCTACATCTAATATCGATATCTCATCACCATCATTCAATTCCCGTCTTTTATTTCTCCCCATGTAAGCATTGTTAACGTATGTACCATTACCAGATAAATCTTCTACAACAGCTATACTGTCTCCAAGTTTGTTTTCATTGAAAAATAAACAGTGCCTATTACTGACTGTTGGTTCATTAATTACTCGATCTAAGCATTATATCAGTTTCGGTTTCCGAAAGTGGAAGCTATTGGAGAATGAATATACCGCATTCGGGATGTCTGCCTATCAAAATGCCACTAGCGGGTATTTCTCGAATCTTTTTCTTTTCAAACTCCTCCTCTTTATCTTTATACTCTTCCTTGTCTACTTCTGTTTTTCCATCTGGTCGACTTGTTCTGTCCATTGGCATTGGACATGCAGATCTTCTTTTCAAGACAAGCGTATCCATATTCGTCGATCCACTGTCAATCGATATCAGATAACCCCAGACTCCCTCGGCTTCTTCATCTTGAACTTCATAACTATACGGTGCAGGTATCATGAATTGACTCAATTGTTGCGTATCAGATGGAGGTGATCGAAGTTGAGATGGAACTTTTGGGGAAGAGATTTCGGGTGTTTGTGGTCTTGAGTTTGATATAGGAGTGGTGGGATTTTTATCGTCTTGTTTGTCATCGTCACAAGAAGACGAATCTTGGCCATTGCCGGTTAGAGGTGAAGGGAGATGGACATTGTTAGGTTTTAGTTGGCTTGATGGTTGTTCATCTCGACGAGGCTTTTTCATAGACTCGCCCTCTTCTAGCGATCCCTAGAGTCGTGTCAATTCGTCAATTTATTGATATCCAATTCTTGTACTGACTCGTGCTCGTTTCAAGGTACTCTTTTCTGTTGTCGGCGCCATGAATGATTTGTAGTTTCGGCGTCGCTTCTATGCTATACACACAGAATCCTAATTATTTGACACGCGTCTATCCACCAATTCGATCTGTTTATCCAATATAAGGATTTCTATCTCAACCGTGGATCTTTACTTGCACTCCTAAGGACTTTTGCTATTCAAAAATCATGACGTAATTCGATTGGGAAGCACTTCATATGACTATGGCAACTCCAAACGACTTGCCAAGATTGGCAACTTCAGCCGATCGAAAAAGAGGAAACTCTCAAGTCAAAAAATAAAGTAATTCCCGTGCATATTTGAATTCCACGCTTGTGCATGCATGATATGTTGCTTTTGAACTGCTTTTTTGATACTCCACAGCGTGGTCTTTGTCATATAAAACGCGGTGGTAGGAGCTTTTATTTGTATGATAAAATTGAGTCATGACAGTGGAGTCAGTGGGTCATTGCATTTCAAAGGAGAATTTTGTGGCTGGTATACATGGGCTATTGAATCTTGCTGAAAAGAGCGGTGACGAGGAATGGAAGCATTGTAGACTGATCAAAGTAAGATTTCCCTCATCATGATCAGCGATAAATATCAGTCGTTGAAGTAAAAAGCAGTCAGGTGATGACGTCGGTCTTCGTCTGCAATTAACAGCAAAACCAAAAACGATCACTTTGACTACTGACAGTGGGGTCGATGATAATGACGATGATCATGATACAGAAGCATTGTCACGCGATGATGTTGAACAGGAAATGTATTTGACGTTTGACATTATTCATTCACCAATCTATCAAGTACCAGTCTTGTATACATATAGTACAGCAGGATTAAAAGCTGTTTCCGAATTATTTGATGTAGACTGTGGCCATCCTCCAGGGGTCATATCTTTGACAGTAATGACTCTCTTCCCGATCGACCCTAAGTTAATAAATACATTTCTAATGATCGAGCAGGATCATCCATGGCTCGGCGTTCCTGTACATTTTGTACATCCTTGTAGAACTGCGGAAGCTATGCAAGTAATTGCCAAAACCAATGATCCGACACGGTATCTCTGCATTTGGATCGGAATTGCCGGTCTTCCTCTTAGATTGGCTATACCAAGATCGATGGCTACTTTTATGCTTGAAAGCGATTTGATCAGGAGGTGATCAATATCATGATTCAATCTTCATCACTCTCTTCCATTGCATCGTCATCCACATCCATGGCTTCTTCTGTGACTGCTACTATCGTATCTGTATCTTTCTCTTTACGTGTCCCGTCCTGATTTGATGTCGATGTGGCCTCCGTCATGAGTGGTTTCGCCGGGAGTGATGGAGGTGCGCCGAGTTTAGCAGAAGGTATGCTGGAAGACTCTGCCATTCCTGGTGGACCTGCAAAAATGGACTTTTGTATTTCAGAAGCTTGAGGGTGAACATCTAGTTGCGGTTGCTTATATGTTCCATCGAGTTTGGCGAGTGTGTCTGATTTCGTTTTTGCATATGCGATTTTCTAAGTCATCATGCATTAGTTTACCTCAATGTACATATAGGAAATTCTTCATGGGCTAACCATTGGCTTCCCAAAGAATTCGAACCCTTGTAATGCTCTTAATGCTTGTGTAGCTGCTGCTCTATCCCGAAATGTGATATGTGCCTGACCGCGCATTTTCATTGTTTTCAAAGCAACCACATCTAATATTGGACCATAGGTGAGGAATAACATGTACAACGACCGCTTTAGGTCTTCCTTTGGGACTTTATCTGTCAAATTGGTACAATAGATGGTTTCATTCGGTACTCCGACCGCAGTGACATCCATTGGCGCCATTATTGATTTCCGCAGCCAAGGTTGATATATCACAAGCAAATTCATGCATAGAGTTTTGACATGACCGGCAGTCGGTCCGCAATGCCGAATCTAAGTGTTTCCGTCATATCTATATGCAGTGAAACAGCAGGAGCTCTTATAATATATAAAGCACCAGTCGAGAGTCTCCTGTGCTTTAAATATCTCAGAATGCCTGATACACAGGTGCTTCACCTTTTCCATGACTCTATTGAAGACCATTGTTTCATAGCAAACCGAAATCAACTTGCAGTAGCTCGGGACAACAATATCGAACTTTACAATGTAAATGGAGGTCAAGCTACACTGCAGGACGAACTTCGAGGTCATGACAAGCTCGTTACAGGTATCGATATTGCTCCAAAGTCGGGAAAAATCGTCACATGCTCCCAAGATCGAAATGCCTACGTTTGGGAACCGACAACAGAAGGATCTTGGCGTCCAACACTCGTACTGTTGAGAATTAATCGTGCAGCTACATGTGTCCGCTGGAGTCCATCAGAAGCAAAATTTGCTGTGGGGAGTGGTGCAAGAATAGCTGCCGTCTGTTATTTCGAAGAAGAGAACGATTGGTGGGTGTCAAAACATCTCAAAAAGCCACTCCGAAGTACCGTGACCAGTGTCGCATGGCATCCCAATTCTGTCTTATTGGCAACCGGAAGTACAGACGGGCATGCAAGGGTTCTCAGTGCTTTTGTCAAGGGAATCGACGAAAAGCCAGAGCCAGGGGTTTGGGGAGAAAGATTGCCATTCAATACTGTGTGTGGAGAGTTTTTGAATACTACTGCTGGTTGGGTAAAAGGAGTCGCATTCAGTCCATCTGGCGATGCCATGGCGTTTGTCAGTATGGATTCAACAGTGACTGTTGCTTATCCAAATGGTGAGGGAAACCCACCAAAAGCTGTTGTCAGCATCAATACGCAATCATTGCCATTCGCAGATTTGATCTGGATATCCGAGAGTGAGATAATATGCGCAGGATATGTAAGCTGACATGTAAATGGAACCACATATATTTATACTGATATTGTTTCCCAGGATTATGCCCCCTTACGTTTCAAAGGCTCAGAGACAGGTTGGGAGCTTGTTGGATCATTAGATCCTTCGTCACAGGCTGGTAATATGGGTACAGGTGATGGCGAGCGTGAAGAATCTGCCCGAAACATGTTTAGACAAATGGATTTACGTGGCAAGACAAAAGACGATACACAATTGAAGACTATACATCAGAACACAATCTCAACTATACGGTCGCATGGTGGTCAAAATGAACGAGTCACATCAATAAGCACAAGTGGTGTAGATGGAAGGGTCGTCATTTGGAGTTTGTAACAGAACACATATATATACATAATATCACCAGTATGTTATGCATATACTATATCCTTTATATAACACACGATACTTAACCTTCATAGTAGCAGTCTTATAACTGGCTAGCAATCACAAACCCATAATATATTGCTGCCCCATATCCAATCAGGTTAGAAACCGTTGACACGCCATGTAATATTCCAAATTTTTTGTTTAATTTCTGCATATCTACAGAATGTGGTCCATCTTCGTAACTCTTTTTTCCATCTCTTGTTTCTGCATGTTAAAGGACATTAGCCTCAAATTCAGTACCTTGTTAAATCTTAAACAGAACCTGAAAAAGCTCACCTTGATGATGTCTTTCTTTCATGACTTTTGTAGTTTGGGGACCAAATACTAATAGATTGGCGGCACTAGAAAGAAGCATGACAGCTATAGGAGTACCACTTGTCCATATATTATCACCTGTCGACCATAGTCCCGTAATCCCGGTGTTTATTCTCGCCGATGTATTCATTAATTTATCTCCAGGAAACGTCATCGCGATGATCGCAGATAGCCCGGTCTGTAATGCAAAGAATATCGGAAAAGTAACTTGTTGAAGTCGCGCAAATAATGGTCGAGGCAAAGTCTTGTATGCTACGGGACCGGCGATAAAAGATTGAAAGAATGTCAGACCCAGGAAAGTACCATATGATAGAATATGGTATGCTCTTGGATCAAGCATTGAGATATTTGACGACATTGCTTAATAAGTATCTAGGTAGTTTGCGCGTTATTGTACTCTACCCTAGCAGTTTTCGAAGCACTCAAACACAACTTTTCTATCAATGATTGTACAACGATGTTGGAGACACGATGACGTCAATCAAATTTTTTGACATCTGGTAATGTCGACCAACTGTCTACAATTTTTGGTCGAATTGACCACGAACATCGGAAACTCTTGCGTATAGATACCGAATAATAACGGTGTTCTTCAAGTACGACCATACTTGGTAGAAAGTACTCCCTCTCGTCCGCTCGAGCCCGTCAAACTATCAAAGGCAAAATTAGTAGTGAAGTGGGTGACCATTCGCGAATCCTTTGTGTTGTACTTTTGCCGATTTCTTTTTGCTCTCGTACTAACATTTGTTGTGTTTTTGGCGTCTTTTTGCTGTGTTGTGATTTTGATTTGCTTGTCAATGTCGACGAAGTCAACACAAAGGCGTCAACAAGAAAATCCACATGTTGTTACACTGCTTTAGAATTGATCAGTCGATCGATTACTATTCGTCCGGTGACATAAAAAGTGCTGATCTGTGCAGCAAATTCTCTAATGAGATGTATCAGACCTGCACAAAGCGAGCACTGTTACGTGTTTCTTTCGATCCCATACAGCAAATGATCAGAAGCGAAAGGCGCGAAAGTCCTCATTATAATTAAGCTTAGATTGGTCTGTGCAAGGCAACTTGGCAGGACATTGCCCTAATCCAAATAGTTGTATTTACGCACACAGGAACAATTGTCATGCAACAGTAGCAATCTTGCACGGAAGCGCAAGGCAGAAATGAAATGCTGGCAAATTTGTAGTACGAGAAGCTCGTGTCATTATTCTAGCGACATGGCTCATAGATCAAGCAGAACAAAGACAGACAGGGAAGAATATAGATGAGTAAAGCAAGACCGAGACATAGACGCGCGAAGATACAGCCTTAAGCTTTTCGTCCGACTTCCCGGAAGCCGTGAAAATGCTCAAGCAGATGTTTTTGGTACATAAGGTAATCGCCCGAGAATAAAATTGTGCAACTTCCTGATAGTTGTGATACCGCTTTCGAAAGCTCAAAAGCTTGGCCGTCTCAAAATCTTCTCTTGTACTCTTCTTTTTACTTTTTCTCTCTTCAACATGATGACAGCCAGCGACGGATATTGGAAATCTATCGAGAGCAGAGCTTCTCTGCTCTCAACACCAGCTCCACGGTGCTGAGTGAGATGAGAGCTCAATGACGAGGCATACCCTCGAAACCCTCATTTCACTCAGGCATCAATAACTCTATCGAACAGGGCATATGCCCTCAATTTCCTGTTTTCTTTCTAGTTGCACACCATATACAACTACACATCATGTTTACTCTCAAAGTAAGACTTCATTTCAGATCATGATGAAATATTGAACAACAAGCTGACTCGAAATTTTACTTAGAATAAATACAACTGAATATCTTACTCATCGAGAAACTTATCAGCAACATTATTATGACCTCTCACACAAAAATGATGTTTCTCGCACCATCTATCTTGGTAAGGACACTACTGAGTAAATCTCTAAACAATCAGACGGAAGAAGAAGAAGAGGCAGAGAATGGAAGAGAAAGAAGACGAAGAGGGAGGGTCGAGTGTTGTGACTGTGTGTATCAATGATAAATGTCCCGAACCTAGAAAACCAAACTGAACTGATTCAGGGCGTAAAGTTGTCGAGGTTGTGGGTGGTTCCCGCGCCTCTGTTTCGTCCTGGTCGGTCGAGAGGGTGCCGCCGCCCGAAAACAGGTTGCCAGGTTGGGACGATGATGCTCAAACCATTTCGAGGGGTCGCCCCCGCAAGACAGGTCGCCAGGTTGTGGAGGATGCTGCCCGGACGATTTTGGGGGAGGGTCAGATCCTCCACAACCCAAAAGCAGAATCGGTGGATCTTGGACCATGTATATTAGGCAAAGGCATCGGGCAGTATGGTGAAGGCGGTCGACCCCGCAAACAGGTGACCGGCAATATGGGTAATCGTGGTGGATGGATTCAGTTTGCAGCGATGGCATACCACATCACATGGGTAGCCAACGAAAAGCGGGCATGTCCTGGGACTGCTGGTTTTGGTTACTGACATCGCAGCGGAAACGCACGGTGTGTTGAACCTCGGCACGATTTGTGGGAAGACTGGCCGTCCAACAAGTCGCGCGATAGCTGCGCTGAATCTGGCGCACCTTGTCCGCGACGTCCATGCTGCCCCATTGAGAAAGCATCAATTAGGAAGTTTTTGTATGTTCTTCAAAATTTATACATAGAAAACTTTTTAGACTGATTTTATTTACGTAATATTCTGAAACTACGTTTCAACTGTCTGTCTTTCTTCCTGTTCAGTGGGACTGCGTGAGTATACTACTACCCCCTCGATCTTTCTGGTAATACACCTCGAGATGAAAAATCAATTGCTATACCTTGAGATCGCTTACTCTCCCTGCTTTTCGTGTCTGATAGGACAAGTAGTGACTTATGGGTAGTGACCCTTGTAGCCTAGTTCATAAGTATGATTTCGGAACGTGAGCGACCTATTGAACTTTCGATGCAGGGTCCGTTTCTTCGGCTTTTGGAACGTTTCCGCGAAGTTAAGGGGTCCTTGAAAACCCCTTGCTATGATGAAGCGACAAGCGTTCCGTACGATTGCGAATTGCCAGTAGAAAAGGGAGATTCAGATTATTTGAAACAGTGCTGCGAATGTTACTAGTATAAGTGAATCGCATTTAGCGGTGGTTGAATAGTAGGAAGGAATATAGTACGTGATTTGAGGCTAGAGGTGCCAGAAAAGTTACCACAGGGATTAACTGTATTTAAGTACGATACTTTTGCGACAAACAGTCCCAGGCTCCAATCCCGACGGAGTCTAGTCCGACTATTTACGCCGCCTTTTTCTTCGCTCCACGGCAAGAGATTCTTATGTTAGGCTATAGTCAGGGCAACACACCTGGATGCGGGGACACCTCGGTAAGTCTACGGTACCAAGCCAGATATCCACCTTTTTGTGAAATGTACGAATTGGTGTGTTTGTTAAAAAACAGGGTAACTCCCCTCTGGTTTAGAACGTCGCGGGACGTTCGGGTCATAATCCGTCAGAATAGAGGCAATCCGCAGCGCAACCCGGCTCCCTCACACGTCGGACATTCCGACGGGTGACAGTTGGGGCGTACAACGCTCGCTAAGGTGTGGGTTTTTTGGGGGGAGACTTTTCTCCTTCCAGATGGCTTAAGGTACGGGCTACGCCCACCCGAGAGGGTGCGCACCATGTACGGGTTTAACATAGACCCAGAACTGGGCGGGGAGACCTTTCGTTCTCGAAATCTCCTGGTATCACGGAACTGGCTTGTGGCAGCCAAGCGTTCATAGCGACGTTGCTTTTTGATCCTTCGATGTCGGCTCTTCCTATCATACCGAAGCAGAATTCGGTAAGCGTTGGATTGTTCACCCA
>Ga0160427_10000126_pt1 | contig 54520 bp, 56 predicted proteins | sample SolpanmetagenomL_FD_108194 | JGI IMG/M metagenome (GOLD analysis project Ga0160427, IMG submission 108194) | Solar panel surface microbial communities from Lawrence Berkeley National Laboratory, California, USA - L | ecosystem: Engineered > Built environment > Solar panel > Unclassified ...
ACGAGGTCCGTCCGCATAGCTCTCTGGATGACCGCTCACCCAACGAGTACGCCCGCCTGAAACAGGCGGGTTGAGGTACGCTTTCTTTGCAACCGGACTGGACCGACCGAGGGGGGAACCTCATTGACCCGCAGTGACTATCGACCAGCAGACCTACTGCAGGTGGCGACCACCTTTGTTAATCGCGAGGCACTCCGTCGTCGTGAACTCCACCGAGTGAAATTCACTGGAGACGTCAAAGCACTGAAACAGGCCCAGCGGAAGCTAAGCGCTGTACCCATTAGCACCGGCACACTTACTGAGGCACAGCTAAGAATGTTCAACACGATCATGGCACCTACTCTTGAGTTGCTGCCCGAGATTCCCACCCTACTCCGCAATCAGGACATTTTGCAGGAAGAATCTGAGATGGCCTGGTGGATGCTTACCGGGTTCAGCCTTACGGCCAGCCTTCCCTTCCGTAAGCTGCCGCCTGCCTTCCTACCGATCGTCCTCGCCTACGAACTCGCGGATCGGACTCGAGTCTTTCCTGCTGGTGTGTCCATCAGTCATCTGATCGCCCAAGTCCTCCACACTATCGGCCGAGAAGACGCCAACGTCTCCCTCCCAGATATCGCAAACAGCTTGCCAGAAGCCTGGACTGCCGCCGTATTGGTCAAAATGCCACCGGTCAATCCCAGGGTGACACCGGTGTTGTACCTGCTGGAGCAGCAATCGAGACGCGGTGACCAGTGGGCCAGAACATATCAGGACATGACGGGAGTCGACGCCGCCAGTACACTCCCAGCCAGCAAGATCGGGTATGCGTTCTACCAGGAATGCCTAACTTCTCGCCTCCGGACTGAGACGTGACCGCCGTTGCCCGTCAGTGTGGCCAGGAAGACTGTCCATTCAATGAAGCCGGCGAGTGCCTAGAGCAGGTTATTCCCGTCGAAGCTTGCCCCCACCTTATTGAACGCTACGATACCGACACCGACGAATTAGACACCGGTGAGATCATTGACCATGGTCAGGAGTCAACATCTACTCAGACCAAGTCAAACGCATCTCCCCGGCTGCCTGGGGTGCCGATCTATAAGGGCAAAGCATTGGAGAGAGATCAGGTCGATGCGGTTGCAGCCGAACGAGAATCTACTGTGGTGATCGTGGCTGGGGACGTCGATAGCGGCAAGACCACCCTAATCGGCTGTAGCTATTCAGCCTTCCTAAAAGGTCCGGTGGGTAAGTGGCGGTTTGCAGGGTCAAGAACGCTGTTGGGGTATGACCAACGTGTGCATAACCACCGCGTTAGCTCTCTAAATGAGACGCCATTGACTCCGCACTCGCCCCTAGGGATTGACGAGTACTACCATCTAGATGTGCAATCCAGTGAGGACGCGAAGCGTTGCCGCCTGCTGATACACGATATTTCTGGTGAGGCTTACCAGCAAGCTATTGACAGTTCGACCGGAGCAGAGCAACTTGTGATGCTAAGAAGGGCCGATGTAATCGTGATAATGCTCAACGGTGCCAGCTTGCTCGTAACTTGGTTACAGGGAGAAGCCGTATCTCGCCTGACAGATCTTCTAATGGCAGTGGCGCGGGCTGGCCATCTGGCCAAGCAACCTCCGATTCAAATCGTAGTCTCCCGCTGGGATCAGGTAAAGAAGGAGGGTGCGGAGGATAGCATCCAGAAAGCTATGGAGGAGATCAGAAACCGTATCGAGAGGCGATTGCGGGAACAAGAGCTCTCCAATTTAGTGACGATCCACGGTGTAGCGAGTATTACTCACCACTCAGGAACGCCACCTGCCACTGGCTATGCAGAGATATTCGATTTCTGGACCACACTGCGTCCTAAAAGCCTGCCGGCGCCCATCAACGCGCTCCCTGAGGGAGGTCGGCAGGCAAGCTGGACGTCCATCGGGCGCCATCAGACCGGCCCCGACAAGGGAGAAGAACATGCCTGAGCGGCAGTTCACCGTGCTTGGTCTAGTCAATTCTGGAAAGACAACCTATTTTGCTGCGCTTTATTACTTATTGAAAAATGCTGAAGATGAGTATGCATTCCGGATTGACCTAGGGTACGAGATTAAGGATCGAGCATATCTCAACATGATCAGTCAGCAGTGGGCAAGGATGGAAAAGCTCGGCCGTACTGCGACCGGCACTTGGCAAAGCCTTGAACTCCCCTTATTGAACCGCGCAGACACCAGTCGTTTGGTTGCCTTTGTACCGGACATGGCCGGAGAATTCTTCCATGAAACGCTCAAATCGCGCTCATGGGATATAAGCCTCGCCGGACAACTAGACCGTAGCAACGGCCTGATGCTGTTCATCAACGTTGAGGACTACCGTAGCGTCGACGCTCTCGACGAGAAATGGGCACGAGCACGAGAGCGTTTGTCCATTACCTCGACTGAACCTGAGAACGAGAAAGTGGAAACGAAGTTATGGGAGGCAGATCCTAATAAGCTTCCGTCAGACGTCACCTACACCGATCTGATTCAACAGGTCTATTACTACGATCAGGATCGAAACTACCGTCTTGCCATTCTCCTCTCTGCGTGGGATCAAATTAAAAAACGGTTGACCCCTGCTGACCGAGCGCTATATGACGATCCAGAAGCATACTTCAACACGCGTTTTCCTTTGTTGAGTCAATTCCTTCAGAGTCATCAGGAGAACTTTGAAGTGTCTGTGTTCGGCGTCAGCGCTTATGGGGCCGACCCGGATGATCAAGAAGCACGTAAAGAATTACTTAACCGCACTACCCACGAACGCGTTCAGATTGTGAGCCGAGAAGGCGTCGGCCATGACATCACCCTTCCATTAGTACACCTCTTGCATAATGACCGATAACCAGAAAACTGAAGCCTGGATTACTGTAGACCAAGTTTTGTTTGGCTATCAGCATGGCCACCGCTTACTTGCGAGCAGCCGAGTGCTGCCGGAAGTAGTAACCCGGGAAATCATCAAGCGCACCGACTCGCCTAGCAACCTTACCTCTGATCGAAGTGTAACGCTATTACAAGGGTTTCCAGTGGCAGGAGCTCAAGCGTACGCCATCGCTCGAACATGGCCTGATAGTCGAAAGGACGTTCGACCAGGAACAGTCCTCACCCATATGCTCTTAATCGACCTGACTGACCTAGGACGAGAGAATGTGGTATTACCGATGCTGGAATTGTTAAATCCAGACCCAAGCAAGAAGGATTTCGACCAGTTTCGCCTGCCCATCTATATGGAATCAAAAAGACGGGGAAGAGTCATTCTTACTTCCGACATTCTAAGTTATACGACGGGTGATGAACTGCTTCCACGGATGTATGATCCCAATAATCAGCAACAACCGATCACTCAACAGATACCGCGCAGTCCTATGTACAAAAGCGTGCCTCTTGCGAACATGGCAGAACATCTACTCGCTGCGATATGGGAACAGCAATGGCCCCGGCTCAGGCGGAACTTCTCTTTCATTGTTACTAACTGGGCGCCTGTCAATGATCTAATAAATCGATACCCCTCTGACCTGATGCTCTACACAGGCAATAAAGCGAACGAGACAACAAAAAATGACCGCCCCAACCAAGCAAGTTGGGTAATGACCGTCGAACACGACCTAATTTCACCCGGCCCCCTACGCCGTTTCCTGCGAAGTGCAGGAGCAGACGTAACAGCCACTTTGCAAGCCATGTCTACATTAGCCCAGGCGTTTATGTACTTCGAACCCGGCCCCTGGGCTGAGGAGACTTATCGTCAAGCTGCCAAAACAATCTTCCAGGCATTTCCCTCGACAAATGATGCCCGGTGGTTAAAAAGCCATCTTTTCGAGATATCGAACTGGTCTGAACGGAGAGGGTTTAGCGCCAATGAGTCTATCGCAGCATTACTCGACTTGAGTAGAGAGTATGACACCACTTCATACAAGGTCGAATGGCACCTCCTGGTGATTCGAGCGCTTCAAGAAGATGCCCGAGCCCTTAGTCGACATGCAGCGACAGCCTTCGACGATGACGACGTGCCATTTGCAGAAGAGTTCCGCAACGAGTACATCGATAGTCTAAGCATCCAAGACCTACCAATCCTCACCGAGTGCCGTCCCTCGTTGCTGCGCGCAGCTTTGCAGAGTCACCCCAACTGGCTTGAGGATGCCGTACTGTGGACAACTTTTCCCGAGCGCCAGGAAAATCTTCTGAATGTACTGGCAGCCATTGCAGACAACAAAAGCGCGCAAAGCGAGCTGGATTGGGGACGTGTTATGCGGAACGTTGCGGACACTTCCGGTTTCTCAACCTCTGGAGAATGGATTCGGCGCATTCCGCTCACTGCCTTTCAGCGGTTTTTGAAATCCCTCGACAGCCAAGACCTCTCCCGGGCATGGGTGACGGCGTTAAATGCCCGAACGAATGAAGTCATCGAATGGATGGCGACTATAACACGGCCTCCATTGGCTCTCCTGCTATGGATCTGCCTTGACGCAGATTATCTTGCAATGTGGCACTCTGAACTGAATGACTGTTGGGCGAGAGTCGCACGTGATATTCAAACCTACCCGGAAAAGCAGCGACCTCTGCTCGCCACGCAGGCGTTGTGTACAATGATCCTCAAGAAAAAAGTCGATTTCGAAGCGCTACTGCAAATCCTTGAACTTGTCAGAAAGGTGATTGTCGCCGATCAGTTGAACCCACGGCATCATATCTATCTCGCTGATCATCTACCGCGACTAAATAAAGAACGTGATAACTGGGATATCGCACGTCGACTCGACCAGTGGACGGTAGAAATTTTGGAAAACAATGGATCCCCTCGAAGCGATGTCCTCCTGGCTTTCCATGAGCCCAAGCAGGTCAATCGACTACTGAAATTGATACAGAAAAGGCGAAAAACTTAAGCTAGCACTGAACAAGCTTAGTGGCTGGGCGCACAGTATTCAGCGACTCCTGGCTCCTCGGTCCTGTCAGGCAAAAAGGATGCGTCGGACCTACTGGTCTCGGCGTAAATTTGCGTCATCAGAAACTTGAATGATGAGAGGGGATATTCGCTTCCGGACGACAGATAGCATAGTCCGTAATTCGGGAGGAAGGCCGTGAAAGCAGCGTCAACCTGGGCCAAGATCAACAGACAAGAGTTGCGCATGAGCGATCAAGTCCGAAAGGTCGCATCACCGTGGTCCTTCACCAGGTTTGCGAGCTTCAACCACCCAGTCCTGCCAGCCGCCATAGTCATGCAGAGAAGCCAGGATGTCCCGGCGGCGACCCGGCGCATCCAGGAAGCTCTCGACATCCCACTTCGGCAGCCACCGGGCATGCCCAAGCACCGCAGACACATGCCGCGTCCCATCGTTCAGGTCTTTCATTTCTTCCACAGGGATTTCTATTCCCCTCGGGTCACATCCCGTGTGCCGTAATCCGTCCAGCGCTCGCAGCAGGAGCAGAACCGACAGCACGTGCTTCCTGGATTTAAGGTAAGTCCATGGTTCGGGTTGCCACAGCTGCCAGCCTTCGACCTGGTAAGAGCCGGCAGGAGAACGGAGTGTCAGCACCACCGCCAGCATCGAACGGGGATCCTCATTGCTCATGCCCGGCCGCAGGCGGTCAAGGTCAATCCGGTGGCATTTGAGGAGCAGCACTCCGTTCAGCCTGTCAGCCTCGACCGCCTGGGAAACGGCTCTCCAGAGTTCCTGGGGCGCATTGTGATAAAGCCTGGGATGCAGAACCGGCCGGGATGCCTGACCGAGCAAGTATTCCGGATCGACCTCCAGCCGGGTCCCCAGTCGTTCAGCCTGCGCGGTGGTCATCCGCCCAAGCCGAAGCGGATTGACGCCGCACTCCAATAAAATCCGGGCCCGGTCCATCTCATGCAACGACAGGGCGTTCAGCAGGTCATCCGCCCGATCCCAGGCCGGGTCTCGCTGGAGGGTCATCCCACGCCTTTCATGCGTCTTCAGGCACTGGAAGACCGAACGCTTTCCCTAACGCCTTCAGGGCCGTCACGACGGTCGCTGACGAGGTTCCCAGCTGACCGAGGTTCAGCATGGCCCGGTTGACCTGGGCCATCCGACCGGTCTTCGCGCCCTCTTCGAGATTGTCGGCCGCGCCCTCCGCCTCCTTGCGGTCCTCGGCGGGCAACGTGGGCAAGGCGGCTCGCAACTGAGCTATCAGGGCGGTCACGTCATCCAAAGTGGGGCCGGACCGCTGCTGAGGCGTCATGGTATTGCCGCTGCCAACCTGTGTGGCGACAATGCCAACACTGCCGTGGAAGTTCTGGGTCACGTTGGCCGGAGGGGCAGGGGGCCGCACAGCATCTTCTGCGGCCCGCAGTCCGGCAGCGGTGATCTGCACCAGCTGCTCATCCCCACCTCGGTCGCCCGCTACCGTCAGTTGGCCGAGGGTCACGAGCCGCCGGCAACACGCCGCCACCAGCTCCAGGGGCTCATCCAGGATCTGGGCCAGCTCCTTGGTGTCTGCGAACCCTCGTCCGAGAACATGGGACGAGTGGAGATGCGCCAGGATCCGCAGACTGCCCCGGGTCAATTCTTCGAGAGTGAACGCCATGATGATGTGAGAGTAGCGCCCTGAGGAAGCAAACGAGCCGCCAGTTGATGACGCTGCCGGTCACCCCCTTTCACCCCTCCCAAGCGCTGTGATGGACCAGGGTAAGTCGGGATGACTGCCGGGTGCCGTCGAGCCGGAGGAGGCCCAAGGCCGTGGTCAGCGCATGTTCATCCAGGCGTCAGAATCGCACTCGGCGTGTCTGGGCGCTGCGAATCACTTTCGCCCGAGGCGCTGGACGTACAAGACAGTCAACAGCGCAACCAGCACCTCACCGCCAACACAGAAGATCCAGAAGGCCTGCGGACTGACAATCACATGGTTGACCAGGTAGCCGAAATTCTGGCCGAAAAACCCGGTCATCAGCGTCAACGGCAGGAACACCGTGGCCACCTGCGTGAGCTGCTTCGAGACGGCCGCCTGCGAGCGGGCTTCCAGCGAGTGGTAGATGTCGAAGGCCCGTTCGGCCATCTGCTGGGCGAGGTTCAGCCGCTCGACCACGTGCTGGGCATGATCACGAATATCCCTGAAGTAGGGAATCTCGTTCTCGCTGACCACCGGCGGCCCGACCCGGAGCAGGGTGGTCAGGACGTCCATCAACGGGAAAGCCGCCGCATGTGAAGCGTAGGCGAGTTCACTGAGCATGAAGATGTGTTTGATGACATGTTCATCGAGATGCTGTGACGTGATCAGGCCATGCCGCAGATCCTTCAACTCATCCTCGAGTGCATCGGTAAACGGGATGTACTCGTCGACCATGGCGTCGAGCAACACGTAGAAGAGGCTGCTGGGGTCTGGACGCCAGCTTTCGGGCACCCGTGTCCAGCGCTCGAGGATGTCCTGGGTCGAGAACCCATGTCCATGCCGGACGCTGATCACAAAGCTGGCCCCGATGAACAGGTTCAGCTCGTGCACCCTCAGCGGCCCCTGGGCGCTTCTGGAGACGCTGTGAACCACCACGAACTCGAAGCCCGGATAACTCTCGGCCTTGGACCGTTGATGGGCATGCAGGGCATCCTCGACCGCCAGCGGATGAAGCTTGAACCGCGCTTGAAGCTGTCCGAGTTGTTCGGCTGAAGGATCGGTAATGTCGAACCAGATAAAGCCCCCATCCGGTGCCTGTCCGGTCGGGGTGACCTCGCGTTCGACCTGAGCCGTACCGGTCTGGTCGAAGATACAGGCACGGAAGTTGTCGTCCGTGGGGCCGGGGGATGTCGGAATCAGTTGACTGGTCATAAAACCTCCGAGGAGCGACCTGGACTACGTCGCCTCCAACGAGCGTGCGGTCACCGATCGAGGACAGAGATGGTGCCCCAGGGGTGCCTGGAGAAAGCATACGTGGGAGCGTTGAGCTGGCGACTGCATCTGCTGCCGAGCCTGCATCCGAAGAACACCTGGAGCTGAACTGTACTGACCGTACGCCAGCAGATGCTGATATTCATCCTCTGGCGGATACGCCTTGGTTCTACCTGATGAGCCCTGCGAGATCGGACAGACCACCCGGCGCCACCCGGAATCAGCGTTCTTCCATGACTGGAAGACACGACTGGCATCCAGCATCTCAGACGAAGTCAACGGGGGTGCGAGAGATGGGCTGATTCCGATGCCGTTCATACCTCCGTGCTGCTGACCCAGTCGAGGCGGCCCATTACCGAGCTTACCGATCGAGGCTGTGGTCTCGGACCTGAACGTGGCCCTCCACTCCACGAGTGAGCGCATCGGACACCCACTGACCCGAAGCAGCCGCATCGGCTTTCCCATACTGAACGCCCTCTGAATTCCCGCTAGACTGGATGCAGTCTTCTCGTGACCTATGGCAGAAAGCGGCGGCCCGACAACTCAATCTGGCATCCATTTCCAGAACGCCTACGGGACCCTGCGCCTGGCGCGAATGCTCGATCCGCGCGACCGGAGTCCGGCTGTCCGGATCGCTCAGGTGCGCACCGAGGCTCCTCAGAACGTCGACGACACGGTCCTCACCTTCGCGGACAAGCATGTGGCGTACGTACAGCTCAAAGAAGCCGTCACCAGCAGCAGCGACGCCTGGCGAAAAATGTGGGCGGACTTCGAGGCACAGCGGGAACGGGCAACCTTCCAGGCCAATGACCGGCTCGTGCTGGTCCTGGGTGAGCACAACCTGCTGTTCGAAGATCTCAGGGACGCGGCAGAGCGCACCGGCGGTGCCGAGACGGAGGTCGAGTGGATCGAGCGGCTCACGGCCAGGTCGCTCAGGCTGGTCGACAACATTGCGGCCCTGATGCCGGATGGCCGGCAGGATCACCGGGGGGTCTGGCCGCTGTTTGAGGTGCTGGAAGTCGAACATTTCCCTGTGCACCGGGTCAAGGAGGATCTTCCCAACTGGCTGCCGCCCAGCAGCGCTGCGCCAGACACGCTGTACTCCGTTCTGTACGCCCACCTGGGTGGCAAGGCCCGGATCCGGGCCACCCATACCGCTGAGCATCTGCGTCAGATCCTGCACACGGACCATGGTATTCAGATCCTGGGGGCAGGAGTAGAAAAGATGGGCGCTTCCGCCGCTCCGCCAGTGCTCATCGACCTGGACGTGCTCCAGTCTCAGCTGAAGGCGCTCCTCGAAGCCGAGCGCCATTCATCCAGAGAGACACCTGCTCCGGAGGACGGGTACGTCGAGTCGCTGGAGCGTATTCACCAGAGCCTGCTGGATGGGGGCCTTTCTGGGGCCCGCCGGAAATTGACAACACTCAGCGAGGATGCGGCGTTGGGGCGGATGTCGCCGGTCACACGGGCCCGCTATCTGCGCCTCTGGGGGGCGTTGGAACTTCGAGAAGGAGAGCCTGCGTCGGCGGCCCGCCGGTTCGTGGACGCGTTCAGCTTCGACTCCGAAGGGGCAGCAGCCCTGGCCTGCCGTGGGTTCGCGGCCCTGGTGCAGGACGACCCTACCCTGGCGCTGGAATTGCTGGAGCGGTCGCTGGCCCTGGACCCGACCCGTGAGGATGCGCAGGCAAACCGGATCTCCGCACTCGCGCAACTCGGGCGGACCGAAGACCTCGACCAGGCACGGGCCACACTGAGCGCAAGCGAACTCGAGGCGGCGCTGGCCCTGGTTCGCATAGATCTGCACCAGCACCGCTTTAAGGAAGCACGTGGAGCCCTGGAGCGTGTGGGTTCAGGACCGCACCGGAACGACGGTCGACTGTGGGTGGCGCGCGCCATGGCGGCTGTGTTGCCTGTCCAGGCTGACCTTAACGACGGTGCCCTGACGCCGCGGGAGGCGGCCGCGCGGGCGGACGTCGTCGAAGCCTTGACCTTCGTGGAGCGGGCGCTCGATGCGTTCGGGAACGACCCGATGCAGGCGAACGCCGTGGTGGAAGCCCTCCGCTTGCGGCAGGCCGTGTTGTCCTGGCAGGGGGACGTGGATGGGGTGCTGCGGACAACCCAGGAAGCCCTCCGGTTTGCCCCTCAGGATGAGGGTCTCTGGTACAACCAACTGTTGGCGCTGCTGAATGCCGAGCGCTTCCCGGATCTGTGGCACGCCTATGGTCAGATCCCGGAACGTGTCCGGAACGATGCCATGCGCGTGATGGCCCTGGAAGCGGCAAGCGCCCTGGAGCGCTGGGACGATGTCCTGACACTCGCAGCGAACTTGCTCGCGGCGTCGCTGAAGGCCAGTGAACGCGCGGAGGTGCTGCTAAGACGAACGCAGGCCTTGCTGGCGCTCAACCGGGCTGGAGATGCTCAACAGTTGCTGGCCGGTGAGGACCAGACATCCTGGCAGGTCAGGGTCGCGGTCGCCGAAATTGCTGTCGATCAGCAGGACCTGGAAGCGGCAGACCGGGCGTTCGAGCAGGCCTTCCAGGCCGCCCCGGAGAGCCTGCAGCCGAAAGTGGTCTTCCGCTGGGCCCGTACCGTCGCTCCCACTGATGATTTCGGCCGACAGGTAGAAATTTTCGAGAGGGTTCTCACCTGCCGGCTCGGGGAGAAGGAACTCGAACTGGTCGTGCGCGCCCTGTTCCACGCGGGCCGGACCGGAGATCTGCGCGCTGTGGTATCCCGTGCTGTTCAGGCGGGTGGGCCGCTGCCGCTGGAAGTGCGGCACATGCACGCGGTGGTCGCGAACAACGAAGGAGACCTGAACCTGGCCGTCACAGAACTCGCAGCGCTCGCACTGGAGGCTCCTCAGCATCCGGGTGTGGCACTCCACCATGCGCATACGTTGCTCCTGCTCGGTCGACGACGCGAAGCGGCAGCCGAACTCCTGCGGTTCTCCAGCTTGAATCCAGGAGAGGGGGCGTTGCTGCTGGATGGCGCACGTGCCGCAACGAGGGCAGGTGAAGATCAGCTGGCACTGGACCTGGCGTACCAGGCTCGGCGCGTAGACTACGACGACCAGGAAATGCACCTGGCCTACGCGATGCTGGCCATGAACCTGACGCATGAGGCGGATCGGCCGATTGTGGAGGCCGAATGTGCGGTTCAGCTTCACGGCGACGACGGCAAGGATCAGTGGATCGTGTTGACCTCGGACGTGGCTCCACGGCGAGAGCGGCGGGAATATGCCCTGGACGGTGAACTCGCGGCTGTCCTCATCGGCCGGCAGCTGGGTGAGACGATAAAAGTGCGTGAGGGGATCGGCGGGACAGTGACGGTACAGATGATCGTCACGAAGTATGCCTATGCGGAGATTCACTTCTGGCGGGAATTCCACGATCTGTTTCCTGAGAACCACACGATCCTGCGATTTGAGGTGCCCGGTGAAGGGGTAAGCGCCGGTCTGATGCCGCCTCCCCTGCTGGACCTGATGGACCGAAACCAGGCAAGGCTTGCCGGGCAGGCAGCCGCACGCCAGAACATCCTGGAATCCGGGCTGCCCCACATCGCGAACGCGGTGTTGAACGACGAGACGGCGGTGGAGTTCTGGCAGCGGGAGATCACGGGAGGTCCAGGGTTTGTCAGTTTCGTAGAGAACCTGGAGGACCGCTCAGAAGCGCAGGTGGCCGCTCAGGGTGGTGGGGTGGTGGTGGACGTCAGTGTGCTGCTGGGACTGGCTGCCGCGGGTCTCCTCGAACGCCTGGTCACCTGGCTGGGTCCTCCGTGGGTCACCCGCCATGTGGCCATGGAACTGCGCGCCTCGTCGCATCCACTGGCCCAGGCGGCCACAGCCTTCGTGGAGAAGCACTGCACGCTCGTCGCCGCACCGAAACTGCACGATGTGGCCCAAGGCCCATGGACCGAAGTGGTGCCGGTGACGACGCGCAGCGCCGTGATGGCAGCCGTGGAGAGAAACGCCGGCTTGCTGACGGACGACGCCGCCTTCCGACAGGCGAACCGGTCGGGACACTACGGCCCGGTGGTCCAGAGCTTCGGTACGGTGGACCTGCTGCTCGCCCGTCATACGGACGGCCTGATGAGTGAATCGGACGTGACACAAGTGCTGCCCGGGCTGCTGCTGGCCAACCATGCGCTGGTCCCGGTGACGGCGGCCCTGATCGAGCTTGTGATCGGACAGAGCGCCGGACGGCCGGGGCCTACGGTGATGGCCTTGATCCGGGCGGTGACTCACGAACGGGTCCTCCCGACGGTGCGGGCGCGCTGGGCGGCGATGCTGCTGCGTACCGTATGGCTTTCCCTGAGTCTCTCGTCGGAACGACAGGGCATTGTTCGCGCAGTGATGGAACGCTTACGCCTGGTGAGCACGGATCAAGCCGACCTTCAGTTCCTGCCCCTGGCTCTTGAGCATGAGTTCCGGCTGATGCCCACCCAGCTCAAGGAAGTCCTGGCGGTCATCCAGACAGCCTGAATACCTGTTGAGTTGAGGCCTCAGTCGATGGAACAGGGAGCATCGGTACCTCCATCGGCTCCATTCCGACTCGTTCTAATGACGGGGGCTGAACCTCAACCGAGTGGTGAGGCCCAGGAGCCAGTCGGCGGAAATGCCGAGCGCACGGGCAAAGGCGGCGACCTCCCAGTCATACGCGCTGCGGATGCCGGCTTCGATCTTACCGATGGTGCTCCCGGTGATCTCAAGGTTGGTCGCTTCCTCGACGGCGTAGCTCAGATCCTGCATGGTCCAGGGTGGGTCGTGCCGGTGCCGGGCCATCTTGAGGCGCTCTCCGACAATGTTGCGCTCTCCGGTCATTCTCTCCAGGCTCCGTTGCCGCTGTTTCGTCACACGGCGACGCTATCGGGCTGTGCAAGCGCGAGCCACTCCTGCCATGCTGCTATTACTCCTGCTAAGCATACATTTAGATTGGAACGCACAATGCTACGACTATTAAAAAGGGCTAGTATAAGAAAAATCACAGAGGTGCGGGTAGGCCGTCATTAGACCCGGGAGAGAGGCAACCCACCGCGACAGGAGCAACGTTTGACCCTGACCACGGTACCTGTAATGTCCACGCACGGCCAGTACGCCATTGCCCACGCCCGAGCCACCATCCACGACGGGGGCATCGCTGACCTGGTCGACCTCAAGTTCGACGCCGGCTACTGGCGCCGTGCCCACATCGCCCCTGAGTGGCTCCGACTGGGGGATGCCCTTTCTGGACGCTGGCTAATCACCCTCTATTTCCGAACTGCATCGGATGGCCGCCTCAAGGAGATGCCGTTTGTCACGGCCATCCGACAGATCGAAGAACACGACCCAGTGTTCGCGTGGGAGGCAATCGGCCGATTGACCCTGCTTGATCCAGATTCGGGCAGGGCGACCTTCCGTGTCCGCCCCTCCGCGGCGACGATCAAGCCTTTCCTGCTTACAGCTGGCGTGCCCACAGCATTGGAACAGCATCTACAGCGTGATCGACAGTACCGGTTGACCGGCAGGCTACAAGATGAACGACTGTTGATCGTCACCAGCGACCTGGTGGAGGTACCCGCATGATGGGTCTGTCAAAGGTCACCCATATCTTCCTGACCTCATCCGCCATCAAAAATTTCAAGAAGGTGTATTGGCCCGTCGCGCTGTCCAGGCCGATGTACGACGAGTTGCCTCCCGGACTGCTTCTTGCCCAACATTACGGGCATCTGTTGATGATTACGTCTCTTCAGTTCGACGAGCGAACGCGTGACGCCTCCTTTCAACTGGGGTGGCAGACCGGGCAGCTGCTGGCCACCGCCAACCAGGAAACGTATGAACGTCCTGGCCTGTGGTACCTCCGGCCTCCAGAGAAACGCAGTGCTGTGGAACCTCAGCCGCGGTATCTGAAACGATTCGACGAGGACCTGCGCTTGCTTCCAAAGCGGCCTGAAGATGCTGGGAGTACCTCGGGGCTGGTTCTGATGACCACTGCATTGGACACCGGCAAGGGACCGGTCACCGCGCGCGCCTTCATCTATTCGCTCGACCGGGAATCCTTTCGCGAAGTCCCGATTCAGACGGATCCCCGGGAGCACCGATAATGCCGGCCGTCAGGCCCGAGGCATTGCTCATGGCGGACGTCCGAATCAAGAACCCGGGGACCGGACTGCGTATGGACCTGACCCTAAAAGACAGGACCGTCCTGCATGTTCGGGCCAGCCCCGACGTCCTTCGTGTTCGTCTGAACCTGCAACGGCGATACCGAGCGACACTGACCCTCCGTACCCATTTCGATGGCACGCTGCGTGAAGCTCTCTCCCTGCTCCAGGTCGAACCGATCACCGAACCTTTCGAGAACACCAGCAGAACAAGCTGGTCGATCACCGGACTGGTGGCATCCTACCCACAAACCGTTATCGTTCGAGGCGGACGCGGTTCAGTTCAACCGTTCCAGATCAGCTTCAAGGCTGCCCCGGAGTTCCCGCCGATGCCAGCAGTTGGGGAAAGTGTCCGCATAAAGGGTGTTCTCGAAGACCGAGTTCTGCTGGCGACAGGACTTGAAGTGCTCCCTCCTCTGAACCTCCCGCTGCGGGAACGCCGCAGGGCGCTGTGGCTACAAGAATTCCTTGCTCCTGAGGCTGAAGACAAAAGCACCGATCCATAGAAGGCAATAACTGGCAACCGACCCTCTCTACGCAAGACTCATCCCGGTCGGGTGCAACCCACTACAACAACGAGGGCTGGCCTTTCCTCTCTCAGGCTCCTCTGCGCCCTTGCGTCAGCACAGCAGGTCCCTCTTCTCGAGCTGATTGGCGCAGCGCTTTCTGCGCTTGCAGATGGGCTTTTGTTGATCTCAGCAGCGCTCTCTGCGATTCGGCACAGCTTTTCGGTGTTCAACCACTGCTCCTGAGACTGTGCGAAGGCCATGTAGCCCTCTACGGCGTCACGCACCCGGAGGTGGTTCGGCCGGACCGTGTGCAGGAGGTCGCCCACCCTGGCCCGCAGTCCCAAGTGTCCGATCTGGTTCTGTGTCCGCTCAAGGAAGTCGAGTTCCGCTTCGTCGTAGTGACCGTGTCGCAACGTGCCATCAGGACATCGTTCGAAGATCTCCACGAACGGGAAGTCATTTCCAGGTGCGTCATGCCATCTGGAGATGCCGCCCAGCACGTTCAGTTCCTCAGAGGTGGGCGCTTCATGGCAACCCTGTTCGAGGTGACTCAGGACGGATGCTACGTCTCCCATTCTCATCTCAGCATTCAGCTTGCTGTTGATAAGGTCCAACGTGTCTACGTGGTCATCTCCGCTCCGCCTAACTCCTCGATTCCATAGTGTTCAGTGGGCATCAAGACCCCATCAACGAAATGTCCAGAAATCCAAACCTAGATAGACACTTTTTGGCCCCTATGCTGACATCCAGTTGGGGTATACCCTAAATGGACACGGTCTTCCGACAGGTGATCGGCTGTTCTCTTTTTCTTGTCCCCAGGATGGTCTAGAAGGCCGTTTTTAGTTGATGCAAGAAGGGAAAGGTGGTGCAGCGCTTTGCCAGTCACTTCTTCTGTCACTCTGGAGCAGACGCAGCCGAATCACTGATGGTGGAAGGCTTTCGACCCTGCATCTGCAGGCTCCACACTGCTCCTCCGGCCAGCGCGAACAGCGGCAGCAGTGAAGGCAGGTAGCTCCCGGTCCAGGTCAACATCAGGCCGACCGCGAAGGGCGTCAGGGCCTGGACCAGGTTGACCGGCAGGGCCAGCCGGCCGTTGACGGTCCCGAACTGCTCAGCTGGGTACCGCCCCAGCTTCTTCGCGGCACCCCCTCTTTTCAGCTGGTAGATGTTGCCAACTCTCACATACGTTGTCAACTATCGTTCATGGCCTAAAGGCGTTACCAGCAGTTCGATGAATGCCGAAGTGAGGGCCGCTGTAGACGCTCGTCTAAAACAGAAAGGTATGACGCGGGCTGACCTCGCACGTGCAACCGGCAAGACTCCGCAGACCATTACACGAGCCTTGAATGCGAGTGGGCGAGGCGCTGGCACCGTCCCTGAACTTTGGGCGGCCATCCTCACTGCCCTCGACCTGAAGCTGACGGCAGCACCGGATAAGCGTGAATGACAGCCTCCGAGCCGTCGCACTTGCACGGCTCGAAGAGAAAAACATGACACACATGGATCTGGCGCGCGTGATTGGTACGACGTCTCCCGCCGTCACACGGGCTTTCGAAGAGACGAGCAACAGAGGTGGCATATCGCAGCTCTGGTCGGACATTCTTGAAGCCCTAGATCTTGAACTGACGGCGCAGCCTCGGACGCCAAGTAAACAGGAAAGATGAACAAGACCTTTTCAGCAGTTCTCTTCCGAGCAATTGGCTGGGCTGGGGTCATCACATTCATTGCTTTAGCTGTCATCCAGTGGCGCTTAGATGACACCTATCACGCTGTCCTGGCGCTAGTTCTCGCCACTGTGACCCTCTTCACCGAGAGAACCCAGCGGCCCACCCCGACTGCTGCCCTGCTGCTCTTTATCGTCCTAGCCTTCGCTGTTTACCGGTTACTGCTTGGCCTCGCCTTGCTGCTCTCGAAGCCCTAGACCTGAAACTGACAAGACAATCACGGTAGGACGGCGAAGGAAAAGTAAGCGGTAAGAGCTGAAGATCGTGCTGGCCGTCTTCTTCGGCCTCTTCTATCAGTGCTGTCAGTCCTGCTGAGCTACGATGCTACCAATGACCACTGACCCCTTTCACATTCTGTTGGTGGATGACGAACTAGCTGATGTTGAACTTTTCATTGAACTGTTCCAGGAGAGCAGCCCTGCCGTGCATATTCACCACGCCATTCACGGACGGGACGCGCTCGACTACCTGGAGCGGAGCGGCCCCGGACAACCCAATCCGCGGCCACAACTGATTGTATTAGACCTGAACATGCCAGTAATGAACGGCCACCAATTCCTCGAACTGGCTAAACTCCATCACTCATTTCGGTCAATTCCTGTTCTTGTGCTGTCAACCTCAATGAGCGCAAGAGACATTCAGCATTCCTACCATCTCTACGCAAACGGATATATCATTAAACCATCAACATTTGCTGAGCTTCAAAACCTGGTGAAAGTAATCAGCGCGTACTGGCAAGGTAAAGTTGCACTTCCAACCATTGAGCATTTGCCAGTGTAGCTGTACGGCCCTGGCAGGACAGCGAAGGGGAAGCGTAAGGGCCGGGCATTTCCTCGATACCATGACAGAATCTAAATTCTGTCTTTCAACGTCATGCGGGTGTGACACTCTATTTTCTACCCTGCGGTATGGATGCTGAGGAGGTCTATTTGTTCCCCTTACAGCACAGCATGGTGCATTACCGGGCGGAGGCTCACACCCTGACGCACACGCCTAGTGTTCAGCTGCTCGGCATCTGGGACGATCTGACGCTTGCCCAGCAAAGCTGCCACGAACACAGCGAAGCTGGCCCTCACCTCACCTGGCAGCGGCGGTACAACGGGCTGTGGGAAGCCCAGGGAGAGACACACCGCTATCAGATCGTCTTGATGTTGGGGCCACTCGCGTAAGCCGAGCAGTGACTGAAAGGCATGGGGCATGAGGGATGGTCGAGCTAAGGAGGTACGTCACCGCCTGACGCCCCCAGGGTGTAGGCGCTTATCCTTCGCCGAGCTTACATTCTCGAAGCACTGGGATTAGAACTGACGGCAAAAAAGAAAGGCGAGTGAAAGCGGACATCTTGTCCCAGCTGCAATACCCTTATAGATGAAGGCTAAGCTCATGACAATTTAGGACTACATGAGTTCTTGCCCTCTGGAACGTCATGAGATTGCCACTCACCGTTCCCGCTTCCTGATTACGCTAAGCCAACTTCAACGCAAGGTGGCTTATGCAAGACGACAGACGAGAACAATTAAAAGCCCTTTTAGGTGAGTCGACATTTCTACTTGAAAAGCTAGGAATTCAACGAGAGCTACTTACGCGAGGGCGGTTAGCACATCTCCTGGAGCACGAAATGGCGATAAGCAACGTGGACAGGAGCCGTAATCTCCGTGCATACCGCGAGAAGGCGATCATCCCTGCCATGATCGGGAGCTACGTTCATGACTACCCTTTCAGTGAACAGAGGGAAAGCTGATGAGCAGATAGACTTGTTCTGTAGATACCCTTCGCCAAGTATCTGCATATTGGGCCATTGCACACGAATGACTTGAAGAGAAAGATATGACCCATGTTGACCTAATCCGCGTGACTGGTATGACATCTCTAGCCGTCACCCGTTCCTTCGAAGAGACTGACAAGCGCTCTTCCAAACAGCCACTCCCAGGTGATCGAACGCCCAAGAGCGCGTCAGGATCACGTTTGGATCGGGTCGCTACCATGCTGCATGTCGCCAGGTCCGTTCGTCATTCTTCTGATTGAAGATGATCATCATGATGCCCAGCTGTTCTCCGAACTCTGCCAGAACGTCAGTGCAGACCTGGAAGTCCACATCCGTGCCAACGGGCGGGAAGCCCTCGAGTATCTGGAGCAGGGCTTTGCTGGTCAGCCCACCACCCCACGACCTGACCTGATCGTCCTCGATCTCCAGATGCCGATCATGGATGGTCATATGTTCCTCCGGGAAGCCAAGCAGCGGGATCACTTCCGGTTGATTCCGACGCTGGTGCTCTCGGTGTCCGACAGCGAGGACGACATCCAGCGGTCCTACCGGAACTAGGCGAGTGGCTACTTGGTCAAACCCGACACGCTTGAGGAGTTGAAAGCCCTGATTGAGGTCGTCCTCGCGTATTGGCGTGGCGCCGTGCGCCTGCCACCTTTGGACGAGCTGCACTGAGCTTCAGTTCAGTGCGGTCTGGGCAAGGTAAAGCCGAAGGTGGCTCCGATCAGCCCATCACTCTCAGCGAAGACTCGGCCACCGTGCTTCTGCACGATCCGCTTGACCGTCGCTAACCCTACGCCAGTACCCTTGAATTCCTTCTCGCTGTGCAGGCGTTGAAAGATCCCGAATAGACGCTGAGCGTACTCTGGAGCAAAGCCTACCCCATTGTCCTGCACCGAGATACGCCAATCAGATGCGCTTTCCTCGCACCAAACGCTGACTTCCGAGACCTCGCGCTTGGCCGAATACTTCACGGCATTGCTCAACAGGTTGGTCATCACCTGCTGCAGCAACTGGTGATCACCCATCACGCTCGGCAGCTCGCCAATCTGCCAGCGTACTGGGTGGCCACCGAACTCGGTCGCTGCATCTCGCCGGGCTTGAATCACCAGCACGTTCAGGTCGACCGGCTGCAGGTGCAGATCCTGGCGACCCGACCTGGAGAGTAAAAGCATCCCGTCGATCAGCGAGCTCATCCGCAAAGCTGCCTGCTTGACCACCTCCAGAGATCGCCCAACCTTCTCGTACTGACCATTCGCCATGGCTTTCTCGGCCAGTTCGGCAAAGCCCATCACGTGCCGCACGGGTGTTCTCAGATCATGGCTCGCGCTGTATGTAAAAGCTTCCAGCTCCCCATTAGCCTCCTGAAGAGACTGGTTGCTCTCCCCCAGCTCAGCCAGGCTCTGAGCGCCTTCCAGGGCGAGCATCAGGCTTTGCACCGCAGAAATCAGGACGGCCCGGTCGGTGGCGTCCCACACACGGGTCTGAAACAGCGGCACATTAAAGATGCCGACGAACTGACCACGAATGGAAATCGGCAGACATGCCGCCGCATTCAGATGTCCAGCTACCTCCGGGTCGATATCCGCTTCCTTGTCATAGATGTCGACGAAATACGGCTCGCCCGTGTTCATCGCCATGTCCAACGTCGGCGTCACGCCCACTGGGACGCCTGCATCGAGCACTGCCTGCAGTGCCGGCTGGCCCACATCTCCGACCTGCACCTTCAGCCGCCAGAGCCCGTCTTCAGGTTCGAAGTACGCGGCATACCCAGGGGGCAGCAAGGAAAGTACCAGTTCCTGCGTACGCCGGATCAGTTCGTACCGGTTCAGGCGCACGTCCAGCACCCCGGTCAAGGTTGAGAACGCCTCCAGTGCCCGGTTGCGGCTTTCCACCTCGGCGCTCTGAAGCTGCATTCGCCGCATGGAATAGGCACGTTCCAGGGCCAGCCCGAGACTCCGACTGATACTCAGGAAGACGTTCCGTTCCCGGTCCGTCCACGTATGTGAGGACGCCGTGCCCATGCTGAACAAACTGTGTGGTTCGTCTCCGTCGAAGTATGGGTAGAACGCGCCCGCTCCATACATCTCCGTGTTGGCGGCGCCCTCCAGTTCAGCGTCCCAGGCATCTGTGAACACCACGCTCCGTTCCTGAAACGGCCGTGCATAGCTCGGGACATCGAAGGGGAATCCTGCCCTGGCCGTCTGGGCAGTGGCTGGTGGAATGTCCTCCGACAGCACTTTGGCTTTCCACAGTCCCTCTTCAAGTTCGTAGTAGCCGACACTCAGGTCGCCTAGCGTGGTGCGCAGCACGTCCTTGGCTTGTTCGGCCAGAGCCAACACATCGGTGACCCGGGTGCTCGCCTCGGTGAAGCGCACGAAGGCTTGTAGAGCAAACTGCTCTGTTTCCAGCGCCGCCGTCCGATCGGACACCAGCGCTTCGAGCCGCTCGCCCTCCTCGCGCACGACCTGTTCCTGAGCCTTCTGGGCGCGCAGATCCTGTACGTATCCCACCACCTGCTCGGCATCGTGGCGAACGAGAGTCACGCCGACGGGGAGGCGCTGCCCCATCTTGGTCAGCATCTCCTTCTCATAGCTGGTCGAGATGCCCTGGGTGAATGCCGTCTCGAAAGCTCGCTGATCCTGAGCCCAGTAGTCCTCGGGTGTCAGGGCTTGCCAGTCGATTCCTCCAGCCTCGTACTCCGCTCGGGTGTACCCCAAAAGCTTGAGATACGCCTCGTTGACGAGGGTGAGCTGCCCGTCTTGCGAGCCGACCGCCATCCCGATGGGGCTTGCCTGGACCAGCGCCTGGAATTGGGTCGCGCTGGCCCGCTGCTCTGCCGCTTCAGACTTGCTCTGCTGGATCATCTGGGCCCGGTCCAGGGCCACACTGGTCTGAGCGGTCAGGATCAGCAGGAAGCGACGTTCGTCCTTGGTATACGGATGCGGCGCCTTGAAATCCAGAATCAGCACGCCTAATGCCCGACTGTCCAACAGCAGCGGTAAGAGGGCACTGGCGACCGCTGCGACTCCACCAGTGTTCTTCTCCAGCTGTGGATAAGCAGCCGTCATGTCACCGGGATGCTCAAAATACAGCGCTTCCCGTCGCAGGATGGCATCACCGCTCGGAAGTTCTGGGGTGACCAGGCCGTCCCGCCAGACCGTCTGGTCGTCATGTCCCTGGCGGGCCGCCACCTTCAACTGTCGGTTTGCATCCAGGAGGAGAACCGCGCCTGAAAGTGCCCCCAAAGACTTGATTGCTGGACCTAGGGCGGCAGTCAGCACCTCTTCCTGGGTGTGGGTTGCTGCCAGCGCTTCAGTGAGTTGCTGCAGGTAATCAACCAGAGAAGCTCCTGTGGCATTGAGCGGTTCGGACACGACTCAAGATACTCTGCCAACCTTCCCAGCTCTGTCCGGGAAGTATCCTCATCGCACTGCCACGTCCTACTTGTATGCCTGAAGACACTAAAGTGCTTGCGAACGTCATAAATCGAGGCGCATTCCAGAGCAAAACTCCCACTGGAAATGAGCCACAAGCAGGTTCGTCGACGGACTAGGATTCACTTCGTCCTGACGTCTCCACCCAAGGGCGCTCCAAGGAAGCGTATGAAATGACTCAGGGAGTCGTGGCTGCCAGAATGCGCCGTGCTCGCTCTTCGCGCCAGGCTTCGACGGCCTCAGCTCTAGACGCACGTGGATGCTGGTCGTGGAAGGCCTGTACAAAGCGGTTGTACTCGAACTGCGGTTCGATCTCACGGCGAACCTGACCCTGCGCTCGGTCGTTCCACCACATCTGTGCCGCGTCTCCCAGCGTATGTCCAGGGTTGTTCCACAGATACTCCCGTATCACACGGTTGAAACGAAACCCTGCCCCGAGCTCCTGCTCAAAGAAAGCCCGTAGCTCCTGCGAGCAGGGGCAACCCTCTGGAATCAACGTATTTGGCGTGAGCGGGTCGACCATCTTCCCGTGACGCTGCGGAAGAACTGTGATCGCAAAATTCGCAGGCCTTCCGGTCTCCAAGTAGGACGCGACCCTCTCTGTCAGGTCGAGCTTTCCACCCGCGGTAGGAAGCCCTTCACCACGACAGAATTCCAGGAGTTCGCGTTTCAGCCAGCAGGCCTGTCGAAAGTGCTCCACGGACCAGTTTCGGTGAAGGATTTGCGTCATGAACTCCACTATAAAGTTCACGCCAGAATTGACTCAGCGTTGCTCTGAAGCCCGTATGGAAGGCGTTTGAGCCTTCTGGGCGTGCGCTACGAAAGGCCCCGATGGTGCGGGGATTCGTCACTTGGTTTATGGTTGCTGGACCTTGTGGCGCTCAAGCCGAATGGCAGTGGAAGTGTATGCCTTGGTTCAGACCTGCTATCGCCTGACCTGATCGGCCAGAATCGATGGTCTCAAAAACGTCAACCCAGGGTCATCAGTTCGACCGGTGCCGGGCTGCAGCAGCCGCTGCCCGGTGTGCATCCCTCGTCTGTGCTACTCGCCTCGCTCGGCACCCCACAGGCGTCTCCCGCCTTGCACTGCACGCCCGGCGTCTTCAGGTGCACGATCACCCGGTCCTGCTGAGCGTCCAGGTGGCTGACGTGGTACTGCAGCGCCGGGGACTGGGCGTTGCCGTACTCGAAGCGCACCTCCGCCTCGTCCCGCACTGGAATCTTCTTCGTGACCCGGTCATAGATGGCGAGGAACTTGCGGTTGGTCATAAACCCGGCCTTCGCCTCTTCGGTGTTTCCGTCCATCAACTGGATCACCGTCTCGCGCCAGGTGGCTGCCTTGCCGCCGCAGTCCATCGCCTCGATGGTGACGGCCTTGACCTCCGTGACGTGGTAACCAGGTCCGACCAGGAGCTGACCGTCGAGCCAGAACTCCAGCGGCCTTTGCGGCTGGCCCTGGAGCTGGCTGTGGAAGGCAACGGTCGTGGTGAGGCCTTCGAGTCCGGGAATCGTCTGAAGCTGGGTCATGGCAGATCTCCTTCAGCAGGTGGGGAAAAGAGGAGTTCGGTACGCAGCACTTCGATCAGGTAAAACCGGGGGGAGTCAGCCTGGAGGCGGTTGGGGGCGAACACCATGCACCAGGTGGTGCTGTTCGGCCTCCTGCCACAAGTCGGAGAGATGGTCCAGGCGAAGCGTGATCAGGGTGTCCATAGAGGCTCTTGTGCAGTCAAGCGGTGGGTCTGCGGGCGGAGGGTGAGCACGCCAGTGAAGGGACCTGGGCCTGCAGGGTGGTGAGCAGACCCTTGACGTTGAGCAGCCCCTCTGCACTGAGGGTGTAGTGCATCCAGCGGCCCTGTTTCTCGGCGTTCACCAGACCAGCGTTGACGAGGATACGCATGTGGTGGCTGACCGTCGGCTGGGCCAGGCCCAGATGGGTGATCAGGTCGCAGGCGCAGATCCCAGCGCCGTTCTGGCAGCATTCGGGAGAGGCGGTGGCGAGGAACTGCAGCGCCCGGAGACGGTGGGGATCACCGAGCGCCTTGAACACTTCCGCTGACGCATCGAAATCCATGGATGTAAATTACATCCATACATTCAAATCTGTCAATACGTTGGGATGGGATCCTCATGTGATGGAATACATTCGATGACGCGTGCCACCAGAACGCTCAACCCCATCCACTTCGAGGACCTCGAACCGCACCGCTTCGAGGACCTGATCCGGCAGTTGATCTACGATTACCGCGATTGGGCCAGTCTCGAAGCCACCGGCCGAGGTGGCGCAGACGACGGCATCGACATCCGGGCCTACGAGGGTGTGCGCCCGTCTACAGATGAGCGCGACTCCACCGAAGATGAAGTTGAGGATGTCGATCCACACCCCCTCTCAAGCAGCAGGCTGTGGATCATCCAATGCAAGCGCGAGCGAAAGATTACCCCGAAGCAACTCGAACGCTACGTCCAGGAAAGTCTGCAGGGGCCCGAGATGCCCCACGGCTTCATCCTCGCCGCCGCTTGCGACTTCAGCAAAAAATCCTACGACGCGTTCAGAAGTGCCCTGATCGGCAGCGGCGTCCAGGAATTCCACCTCTGGGGCAAAGCGGAATTGGAAGACATGCTCTTCCAGCCCAAAAATGATCCCCTGCTGTTTGCCTATTTCGGGATCAGCCTGCAGATGAGACGGCGATCCAGAAAGACAGAACTCCGCGCCACCCTGGCTTGGAGGAAGCGCATTGGTAAAGTCCTGGGAGGCCCGACCAAGCTTCATGACCTGGACGTCTTGTTAAGAAACGCAGATGCCGAGGACTATCCCCTTTTGTCCGACATTCCCGATTTCGACCGCAACCCTAGGTGGGGCATCTACCGCGTCAAACTACTAAACGCGCGCAACAAGCTCATCTTCGAGGTCAGGCGCCAGCTGGCATACTACGACGCCAGCACCAAACACTGGGACGCCCTCCCAGACCCACTGATCCCGATGCGAGAACATCACCTGTATGGCAGGAAGCAGGACAGCTACGATGGCCAGTGGAAGCGACGTCAGGCCTGGGAACAGCAAGTACCGGAAGTTCAGCGAGCGGAACTGGTGACGTTCGGCGTCATCCCGCTCGAACGGATTCTCGCGGTCGATGAAGAGGGCGACCACGTTCACCCTATGCCGATCTTCTACATCGAACCCCTTGCCTCAGGGAGATTGATCGACGACTCAGACAACCGCCGTCACCTGGAACAGCGGTCACAGTATGGTCGGAGGCAAGAACACCAGGCCGCCTCCGAACACCGTATCTCCTTTTTCGAGGGTCCCTCCACAGAAGAGACACCTGAAAACGTCACCTGACGTTTCCGGTTTCCAAACTACGTCTTGTCGATCAATCCCTCGAAACCGTCTGCAATAGGATCTCAGCCGTGCCTGTTGAGTTCCTTCAGCGCTCGGCCCAGACGGAGCTGCACCGCTTCCTGGGCACCCTGATAGGCGTAAGTCTCAGCCCACACCGCTGCTGACTCCACGTCGTAGGCCACCCGGCGGAACGTCACGCTCCAAACGTCGCCCTCGCCTTCGAGCAGCACCCAGCGCGCGAGTGGTGAACCGTCCTTCTGCCGACTGACTGCACCGACGTTTACCACCATGAGGTCGCCGATCTGCCGTAGGTGCTCCTGGTGCGAGTGTCCGACGACGACCACCCGCGCCTCGCCGATGTCGCCCAGCCGTTCCAGCACCAGCGCGTCGCTGGCCCAGGTCTTTCCGTCCAGCAGCAGGTACGTCCAGGCACTGTCCGGTGCCCCGTGCACGGCCAGCACCGCGCCGTTCGCCAGGGTGACATTGGTCGGCAGGGCCGCGACGGAAGCGCCCGTCCCTTCAGGCAGGGTCTGATGAAGCCACTCAAGCATCGCCCGCTTCTCGGTGGTCTCCGTGATCATCTCACCCAGACGTTCGTCGGTGTTTCCCCGCACTTCCAGAACACCGTACTGAGCTTTCAGCTGCTGCTGAAGTTCCCACGCTCCCGCCGGATTAGCTCCGCCGAACACCTGATCGCCCAGGTTCACCCAGGCGTCTGGGGTGTACTGTTCGATATCAGCCACCACGGCTTCCAGCGCGAAGCGGTTCCCGTGCACGTCACCGAAGACGGCGATCTTCATGCCAATGCCCGGAGCCGGTCCTGGATCTTACGGTCAGGAGCAGGCTGCTTTAGCAGGACTTGGGCCATCTGTGAGCGAGCAGTGTGCCCAGTGCAGGTGAAGAGGACGAGGGGCTTCTTGGACACGGTTTCCTGGGTCATCTCGGTTCTCCTTGAGCGAAAGGCTGAGAGCGGTTGGATGATGACCTGTCTTTTAGTGGCCTACAGAGAGACGCAGGGCCAGAGCACTCAGAGTGATCAGCAGTACCCGCAACGTCAGGACGATGCCGACCTTGAAATACTAGCCCCAGCCGATTCGGATACCCTTGCTCACCAGGACATGCAGCCACAGCAGTGTGGCGAGGCTGCCGATGGGGGTGATCTTAGGGCCGAGGTCGTTGCCGACGATGTTGGGGCTAGGGACCGGAAAGCTCAGGCTGACCCCCCTCACTGCTTCGGTCAAGCCACAGCCTTCATTTATCAGGCCCCCCGACGAGGCAGCGCACGTACCCCTTCAAACTTAAGCTCCCTTCACTGCTGGCGCATGGTCCAGGCACCCGTCTTCACTACCCTGAACGTATGCGCCCGCTGACCCTGTTCTCCCTGATCGGCGCAATGGTTCTAGCCCTGGTCACCCTGCCGCTTCTGTTCATTTTCCTTCCTGTGGCTCTTGGATGCGGCATGGCCAGCCTGCTGTTGGTGCTGCTCGCGCTACCCGATCTGGTTGCCGCCGATCAGCGGGACGACGCGCCCGACTGGGAGTCTTTGTCCTCTCAGGCGGCTTGACGCTGGACGCCGACGTCTGAGTGGAAGACTGACACTAGGCGACCCGCAGCTGCTGCCCGGCGTCCGGTTGCTGAGCGCGGACATGACCACGGCGGAAGAAGGAACTGACCAGCGAGAGCGGACGCTCTGTCGTTCATTCCTCTGCCGTGGTCATGGTCCAAGGCGGGAAAAACTTAAGCGCCTCATCCGGCCCAGCAGATTTCTGTCGCCGGGAACGGGAGAAGCTGGTGCTGCGAATGGTTCGCTCCGTACTGCATCAGGCATACGCCGAGTTCCGGCCGTACAGACTCGTTCACTGACTTGCTCTCCCTCCGGCCGGGAGGTCCAACGGTGCGATGGGGTTTAAGTGAATCGGTGGGGCTTCGAACAGGCCAGGCTGGTTTCCCGCCATCTTCAGCACCCTGGAGGACGTGAAGTGGCAGCTTTTCTCCTGGGCCGGAGACGGATTCCTGGTTCGCCTAGCGTCCGGGTTCTTGAGCGCCACGCCCTCGCCGCCTGCGCGCCTCCTCCTGATAAGTACGGCGTCTGACGAAGGACGCTCAAGGCGGCGCACGCCGCCTTCAGGGCCAGCCCCGTGACTGACACGGGGCCGGCTACTTTAACTGGCCAGCACCGCAGACCTGGCCGACGGAACTGCTAGCAGTTCCGTCAATTGCATCAGCATTAGTCAAGGCAATACGACCACCTTGCACGTCCCCATCAGCGAAAAACAGGCCGCCTGCCTCTACATCAGAGACAGGCGGCCTGGAAAGAGTGTTAGGAACGGTTGTTGGCGTTACCGGTCATGGTGCGTTCGGGCACGACGGTGACCGGCTGACGGCGAAGGCCAGCAAGTCCCAAGAGGCCGAGCAAGCCCAACCAGCCCCAGTTGCCGCTGTCATTTCGGTTATCGTTCGTTGCGTTGGTTGTGGTACCTGTGGTTGTGGTGTCCGTAGTTGACGGGGTTGCCGTCGTATCCGTGGTCTGCGCAAAGGCAGACAGGGGGGCGAAGGTGAGGGCCAGGATCAGTACAGTCTTCTTCGTGTTGTTCAACATGGTGTTCTCCTTGGATCGGCTCTGCACTTGCAGATACCGCATCGCTCGGACCACTGTGACACCTACTGACGATCGTATCTTAAGATACAAATGAAGTTGGACTTACATTGCGGACAGGAAGTGTTCAGAAGTGAAGGTTTGGAATACGACAGGATCATGAAGGAGATAATCGCATCCCCAAAAATTCAGTCAGGGACAAGGTTTACATCATTGGGCTGATGGCTCAAATGTTTACCGCTGGTCGACTTGACAGGGGTAGGTTGAGGCATAGCTAGATCCACGGTGCGTATTTTGCTTGGCCGAGCGATGTCGAGGTCTGGAAACCTGACACCGTGGGCTGCGCGTATCGCGCAGCCGTGATCATCTGATGCCTTTTTCGAGGGGTACGTCGCCAGCGATTTTTTCAGAATCGAATTCTCCAGGGCCAGTTGGCCACAGTACCGTTCCAACTCTAGGGTGCGGAGTTCAGCACTTCGGTCCGTTTTGGCTCCGTCAGTGAACGCGGCCTCACCGCGGTCTTCGACGTTCTTGCGTCAGCGGTGAATTAGGCTGCGTGCCAGTGAATGTTTTCAGCAGAGTTGGGCGGTGGTGTCAAGACTAGCGTTGATCTAGCCAACTACCTGAAGCTTGAACTCGCGGCCGTGGTTCCGTCCTGGCATTTGGACTCCTTCGCGGGGCAATCAGCGTAGCGGCTGATCGAAGCGGAGTGTCTTGGCCTGTAGTCCTGTCCGAAGGATTCATTCCAGCTTGCGCTTGTAGCATCTCTCCGCATGCCCGTGAAAAGTTGGCGCATTCTGCAGATGCTAAGAGCTGCTCGCCGCTCTACGCTCAATCGGCGTCAAGGTCGCGTAGAGTCTCACCGCCGCCCGTCCTGCACCTCTCCAGTCCTATCCAAGGCATTGAACCACTGCTGTACCTGCTCAGTCAGCTCCTGGGTATTGGCGTCTGTCATGGCGTGCGGCGCTCCGGCCAGCTCAACCACCCGAACATGAGGCCACTGCGAGGACAGCCGGATCAATGCGCTGGAAGACACCACCGGGTCGGAGGCGCCGCCAAATAACAGCACTGGGCACCGGACGAGCGCCAGGAACGGTAACGTGCTTTGGTACTCAATGGCGCGCGCCAGCCGGTAGAAACGCCCTATCCCGGTCCGGAAGTAAGCACTCAGGCACAACGGCCAGAAGCCAATCCGTTCACCGGGAACGTCCCGGACCAATCGCCACAGCTGCTTCAGCAGGTTGGGATTTTCAGGAATCCCCGTGGGGGCCACCGCGATCACCATTCCCGTCAGCTGCGGATACCGCACGGCGAATTGAATGACCACTTCTCCTCCAAGCGAATGGCCGAGAAGCACCGGACGCCTGATCTGCTGCTTTTTCAACCACAGTGCAAAGTGGTCAGTCATCTGTTCGACGCTGCCCGAGTCTTTTCGGCGACTTCTAGAGAGCCCCTGACCTGGGGGATCATAGAGCCAGACAGTGGAGTGCTGAGCGAGCAGACGGGCAAGCCGGAGATACATCCAGGAAGCGCAACCCATACCCGGAACAATGATGATCGTGACCTCATGCCCACGCCCGTAAACCCGGGCGTGGGTACGCAGGCCCTGAACGTCCGTGTAGACCGTCTGGCCCGTTGGTCTCATCCGAGTGCGCCTAGCTATGGCAGATCACCCTCTCGTGTCCAGGCTGAATCGCGCCTGCCAGGGCGACAAGTCGGGAGACCAGTGTCCTTATGTTCACGGCTTATCCAGACTAGAAACGCTTACTCTACTGCTGATTACCATTTCATTCGATCACGATCTTGCTCGGATCGAAATCGACTTTGGGAAACTTGGGATTCATATCGTTCAGCGTTTCCAGCAGGATCTGCATGATCAGGTCATTCCTGAACCACTTGTGGTCGGCCGGAATGATGTACCACGGGGCGGTGGCGGTGCTGGTGGCACTGAGCGTCTCCTCGTAAGCCTTGGTGTATTCATTCCAGAGGGCACGTTCACTGAGGTCGTTGTCGCTGAACTTCCAGTGCTTTTCAGGATCGTCCAGCCGATCCTGAAAGCGCCGTTTCTGTTCGTCCTTGCTGATATTCAGGTGGAACTTCAGGATCCGGGTGCCACGGTTCTGTAACGAGATCTCGAACGCGCGAATCTCGTCGTACCGGCGTTGGGTTTCCTGTTTACTGATCTCGCCGTGGACCCGTGTCACCAGCACGTCTTCGTAATACGAACGGTTGAAAACGCCGATCATCCCGGCTGCCGGCGTGTGGGCGTGAACCCGCCAGAGAAAATCATGGCTCAGCTCCAGCGGGGTCGGTTCCTTGAACCCGGTGACGTTAACGCCCTGCGGGTTGAGTCCGGTAAAAACGTGCTTGATCGTCCCGTCCTTGCCGCCGGCGTCGCGGGTCTGCAAGACCACCAACAGGCTTTGCTGCTCCTCGGCGTGCAGCCGTTCCTGAAGCTTGACGAGGTGGAGCTGAAGCTGAGGTTTGCGGACGGCGGCTTCCTCCTTGCTGACGCCTTCGGTGCCGTCAGTGCTGTGCTCCTTGAGGTTCAGCTTCTTGCCCTCGCGAACCTGATATGACTCAATTTTCATCGGCGTAGCGTAACACCGGTGTCAATCCGTGTCCTAGAGCAGAGGTTTACCAATGTCTCTGGCAGGTGTCTGGTTTGGATTCTCACATCGGTCTTGCCGCGCCGCGTTCAACTGCGCTCAAGATGGCAGAGACACGGCTTCCATCCGCTTACGTCAGCGTCATCTGCTCCTAAGTACATCCTTTCTCATTTTTAGATGATGGTGGCTCCAAGGGCCTTAAGGGCGATGAGCAGCGCCACCCGGAGTTCCGCGACGGTGTCATACCACCGCCGCGGCATCAACAAGCCCTTCAACACCCGCCAAGTCGTTTCGATTCGGTTGAGCATTGGAGAATACGGCGGGAGATACCGAAGCAACATTCCCTTCTCAGCCCAGACTGGTTCCCGTGCCCGAACAGCCTGACCCCGATGAAACGAGGCGTTGTCCAACACCACCACTGTCAAGCGCGCTTTTCCCAGCCGGCGTTGTTCTGCCTCACTCTGCGCTGCCAGCGTATCCAGATAGGCGATGACGGCGTCCTGGGTGCAGGACGCCGTCAACTCGCGTACTTCCAAGTGCTCGCCCTGAGCATTCAGGGCGAGCGTGCCGATCAGGTTGAGGCGCCCTTGAGACCCCCAACGGGGAGGGACTTCGAACTGCCGACCCGAGCCGCGTGGAAACCACGACTTGCAGAGCGACAACATCAGCGACAGACCTGTCTGGTCGAGGAATTTGAGAGTCAGTTTGCCGTCCAATGCCCCTTTTTTAGAGTCGCTAAGGACGCTTGGTGTTCGTGAAGGACGTCCGGGTCAAGCTCCTTGCCTGGCGCATACCGCCCGCGTTTCCACGAATACCCCAATGCCAGCAACCGGACTCGCATCGCGTCTCGGCTCACCCGGACCCCGAAGCGCTCGTGGAGCGCTTCAGCCAGCAGCGTGCTGTTCCACAAACGTGGCTCAGCCAGCCGCTCGTGCAAGTACGTTTCCATCTCTGAGGTCACCCGGCGCGGGTGACCAGCGTGGCGACCATCCATCAGCCCCGCGATGCCGCGTGTTTCGTAGCGGTCCAGGTCGTTGTGCACGCTTTGTTGGTTGCGATGGAAGTGCTGCGCGAGGCGCGGCACCGTCATCCCGCTGGCGTTCAACCGGACGATGCTGGCGCGCAGCCGCACTTTGACATGGATCCCAGCGCTCAGTTCCAGACTTCGCAACGCTGAATCTTCTTCCGGACTGAGGACCAGATGTCTGGATGGAGGCGTCATACCTCAGATTCTAGCAAGGATGTACTTAACTTCCAGGCTTCAAGCCACAGTAGCTCCTGACGTTGATGTTGGACACCGAGCGCTCCCCGGCGGCCGAGATCACCCTGCTTTACCACCAGCGCTGGGAGCTCGAGACGGGATTTAACGAACCGCACACGCACACTCTGGAACGACTGGAGGCGTTGCGCCCTGGAACGCCGGACCGAATTCGCCAGGAACTGTTTGCGCTTGCCATGGTGTACAACTCGGTGCGCCTGGAAATGGCCCGGGGGGCCCGTCACCTGGAGGTCAGTCCCTTGCGAATTTCGTACCGGACCAGCCTGCTGCTGATCCGGACGTTGTGGCTCAGCGCGTGCGTGGTGGCCGCGGGTCGCCTACCACAGGATCTGGGGCAACTGACGGGTGACATTGCTCTGCTGGTGCTCCCGGCAAGACGACTTCGCTCGTACCCTCGAGCCGTCAGGATCAAGATGACCCGTTATCCGAGAAAAGTATGTGCCAGTGCTCCTCTACCTTCTTAACTTACTTGCATTGCCGTTAAGGCAACACAACCCTATTCAGAAGCATGTTAATTCACGGCCCTGTGATTACCGATGTTCTGTCGACGTTCCAGCTTGCGGGCGTACATCCGCTGGTCACTCAGCCGCAGGAGATCGCCCTCTAGTGTCGCCTCAGACGGAAAAGACGCGATGCCCGCACTCATACTTGCGGAAGTAAAACCTGCCTTCTGGACCACAGAGACAGCGTGATTCAGTTGCTCGAGGAAGTTCTGTTGCATATTGACCTCAACGTCTTTGACAATGACAGCAAACTCATCACCTCCAATTCTGTATAACCGCCCCGCATGCCCGATGTGCGACCTTAACGCCTGTGCCATCTGTCTAAGGAGAGCGTCTCCGCGCTCATGTCCTTCAGTGTCGTTCACCGCCTTCAAGCCGTCGAGGTCAATCGAGACCACACTCAGCGGATACTGATGCCGGATGGCGTGGAGGATCTCTGTTTCCAATTCATCTTCAAATGCCCGGCGGTTGGCCAACCCGGTCAATGCGTCCGTAAAAGCGGCCATCTGTAAGGCGTCAATGCGCTGGCAGGCCTCTCTGTACTTGGCCTCCATCTCCCGCAACTGGAGCGCCATCTTCGCTTCATTCGGAACCGGAAGCGCGTTCTCTGCAGCCCCGACAGTCATCCTTCCCTTCTCGATCAGCACATCCTGCAGCTTAGCGTCATCGTCGTAGACGGTCCTGAGCGGCAAGATTCCGGAGACACGAAGGGCCTTCAGAGCAGCCACGATTTCCGGCTGAAACTGACGCCCACTCTGACGGGAAAGCTCAGCGATGACCTCCTCCTGGCTCCATGCCCGTTTGTAGGGTCTGGCGTGACTCAAGGCGTCATAGACGTCAGCCACTGCCACGATCCGGGCGACCAAGGGAATGTCCTCTCCCTTCAGGCCATGAGGATAGCCGCTGCCGTCCCAATGCTCGTGATGGAACAGAGCGATCACCTCGGCCATATTCAGCAGTGCAGACTCTCCCCCGGTCAGGATCTTGCCTCCGATCAGCGTGTGACTCTTCATCGCCTCGTACTCTTCAAGCGTTAATTTGGCCGGTTTCTGGAGGATGGTGTCCGAGATGCCGATCTTACCCACGTCATGAAGTCGGGCCGCCACCCGCAGCACCAAGACCTCGTCACTGCTCAGCTTCAATTGAGCGGCGAGCAGCGCGGCCACGTGGCCGACCCGTAGGGTGTGTTGACCGGTGACGTCATCGCGGTATTCGGCTGCGTTTGCCAGGCGCGTCACCACCTCTACCTGGGTCTGCACGAGGCGCCGGGTTTGCTCACTGACCTTCGCTTCAGCATCCTGAAATGCCTGCTTTGCCACCACAGTTTGCAGCTGCGAGACCGCCGCCTCATGGTGTGCCCGCTCCACATCGAATTGAACTGTCAGCTGCTGAATACTGCGGTCCCGGTCCTGGTCAAACAGCTGACGCTCGAGTGTTCGCACTGCCCAGAGCTGTTCAAGCGCCTTGTGCGGTTGGTTGGTGTTCTGGGCGACCTGAGCCAAGCACACCCGGATCTCTGCCGCCTTCTTGTGGAGTTCGTTGTCGAGCGCGAGCGGCAGGCTGCGCTCGAGATGCACTTGGGCGCCGTCGTACCGCCGCAACATGATATAGACCTCACCCAACCCCAAGAGAGCGTCGATCTCGCTTTCCTGCTCTCCCAGTTCCTCGGCGATCTTCAAAGCTGCAAGGTAATGGTCGAGCGCGTCATCAAGACGCCCCTGGCCGAAGGCCGACCGTCCCAGACCGTGATGTGCGCACCCGGCCAGATAGCGGATGCCAATACGCTCGGCCATTTTCAAGGCCTCTTTGAACAGCTCGGCCGACTCCTGGTAGCGGTCGAGGCTGCTAACCGCCTGCGCCAAGTTGTTCAGGCAGTACAACTCGAGGGTATGGTTGTGTTGAGCACGCGCGAGATCGAGTGCTCGGGCGTGGTAGTCGTAACTCTGCTGATGATCGCCCAGCTCTTCGTGAACGTGGCCGATATTGGCCAGACAATGTGCCGTTGTCGTGGGATCGTCGAGTGTCTTAAGCAGCTCGAAGGCTTCTGTCAAGGTCTTCAGTGCCGTGCTCAGGTGGTTGCGGCTCAGGTGTACTTGACCGATGTTGTTCAGGCATTGAGCGGCACCCAGCACGTCGCTCAGCCGGTGACGAAGAGTCAAGGCAGCCTGAAGCTGCTCGAGGGCTAGGGGCGTCTGACCGCTCGCCTGGGATAGGGCGGCCTGCTGGTTTAAAACAGTTGACTGGAGTTCCAGGTCTTCAAGCCGGACGCTGATCTTCAGGGCCTGTTCCAAAGCCTCATGTGCCTGCGTCAGTTCTCCCAGTTCGCGCATGACGACCGCTGCGGCGATCAACGCCTGCGTCTCCTCCACTGGTACGTTCAGAGTGTGGAACAAGGCCCTGGCGCTCTCCAGATGATGTTCAGCCTCCTGAAGTCTGGCAAGCCGGTGAAGGGTTCGCCCGCACAACAGGTGCGCTTGAGCCTGACCGAATTCGTACCTGAGTGCGTTCGCGAGGGCCAAAGCTTCCAAGGCCATTTCGAGTGCTCGTGCCGGATTGGTGGGCAGAAGGGCTGCGGCAGCAGTGACAAGAGCGTCGGCTGTTGCGCGATCAGAGCTCGGCGCTGCGTGATAGTCGTACAGTGGCTGCATATAAAAACTCCGAAAAGAGACCGGCGGAAGAAGGCAGGTGCTCACGAGGATCCGAAACAGGTGAAGCACCGAGTGGAAAAGAACCTCGGTGCTCTGAGTGAACGTTAGACAGGCAGGGCTGCTCGACCTTTGGTCGGTCTACTTGCTGGGTACAGAAGGGGCCGTACCGATGGTTACTGCCTGAATGAAAGCGCCAATGTCGAGTCGACCGCCGATCTTATGGGCGTATTTCTGGTTGAGCTTATCGATATCCGTGGTGGTGGCCAGAAGATTCTTGGTCAGGTCCACTGGCTTGACGATCAAGGTCTGCCCACGCGCCAAGGCCAGAGCGCCCGCCACCATGGGCGACGCCATCGAGGTACCGCTCCAGTAAGAGAACAGGTTCCCAGGCACTGGCCCCCACACCTTCTCGCCGGGAGCAACGACTTCAAGTTTGTCGCCGTAAGTAGAGAAATCGGATTTCCGATCTTTCCAGTCTACACTGCCGACACTCACCGAGAACTGCCCGGTGCTGCCTCCGGCCCCGGCATACTGCGCAGGATAGGTAATGTGGTCGTCCCCGGTGTTGCCCGAGGACGCGATGACATTGATGCCTTTGCTCGTGGCGAACTGGATCATCTTCTGAATCACGTCTGTTTTTTCAACCGATCCCAGAGACAGATTGATGACCTGAGCACCGTGCATCACCGCGAAATTGATGGCCTGGGCCACGGTCGTCGCGTCTCCGCTGCCGTCCGGGGCCAACACCCGCAGTGGCATGATCTTGGCGTGTGGCGCCATCTGAAGCACGATGCCAGCAACGTTGGTACCGTGTCCGAACGCCTCATCAGTGAAGGTGCCTTCCTCCTGTGGAACCGCGTCGTTCCCGACAAAGTCCCACTGATCGTCCGGCCCGACCAGAGAGCCCTGAAACATCTCATGATTGAGGTCAATGCCGCTGTCAATCACAGCAACCTTCACGCCTTCACCCAGGTTGGGAGCGGCTGCCCATGCCGCGGGCAGACCGATCTGTTCCCAGGACGCACTGTTTTCGGGAATGCCTCCGACCGCTCCTGTGCCGCCGCTCCAGATATATGCCCGCCCGCCACTCCAGATGTATGCCCGCCCACCGCTCCAGATATAAGCACGGCCAGCGGCGTCCATCGCGCCGGACTTGCCGGCCCATGCACTTGACGTGCCGCTTGCGCCGAAAACGCCCTGGTTGGGTTCTGCCGTGACAGGAGTGTTGTCCAAACTCAGCGTTCGCTTCTGAGATTCAGGAAGCGGCTGCTGAAGTCCGAGCACAGCGAACCCAGCCTCCGGCTGCCACACCAGCACTGACCCGGCGTACTTTTGTGAGACGCTCAACTGGGTATCGTTCGTCGACACAGGGACCGAGGCAGTGTATCTGTACGCTTGCAGCGGTGGAGACGGTTGGCCGACCTGGCTACACCCGGCCAGCAGGATGGCACTCGCCAATCCTAAACTGCCGAGCAGAGTCAACTTTCTTGCTTGCATTCAATCCTCCTCGGTTCAGCACCCTAGTGTTTTCAGATCTTTCGATGAATCAAAAACGCAGGTTTGAACCGATTTAAGTCTCCGTGCAGAACTCTTACAACTCACTTAAATAAACGTCCCCTACGATTCACGAGAACCTCATATAATGGGGTAAGTAGATACGATCGATGATCTCGCTGAGGTGGAAGTCGGATCGGTATTTGACAAGCGGATTCGAAGTGCCCTCCTGACGCCGGTTTTCCGAAACGGACAGGTAGTCGCGGGGATTTTTTTGCTCGGTACCCACCGCGGGCAGGTGGTCAAGCTTCAAATGAGGCAGCTGAACTCACTACGCTGCACCTCGAACACGCGCTCGAATTCTCTCGAATCACCGCTGAAGACCGCTCGGTGCTTGCCTCCAGCGTGCTGACCCTCAGCGTCGCCCTGGAAGCGCGTGATACCGAGACACACCGTCACACCCAGCGGAGGGCGCTCATAGCAGTTCAGTGAAAGGCTCGGACTTCATGGGCAGGACCTCGAGCATCTGCGGCAGATCGCGTATCTCCATGATCTCGGAAAGCTCTGTATCCCCGACATCCCCGACGCCATCCTGTAGTGCTCCGGTCACCTTACATCTGAAGAATGGAAGGTCATGCAGGCGCACACCACCAGCGGTTGGGCCCTGGCCTCGCGGATTCCCGGGCTCTCACCAGCGGTCCTGGAGGTGATCCGCCATTATCACGAGCACTGGGACGGAAGCGGGTATCCGGACGGACTTACTGGAAATGAGATTCCCTTCCTGGCGCGGGTGGTGAGCATCTGCGACGTTTACGACGCGCTGATCAGCGAACGGCCCTACCAGCAGGCCTGGACCGTCGAAGCGACCCGCGAAGAGATCCAGGCTCATGTCGGGTCGGTTGTTCGACCCTGCCATCGTCCGCGCCTTTCTGGCCTTCAGACAGACAGTCTCCTGATCAGGAACGACGAGATCGGAACATCCTGAAAAAACGACAGGCACGATTCCGGAACGTCCGGACCACGGGCACGCTCAACACTTGGCTCCGCCATTCTCCTTTCGATGAACCTGCTACCCTCCAGACAGTCAGGACCTCACCTGTTCTCGCCTGGAGGTTTCACCATGCCCAGCTGGCTTCGTACCACCCTCGGTGTTCTGCTTGTGCTCGCAGGAATCGTCTGGTTTTTACAGGGCATCAACGTGCTTCCCGGCACATTCATGCGCGGTAGCACCCTCTGGACAGTGATCGGAGCGGCGGTTGCCATCGGCGGGTTGAGCCTGCTGGGCGTGTTCCGCAATCGTTCGGGCAGATAACGATGAAAAGTGCCCCGAACCAGGGATCGTCTTGAGCTGGCAGAAGAACTCATGCGAGGCCGTCCGCCGTTCATTCCTGACGCGGGCGTAAAGAGACATGGCCCCCGAAGGTACCCTGGTTCAGATGAGCGCCGGACTGAAACCGTGGCGCGACCGTGCAGGACTGGGTCGCTGCTCGTTAAAGCGGCGACCGTTACCGGACTTCCCGTTGTTCCTGAACCTGAGCCGGCAAATGATGACCCGGCTGAAGTGCACAGCGGCATGTGCCGATCATTCCCGTCACGTGTTCTGAGATGCAGAGATTGAGTCCAGAGAAGATCATCTGCCTACGAATGGCGAGTACGGTGATCGACGTCCGCGTTCTGCGCCTGGCCGCAATCCGGATGAGGTATGAGCGGACGGTCACCCGGCTCCGTTCTGAAGCTCTTGGAGTACAAGGCGATACGGCTGGGAACAACCCGGGGCATCTGCGGAGAGAAACCGAGTATCCCCTGCACCCGGACGCCGTCGACGGGCGTCTCTCCTTTCTCCTGAGCGTGACGGACTTCGTACGCTGACTGTGGACAGAGGCGACAGTAAAACCGAATCTTTGGTCTTCCCTTACCCGGACGGCTTTTACACGATTTTTACAGAACCTCTCTACCGTATGGGCAGAGGTAACGACCATGAAAAAGACGATCACGATCCTGCTGGCCGCAGCCCTGAGCAGCGTGGCCCTGGCGCAGAGCAGCATGCCCAACCACGACATGAGCACCCTGTCGGCACCGAGGACCTCCGGGATGATGGGCATGGACATGAAGAGCATGACCTCAGCCATGAGCAGCCTCTCGAAGCTGGCGGGCCGGTCCTTCGACCGCGCCTACCTCAGCATGATGATTCCGCACCACATGGCGGCCGTGGCGATGTCGAAGGCGGTCCTGCCAGTCAGCAAGGACGAGCAGGTCAAGGGCTGGGCGAACGCCATCATCACCTCGCAGCAGGAAGACATCACCACCATGGACGCCCTGCTGAAGCCGTACGGTGGCCCGAACGCCACGCTGATGAACCTGATGCAGAAGAGCATGGGCGGTATGGCGGGCATGGTCAAGATGGCCAAAGATCCGGATCTGGCCTTCGTGCAGGGCATGCTTCCGCATCATTCCTCGGCCATCGACATGGCGAAGATGGCGCTCGGAAAGTCCCGGGACGCTCAGGTTCTCAAGCTCTCCAGGGACATCGTCGTGGCACAGGCGGGCGAGATGTACGACTTCCAGACCTGGCTCAGCAAGCGATAGGCTTCAAAAAGAACTTCCTGGGCGAGATGCCGCTCAGGTGAACGCGCCCCTCTTCGGGGCGCTTTTCCAGGGTCGGGAGGAGGCTCATGGCGAACGTGCTGGTGGTGGACGACGACCCGGCGGTGCTGGAGATCCTGACCGCGTATCTGCAGGCCGAGGGCCACCGGGTCCTGACCGCCAGCGACGGTGCTGAGGGGGAACGGCTGCTCGGCGCAGTCGATCTGGCGATCCTCGACTGGATGCTGCCGGGTGCCACTGGCCTTGACCTGACGAAGACCGTCCGGGAACGCTATCCGCAGTTGCCAGTGCTGCTGCTCACGGCCAGGGGTGAGGAGGAGGACCGGGTGCGCGGTCTGCGGACCGGCGCGGACGATTACGTGGTCAAGCCGTTCAGTCCCAGAGAAGTGATGGCGCGGGTCAGCGCTCTGCTCCGGCGCATGGGGCTCAAGGAAACGTTCGGTCAGCAGGGCCTGGAGATCGATGCGGCCTCCCGGACGGTGACGCTCTCTGGCGCGGACGTGCCATTCAGCCGCACCGAGTTCGACCTGCTGCTGACCCTCGCGCGGCATCCGGGCATCGTGTTTACCCGTGACCGGCTGCTCGAACGGGTCTGGGGCCCGGAGTTCATCGGCACCGAACGGGTGGTGGACGTTAACATCCAGACGCTCCGGCGCAAGCTGGGCGACGACCCGGAAGCGCCGAAGTTCATCGAGACGGTCCGCGGCGTCGGCTACCGGTTCCGGGGAGAATGAGCCATGCGTCTCCTGCCACGGCTATTCCTCTCGCACGCGCTGGTGGTGCTGCTGACCGTGCTGGCCCTGCTGGTGCTCGCGGAGCTGCTGGCACCGACGTTCATCCAGCATCACGTCAATCAGATGGTGGAGCTGATCGGCCCGGCTGGCCGCTCTCTGCGGGGTGATCTGAGCCGTGGCATGCGCAACACCTTCACCGGTGCCCTGCTCCTCTCGGCGGCCTTCGCACTGGTGGTGGCGTTTATCACCGCCTTCCTGGCCTCCCAGCGGCTGGTACGGGCGATCCGGGAGCTGAGTGCCGGCAGCCAGGCCATCGCGGCCGGTGAATACGAGAAGCGCTTACCGGACGGCGGTACCGACGAACTGGCGGAACTGGCCCGTAACTTCAACCGAATGGCGGAGGTGCTCGCTCAGGTGGAGGCGAGCCGGGTTGCGCTGATCACCAACGTGGCCCACGAACTTCGCACCCCACTCACCGCCTTGCAGGGCTACGCCGAAGCGCTGAACGACGGCGTGATGCCCACCTCCCACGCCGCGACCTCGATCCTGCGCGAGACCCGGGCGATGGAGCGCCTGACCAGCGACCTCAGCCTGGTGTCCAGGGTTGAAGCTGGGCGTATCGAACTGCACCTGCAGGACCTGGATGTCAGCACCGCGCTGAGTGCAGCAGAGGAACGGTTCCAGCCATTGGCCGAGCGGCGGGAGATCACGCTCAAGGTCGAGTGGCCCAACACGGACATGCTGGTTCACGCGGATCAGGAACGGACCGCGCAGGTGCTGGCGAACCTGATGTCGAACGCCCTGAACTATTCGCCAACCGGAAGCACAGTGACGCTCTCCGCGCTTGCTGAAGGCGGGTCGGTCTCGATTCTGGTCCGGGATCAGGGGGTCGGACTGGACGAGGAGCAGCAGGAGCGGATCTTCGAGCGGTTTTACCGGGTTGACGCTTCCAGATCAAGGCTGGGCGGCGGCACCGGGGTGGGGCTGACCATTGCCCGCGGACTTGCCCGGGCGATGGGCGGGGACGTTCAGGTTACCTCCGAACCAAACGTAGGCAGTGTGTTCCAGTTCAGCCTGCCGATGCCGCAACGCTCCCGCACCTCATCCAGGAATACTCAGCCAGCGTAGAGGAGTAGAAAGACAAGCCCTTCGACCCCCGTGTCGCCTTCCGTCCAGTGCAGCAGCGGATTGACTGGCACGGCATCAACTCTCCAAGTTGTGGATCAGTGGTGTCACCGATCGAGTCAGCCGGACACCCTTCGTCTGATACGGTTTTGATCTAAACCTCTAGGGTCAAGCCGAGGGCAGCCAATGGAAGCTGGTGAGGTTCGAGACCAGAGCGTGTTGCTGCATCAACTAGAGTCAGCGCCGATCCAGCGGCGCGATGAGCTCCGCCAGGATTGGCCAAGCACGGTTGACCAAGCCTTCCTTTAAGGGCAGCCAGAGATGTTCAGCGGGCATCAATTCTGGAGTGTACGGCAAGGTGAACACCAGTTGGATACCCGTGGCAACCACGACTTGAGGGCTGCGGTGCCAACCGGTGTTGTCGACCACCAGCACCAGCAGACGAACGTCTGCTGGGTCGAAGCGGGCTTTGAAGAGCGCCAGGGCCGCACTGAAGGACTCGACATCCACCGTATCGAAGCGCAACAGAGCACTCCGCCCGGAGTACGGATGAACGAAGCCATAGATAGCGATGACTGAGATTCGGCGCGAAGCAGAGCGAGACCAGAGATGGGCCACGCTCTACCCAAGGCGGCACGACTGGCTCAAGACGTACCTGGGAGGTGAAGGCTATACCGCCACCATCATGCACAGTGGCGATCAGCGAGACCCTACGGCACTGCGGGTGAGCTGGTGAGTGGTGCAGTCTCATCCGCAGTGGCTGCCCCTTTCTCTCGACGAGCAGCATCAATCTGGAAGTTCTGTAGAAAGAAGTTGATCTTGCGCTCAATTTCTGACTCTTTGCGAACGGCCCTTGAAAAAACCTCATTCTGTACAGAAAGACCTAAACTTCGGGAAAATGTCGCGGCCATCATGAATTTGGCGATGTTCAAGTGTTTCATCTCTGCTGCTGCTGCCATCAGCAGCAGATCGCGTCCAGGACCGAACGGATGCTGCAGAATCAAGTCCGAACTGTGATCGATCAGGGCTTTGACTGGCATGCAGACGGGCCCATTCGGCTCCTCCCCCAGCGCTGCGAAGGTCTTCTTCAACAGCTCCAGATGGTCAGGCGTGATGGTCGCCTCTTCCAACAAGAGTTGCTTCATCTCGGGTTCAGAAACGGCGATGGCGATCGTTGGAACGCCATAGAGCAATTGCTCTGCAGCCGAATACATCTGCTGCAGATGAATCAAATACAGACTACGGACCTGATCAGGCCGAAGGTCCAGTTCAGCCAACGTCATCCTTGCCGCCTGGAGCTGAAGCGTTCCATGAAAGCTACTGTACAGAGCGTCGACTGAGGGCTTCGCCGACGTTTCTGGAGCAACGCTTTAGCAGAAATTAAGATAAACCTTAGCTATATCTCGTCATTGCCTTTCGAGTTGACGGTCGTCAAGGCATCTCGTTTTCGCAGGGGTCCGATCCAATGACCCTCAACCCCTTCTCCGAGGCCCGACCCATGCCGCCACGCTCCGAATAGCCCCCGATAGCGTTGCTCAGCGTGTCCGCGCTCTGATGGTCCGCACCAACGCCAACCCGAGCCTCAAGGGCATCATGGCCGCCAACGTGGTCAGTGGCATTACCACTCGGGTGAGTAATAACCTGAGTGACGTGTCCAACCTGGGCGATTTCGTGACCAACCGAGTGAACAACATCCAGAAGGCCCAGAGCGGCCAGGAGTTCGTCACCCGCCTGCAACGCCAGGGGCTGAGCCAGAGTCAGGCGCAGGCCACCCAGAGCGCTATCACGGCGGAGGCGAAGAAGGTTCAGCAGCAAGCCACTGACGCCGCTGCCGCCGCCGCCAGAATCGTTCGTAAGGTCGCGACTACGGCTGCCTGGGGGAGCCTGTTGGCTGCCGGCCTGGTGATTGGCCTCGCGACGGTCGGTGGCAACAGAGCCGCCAGCACCCGCCGCAAGATCGACGATACGGTCGGGAACACCACGCCCCGCGGCTAAGCTCGAAACAGCAAGGAGGGCCATTCCCGTGGGAATAGCCCTCCTTGCTGTTCGACATCACTACGCACATTGAAGCTGAGGACGGCCAGATGATGGCTTGGTACCTGGACCAGGGGAACGCAGGTCATTCCATATGTTCTCTTCCGAACCCGTCGGGACACCCATGTGGCACAGACCTTTTTGAATAGCTCTTGATCATAACCCTGACCTCCGAGTGTATCCGGCGGCCGGATCAACCTTTCAGCTGCTCGTCCTCGAATCGGAATCTGACCAGAGCGGCAGCGTGACGAGCAGTACGGTCCCTCCCTCGGTCTGATGAGCACTTATCTGACCGCCATGTCGCATGATTATCCGACGCGCGTTGGCCAAGCCTGTCGTTGCTTCGTTCTCGGTTGTCAGACTTCGAGGAGCAAACAGACCGCCGAGATCATCGGTGGAGATGCGGCTGTTCAATTCCAGCTGGAACTCCACAGTGTCCCCACGGATCGTCCCGTTGATATTTATTTGAGGTTCGCCCGTTGCCGTTGCACCACTCAGCAGCATCAGAAGCAGCTCCGTGAACCCCTGGCGCAACAGCAGGGCGTCGCCCCGCACTGCCGGAAGCCCGCCCACCTGCCACCGGACGCCAGAACCCTGGAGGTGGGACGTCAGGTCGCTTCGAACCTGAAGGATGAGCAGGTCCAGCGGCACCCGGCTCACCTGGAGTTCTCGCGTCTCCATCTTGGCGTAGTCCCGGATCTCCTCAGCCACTCCAGTTAGGCGTTCAGCTTCTGTGGTCAACAGTTCCAGCAATCGCTCGGTCCGTGCATCTGTCTGGTGGCCCGGTCGTGTCAGGCGCTGTCCGATCAACCGGACAACCCCGATAATTCGCCGGAGCGGCTCCTCCAGGCTACCGGCCAGAGTGGCCGAAATGGCCTTCAGTTCCATGTTCAAGTTCTGCCAGCGCCGGGTGCGTTCCAGCACTCGGCGTTCCAGCACTTCCTCAGCGCCCTTCTGATCGTGGATGTCGGTGGCCGAACCGACCCAACATTGCACCTGGCCGTTCAACCAGACCGGCACCACCCGGGCGGTATGCCAACGGTAGACGCCATTCAGCGCACGAATCCGCATCTCCTGGGTGTAGGTTGCCTTTGATTTAAGGCCTTGATCCCGGGCCTGTTGAACCAGCGCCCGGTCATCCGGGTGGATGACTTCCAGCCACCCGAGGTCGGTCATGCGCTGCGGCATCCCACTGAATTGGGGCCACTGCTGGTTAAACTCTTGCACCTCACCTCCGGGGGTGAGGATCCAGACCAGATTCGGTAAGCTGTCCAGCACCATCCGGAGCGACTCATGGCTGACCTGCTGCTGCCGAATGGCTTCCTCGGCCTGCTGCCGGGCGTACTGCTCGGCTTCGTACACTTGCGCCCGCTGGAGGATGCGGGCGAGTGGCGTGACCAATGCCTCGAGGAACTGACGTTCAATAACATCGAAGGAATGCGGTTGCGCGTAGCTGAAGGTCACCGTTCCGATCACTTCGGAGCCCAATCGGAGCGGCAGAACTGCCAGCGCTTGAGTGTGCAGCTCGAGTGTGACGCAAATCTCAGGAAATTCCGCGAGCACGGCCTCGCGGGTGGAGAGGAATATTGACCGGTTCATTCGCCGTACGGCCTGGACTGGCACCCGGGCATTTTCTGGGATCCGGGACCAGCGCTGGTAGAAGTCCTGCCGGTAACCTCGTTGCGCTTCAAGGAGAAGTGTCACGCCGTCCATGCCCAGCGTCGTGATGAAGCCTCCGTAGGCCTCAGTGGCTTCCGCGCCCTCCTGCAGAATCACTTGATGCATCTCGGCCAGGGTCAGGGTACTGGAGAGCTGGACAGCCACGGCGTTCAGCTTCGCCTGGTACCGCTGGGTGCGGCGTTGGATGTCCAGCAGACCGGTGCGGGTGAAGGTCTGGCTGATCTCCGTGGCGGCGGAGAGAAGCAAGGTGCGCAGCTCGGCGTCAAACGGTTGTGCCTTGGTGAAATCGAGCACCAGCACACCGATCACCACCTGGTCCTGGAACAGGGGTAGGCAGGCGATCGCCTCGATCTTGTAAGCTTCCACCAGCGGAAGGAGAGCGGGGTAGGCGGCAGCCGGCTGCTCGGACAACCAGACGGCTTGGCCGCTGCGAACCGCTTCGGTGGCTGGCAGCGCCGCGTCAATGAGAACGGCCGACCACTCGCGCCCAAGGGTGCGAGCGTATCCGTGAATGCCGGTCAGCATCAACTGGTTTCGATCAGGGTCGAGCAGGTAGATCATGACCCCGTGTGCTTTCAGCAGGGAGTGACTGCCTTCCAGAACCAGGTCCAGGGCTGCATGGATATCGGGAGCCTGCGCCAATCCGCGGGTGAGCGTCAGCAACCGCCGGGTCAGGTCCGTCCGCCGAGTCAGCGAATGCTCCGCCAGTTTAAGGGCGTGAATGTCATGAGCGGTCGACACCCAGTGCAACAACACTCCTGCCTCAGACCGGACGGCCTGACTGCGGACGCACATCCAATGAAAATCGCCTTCCCCTGTCTGCAGGCGGCACTCATATTCGATCGGTTCCGTTTCGATCCAGTGGTCCTGGTAGAACTTGCGAACGTGGTCGCGGTCTGCTGGGTGAATTGCCTGGAGAAAGCCAGGGCCGACTACCTGTTGGGGAGTAAGGCCGGTGAAGGACATCCAGGCGTTGTTCGCGTAGATGCAGGCGCCGGTATGGTCGCAGCACCAGACCGGTTGAGGGAGCGTGTCGAAGAGCCCGAACTGTTCGACGGTGCTGAACCAAGAATGTGACATGAGTTGACCTAAAGTGACATGAAGAAACCTTCAGAATTGTTATTTGTACACAATGGACTTTCTGCGGAAATCATGACTACTGCGATGTAGATCTCAACCCCTAGGGTCAAGCCGAGGGCAGCCAATGAAAGCTGGTGAGGTTCGAGACCAGAGCGTGTTGCTGCATTCACCAGATGCAGTGCCGATCCAGCGGCACGATGAGCTCCGCCAGGGTTGGCCAAGCACGGTTGACCAAGCCTTCCTTTAAGGGCAGCCGGAGATGCTCAGCGGGCATCAACTCTGGGGTGTACGGCAAGGTGAACACCAGTTGAACACCCGTGGGGACTACGACTTGAGGGCTGCGTTGCCAACCAGCTTTGTCGACCACCAGACAGGCACGTCCAGGCCGTCCTCTGCCGATTCCGGTGGATGCAGGTGCTGGTTCAACCCCCGGCTGGTGGTCACCTGGCCGGACAGAGGGACAGGAAGGTGAGAAGCACTTTCCCTCCCCGGGAGGAGCGGAAGTGCTGTCTGCTGTTCAGGCAATCACCATCTTTACATCTGTTCATCCGAATAGCAGAATAAGTGGATGCGACACCACCCGCTCTCCTCGCCGGCCGACGCCCTCGACGTCGACCGGGTCACCGAGGTGTTCAAGGCCCTGAGCGACCCCACCCGACTCCAACTGATGCTGCTCCTCATGCAAGGCGAAACCAAGGTCACCACTCTGGTTGACGCCTTGCAGCAGCCGCAGAGCACCGTCAGCCGCCATCTCACCCTCCTGCGCACCGCTCACCTGGTGCAGACCCGCCGGGAAGCCACCAGCGTGTACTACCGCCTGGCCGACACCCATGTCGCCGAGCTGCTCACCCAGGCCTTCAGCCACGCCCAACATGAACGGCTCGGCCTCCCAGAACACGGGGAGCACGACCCCCTGATCGGGCGAGCCCATTGAACGCCTTCGCTCTCTTCGGCGCCCTGAAGAACCCCCGGTTCGCCCGGCTGTACACCGCGCAGGCCATCAGCCAGATCGGCGACGCCCTCACCTGGGTCGGTCTGGCGCTGCTGGCCTACCGGCTCGCCAAGGGGAACGCGGCCGTGGTGCTCGGTGCCGCCCTGACATTGCGGGTGCTGGCCTTCGTGGTGTTCAGCCCACTGGCCGGGGTGGTCGCCGACCGGATCAACCGCAAGTGGCTGCTGATCACCTGTGATTTCGGCCGGGTGCTGGTCATCGCCTGCCTGCCCTTTGTGCATGCCGTCTGGCAGGTATACGTGCTGATGTTGCTGCTCAACACCTTCACCGCCTTCTTCACTCCGACCAACCAGGCGACCGTTCCGCTGGTGATGGGCCAGGAAGATGCCGGTCATGGCTTTGCGCTCTCGAGCGCCACCACCGAGCTGATCAACATCGCCGGGCCCGGCCTGGCCGGCGTGGCGGCAGCGCTGCTAGGCGGACGCGACCTCTTTTTCCTTGATGCCGTGACATTCCTGCTGTCCGGACTGCTGATCATGACCCTACCCTCATTGCAGGCAAAACGGGGAGAAGTGGAGCGCAGCACGTTGAGCGACATTCGGGACGGCACGGCCCGACTGTGGCGAGATCCCCCAATCCGCTTCGCCCTGCTGATGGAACTGGTGGCCGCCATCGCCGGCGCGCTGATCCTGGTCGGCACGGTCACCCATGTCAAAACCGATCTCCAGTTGGGGGACGCCTCGTACGGCTGGGTGATGGCTGCCTACGGACTGGGCGCGACGCTGGCCTCCCTGGTCGTCGGCGCGTTCGGCAAGCGCGTTCCGCGCACGACCTTTGTCCTGCTGGGCGCCCTCGTCACCAGCCTGGCCATCCTGCCAGGGAACTCCAGCGCCTTGTATCCGCTGCTGGCATTCTGGCTGGTGGCCGGGGTCGGACAGAACTGGGTGAACCTCCCCGCCGAGACACTGCTGGCCGAACGGACCGAGGAAGCCGCGCAGGGGCGGGTGTACGGTGCGCACTTCGCCTGGAGTCACCTGTGGTACGCCTTCGCTTACCCGCTGGCCGGATTCCTCGGCACCCGCTTCCCGGATCGCAGCTTTCTGTACGGCGGTCTGCTGGCACTCGTGCTACTGGCAGTCACCAGGTTGACGTCCGGTGCACCGAAAGGTGCACCGGACATCTCACCTGAAACCACCGACTGAAGCCGCCGGAACGTAGTTGGCAGCCGCCATCTCCTACCCGTCGTTTCCATTCCTGCGAGGCGCTTGCGCCCGTACGTCCAGGGCGATCATGGCTTCTACAATAGAGTGACTGCATCCTTACCGGATTTATATTGGACCCATGGACCACCGTGCCGAAGTGCTGTTCGTAGACTCCGAGGAAGTGGATGTCGGACTCGGTGAATGGGAAACGGCGATTGAAGCTCGGTCTGTCTGCGCCAAGCACGAGGGTGGCACTCTGTCATGGTCGCAGCCCTGGGAGGGCCTGTGGGAGGCACAAGGCCGGGACCGGTGGTACCGGGTAGTCAGCTCCAGGTGAAGTTCGAGCACTGGACTATCCCTGAAGCGGTGGAGTTGCTGGCTCAGGCGCACTGGGTAGATTTGGGTTGGCAGGGCCTCGGCCCGGACCCGGTGACCCTCGAAGCGCTTGCCTGGGCACTTGATGGGAATCCTCAATTCCTGGAGAAGGTCTGGGACGCTTGGGAGGCTGAGTTGATTCTCTCTGAATGGTCACCGGAGTGCCGGAACCAGGCGCGGTACTGGTTTGACACCGTGGTGATCGGGAGGATTGCCACGACGTGAGCGGCCCGGCAACATACTTTAAAATCGATTCATGGTCTCACAGGTCGAAGCTTCCTTGATTTCAAATGATGGCGAGCACAAATTGCTCGGTTCCTTCAGGACTTCGTATGAAGCCAGAGAAGCCTGCCAGGATCACGCCCAGGTAGAGCTTAAATGGTCTCCTTGTGTTGGTGAGGCTTGGAGATGGCAGTCTATCGATCGGGGACAGATCTACATTCTTCTCAAGCAGAAGTAAATCCAGAGAATGCGTTTTCTCTGATGAACGCTCCTGAACCCGCGACCGTCAGAATGTAAAAAGCCTCCACCCAAGCGCTTCTCAGCGCGGATGGGGGCTTTTGCAGGCTTGGGCGAGAGCAAAGCCTGAGATCAGGCGTCGTAACAAGTCTATGCAGTTCAGGCGGGGAGAGATGGCAAAAATAGGGGGTCATCCGGCTGTCGGCAGGAGCGTCTCAATGTTGATCTACAGCGAGGTCTTGGTCGCCCTGCACTCTCATGGCATACCCTGAGCCGCGCACCGTCCGGATCAATCCAGCCCCTCCGACCTTCTGCAACTTTGTTCGAAGATTAACCATGTGGACGGAAAGCAGATTCCTATTCAGTGGGAGATCTCCACCCCAGAGTTCGGCCGAGATCTCCTGCTTGGAATACAACCGACCCGGCTCAGCCATCAGCACCCGCACAATCTGAAATTCCATAGGTGAGAGAAGTGCTTCCTTGCCCGCGTAGCTGACCTGCCGTTGTGTCACGCTGACTGTCAACGCCCCGAACCTCACGACGTCGCCCGTGAATCGTCTCAGCCGTACTGAAATACGGACCAGCAGTTCGTCGAGCTCGAAAGGCTTCACCAGATAGTCATCGGCTCCCAAGTTGAGCAATTCCACCTTCGTGTTGAGGTGTGCCTCTGCGGTCAGGATGATCACCGGCAGATCGCTCTGCCGCCGGATCCAAAGCAGCACGTCATGGCCTGTTCCATCTGGGAGTCCGAGATCGAGCAACACCAGATCCGGCGGCTTTTCACGCAGCTGCCTGAGGCCTGAAGCCACACCGGAGGCGTGACTGACGCGGTATCCGGCGTCCTGGAGGTCGAGTGTGAGGAGACGAGTGAGGTCTGGATCGTCTTCGATGAGGAGGAGGTGGAAGACGGTCATGGATTCATTTTCAAGCAGAGGACGATTCACCGCAGAGAGAAGACCTTCACCTCGGGTGTCGTGGCGGTGCAACTCAGGCAGATACCATAAAAAACCCCCGCTCAGACGCCGCTTAGCGCGGGCGGAAACTTCAGTGTGAGACGAAGAACCCCGCTTGCGGCGAGTTCACTTAAAGGGCGCGTTGAAGATGACTCCCGTACGGCAGTAAGAGAGGAAAATTTCGCGCCGAGAATTGCTCGCCCACTGATGGAATCAGCTGGAGTGCCCGTCTATAGCACTCTGGGTGCCACCACACCAGTTTGATATGGCCTGGAGCCTGGAGACCTTGCGAAAGCCAGAGGATCACGAAGGCCGGCCAACAGTGGACAGATCGCACTCGGTACCGAGCTGTGACCGACATGTTAGAGTCCACGACGTAAGCTGGTCTTCCCTCCCTTCTGTTCATCGACTGCGGAGATCGCGCACCTCATTTGTTCACCTCCTCAACTGTCCAGGAGATCCGCATGCAGGTAGAAGAGCAGAAAATAGAGACGACCAACGACACCCAGACGAACGAGCACCTGCAAGACGCTGTCTTTCGCCAGGACGGTGGTCCCGGTAGTGTCAAACGGGAACGCCAGCCCGGCTTCGGTGGGATGGACGCCCGTCCAGCGGCAGCGGGTGAAGAAGGGTGGCAGAATGTCACCTCTGACCGCTATGGAAATCAGGTCTCCTCGACAGCAGAGAAACCTAAGGCCGTGCAGCCGCAAAAATCTGGAGACTAAAGCATCAATGTTCCAGGCGCCGGATCATAAGAGTGCCCATCTCCAACCTGTTCTGTGAAGTGGCCTCTACCAGCCGGTAGAGGCCACTTCGATTCCCGCGCGGACTGAGAAGCGCCTGCGGCGGAAGCCGGTCTGACTGCGCCGTCTGGGTGCTCCACTCCATGCCAGCACACAACTGGCGGAATCTATAGTAAGTCAAGACAAGAGAGGTTCGCGGCGCCAACATGCCACAACTCTCTTAAAGACCATCAAGCGGCAGATCTATGAACGCGCCAACTTCGGTCCCCTGTGAATCAACGTGCTTCCAGGATGATCACCGAAAGGATGGGAGTATCACGAAGCTCCAATCCGTTGCCCCTGCCCTCGGCCTACCGTGTTGCCAGCGGAGGCGACAGAACCTCTGTAGGCAGCACGGTATCTCAAGAATGCCTGACCGTGATTCAGGAGCTGACCTGGAAATACTCCGGGCGGTCCTGCTTGGGAATCCAGAGTCCTGCAGTTAGAAACGCTGGCCCGTAGGCCGTGACCACCTTAAGCGTCAACGTGAGTCCGATGGCCCGCTGGAGCAGCAGGCCGAACGTCGGCCCATGCTGCCCCCTGGCTTTCAGTGCCAGATCAAAGTAACGGTCAGTATCCAGAACAGTCTGTTCTTTCCCCGGCAGCAGTTGCAGGTAAGGCCAGTCCTCGACTGCGGGAATACTGCTGTCTCCACTCCAGCTGAGAGATACGTAATGAAGTAGGGTTTTCTCAGAGGAGAAGTTGTCCAGCCAGAGTTCTTTCGTGACCATGGTCGGCTGACCTTCGATCAGGACCGACGTGAACGACCCGCCGAGCACGATGCCCGGTCCGGCAGAAAGTACCTTCATGATGGGCGAGGTCATGTCCCGGGGTTCCGGTTTTTGTGGGAGTGGTGCTGCATCTTCAAACCTCCAGGAAAAATGTCACCAGCAAGCATCTTGCCGGTGATTGACTCAGACCAGAGGCGTGGCGGTGGACGGTGACCAGTCTGATCGTGAACACCAGCGTGCTTAGAGGAGGATCAGGACGACGTCCAGCACCATCCGGACCGAAGATCATCCTGTGTTACTTGGTGACGTTCAGCGTGATCTTGCTGGCGACCGTGTCCTGCCCAGTCGCCCTGAGGGTGTAAGTGATCTTGCCCACGCCCGGCTTGCTGGTGTAGCTGTAACTGCAACTGCTGTCGAGCGGCAGGGTCTTCTGGCCGATCCGGCGGTCGGGCCGGCTCACTTCGACGACGTAGCTTTTCCCGCTGCCGACCCCGCCGAAACGGAACGGTTGCGACACGGTCTGCCCGTCCTTCAACGACACCGAGAAGGTCTTGGTACACGGACCGCTCTGAGCAGTACCGGCGGTGACGTTGAGCTTGAGGGTGGCCGTGTCCTGTTCGGCGCTGGCGGTGTAAGTATGGCTTCCAGCCGCAGGTCCGGGAACCTCGAAGGTCCAGGTCCCGCTGGCGCCGGTTTTCGCCTGCCCCAGACTGCTCCCGTCCTCGCTGATGTTCAGGCTGGTATTGGCCGGTCCGGTGCCCTTCAAGGTCAGGGTGCCTGTTGGAACGGTATTGCCGCCCGCCGGGGTGCTGATGGCCAGGGTGTTTGAAGGAGCTGAAGTGCTGCCTGACGCAGCAGGAGTTGCTGCGGGCACGGCTGCGGCCGCGGCCACCACCACGGCACGGTTCAGCGTTACGTCGGTCCCAGTTTCCGAGACGGTGTAGGTGTGCGTTCCAGCCGCCGGGGTCGCCACCTGAGTACTGTACTGGCCGTTGGTGCCGACCTTGACGGTGGTGACGGCCGCGCCGTTCTCACTGACCGTCACCGTTTCACCGGCGCGTCCGGTGCCGGTGAAGGTGATGGGGGCGCCAGCGTCTACCTGTGCCGCGCTCGCCGGGCCAGTGAGGGTCAGGCCAGCGACGCCCTTCCCCTGCAGCAGGAAGCAGCCACCCAGGAGCAGCAGGAGCAGCAGTGGGAGGAGCCACAACCAACCCATGCCCCGGCGGTGCGGCTCTTCCTGCACGGGCTGAACCGGTGGGACCGGTCTGTTCGGGGGCGTAATCCGGGCGGTGACGGGCGCGCCTTTCTCGATGACCACCTCGGGAGTCGAACTGACGCTCGCCACCACCGCACCTGCGGTTGCCGTTCCAAGCGCGGCTCCTCCGAACAGCGTGCCGAGTGTGGCTGCGGTCAGCTTCTCGCTCGTTGCCCGCCCGGCGATCAGACTGAGGAGGAGTGGGAGCAACAGTTCCATCATTCGCCGCACGTTAGCTTCGCTGGCGCCGGTGCTCGTCACCACCCGTTGCACCTCGGTGTTCAAGGTCGTCCCCATCACCTCCGGGAGCAGACCTGCACCTGCCTGCTGCAATTTCTCCAGCCCCTGTGGGGTGACTGTCAGCTGACCCACCGTGCCGGCCGGGACCCGGTCACGTGTCAGGTCCAGCAGACTCTGGGCACCAGCTGAGGTGCCGGACAGCCTCTGCAAGGTGGCCAACTGTGCTGGCAAGACCTCATCGGCGATGGGCACGGCCTTCGTGGCCTTTAGTCCCATGCTGGCACCGAGCCTGCTCACCAGCAGTAGGTTCAGCTGTTCCCGTAGATATTCCTGTAAGTTCATGGTGGTCCTGTTGAAAAGAGGTCGTAATATATGTCCAACAGATGAACCGCCACGGACCGTCCGTAAGGCCAGTCCATGACGGCGATCAGAAGTAAAAATGATGCGGTAGTTCCGGCTCAGTCCTTCAGGCGGTCGGCAAGGTCCTCAGCCTTGTCCTTGACAGTGTTGCCGGCCTTTTCTCCGGCCCGCTTGACTTCACCGACCGCCGCCTTCGCCGCGCTGCTGGGATCGTCACCGTGCATACCTGCCCGCAATGCATGTTTCGCGTCCTCGCCAGCGCGGTTCAAGTTGCTCTCGACCCCGGGATCAGCCTGACCGAGAAGAGAGTTGACCTTCTTCTGCACTGCCGGCACGAAACGGTATGCAGCGTAGGCGCCCCCGGCCAGAATCAGCAGGCCCCAGGGGAAGCCGCCCCTACGGCAGTTCTCCCACGCCAGGTCCTTGACCCGCTTCTCGACGGCGTCCAGGCGCTTATCCTGCTTCGTCAGCCGGCGGGTGAGGTTTGCAGCCAGGGCGGCGTCGAGCTTGTTGTCCTTCACAGTCTTTGCGGCGTCGGCGATGCTGTCTTGCAGATTCTCGTTCATAAGTTCTCCTGAAAAAATTGTTGAGAAGTGCGGATATAGAGGTTCCTACTTTATTAGGACGTCACTCTTCGCCAATCTTCTGGCTGGGGAGTGCGGCCTGGCCGTGTTCAGTGGGTCTGGACTCCATCGGGTCAATCTTCGGCGCTTCGGTACTGACGCTGCTGAGCAGGATGCCCAGGACCTCCCCGGATCTGGCCTGCTCGACCGCCTTGTGCGTGATGATCTCGCCGATGTTCAAGATGATGTTGTCCTGCTTGTCAAGGACCACTCGGTTGACCGGGCGTCCCACCGCCTCTTGAATGCGCCGTTCCTCAGCAGCGTCGGTCGCCTGCTCCTGAGTTTTGCCCAGCCAGTTGCGTGCTTGGTCAAGCAGGTTCGAGGAAGTCTCCTGCGCCGTCTGCAACCCACTGCTGAGCTGATCCTTGACCTGCGTCCCGGCCTGACCGAGCCGCTGGCTGGCTGGCACGCTCAGGTCCACCGCGGAGATCAGCTCGGTTTCCTTACCGAGCAGTTTCGCCCGCTCAATCACCGCCGACGTCACGATCTGCCCGTTGGGCGCGACCAGAGCCCCGGCATTGCCTCGTACGTCCCGCTGTACCCGCCGTCCCAGGGTGTCCTCGACCGTGACCGAGCCAGTGGGTGCCAACCGCTCCTGGGCAGCCGACACGCCCTGTTGAAATGTTCCTCCGGTAGCGCTTCCCACCAGAGTACTCAGGGCCCCGTGGGTGTCGGCGCTGGTAGCGTGCCATTCGGTGATTATCTCACCCTTCCGGATCACCAGGAAACCGTCTGACGCGGTCACGTCATTGCCGGCAACCTTGCCGACCACGAAGGCCTGCTGCTTTTCCCTGCTGGCGGTCGACAGGTTCTCGTACCCACCCTGAACGCTGTCTCTGGCCGTGTCGTACAGGTCCTGAAGGGCGCCTCCCCCTGCTGCCGCTGTCAGGGTACCGAGCAGGCCCAGCGCCTCGGCTTCGGAGGCCTGCTCAGCAGTGATGGTCTGACCCGATGTCACCAGCGTGCGTCCATCCGGCGTCGCCACGTCACGGGCGGCCGTCTTGCCGATCACGAAGGTCTTCTGCTGCTCTTTCGTCGTATCGGCGACGTTGCCCGCAACGTTCTTCACCGAGGTGCTCACACTTTCGGCTACGCCTCTGGCGGACTCACTGACGGTGCCTGCGACTTTCTTCAAACCGCCCGGCTCCTGTTCTTCCATCTGCCGTGCGACCTCGGGCGGCACCAGCGCGACATCCTTGCCGAGTAGCAGTTCAGCGGCGGCAGGCACGAACGAGCGTCCGCTACCCATGTCGGCGAAGACTCCCCCTGACATGTCGTAGCCGGTGACGTGACCCGTCGACTCATCGAAGTACAGATCGGCCAGTCTCCCGAGGTCTTCACCCTCGGTGGTCATCAGGGGAGTGCCGATCAGCTTGTGGTTGCTGGAGAGAATCTCGGACATACCCGGAAGATCCCGGGCAGAGACCACCGAGTCCAGGCTGTCGACCATCACGGCGTCATCGCCGATG
>Ga0160427_10000127_pt1 | contig 54320 bp, 49 predicted proteins | sample SolpanmetagenomL_FD_108194 | JGI IMG/M metagenome (GOLD analysis project Ga0160427, IMG submission 108194) | Solar panel surface microbial communities from Lawrence Berkeley National Laboratory, California, USA - L | ecosystem: Engineered > Built environment > Solar panel > Unclassified ...
GCAGATCATCGACGCGATGAACAGGAAGTCCACGCCGAAGGAGGCGCTCGACACCCTGGCCACGCAGACGCAGGCCCTGGTCGAGAAGTACCTCAAGTGAGCGTCACCCAGGAACCCGGGTCGGTCCGGCGGTCGGACCACGGTCCCGGGGAGAGGAGGGAGGTGGGTGTGAGCTCGACGCGAGGGGCCGTCCGAAGACGGCACGACCTGCGGTTCGCCCTCGGCATGGCGCTGCCGGCGGTGGCGATCGTCGTCCTGCTGCTGGGCTACCCGATGGGTTACGCCGTCTACATGTCCGGCTACGACTGGAACGACAAGCTCGGCACGGTCCACCCGTTCGTGGGGCTGCAGAACTACGCCGACCTGCTGGGCGACCAGCAGGTGCACGCGGCTCTCGCCCGGACCCTGTACTTCGCGGCCTTCACCGTCCTCGGCGGGGTGGTGCTCGCCGTCCTCATCGCGGTGCTGCTCAACCGGCGCTTCGCCGGCCGCACGGTCGTCCGGGTCCTGCTCCTCGTCCCCTGGGCCGTCCCCCCGGTGGTCAACGGCATCATGTGGAAGCTGATCTTCGACGGGTCCAGCGGCATCGCCAACACCGTGCTGATGGGCCTCGGCCTCACCGACAGCCGTGTCCAGTGGCTGGCCGACCCGACGCTCACCATGAACGTCCTCGTCTTCGCCGAGATGTGGAAGCTGCTGCCCTTCCTGTGCCTGCTGATGATCGCCGGCCTGCAGGGCATCCCCGCCAACGTCTACAAGGCCGCGCGCATCGACGGCGCGAGCGGCTGGAACCAGTTCCTGCACATCACCGTCCCCAACCTGCGCGGGCCCATCATGTTCGCGCTCATCGTGCAGTCCATGTGGTCGCTGAAGGTGTTCGACACCATCTACGTCCTGACGGGCGGGTCCGGGGGGCCGGCGGGGGGCACCACGACCATCAACTTCCTCGCCTACCTGACCACCTTCAGCAACCTCGACCGCGGGTACGGGGCCGCGCTCGCGATCTCGGCGATGCTGCTGGTCTTCGTCGTGACCCTGATGTGGATCGCGCTCCTGGGGCGCCGGTCCGGGAAGGACCGGTCCTGATGGCGGCCACCACCGACGCCTCCTCCACCCCCGTCGCGCTGACGCCCGTCTCGGTGCGGGGCCGTCGCCGGCGCCGTCGCCGGGCGTGGGGGACCGTGGGGCACCGCGCGCTCGTGGTGCTGCTGCTGGTGTACCTGCTGGCACCGTTCCTCTGGATGCTGCTCTACAGCGTCTACCCGTCGTCCGCGCTGCAGCGGACCACGCCGGACCTCGACCCGGCCGGTCTCACCGGCGCCTCCTACGGGCGGCTGCTGTCCGACGGCTCCTTCCTGCGCCCGATGGCGAACTCGGCGATCGTCGGGATCGCCACGACCGTCGTGTGCATGGTGCTGGGCTCGGCCTGCGCCTACGCCATCGCGCGGTTCCGCTTCCGGGGCCGGCAGGCCCTGCTCCTGGGGATGCTGACGGTGCAGGCCATCCCGGTCATCGTGCTCGCGGTGCCCCTGTTCATCCTGCTCCGGGCGTTCGGGCTGTACGACGACCTGCTGGGGCTGGTCGTCACCTACACGGCGTTCACCCTGCCGCTGGTCGTCTGGATGCTGGTCGGCTTCTTCGAGGAGGTCCCACCGAGCCTGGAGCGGGCCGCGCGCATCGACGGGTGCAGCCGGCTGCAGATCCTGCTGCGCATCGCGGTCCCGCTCGCGGCACCCGGCATGGCGGCGACGGCGATCCTGGCGTTCATCAACAGCTGGAGCGACTTCTTCCTGGCCAAGGTCCTCACGTCGACCGCGGCGACGACGCTGCCCGTGAAGACGGCGGCCTTCCAGGGGCTGTTCGCCATGGACTACACCTCGGCGGCCACCGCCGGGGTCATCACGGCGATCCCGGTGCTCGTCCTGGCCCTGGTCGCCCAGAAGTGGATCATCCACGGTCTCGTCGAAGGTGCGGTGAAGGGGTAGTCATGGCAGAGATCCAGCTGGTCGACGTGCAGAAGCGCTACGCGGGGCGCAGGGCGGGAGCTCCTGCGGTGCAGGACCTCAGCTACACGATCGGCGACGGCGAGTTCGTCTCGCTGCTCGGCCCGTCGGGGTGCGGCAAGTCCACGACCCTCAACATGATCGCGGGCCTCGAGGACGTGACGGGTGGCGAGATCCTCATCGACGGGGCCCGCGTCGACGATCTGGAACCCGACAAGCGCGACCTCGCCTTCGTGTTCCAGGACTACGCGCTCTACCCGCACATGAGCGTGCACGACAACATCGCGTTCGGGCTGCGGATGCGGAAGGTGCCCAAGGCGGAGACGGAGCGGCGGGTCCTGGACGCGGCCCGGCGCCTGGACATCGCGCACGTCCTGGGCGACAAGCCCCGGGCGTTGTCCGGCGGGCAGCGGCAGCGGGTGGCCCTGGCGCGCGCCATCGCCCGCCGCCCCGCGGTCTTCCTCTTCGACGAGCCGCTGTCCAACCTCGACGCCCTCCTGCGCGACCAGACGCGGAGCGAGCTGAAGCTCCTGCACGCGGAGCTCGGGGCCACGAGCGTCTACGTCACGCACGACCAGGAGGAGGCCATGACCCTCTCCGACCGCATCGTGGTGATGAGCCGCGGGCACCTGGAGCAGTACGGCACCCCCTACGAGATCTACCACCGGCCAGCGACGGAGTTCGTCGCCTCCTTCGTCGGCAAGCCGCGGATGAACCTGCTGCCCGCGGGTCTCGTCGCCGGTTCGCGCTACCGCGTCGCCGGCTCGTCCTTCCACGTGGACCTGCCGGGGCACACCGCACCCGACGTGCGGCTGGGGCTGCGGCTCGACGAGTGCTCCGTCACCGCGGCGGGCGACGGCGAGGTCCACGGCACGGTCAAGGTCATCGAACCGCTCGGCAACGTCTCCGACGTGACGATCGACCTCGGCACGGCGCTCTTCACCGTCCGCACGCCGGGCTTCTCCACCCTCCCGGTGGGCGGCGCGGTCCGCATCGACACCCGCGCCGCCACGCTCCACGTCTTCGACCCCTCGACCGGGGCCCGGCTGGGGGGCTGACGGGGTCGGTCCTGCCGCCCCGCTCGGCGGGTGCGGCAGGATCGGCGGGTGACGATCGAGACGCGCAGATCCTCCGCGAGCCGCAGCGGGCGCAACCGGGTGACGGCGGCGACCGAGCGCCTGGCCCTGTTCGGCGCGTGAGCCCCGGTCTCGCGTCCGGAACGCCCGCGGAGCCGACGGGCGCTGGTTGGAGTCCCCGGGTGGAGGGGCTGGCGACCGAGAGCTTCGAGGCCTGGCGGCACCTGCCGGCGCAGCGGCCCGCGCACAGCAGCCCGGACTCCTGGCGCGAGGTGCTCGTGCGCCGCTACGACGAACCCGCTGTGGCGGAGGAGTTCACGACCGCGCCCACGGGTGACCTGCTGCTGGTCGTGCAGCGCTCGGGCGTCTACCGCCTGGAGAGCCGGCGGGGGCGGACGTGGGTCGGGGCGGACTACCGGCCCGGCGCGATGGGGGTGACGGCCCCCGGCGTCGCGTCGGTGCTGCGGTGGCGTCCCCCGGCGGGTTCCGCGGCGCCCGCGGACGCCGCGAGCACGGTGCAGATCCACCTCGCGGCGGGGTTGCTGGCCGAGGTGTCGCGGGCCCTGGGCAGCAGCTGGGACCCCGGCCACCAGCCCGACGTCCTGGCCCTGGAGGACCCCGGGGTTCTGGCCACGGCCAACGCCCTGGCGGCGGCCGCGGAGGGCGGCGCGCCCCGGCTGACCGCGGAGGCGCTCGCGCAGGCCCTGGCGTCGCAGCTCGTCGCCACCGCCCCGGCGAGGACGCCCGTCGCGCGCGGGCGCGCCGGTGTCCGCCCGCTGAGCCCCGCGCACCTGCGACGCGTCGTGGACCACCTGCACGCCCACCTGGACCAGGACGTGGGTCTCGCCGAGTGCGCCGCGCTGGTGCACACCTCGCGCGCGCACTTCCTGCGCGCCTTCGCGGCCGCCACGGGGCTCACCCCGCACCGCTACCTGACCCGCCTGCGGATGGACCGCGCCGCACACCTGCTGCGCTGCAGCGACCTCCCGGTCCTCGACGTCGCCACCAGCTGCGGCTACGCCGGCACCAGCCACTTCGCGCAGGTGTTCCGCGCCCACCACGGCGCCGGCCCCTCGGCCTACCGCGAGGCCTCCCGCGCGGTCGCCCGCGTCCCGCGTCCCCGCGCTCGCTGAGGAGGGGGCGGGCGCACGCGCGGGGGCGCGCGACCGCGCACTCGCGGGGGCGGACCGGGCGGGCGGATGGCGCAGCATCCACCTGAGCCCACGACGAGGAGAGACATGAGCGAGAGCACGACGACCGGTCCCGGCACCCGCCGCGTGGCCGTGGTGACCGGCGGTTCCGGCGGCATCGGGCGCGCGTGCGCCGAGCGCCTCGGCGCGGACGGGGCCGCGGTGGTGGTCCACTTCTCCGGCAACCCCGCCCGCGCCCAGGAGGTGGCCGAGGCCGTCGTGGCCGCGGGCGGCGCGGCGGTCACCGCGCAGGCCGACGTCGCCGACGTCACCGCGGTGGCGGCGCTGTTCGACCGCGCCGAGCAGGAGTTCGGCGGCGTCGACGTCGTCGTGAACACGGCCGGCGTCATGCGCCTGACGCCCCTGGCCCAGGCGGACCTCGCCGAGGGCGGCGCGGTCGACGCCATGCTCCGCACCAACCTGCGCGGCACCCTGGTCGTGTCCGCGGAGGCGCTGCGCCGGGTGCGCGGGGGAGGCGCGCTCATCAACTTCTCCACCTCGGTCACGCGCCTGTCGCTGCCCACCTACGCGGCCTACGTGGCCACCAAGGGCGCGGTGGAGGCCATGACGCCGGTCCTCGCCAAGGAGGTCGCCGGACGCGACGTCACCGTGAACACCGTCGCGCCGGGCCCGACGGCGACGCCGCTGTTCCTGGACGGCAAGGACGAGGAGACGATCGCGCGGATGGCCTCGATGAACCCGATGGGGCGCCTCGGGCAGCCCGCCGACGTCGCCGAGGTCGTCGCGTTCCTCGCCGGCCCCGGCCGCTGGGTCAACGGCCAGGTCCTCTTCGCCAACGGGGGTGCCGCGTGAGCGCGCCGGCCGGTGCGGTCGTCCTCGTCTCGGGCGCCTCCAGCGGCTTCGGCGCGATGATCGTGCGCGAGCTCGCCGACGCGGGGCACACGGTCTACGCCGGGATGCGCGCGACGACGGGCCGCAACGCCCCGGCCGTGGCCGCGGCGCGCGAGCACGCCGAGGAGCGCGGCGTCGACCTGCGCACGGTGGAGCTCGACGTCGGCGAGCAGGCGAGCACGGACGCCGCCGTGGCGCAGGTCCTGCGGGAGTGCGGGCGCGTCGACGTGGTGGTGCACAACGCCGGGCACATGGTGCTCGGCCCGGCCGAGGCGTTCACGCCCGAGCAGCTGCACGAGGTCTTCGACGTGAACGCCGTCTCCACGCAGCGCCTGAACCGCGCCGTCCTGCCGCACCTGCGCGCCCGGCGCGACGGCCTCGTGGTCTGGATCGGTTCCACCAGCACCCGGGGCGGGACCCCGCCCTACCTGGCGCCGTACTTCGCGGCCAAGGCCGCGGAGGACTCCCTCGCCGTCTCCTACGCCGCGGAGCTGGCCCGCTTCGGCGTCGACACGGTGATCGTGGTCCCGGGTTCCTTCACGACCGGCACGAACCACTTCGCCAACGCCGGGACGCCCGCGGACGGCGAGGTCGCCCGCGCGTACGAGCAGGAGTACGCCGGTCTGGTCGAGGGGGTCGGGGCCAAGCTCGCCGAGCTCTCCCCGCCCGGCGCGGACCCGTCCGAGGTGGCCCGCCGGGTCCGCGCCGTGGTCGGCCTGCCCAAGGGCTCCCGCCCGTTCCGCGTCCACGTCGACCCCGCCGACGACGGGGCCGAGCGCGTCGACGAGCTCGGCGACCGGGTGCGGGCGGAGTTCTACGACCGGGTCGGGCTCGCGGACCTGCTGACGCCGCGAGCGGGGGCCGCCCGCCCGCGGTGACGGCCGCCGGGGTTCCCCCCGATGGTCTAGAAGGTTGCGAGGTCAACTGGTCTGGGTGTCGCGCGGGTGGTCGAATGCACGTCTCACGTGCTCGGCTCACCGACGGAAGGGCGACGATGCACACCGACGGGCGCACGCTCGACGAGGTCCCGCCCACCGCACCGGGCGGTCCGCCGGCGGCGCGCGTCGTCGCCGACGTCACCGGCCCGGGGGTGGAGACCAGCGCGACCTTCGCGGGCCGGGCGGCCCGGGCCGTGGCGAAGGAGGGCAAGGGGACCAAGGAGGTGGACGTCCCCCTGGACGCCATCCACGACCTCCCCGACGTGGCCGCGAGCCCGCCCGGGACGACGGTGGGCACGCTCGACCTGCTGAAGCGCCCGGCGTCCCGGGACGCCGGGCCGGCGTCCTCCGACGGGGTCCCGCCGCGGACGGGCGGTGGCCGGCGCGCCCCCTGCGCCCCGCCCGGCCAGGAGCAGCGCGTGGCCGAGCTCGTGGCCCGCCACGGCGCCTGCCTGCACCGCTACGTCAGCCGGATGCTGCCCGACGCCGGTGACGTGCTGGCCTGCCTGCACGAGGTCCTGGTCGCGGCCGTCACCACGTCGGCGCCCACGCCCGGCGACGACGCCGGCACCCGGACCCGGCTCCTGCGCCTCGCCCACCGGAGCGCGGGCGCCACGGCCCCGCGGGCCGGGGTCGCGGCCCCGGCGGTGGCCCGGGCCGGCGGGGTGGACCTCCTGCTCGACCTCGACGCGTGCCTGCGGCTGCTCCCGCGGACGCAGCGCGCCGCCTGGCTGCTGTCGGAGGTCGAGGGGCTGAGCGCCGAGGAGGTCGCCACCGTCCTGGACGTCGAGCCCTCCGCGGTCGCCCCGCTCCTGGCGCAGGCCCGCGGCTCCCTCGCGGCGGCGTTCTCCGCGCTGCGCTGACGCGCGGGTCGACGCGCGGCGCCGGCCCCGGCGGGGTGGGTGGCGCGTCGCACCCCCGGCGCCGGCTCACAGGGCGGGCCCCGCGGCCGAAGGGGAGGTCATGACGCTCGCCACGGACGGCCCCGGGGACCACGCGGTCCCGGTGCTGTCCTTCTCCGAGGCCGCCGCCCGGGTGCTGGACCACCTCCAGACCCAGGCGCCCATGGGCCTGTGGGCGGTGACGCGCCACGACGACGACGACCAGGCCTTCCTCGAGGTGCGCGACGTCGCCTTCGGCCTCGTCGACGGGGCCCGCGTCCCCTGGGCGGGGTCGATGTGCGAGGCCCTGGTCGACGGGCGCGCCGCGTCCACGGGTCGGGCCCTCCTCGAGCCCGTGTTCGCCGGTACCGACGCCGTCCGGCGGCGGGGGGTGCGGACCTACGTCGGGGCGGCCATCCGCACCGACGACGAGGTCTTCGGCACCGTCTGCGGCTACGACCAGCAGGAGGTCGACACCGAGACCGTCGACCGGCTGCAGCCCCTGCTGGGGCTGCTGGCGGACCTGCTCGGCCAGATCCTCGTCGCCGAGCAGCTGCGGGAGCGCGCCCTGATCCGCGAGGCCGAGCTGCGCCGGCTGGCCACGCACGACCACCTCACCGGGCTGGCCACCCGGGCCCTCTTCACCGACCGCCTGGAGCACGCCCTCGACCTGCACCGCAGCGGCGGGCGCGCCCTGAGCGTCCTGCTGCTGGACCTGGACGACTTCAAGGCCGTCAACGACACCCTCGGCCACGCGGCCGGGGACGAGCTCCTGGTCCAGCTGGCCCACGACTGGCAGGCGATGGTCCAGCCCGGCAACACCCTGGCCCGGCCGGGCGGCGACGAGTTCGCGCTCCTCGTCGAGAGCGGGCTGAGCGTGCACGACGTGGTGGCCCGGGCCAGCACGGTGCTGGCCGGGACGCGGGAGGTGGCCGGCACCTCGATCACCGTCGGGGTCAGCGTCGGGGTCGCCCACCTCGCCGAGCAGGCGCCCGCGATCAGCGCCAAGGAGCTCCTCGCGCGCGCCGACGCCGCCATGTACGCCGCCAAGCGCTCCGGGAAGGGCCGGCTCGTCAGCTACGACGCGCTCGGCGGCTGAGCGCCGGGTGCCCCGGCCTCCCCGCTCTGTCAAGCTCCTGACATGAGCCACGAGGAGACCGTCGGCGACCTGGAGGAGTCCGTGGGCTACGCGCTCAAGCAGGCCGCCGTCGCCCTGCGCACGGGCATGGACGCGGTGCTGCGCCCGCTGGGGCTGAGCACCTCGCAGTACTCCTGCCTCGAGGTGCTCGCCCAGCAGCCGGGTCTGTCCAACGCGGAGCTGGCGCGCGCCACCTTCGTCACCCGTCAGGCGATGGACGGCGTGCTGCGCGGGCTGGTCGAGCGCGGGCTGGTCACCCGCTCCACCACCGCCCCGCGCGGGCGGGCCCTGCCGACCGAGCTGACCGCGGCCGGGCGCGAGCACCTGCGCGCGGCCAGCTCCGCGGTGCGGGCGGTCGAGCGGCGCATGCTCGCGCCGCTGGACGAGGAGCGCCGGCGCGGGCTGCGCGCGGACCTCGCCGCGTGCACGGCCGCGCTGGGCGCCGACCTCGTCCCCGGCGCTGACGAGCGGGCCCGGTGAGCCCCGGCGCCCGGTCGCGGCGGCCGTCGACGGTCGCGCTCGTCCTCGTGACGGGGACGTCGGCGCTCTCCACCGACACCTACATCGCGGCGCTGCCGGCGGTGCGCAGCTCGTTCGCCACCTCGGACGCGGCCGTGCAGCTCACGCTGACCGCGTGCATCGGCGGGCTGGCCGCCGGTCAGCTGCTGGTCGGTCCGGTGAGCGACGCGCGGGGCCGCCGGCGGATCGTCCTGGCGGCCACGGTCACCTTCACCGCGATGTCGGTGCTCTGCGCGCTGTCCACCTCGATCTCCGTGATGCTCCTCGCCCGCGTGGCGCAGGGCATGGCCGCGGGCGCGGCGGCGGCGGTCGGCCGGGCGTCCGTCACGGACACCCGCGAGGGCCGGGCGGCGGCCGCGACGTTCGGGACGCTGACCGCGGTGAGCCTCGTGGGCCCGGTCGTCGGCCCGGCGGTCGGGGCGCTGCTGCTCCCGCTCGGCGGCTGGCGGGCCGTCTTCTGGTTCCTCGCCGGCGTCGGCGTGCTCATGACCGCGGCGGCCGCGATCGGCCTGCCGGAGACGCTGCCCCCCGAGCGTCGCCAGCCCGGCGGGCTGCGCCGCCTGCTGGGACGCTCCGCGGAACTCGTCCGCGACCGCTCCTTCATCACGCCGGTCGCGGTGCAGTGCCTGGTGACGTGCGGGTTCTTCGTCTACATCGGCGGGTCCTCGATCGTGCTCCAGGAGGACCTGCACCTCAGCCCGGGCGCCTACGCCACCGTGTTCGCCACGAACGCGTCGACGATGATCGCCTCGAGCGTCCTGTTCCGCGTCCTGGTGCTGCGCCTGGGCCCGGAGCTGCTGCGGCGCTGGGCCTTCCGGACGCAGGCCACCGGGGTGTTCCTGCTGACGGCCGCGGCCCTGGCCTGGGCGCCCGGCCCGCCGCCGCTCGCGCTCGTCTGGGCCCCCCTCGCCGTCATGACCTTCGGCCTGGGCGCCTACCTGCCGGCGAACTCCGCGATCGCGCAGCGGGAGGGCCGGCGCTACGCCGGGGCGGCCTCCGCGCTCAGCGGCGGCCTGCCGTTCCTGGCCGGCGCGGCGACCACCCCCCTGACGGGGCTGCTGCGCGCGCAGACGGTGGTCGCGATGGCCGGGGGGATGGGCGCGTTCTTCCTGCTCGCCGTCGTCGCCGCCCTCGTCACCGGCCGGGCGCAGCGGCGCCGGGTCGCCGGCTGAGCCCCGCACCCGCGCCGGGGCGCGCGTGCGGTCAGCGCGCCCCGAGGCGGCGCCGGGCCTCCTCGAGCAGCGCGATCACCCCGACCGTCCGCTCGTGGTCGTGCAGGGGCGACTCCGTGCGGCCCTCCGCGACGTAGCGCGCGGCGGCGTCGGCCTCGTGGTGCATCGCGTCGTAGGGCTCCTCGAGGGAGTCGTCGGTCCACCGGACCGCCTCGGGGTCCGGGCCCCACGTGCCGCGGGTCGAGACCAGCAGCGAGCTCGGCTGGATGTACGGCGGTTCGAGCTCGATGCGCCCGGCCGTGCCGGCGATGACGGCGCGGACCGGCAGGGCCGCGCGCAGCGAGGTGGTCGCCGCGGCGAGGGCGCGGTCGTACTGCAGCGTGAGCTGCACGTGGTCGTCGACGCCGGTGGCGGCGAGCGTCCCGGCGACCTGGAGGCTGCACGGCAGCCCGAGGACGGAGGTGACGAGGGACACCGGGTAGACGCCCGCGTCGAGCAGCGCGCCACCGCCGAGCTCCGGGGCGAACAGCCGCGAGGTCGGGTCGTCCGGCGCCACGAACCCGAACTCGGCGCTGACGAAGGTGACCTCGCCGATGGCGCCCGCGGCGAGCAGCTGGTCGACCACGTCCGCCTGGGGCAGGTAGCGGGTCCACATCGCCTCCATGACGAGCAGGCCCTGCTCGCGGGCCAGCTGCGTGACGGCGAGGGCGTCCGCCGCCGTCGTGGTGATCGGCTTCTCGACGAGCACGTGCTTGCCCGCGCGCAGGGCCAGCTCGGCCAGCTCGCGGTGGCTCGGGTGCGGGGTGGCGACGTAGACGACGTCCACCGACGGCAGCGCGACGAGCTCCTCCGCGGACCCGACGGCGTGCTCGACCCCGTGCCGGCGCGCGAAGGCCTCGGCCCGCTCCAGCGACCGGGACCCGACCCCCACGACCCGCTGCGTCCCGTGGCGGCCGAGCGCGGCGGCGAAGCGCTCGGAGATGCCGCCGGGCCCCAGCACGCCCCAGCCGAGCGAGGGGGCCGCCGGGAGGACGCGGGGCGAGGGGAGCGCGGTCACCGGTCCGACCCCTCGGCGTCCAGCCAGACCGCGGGGTCGGGCAGCAGCTCCTCGGCGCGCACCCAGAACTCCTCCGGGACCGGGCGCTCCAGCGACGCCAGCAGCTGCGGGATGCGCTCGGGCCGGGAGAACCCGACGACGGTGGTGTCGATCCGCTCGTCGCGCAGCGAGTGCTGGACGGCGGCGTCGGCGAGCGCGATCCCGAGCTCGTCGGCCAGGTCGTGCAGGGCGGCGGCGGCCGCGAGGACCTCGGCGCGCGCCGGGCGGAACCCGTAGAACGGCTTCGCGGTGCGGCGGGCGAGGAGCCCGCCCCCGAGCACCGCGGCGTTGGCGACGCCCATGCCCGCGGCGCGAGCGCGGTCGATGAGCGGGTCCGCACCGCGGTCCAGCAGCGTCGCCCGGGAGTGGGTGAGCAGCACCTCGAAGGCGCCGGTGTCGAGCAGCCGCTCGATGGTCGGCACGTGCCCCGCGGCGATCCCCAGGTGGCCGATCACGCCCTCCTCGCGCAGCGCGACGAGGGCCTCGACCGCCCCGCCCGGCCGGTCGAAGCCCGCGTCGGGGTGGAACTCGGGGTCGTGCAGGTGCACGAGGGGGAGGTGGTCCAGGCCGAGGCGCGCCCGGCTCTCCTCGACGGAGGCGCGCACGCGCCGCCCGGAGAAGTCGCCGTCGGCGGCGTCCACCTTCGTCGCGATCAGCGTGTCCCCGGCGCCCACCCGGCGCAGGGCGGCGCCGATGCGCTCCTCGCTGCGGCCCTCCGAGTAGCCGTTGGACGTGTCGACCATGAGCAGGGGGCTCGCGAGGATGCCGAGCGCGACGGCGACGCCCTGGTCCTCGGGGGTGTCGTAGCCGAAGAGCTCCGGCATGCCGCCGAGCGGTCCGCCGCCCGCCGACACGGCGGAGACCCGCAGGCCCGTCGAGCCGAACGGGCGCGTCCACGCCGCGGAGCCGGGCGTCACCGGGGGGTTCGTCATCGGGCCTCGTCTGCGTCGGGGAGCGGCCCCCGCCGCGGCCGCGGACGGCGGGCCGGGCCGCGGGGGAGGATCGCGGGTGAACTTACCCCTAGGCGCCTAAGGAAGTCACCCCGTGACCCGGGGGCTCCCGCCCGCCCCCCCACGCGTCGCCGGGGACGCCCCGTCCTCGTGTACGTTCGCTCGACCGTTCCGCGGCGAGTCGTTCCACCTGCTCGAGAGGAGGAAGACGTGCCCGAGACCCCCGACCCGGCGCCGTCGCCCGTCACCCTGCGCGGACGGTCCTCGGCCGAGACGCGCAGCGCCGTCCTGGACCTGATCCGCGCGAGCGGCAAGATCAGCCGCGTCGACCTCGCCCGGCGCTCCGCGCTGACCGAGCCCACGATCTCGAAGATCGTCAAGGAGCTGCTGTCGGCCGGGCTCGTCGTGCAGGCCGGCTACGCCGAGTCCACGGGTGGCAAGCGGCCGATGCTGCTCAAGCTCAACGACAGCGGCGTCTACGCGCTCGGGCTCACCCTCGACTTCCACCGCTCCACGATCGTCGTCTGCGGCCCCGACGGCTCCGAGCTGGCGCGCGTCTCCGCCGGCGGCACGGGGGAGGACGACCCCCGGGTCGTGCTCGACCGCCTCGCCGGGGACATCGAGGCGCTCACCGCCCGGGAGGGGATCGACCGCTCCGCCGTCATCGGCCTCGGCGTCGCCTCCGCCGGACGCCGCGGGTTCCCGCAGGGCTGGAACGTCGACGCGTCCTTCTTCGACGTGTGGGAGCCCTACTCCGTCGTGGAGGAGCTCGCCGCGCGGACCGGGTACGCGGTCGTCCGCGAGAACGACGCCAACTGCGCCGCGCTGCGGGAGTACTGGGTGAGCAAGGAGCCCCACCGCGACTTCGTGACCGTCTACGCCTCGCACGGCATCGGGGCCGGCATCGTCGTCGACGGCGCCATCTACCGCGGTTCCTCGGGCAACGCCGGCGAGATCGGCCACACCGTCGCCGTCCCCGACGGCCGGCTCTGCTGGTGCGGCTCGCACGGGTGCCTGGAGACCGTGGCCAGCCCCCGCGCCATGGTCGAGCAGGTGCTGGCCGACCCCGCGCTGCGCGCCGCCGTGGGCGTGGACGGCAGCACCCCCATCCGCGAGGTGTTCCGGCGCCTGACGTCGGGCGCCGCGAAGGACGACGCGGCCGTGCGCGCCATGCTCGAGCGGACCGCCGGGTACTTCGCGTCCGCGGTCAGCGACCTCGTGAACACGCTCGACCTCGACCTCGTCGTGCTCGCGGGCCCGGGGTTCGCCGGGGTGGGCGACGTCTTCCTCGAAGCCGCGCAGGCGCGCGTCGCGACCACCGGCTTCATGCGCGAGCTGCACCCCATCAGCGTCCGCCTCGCCTCGATCGGCTCGGAGACCGCGGCGCTCGGCGCGGCCTCCGTGGTGCTCCAGCGCCACCTCACCCCGCACCGCACCGGCCCCGTCGCCTGACCGCCGCGGTCGGCGGGAGAGCGGTCTCCCCGAGCCTGCGCGCCGGTTGAGAGCGTGCGCACCCCCGGCCCGCGGCCCCCGGCCTGAGCGATCGGACACCGCTCAGGACTTAGTTTCGCAACTATTGCTTTGTCGTCGGACGCGACCCTATGCTCCTCGCCACACAGCTCCGTGGACGAGGCCCTGGCGGTCCTGCCCACCTGACGGACGGAAGACGATGTCGTTTTCTCAGCACTTTCGGCGGGCCGCCCTCGTGGCCCTCGCGGGCGGCACCCTGGTCGCCGGAACGCTCACCGCCTGCGGGGGCGGTCAGGAGGCCTCGAACGACGGCGGCTCGGCCACCTCGGGGACGGTGAACTGGTGGAGCTGGACCCCGGACAACGACCTCGCGGGTCGTGAGATCGCGGCGTTCAACCAGGAGTACCCGAACATCAAGGTCGTGTACAAGAAGGTGCCGATCGACAACTACGCCGCCGTGCTGCGGCCGGCGCTGGCGTCCAACGACGGACCGGACGTGTTCACGGTCAACGCGAGCGGGTCGTTCTCCGGGACGACCTTCGCCCCCTACGCCGTCGACCTCACGGCCGGGACGAAGAAGCTCCTCGGCGACGACTGGCAGTCCAAGGTCTCGCCCATCGGCGTGAAGGCGTTCACGGTCAAGGGCCGGCTCGTGGCCTCCCAGTGGGCCAAGGTCGGCGCCGGGAACATGTGGATCAACAAGGAGACGTTCGACCAGTACGGGGTCAAGGTCCCGACGAACCTCACCGAGTGGCAGCAGGCCTGCGACACGTTCCGCTCCAAGGGCCTCGGCTGCTTCCGCGAGGGGATGGGCGGCACGTCCGGCTTCGTCATCGACACGCTGCACTCGATCATGGACAGCTACCAGCCCGGCCTGTGGAGCGACCTGCTCGCGGGCAAGGCGAAGTGGACCGACGCCGGCGTCGTGCAGTCCCTGCAGATCCTGCAGGACCTCACGACGTCGAAGATCCTCGACGCGGGGTCGACCGGCATCCAGCAGTACCCCGACGTGAACAACGACTTCCTGACCGGCAAGGTCCCCATGGTCCAGATGGGCACCTGGTACCAGCAGTACGCCTCGGTGCCGAGCCTGACGGCGGCGCTGCAGGGCGCCGGCGTCCCGGCGGACACCAAGAAGATCACGATCATGCCCATCGCGTTCCCGGACGTCGCCGGCAAGGGCAACCCGTCCACGCTGTTCACCGATCCCGACGCGGGGCAGGCCGTCAACGCCAAGTCGAAGGTCCGCAACGCAGCCGAGACGTTCGCGCTCTGGCTCGGCAACACGACCAACGGCCAGCAGGTCGTCGCCAACAACCTCGACGAGTTCCCGACGCTGAAGGGCGTCGACGTGCAGTTCGAGAAGGCGACCCTGGTGAACCCGACCGTCCAGGAGCCCGCGCTGAAGGACCTCACGACGCAGCTCGCATCGGCGACCGAGGCCCGCTCCTACGGCATCGGTGCGCAGCTCAGCGCGGCCGTCGTCCAGGCGTGCCAGCAGGTGACGAGCGGCAAGAAGCCCGCCGACGTGGTGGACGCCGTGCAGGCGGCGGCGGCGACCGGCGAGTGAGCGACCGCCCGGACGGAGGTCGAGGATGACCACGATCACCCAGCGGCCCGGCGCGACGACCTCGGGGTCCTCGCGCCGGCGCCAGCGCCTGCGCCGCCCCGCGGGGCTGCCCTGGATCCTGCCGGCCCTCGTCGTGTCGGTCGGCCTGCTCTACTACTGCATCTTCTACACGGCCTACCTCTCGACCCTCGACTGGGACGGGACGAGCCCGCTGAAGGAGAGCGTCGGGGCGGGCAACTACGTCAAGATGCTGAGCGACCCGGTCTTCTGGGGCTCGCTCTGGCACACGCTGGTGTTCTTCGTCGTGTCGCTGGTCGTACAGGTCGTGCTCGGCGTCGTCTTCGCCTGCCTCCTGCACTCCCAGCTCTACCTCAAGACCTTCTACAAGGTGCTGATCTTCATCCCGGTGGTGCTCGCCACCGCGACGGTCGCCCCGGTCTTCCGGCAGATCTACGCCCCCGACGGCACGCTGAACAGCCTGCTCGGGGCGGTCGGCCTCGACAGCCTGCAGAACACGTGGCTGTCGAACCCGACGATCGCGCTGCTCATCGTCATCTCCGTCCAGATCTGGCAGTCGACGGGCGTCGTCTTCGTCCTCTACTTCGCCGCCATCGGCCAGATCGAGCCGGAGATCACCGAGGCGGCCCGCCTCGACGGCGCCGGCAACCTGCGGATCATCCGCTCGATCGTCTGGCCGAGCGTGCGGGGCACGACGATCGCGATCACCATCCTCACGGCGATCGGGTCGCTGAAGACCTTCGACATCCCCTTCCTGGTCACCTCGGGGGGACCGAGCTACGGCACGGAGTTCCTCGGCACGCAGATCTACCGCGTGAGCATCTCCTTCGCCCAGGTCGGCTACGGGGCGGCCCTGTCGATGGTGCTGCTCGTCCTCGCGCTCGCGGCGGCCGTGGTCATCAACGTCGGAGGACGACGGGGGAGCGCTGCCGATGTTTGAGACCAGGCGGGTCCGCACCCGCGTGCTGCTGCAGGTCCTGCTGACGGTGCTCGTCATCCCGTTCGTCTTCCCGCTCGTCGCGATGGTCCAAGGCTCGCTGAAGGGGGCGGGCTGGTCCAACTACGGCACGGTCCTGTCGCTGCCCCTGCTGCCGGGGTTCTTCAAGAACAGCGCGATCATCGCCGCGGCGGTCATCGTCATCGTGCTCGTCTGCACGATGACGGCGGCGTTCGGCTTCTCGAAGCTGCACATCAAGGGCAAGGAGTTCTTCTTCTGGCTCCTGCTCGCCTGCCTGACCCTGCCCGGCGTCGTGCTGCTCTCGCCGCTGTTCGCGACCGTCACGCGGGTCGGCGGGTACAACACGCTGTGGGCGGTCATCCTCCCGGTCGCCGCCCTGCAGATCCCGTTCACGACGCTGCTCGCCCGCAACTTCGTCGACGGCATCCCCAACGAGCTCCTCGAGGCCGCCCGCGTCGACGGGGCCAACACGGTCCGGACCTTCTGGTACGTGCTCGCGCCGCTGACGCGGCCGATCATGGCCGCGATCCTCGTGCTGGTCTTCATCAACTCGTGGAACGAGTTCCTCCTCGCCCTGCTCTTCCTGCAGACGCCGGACCACCAGACGATCACGCTGGTCCCGCAGTACTTCGTCGGGCAGTACAACAACGACCAGACGAAGGTCCTCGCGGCGGCCGTCCTGACCGGTCTCCCGGTCGTGATCGCCTACGTCGCGCTGCAGCGGTACTTCGAGCGCGGCCTCGCGGCCGGTGCGCTGAAGTAGCCGTCCCCACCCCTCCTCCGCACGACCTCCCACCGAAGGAACCCTCATGCCGCACGCACGCATCGACCTCCACCGCGTCCACGCCCCCCGCCTGCCCGAGTTCAGCCAGGCGATCCTGCAGGGCATGGTCGAGGGGTTCGACATGCCCGCCGACGACTTCTTCCAGAAGTTCACGCTGCACGACGAGGGCGAGCTGTTCTACTCCCCGACGTTCCCGTCGCAGCAGCGCACGGACATCATCTTCATCGAGCTCACCGCCGGGGTCGGCTACACCGACGAGCAGAAGCAGGCGGCCTTCGCCGCCATCGCCGACGGCTTCGCGGAGCTCGGCGTCAAGCGGGACAACATCCTCTGCGTGATCCTCGAGGTGCACGGCGCGGCCTGGTACGCCGCCGAGAGCACCCCGGCCTGATCCGCCCCCGACCGATCCGGAGGAACACACCCATGGCGAGGTACCGCCTGCTCGCGCCCGGGCAGACCGCCCGCGTCCACGTCCACGACGCCGTCACCGGCGAGGACGTCGTCGTCCACGAGAGTCGCGACGTGCTGCTGGAGGCCCCGAACTGGGCCGCCTCGGGCGACGCGCTGCTGCTGAACGGCGACGGCGTCCTGTTCTCCCTCGAACCCGTGCCCGGCGCGGAGCCGGTCCGGGTCGAGCACGAGGCCCTGCCGGAGATCAACAACGACCACGTGCTGGACCCGGACGGGGAGCACCTGTACCTGTCCGCGGCGGACGGCCACATCTACCGGGCCGGGGTGGCCGGCGGGACGGCGGCGCAGGTCACGTCCGACGAGGGCGTGTGGCACTTCCTGCACGGCGTCTCGCCCGACGGCTCCCGGCTGGCGTACGTGCGGATGGCCTCCTTCGACGAGCCGGGCCGGCTCGCGGTCATCTCCGCGACCGGTGGGGAGACGACCCTGGTCGACACGGGCGAGGGGCACGTCGACGGTCCGGAGTGGTCCCCGGACGGTCGGTGGCTGTACTTCAACACCGAGCGCTGGGCGGCGCAGCCGGGACAGGCGCAGCTCGCCCGCGTGCCGGACGGGGGCGGCGAGGTCGAGCGCCTCGTGACCAGCGGGACCGTGGACTGGTTCCCGCACCTGTCGCCCGACGGGGCGACGGCCGTGTACATCGAGTTCCCCGCGGGCACCGTGGGGCACCCGGCGGACCGGGACGTCGCGCTCGTCGTGGTCGGGACGGACGACTGGTCCTCGCCCCGGGAGCGGATCCGCCTGCCCGGTGGGCAGGGGACGATCAACGTCAACAGCTGGGCGCCGGACTCCCGCCGCTTCGCCTACGTCTCCTACCCCGTGGAGGGCTGAGCGGTGCTGGAGCACGACTCCGCAGACCTGTCCGTCCTCTACCTGGGCGGCACCGGCACGATCAGCGCCTCCTGCGTCCGGCTGTCCGTCGAGTCCGGGATGCGGGTCGCGGTGCTGAACCGCGGCACCGACCGCAAGCAGCGGCCGCTGCCGGACGGCGTCGAGCGCCTCACGGGCGACGTCACCGACGAGGCCTCGCTCAGCGCCGCCCTCGAGGGGCGCACCTTCGACGCGGTCGTGGACTTCCTCGCCTTCGACGAGACGGCCGTGGACCGGGCGGTCCGGGTGCTGGGCCCGCACACGCGGCAGTACGTGGCGATCTCGTCGGCGTCGGTGTACGGCAAGCCCGTGCTGCAGACGCCGATCACCGAGTCGACACCCACGCACAACCGCTTCCTCGCCTACGCCCGGGCGAAGCTGCGGTACGAGGCCGGCCTGCAGCAGGCGTACCGGGAGCAGGGCTTCCCGGTGACGATCGTGCGGCCGTCGCACACCTACGACGACGCCAACCCGCCGCTGGCCGGGGACTGGACGGTCATCGACCGGATCGCCCGCGGCGAGGAGGTCCCCGTGCACGGCGACGGGACCTCGCTCTGGACCCTCACGCACGCCGAGGACTTCGCGGTCGGCCTCGTCGGGCTGCTCGGCAACCCGCGGGCGCTCGGGGAGACGTTCCACATCACCGGGGACGACGTGCACACCTGGGACCAGGTCCACACCACCATCGCCGAGGCGCTCGGCGTCGAGGCGAGGCTGGTGCACGTCCCGAGCGAGCTCTACCCCGTCGTCGCCCCCGACTGGTTCTGGTCGGAGCTGTTCGTCGGCGACCTGTCGCACAGCGCCGTCTTCGACAACGCGAAGATCAAGCGGTTCGTGCCGGCCTTCGGGCAGCGGCTGACCTTCCACCGCGCGGTGCGCCGGATGCTGGCGTGGCGGGCCGAGCACCCCCAGGAGACCGCCCCCGACCCCGCCACCGAGGCGCTGCTCGAGCGCATCGTCGGCGCCTACCACGCGGGCCGGTCGGCCTTCGAGGGGTTCGCCCCCGCGGCGGAGGGCTGACGGCGTGGCGGTGAGCAGGAGCGACTTCCCGGCGGACTTCGTCTGGGGCACGGCGACCGCCGCCTACCAGGTCGAGGGCGCGACGACCGAGGACGGCCGCGGGGTCAGCATCTGGGACGCCTTCGCCCGCACCCCCGGGGCGATCGCCGACAGCCGGACGGGGGAGCCGGCCGACGACCACTACCACCGCTACCTCGAGGACGTCGAGCTCATGGCGGACCTCGGCGTGGACGCCTACCGGTTCTCCGTCTCGTGGTCGCGGATCCAGCCGGACGGCACCGGTGCGGCCAACCCCGAGGGGATCGCCTTCTACCGGCGCCTCGCCGAGGCGCTGATCGCGAAGGGCATCACGCCCTGGGCCACGCTCTACCACTGGGACCTGCCCCAGGCCCTGGAGGACCAGGGCGGCTGGCTGAACCGCGACACGGCCGACCGCTTCGCGGAGTACGCGCGGCTCGTGGTCGAGGGGCTCGGCGACCTCGTGAAGCACTGGATCACCCTGAACGAACCGTGGTGCTCCGCCTTCCTCGGCTACGCCAGCGGTGAGCACGCCCCGGGCCGCCACGTCGGGTCGCAGGCCGCGCGCGCGGCGCACCACCTGCTCCTGGCGCACGGGAAGGCCGTCCCGGTGGTCCGGGCCGCGGCGAGCGACCTGCAGGTCGGCATCACGCTGAACCTCTACCCGGTGCGGGCCGCGAGCGACGCCCCCGCCGACGTCGACGCCGCGCGCCGCGTCGACGGCCTGCAGAACCGGTTCTTCCTCGACCCCGTCCTGGCCGGTTCCTACCCGGCCGACGTGCTGGCCGACCTCGGCGAGGAGGAGTGGTTCGCCGAGCACGCGCCGGGGGACCTTCCGGTGATCGGGGCGGAGGTCGACTTCCTCGGCGTCAACTACTACAGCCGGCACACGGCCGCGGCGGGCGACCCGTCGGGGGCGCCGAGCGCCAACCCCGGCAGCGAGTTCGTGCGGATGGTGGACACGGGCGCCCCCAGGACGCAGATGGGGTGGGAGGTCCACCCCGACGGCCTCGTCGACGTCCTCGAGGCGGCCGCGGCCCACCGGCCGGGCCTGCCGCTGTTCGTGACCGAGAACGGTGCCGCGTACGAGGACCGGCTCACCGGGGACGGCGTCCGCGACGACGAGCGGCGCGCCTACCTCGAGCAGCACGTCGCCGCCTGCGGCGAGGCGGTCCGCCGGGGGCTGCCGCTGCGGGGGTACTTCATCTGGTCGCTGATGGACAACTTCGAGTGGGCGTGGGGCTACACCCGGCGCTTCGGCCTCGTCCACGTCGACTTCGAGACCCAGCGCCGCACCGTCAAGGACAGTGGGCGGTGGGTGCAGCGGTTCCTGGGCGGGCGGGTGTCGGCGTGACGTCGGCCCGCCCCACCGCCCGCGTTCCCGGCGGGCTCCGGCCGGAGCCCGCCGACCTCGTCCCCTGAAGGAGTCCCGACCCCGTGACCACCACCCCCACGACGTTCGCCGTCATCGGCAGCGGCTGGCGGTCGGAGTTCTTCCTCCGCCTCGCCGCGATGGCCCCCGACCGGCTGCGCGCCGTCGGCGTCGTCACCCGCAGCGCCGAGAGCGGGCAGCGGATCACCGACCGCTGGTCGGTCCCGGCCGCGCGCACGGTCGAGGAGCTGCAGCGCAGCGACCGCCCCGACTTCGTCATCGCCTCCGTGCCCTGGGACCAGATGCCGGTCACCGTCCGGGAGCTGGAGGCGGCCGGGACCGCCGTGCTCGCCGAGACCCCGCCGGCCCCGGACCTCGACGGGCTGCGCTCGCTGTGGAACGACGTCGGCGCCGGTGGGCGCGTCCAGGTGGCCGAGCAGTACCTGCTCATGCCCGGCCACGCCGCCCGCCTGGCCCTGGTCCGCTCCGGCGTCATCGGCGAGCCCACGTCGGTGCAGCTGTCCTCCACGCACATGTACCACGCCGTCTCGCTCGTCCGCGGGCTGCTCGGGGTGGACATGGACGACGTCGTCGTCAACGCCCGCAGCTTCAGCGCCCCGCTCGTGGACCCGCTCAGCGGCGCCGGCTGGGACACCGCCGCGACCCCGCAGCCGCGCTCCACCGTCCTGGCCACCCTGGACTTCGGCGGCCGGTCGGCCCTGTACGACTTCACCGACAACCAGTGGTGGAACCCCCTGCGCGCCCGGCGCATCGTCGTGCGGGGTTCCCTGGGCGAGATCGTCGACGACGCGGTGACCCGCCTGGTCGACCCGACCACCCCGGTGACGTCGCTGCTGTCCTACCGGCGGCGGGGCGTCGACATGAACCTCGAGGGCGTCGACCTGGACACCGTGAGCTTCGACGGGCAGGTCGTGTACCGCAACGCCTGGGCGGGCACCCGGATGTCCGAGGACGACATCGCCGTCGCGCAGATCCTCGCCGACACCGGGGCCTGGGCGCGGGGCGAGGGCCCGCAGCCGTACCCGCTGGCGCAGGCCTGCCAGGACCACGCCATCGCCCTGGCCGTCGGCGCCTCGGCCGCCACCGGGGCCGACGTGCGCGTCGCGGGGGAGCCGTGGGCCTGATCCCCCTGGTCGCCGCCCCGGCCGCGCAGCGTCCCGGCCTGGAGCACCGCACCGCCGAGGTCGTGGTGACCGTCCACGGCCCCGACGGCGCGGTGCTCGCGGACCGGGAGGTGACGGTGGCGCAGCGCCACCACGCGTTCCTGTTCGGCTGCATCGGCTTCGACTTCGTCGACCACGCGGGCGGCGGGGACGGCCCGGGAACGGCGTCGTCCTTCTTCGGCGCGTCGGCTCCCGCGGAGCTCGTCCCGGACCTGGCCGACGCGTGGTTCGAGCTGTTCGAGGTGGCCACGCTCCCGTTCTACTGGGGCGAGTTCGAGCCGGTGCGCGGTCACCCGGGCACCGACCGGCTGCGGGCGACGGCGCAGTGGTTCGCCGACCGGGGGGCGACGGTGAAGGGCCACCCCCTGACCTGGCACACCGCGGCGCCGGACTGGCTGTTGGGGCTGTCGACGGAGGAGGTCGTCGAGGCCCAGCGCGCGCGCATCCGCCGCGAGGTGGGCGGGCTGGCGGGGCTCGTCGACACCTGGGACGTCGTCAACGAGTCCGTCATCATGCCCACCTACGACCGGTACGACAACGGCCTCACGCGGGTGGCCCGCGAGCGGGGGCGGACCGCGACGCTGCGGACGGCCTTCGACGAGGCCCGCGCCGCGAACCCCGCGGCGACGCTGCTGCTCAACGACTTCGACCTGTCCCCGGCCTACGAGCGGGTCGTCGAGGAGAGCCTGGCGGCGGGCGTCGGCATCGACGCCCTCGGTCTGCAGAGCCACATGCACCAGGGGTACTGGGGCGAGGAGCGCACGCAGGACGTGCTGGAGCGCTTCTCCCGCTTCGGCCTCCCGCTGCACCTCACCGAGAACACGCTGGTGTCCGGGGACCTCATGCCCGCGGAGGTGGGCGACCTGAACGACCACCAGGTCGCGCACTGGCCCTCCACCCCCGAGGGGGAGCAGCGGCAGGCCGACGAGCTCGTGCGCCACGTCACGACCCTCGTGTCGCACCCCGCCGTGCAGGCGGTGAACTACTGGGGTCTCACCGACGCGACCACCTGGCTGGGCGCACCGGTCGGGCTCCTGCGGGCCGACGGGACCCGCAAACCCGCTTTCGCGGCGCTGAAGGCGCTCGTCCGGGGGCAGTGGTGGGTGGCCCCCACGACGACGAGGACCGACCCCGCGGGCCGGGTCCGGGTCCGCGGGTTCCGCGGGCGGTACGAGGTGTCGGCCGCGGGCGACGTCGCCGGGTTCGTCGTGGACGGGGCTGCCGGGGCGGTCGAGGCGCGGCTGGGGGCCGGCCCGGCAGGGGCCTAGGACCAGTCGCCGTCGTCGGTGCCCAGGCGGTCGCGGCCGAGGTCGGTGACCGGGATGGTCGCCATGCTCGAGAACCCGATGTCGAGGAGCGTCGCCCGGGCCACCCCGGACCCGCCGAGGGTGGACATGCCCTCGATGACGGCGACGAAGAACGCCCCGAGCGAGTCCGCGTCGGCCGAGGCCTCGACCTCGCCGGCGGCCTGGGCCTCGGCGATGCAGGCGGCGTAGTGGGTCCGCATCGTCTCGAAGGCGGCCGCGACCGTCGAGGCGACCTCGGCGTCGCGCGCCGACAGCTCGACGGCGGCCTTGGTGAACAGCGACGGCGGGGCCTGCGCGGAGCCGTGCTCGACGGCGACCTTGACGAGCTGGGCGCGGATCCGGGTGATCGGGCTGTCCGACCCGTGCCGGACCGCCTCGACCGCCTCGACGGCCTCGGAGGCGTCGCTGAGGAACGCCCGCATGAACAGCTCCCGCTTCCCGCCGAAGGCGTTGTAGAGGCTCTGGCGGGCCAGGCCGGTCGCCTCGAGGAGGGTGTCGAGCGACGTCCCGGCGAAGCCGGTCTCGGCGAACGCCTTCCGCGCGCGGGCGATGACGTCCGCCTCGTCGAACGTGCGGGGTCTGGCCATGGTGTCCTCTGCCTCGAGTTCCCGGAGTCGCCGCCCATCATGACGCACGGGCGGGTCGTCTTCGCCCCGGCGGCGGCCGGTGCGGGGTGAGCGTCGGGGGACCCAGCGCATCAGCGAGGTGTCGTGGCCGCGTCCGTGCTCCCCCGCAGCTCCGCACCGGCCGCCGCGTCCCCGCGGGGGGCGTCCGCCGCGCGGCGCGAGCCCAGGACGACGAGGACGACGGCCCCGACGAGCGCGATCGCCCCGGCCAGCCGGAAGTCCGCGTCGAGTCCCCACGAGGTCACCGCCGCGCCGCCGAGGACGGAGCCCGCGGCGAGGGCGAGCTGGAGGGTGGTGACGAACAGGGCGAGCCCGGTCTCCGCGCCGGCCGGGGACGCGGTGGACATCCACGTCTGCAGGGCCAGGGGCAGGGCCCCCCACACGAACCCCCACACCACGACCAGGACGAGCACCGCGGGCCTCGAGTGCGCGAGCAGGGGCAGCAGCACCAGGGCGGCCGCGAGCACGACCTTCGTGACCGTCGTCGTGGCGAGCACGCTGCGGCTCAGGGTCGCGCCGGCCGTGAAGTTCCCCGCGATCCCCGCGACCCCGAACGCGAGGAGCGCGACGGTCACGGTGCCGGGCCCGGCGGCGGCCCGGTCCTGCAGGAAGGGGGTGACGTAGGTGGAGGCCGCGAACTGCGCGGCGAAGGCGAACGCGGCCGCGATCAGACCGACCCGGGCGCGCGGGACACCGAACAGCCCCCCGAGCGCAGACACCCCGACGCGGTGGGCCGACGGCATCCTCGGCAGGGTCAGCAGCTGCAGGACGAGGGCGAGCAGACCGACGACGGCGCCGATGACGAAGGCGAGCCGCCAGGTCGACAGGGCCGAGACCGCCGCGCCCAGCGGGAGGCTGACCACGGTGGCCACGGAGATCCCGCCCGTGATGAGCGCGGTGCCGCGGATGACGTCCGCGGCCGGGACGAGGCGGCCGGCGATGCCGGCCCCGGTGGCCCAGAAGCCACCGAGGCTGACCCCCAGCAGCACCCGGCCCAGCAGAAGCACGCCAAAGGTCGGCGCGAGCGCCGCGAGGGCGTCGGAGACGACCAGCAACGCGCTGAGGCCGACGAGCACGACCCGGCGGTCCAGCCCGGAGGCGGCCACCGTCACGGCGGGGGCGGCGACCGCGGCGAACAGGCCGGTGACGACGACCATCAGCCCGGCCGTCCCGATCCGGACGTCGAGGTCGTCGGCGATGGCGGGCAGCAGCCCGACGGGCAGGAACTCCGACAGGACGATCGCGAAGGAACCCAGGGCCACGGAGGAGACGCCGCGCCACCCGCCTCCCGGCGCAGCGGTCGGGTCGTGCGGGGTCCTGCGCGGACGCGGGGACGGGTCGGGGGTCGTGCCGGTCACGGTGGACTCCTCGCTGGTCGGGCGGAGGGTGGAGGGGCGGCGGTCAGGCGATCGTGGAGCCGCCGTCGACGAAGACCTCGCTGCCGGTCATGCCCGAGCTCTGCTCGGAGACGAGGAACAGGACGACGTTGGCGACCTCCTCGGGGCGCAGCAGCCGGCCGAAGGGCAGCCCGGCGGCGATGGCCTGCACGAGCCCGTCCTCGTTGCCGGGGGCCAGGCCCTTCAGACCGGGCGTCTCGGTCGGGCCGGGGACGACGGTGTTGATGCGGACCCCGCGCGCCGCGAGCTCGCCCGCCCAGGTGCGGGTCATCGTGGCGACCGCGGCCTTCGACCCGCCGTACAGCCCGAAGTTCCGCTCCGTGCCGGAGGCGGCGGTGGAGCCCGTCACGACGATCGCCGAACCCTCCCGCAGGAAGGGCAGCGCGCCCTGCACCGTCAGGGTGGTCCCGCGCACGTTGGTCGCGAAGGCGGTGTCGATGTCCTCGGGCGTCACGTCGGCGAGCGGCTTGAACTCGCCGAGCCCGGCGTTGACGTGCACCGCGTCGAGCCCGGTGCCGCGGGCCGCGACGGCCTCGAAGAGGGCCTTCACGTCGGCCGGGTCGGAGGCGTCGGCCCGCACGGCGGTCACCGCGTCGCCGAACTCCGCCGCGACCGCGTCGAGCTGCGCCTGGCGGCGGCCGGTCACGACGACGTGGGCCCCCTCCTGCACGAACCGGCGGACGACCGCCAGGCCGATCCCCGACGTTCCGCCGGTCACGAGGGCCGTCTTGCCGTTGAGCACTGCGTCCATGGTGGAGCTCCCCACTCGTTGTTGACTGACTGGTCCTTAACGTAGAACCAGATGGACCGATCAGTCAAGAACGAAGGTGGGCGAGAACCGGGAGCTCCCGGGTGCGCACCTCGGCCCGGCCTTCGGAGCTCCCGCTGGGACGAGGGCCGGGGCCGCCCGCGCCGCCTGAGGCACGAGCTCTCCCGCGCCGCCGTGTGCGGAGTGTGCTTAGGTCAGTACTCACGGTACGAAGAGTTGCCGGGCCTCGAACGAGTCGTGGAGTGGGGGGCCGTGGTCTGCACCCAGTTCCTCCCTGAGGTGCTGCCCGCGGGCGACCTCGCCCAGGACTGCCACCGCCTGGACCTCGACCCCGTGCCGCGCGCGGCGGCCGAGGCGCGGAGGTTCGTGCGCGCGCACGCCCCGGCGCTGCCGGAGGAGACGCTCGACTCCCTGGAGCTGATGACCAGCGAGCTGGTCACCAACGCCGTCCTGCACGCCCGCACCGCGCTGCACGTCGAGGTCCTCGTCGCCTCGCGCTCGCTCGTGGTGGGGGTGCACGACCTGGACCTGGCGACCGCCCTGCAGGACCCCTACGCCCACCGCGAGGGCGGCTGGGGCCTGGGCCTGGTGGAGGTCCTCGCGCAGTCGTGGTCCACCGAGCGCCACCCCGGTGGGGGCAAGACCGTCTGGTTCAGGCTGCTGCGCGGGCAGGCCCACCCCGTGGACAGCGGCGCCGCCGCCCGCACCGACGCCTCCCGGAGAGACTCGTGACCGACGCCCCGCAACCGCCGACCGCCCCGGCACGCCCCGACCCGTCCCGCTGGGCCGGGCCGCCGGTGCCGGCCGCCGACGGCCAGGAGCCCGGAGCGGGCGTCCCCAAGGTCGCCTCGGGCATCGGGGGCTTCGACCACGTCTCGATGGGCGGGCTGCCGCTGCGGCGGACCACCGTCGTGGCCGGGCCCGCCGGCGCCGCCAAGACGCTGTTCGGCGCGCAGTTCCTCGCCGAAGGGGTCCGCCGGGGGGAACCCGGGGTGTTCGTGACGCTGGAGGAACCGGCCGCGGACCTGCGGGCCAACTTCAGGACCCTCGGCTGGGACGTCGAGGCGTGGGAGGCCGCGGGGGACTGGCGCTTCGTCGACGGTTCACCGCTCGCGCCGGCGGACACCAGCCGGCGCCCGGACTACAGCGTGGAGACGCTGACCGCTCAGATCGGGGCGGCGGTCGACAGGACCGGCGCCCGGCGGCTGGTGCTGGACAGCCTCAGCGCGGTGCTGTCCCTGCACGCGGACGCGGTCGTCGCGCGGCAGCTGCTGCGCACCCTGATCCTCCGCCTGCGGGGGATGGACCTGACGGTCGTGCTGACCGTCGAGACCGAGGCGGACCCCGACGGTTCCCTGTCCCGCTACGGGGTGGAGGAGTTCGTCGCCGACAACGTGGTCCTGCTGCGCAACATCCGCGAGGGCATCTTCCGCCGCCGCACCGTCGAGGTCCTGAAGATGCGCGGGGCCATGCACCACAAGGGCGACGTCCCGTTCACCATCGTGCACCGCGAGGGGTTGCGGGTGCTGCCCGTCACCGCCGCCTCCCGCTCGGCGCACCGGGGACCGCGCACGCGGTTGTCCAGCGGGATCGCCGGCCTGGACGAGATGACGAACGGCGGGGTGTTCCGCGGGTCCACCACGCTCGTCTCGGGCCCCACCGGGTCGGGCAAGACGATGATGGTCACCCAGTTCGCGGCCGAGGGCGTCAGGTCGGGGGAGACGGTGCTGGTCGTCGCGTACGAGGAGTCGCACGCGCAGGTCGTCGCCAACGGCGCCGCCCTGGGGTGCGACTTCGAGGCGGCGGGGACCGTCCACATCCGGTCCCTCTACCCCGAGGCCGCGTCGCTGGACGACCACCTGGTGGAGTTCCGCACGCTGGTGCAGCGGGTCCGGCCCGCCCGCGTGGTGCTCGACGGGCTGTCGGCCCTGGAGCGCCTCGGGTCCCCGCAGTCCTACCGGGGGTTCCTGCTGGGCGTCACCGCCTTCGCGGGCGACACGGATCTGGCGACCTTCATCACCGCGACCCCGCCGGTGCCGACCCCGTTCTCCTCCTCGGCCGACCAGCTGACGGGCCTCGTCGACACGGTCATCGCCCTGCGCCAGCGCGAGGTCGGCGCCACCGTCCACCGCGGACTGCACGTGCAGCGCATGCGCGGCAGCCGGCACGACAGCACCGTCCGCGAACTCGTCATCGACGACCGCGGGGTCCGGGTGGGGGAGCGGCTGCCCACCGCCCCGGCTCCCGGCTGAGCCCCGGGGTCCCCCGTCGGAGGGGCTGAGGAGCCGGAGCTGCGCCGGGGGTCGGCCGCGGTCGCCCGGGCGGCCGGCGCGTCCTCGCTGGCCCGCGCGGTGCTGCGGTGCCTACCGTGCGACAGCACGCACCGCCTGCCACCAGCGAGCACGACCAGCGAGCACCGACGAGGAGAACGCCATGAGCGCAGCGACGACCACCCCTCCCCTCCGCTTCCGCGAGAGCGACTGCGACGTCGAGGAGTTCGCCAGGCTCCTCGACCGCACCACGGACCTCGCCCACTACCCGCACGCCGCCGAGGTCGTCCGCGACGTGGTGCTCTACGACGCGGCCGACCTGCGCGCCGCCGTCGCCGACGAGGCCGGCCGCGAGGCCGTCGAGGGCGAGCTCGTCCGCGCGCTGAGCGAGGGGCCGGGGGTGGTCGTCCTGCGCGGGGCCTTCCCCGACGCGGGCGTCGTCGACCGGGTGACCGCGGCGTTCGACGCGATGATCGCCGCGGAGAAGGCGGGGGGGACGGCGAAGGGCGACCACTTCGCCGCGGCCGGGGCCAACGACCGCGTCTGGAACGCCCTCGAGAAGCTCGCCGTCTTCGACCCGGAGGCGTTCGTCGACTACTACGCCAACGACGTCGTCGCGCTGGTCTCGACCGCCTGGCTGGGGCCGGGCTACCAGGTCACCTCGCAGGTCAACGTCGTCCGCCCCGGGGGCAGGGCGCAGGACCCGCACCGCGACTACCACCTCGGGTTCCTGTCCAACCCCGTGGCCGCCCGCTACCCCGCGCACGTCCACCTGCTGTCCCCGGTCCTCACCCTGCAGGGGGCGGTCGCGCACAGCGACATGCCGGTCGAGAGCGGCCCGACCCTCTACCTGCCGCACTCCCACCTCTACCCGCAGGGCTACCTGGCCTGGCGGCGTCCGGAGTTCCGCGCCTACTTCGCCGAGCACCACGTGCAGCTGCCGCTGCGCAAGGGCGACGCCGCGTTCTTCAACCCCGCCCTCTTCCACGGCGCCGGGACCAACGTCTCCAGCGACGTGCAGCGCGTCGCGAACCTCCTGCAGGTGTCCTCCGCGTTCGGCCGGGCGATGGAGACCGTCGACCGGGTCAAGACCGCCAAGCTCGTCCACCCGGTGCTCGCCGCCCGGCGGGCCGCCGGTGTCGACCCGGACCTGCTCGCGAACGCCGTCACCGCGGCGACCGACGGCTACCCCTTCCCGACGAACCTGGACCTCGACCCCAACGTCGGCGGCCTCACCCCTCTGTCCGGGACCGAGCTCGTGCTCCAGGCCCTCGAGGAGGGCTGGGACACCGCGCGGACGTCCGCGGCGCTCGACGCCTACGCCACCCGGCACCGCACCGACGACGTCTGAGGGGTGCCGGGCGGCGCCGTGACGGCCCGCCCGGTTCGTCCCGGTCCCCGCCCAGGGCGGCGCAGCGCACCCGCTGCGCCGCCCTCGTCGTTGCGGGTTGCGGCCATGTGCTTGCCGCTGTGATGACACAGCCGTACGGTCTTAGAATCAGTCACCCGCTGGGGGTGACGACTCCCACCTGGAGCACCTGATGAGCAACCTCACGGGCAGCACCGCCCTCGTCACCGGCGCCAGCAGCGGCATCGGGGAGACCACCGCGCTGGCCCTGGCCGCGCTGGGCGCCGACGTGGCCCTCGTCGCCCGCCGCGAGGACCGCCTGCACGACCTCGCCGCGCGCATCCGCTCCGCCGGCGGCAGCGCCCACCCGATCGTCGCCGACATCACCGACGCCGGGCAGGCCCAGGCCGCGGTCGAGGAGACCGTGCGGACCTTCGGTGGCCTCGACGTGCTCGTCAACAACGCCGGCGTCATGCTCCTGGGCCCGATCGAGGGGGCGCCGACGGAGGAGTGGGACCGGATGATCGCCGTCAACGTCCAGGGGCTCCTCTACACCACGCACGCAGCGCTTCCGCACCTGCTGAAGGCGGCCGGTGGCGTGCGCGGTGCCGCCGACGTCGTCAACGTCAGCTCCGAGGCGGGCCGGACCACCGCACCGGGCATGGGCGTCTACAACCTCACCAAGCACGGCGTCGGCGCCTTCAGCGACGCGCTGCGCAAGGAGGTCTCCACCCGCGACGTGCGCGTCACGCTCGTCGAGCCGGGGCCGGTCGCCACCGAGCTGTTCACCCACATCCGTCCCGAGGTCCTCGCCGGGTGGGACTCCGAGGGCGCGAAGCTGCTGCAGGCCCAGGACGTGGCCGACGCCATCACCTACGCCGTGACCCGCCCCGCGCACGCCGCGGTCAACGAGGTCCTGGTCCGTCCCAACGGGGCCTGACACGGCTCGGGGTGACGTACGCCTCGCGCGGACGGCTACGTCACCCCGCTACGATGTCCGGATGACTGGTGAGCCCGACACGACGACCCGGCGCTACGGTCTCGCCCTCGCACCGGGTGGGCTGTTCCTGGCTCAGGAGCTGGCGAACACCGGGCTGCCCCTGGCCCCGGACGCCGACCCCCTCCAGGACGTCGAGGCGGCGGCGGCCTGGTTGCGGACCGCCTTCGCCGAGTGGTCGCAGCGGACGGGTCAGCCAGCACCCGAGGCGTCGCTGGCGGCGCGGGACCTGCCCAAGGTCCGCGTCCTGCGGGTCCTGGTGCGGGAGTGGCTCACCACCGGTGCGGCGTCCGGCCCGTCGACCTCGACCGTGCACCTGAGCCTCGACCCCGGGCGCGGGGTCTCCTACGGGCCCGGGTCGGGCGGCGTCGCGGCTCTGCAGTCCCTCATCGCCGTCGAGGCGCTGCTCGCCCAGCGCTCCGACACCCTCGGGAGGCTGAAGGTGTGCGCCAACCGCGGGTGCGGGGCGGTGTTCTACGACGAGTCCCGCAACGGCAGCCGCCGCTGGCACGACGTCAAGGTCTGCGGCAACGCCGTGAACCTCCGCGCGTCGCGGGCCCGCCGGGCGGCCCGCCCGCCCGCCCCCGACGACGCGCCGCCCCCGCTCACCGACGGGCCGGGACGGCCCACCCGGTCATGAGCCCTCGCCGGACGGCTCGGGCCGGTCGGGGTCGGGCTCCGGCTCGGGCTCCGGGGGGAGCTTCCCGGGGTTCAGCAGTCCCCGGGGATCGAAGCGCGCGGCGACGGGCCAGCGGCTGTCCAGCTCCGTGTGGCAGATCCAGGTGTGGGGGTCGTCCACCTCGACGCCTTCGGCGGCGAGTCGTCGCATGCCCCCGGTGACGGCCTCGTCGGAGACGAACGGGGCCAGGATGCGCCCCGACAGGGACGGAGCACCGTGCACCCGTCCGCCCTCCAGCTGCAGGCTCGCCCCGGGGTAGACCTCCTCGATGAGCGCGCGCCGTCCCGCCAGCGCGCTGCCGCGGACCAGGACGTGGAACAGCTCCGGCCGGGCGGCCTTCGCGCGGAGGGTGGTGTGGTTGTTGATGAGGGTGGCCAGCAGCCGGTTCGCGTCCGTGCGGACCGAGGTGACCCGTCCGCCGTGGCGCTCGACGACCTCCCGGGCCCGGTCGACGGACGTCTCGGTCAGCTGCACGCGGACGTTCGTCGCGCCCGGTTCGAGTCCGGGGTCCTCGGGGAAGAGCCGGGCCAGCTCGGGTTCGGTGACGGCCAGGATGCGAGGCACCGGCCGCAGCTGCAGCAGGTCCAGGGCGAGGGCGGCGCCGGTGTCGAGGTCGGGGACGGACGCGAACAGGCTGGTCCAGGCGCGCGCGGGCACGACCTGGAGGCCGACGGAGACGATGAGGCCGGTGGTGCCGTAGGCGTGGGTGTGCGGTGCGGTGTCCGGCCAGCGCACCACCTCGGGCGTCGACGTGCCGTCCACGCCGACGACGGTGAGCTCGCGGACGACCCCCTGGTGGTTGAGGCCGAACTCCAGACCCCCCACGCCACCCGAGCCGCCGCCGACCCAGCCGGCGACGGTGGAGTTGAGGGTCGTGGGGTACGAGGCGAGCTCGTAGCCGAGGCCGGCGACGTGGTCGAGGAGGCGGTCGAAGCGGGTCCCGGCGGGGGCTCGCACGAACGTCGCCTCCGCGTCCTCGTCGAGCTCGACCGGGTGCTGCTCGTCGGGGACCAGGCCGGTGAGGTCGCAGACGACCCCCTCCACGAGGGAGACGCTCTGGCCGTAGTTGGACGTGCCCCTGCCCCGGGGGACGACGGGAACCCGTTCCCGGTAGGCCCAGCGCGCCAGGGCCTGCACCCCGGCGACCGAGTGCGGCCGGACGACCGCCACCGGGGTGCGGCGGGGGATGGTGGAGCTGATGACGGGGGAGACCCAGGAGAAGTCCTTGAGAGCTGCCCGTCGGGCGCCCTCGTCCGTGTCGACGTCGGCGAGTCCGGCGACCGCCTGTCGCAGGGAGCCGAGGTCGACGGGTGTCGCTGTGCTGGTCACCACGGGGCGGGCGCCTTCCAGCCGGCCAGGCCGGCGTCCTCGGCCAGGACGGCCAGCCGCAGGGGGGTGAGGTCCTCGAGGTACGGGCCCAGGACCTGGACCCCGAGGGGGAGGCCCGAGTGCGAGCCGGGGCCGAGTGCGAGCACGGTCGAGGGCAGCTTGCCGATGCTGCCCATCCGGTTCCAGGAGACGAGGTCGTCGCCGTCGACGCTCTGCCCGTAGCGGGTGGCCGGCTGGGACACGCAGGGGGCGAGGACGACGTCGACACCACCGGCGGCGCGCGCGAAGCGCTGCTGCCAGGCCGCCATCACCGCGCGCTGGGCCTCCCAGTCCCGCAGGACCTCGCGGTGCGACGCGGTGACCGCGCGGGAGAACGACGACGACCCGGCCCGTGACGCGTGCTCGGCGAACCGGGCCTCGTCGAAGCCGTGGACGACCTCGGCGGCCTGCAGGCGGACGAAGAGCTCCAGCGCGGCGTACCCGGAGACGGGAGGCTCGTCGAACGCCTCGACGTGGGCGCCGGCGGCGCGCAGCTGCTCGGCGAACGCCTCGACGGCCGTGCGGGTCTCGGCGTCGACGGGGCAGGCGGGGTCGTCGAGCCAGAGCGCGACCCGCGCGTCGGCGAGGGTGTCGAAGCGGGCGGGGGGCAGGTCGAGGCGCCAGCCGACGGCCTCGGGTCCCTCGGGGCCGGCCATCGCGGCGAAGAAGCGCTGCGCGTCGGCGGCGGTGCGGGTGATGGGTCCGATCGCCGAGGTGGGAGGTTCCAGCAGGCCACCGGGTGGCCAGGGCAGGTTGCCCAGCTTGGAGACGACGCCGTTGGAGGGCCGGTGCCCGGACAGGCCGCACCACGACGCCGGCAGGCGCAGCGATCCCGCCAGGTCGCTGCCGAGGTCGGCCACCGCCAGCCCGCCGGCGACGGCGGCCGAGGCCCCGCCGGAGGACCCGCCGGAGGACCGGGTGAGGTCCCAGGGGTTGCGGGTGGCCCCGAAGGCGTCGTTGGTGCTCTCGTGCCCGGACAGGTACACCGGCACGTTCGTCTTGCCCAGCACGATGCAGCCCGCCTCCCGCAGCCGTCGCACCGCGGGTGCGTCGAGCGCGGGGACGTGGGCGTCGCTGAGCCGGCCGTGGGTGGAGCGCAGCCCGGCGACGTCGACGGAGTCCTTCACGCTGATCGGCAGGCCGGCCAGGGGGCCCAGCGGCTCCCCGGCGGCGCGAGCGCGGTCGACGTCCTCCGCTGCGGTCATCGCCCCGTCGGGGTCGAGGAGGGTGAAGGCGTTCAGCGCCGCTCCCGGCCCCTCGATCCGGTCCAGGTGGGCCTGGACCAGGTCGGCGGCGGAGAACAGCCCGGCCTGCAGCTGGTCCAGCAGCCGACCGGCGTCGGCGCAGGTGTCGATGCTCATGCGTGCGCAGCCTCGCGGGTCGCGGCGTGGCCCATCGCGACCCCGAGGCGAGGGGCCACCTCGGCGGAGATCAGGTGCATCTGCTCCTGGACGACCTCCCGGGAGAGGCCCGGCCCGTCCAGGGCGAGGGAGAGCAGGTCCAGTCCCAGCTCCCGGCGGTAGGCGTCGATGGACTCGGCGACGTCGTCGGCGGTGCCGACGGCGTAGATGTGCTGGCGCACCGACTCCTCCAGCGTGGGCTGGAAGTCGAAGGGCACCCGGTCCACGCCCTCGGGGGCGTCGTAGTAGGCGAAGCGCCCGTACGGGGCCAGCAGCTTGGCGAGCTCGTCGTGGGCGGGACGGACCCGGGCCATCGCCTCCTCACGGGTTCGCCCGACGTGGGCGTGCAGGACGAGCATCCGCTTCGGCTCCTGACCCGCGGCCGCCGCGAGGTCGCCGTGCCGGGCCCACGCCGTCCTCAGCGTCGGGATCGACTGGCGGGTGTAGACCCCGACGTGCCCCTGCTCGGCGACGTAGGCCATCGTGCGCGCCGAGCTGCACGCCTGGTAGACCTCCACCGGGCGCAGCACGTTCGGCACCAGCGCGAGGTCGGTGACGACCCCTCCGCGGTCGGGGATCCCGGCCGGGGGGTAGGTGAAGTGCTTCCCGCTGTAGGAGAAGCGGTCTTGGGCGAAGGCCAGCTTGATCACGTCCATCGCCTCCGCGAACATCTCCCGGTTGGCGTGCTCGGCCGTCTCGTCCAGGCCGTTGTCCCCGGACTCGATCCGGGCCCCGAGGGTCTGCATCTCGCGGGGGACGGTGCCGCGCCCGACGCCGAACCGCATGCGCCCACCGGTCAGGACGTCGGCGGTGGCGAAGTCCTCGGCCAGCCGCAGCGGGTTCCACTGGGGCACGATGTTGAACATCTGCCCGAAGTTCACGCGGCTGGTCAGCGCGGCCGAGTACAGCCCCAGCAGCACCTGGTTGGGGATGACCTCGTACCCCTCGTGCTGGAAGTGGTGCTCGGTGTACCAGAGGGTGTCGAAGCCGGTCTCGTCGGCGGTCCGGGCGTAGGCGACGAAGTCGGCGAAGGCCGCGGCGTAGTCCTGCCGGCCGTAGCGACGTGCGGTGGCGGGGGGACCGTCGAGGCCGGCGTCGGGCATGGCGACCGTGCCGAGCAGGTTGGTGTCGATGCGCATGGCGGGGGCTCCCGGGGATCGAGGGGTGCAGGTGGGTCGTGCGCGCGGTGTGCCCCCTCGTCCCGAGGGCAGGCGCGCGCGGTGAACGGGGTGCTGCTGTGAGGTCAGGCCTGGCCGGTGTAGGACCCGGCGGGAGCGGGCGGCAGGTCCGTCGGCACCGCGACGTCGGGCAGGTACTCGTTGGTGTAGAGGTCTGAGGCGGAGTAGTCCTTCTCGATGCGCCCCAGCTGCTTCAGCTGGGAGGCGAACTCCGTCCACCGCTGGTCGGTCATCGTCGACATCGTCGTCCGCCCGCCGAGGACGTACTGGCGCTGGGAGTCCCAGGCGAACCAGTTCTGGTCCTCGGCGAGCTGGTCGTTGGCGGCCTTGAGGTCGGCGTTGGTGGCGGTGGCCACGTCGACGTCGGAGCAGTAGTCCGCCCAGCCCTGGGCGGCCGCGCCCAGCACCGCCCTCACGAGGTCGGCGTTCTTCGCCAGGTAGGGCTCGGTGGCGACGAGCAGGTTGCCGTAGGGGCGGTAGCCCGCGTCGGAGTAGGGGAAGAAGTCGACGTCGACGCCCTGCGTGCGCGCGGTGTAGACCTCGTTGGTCGGGAACGCCTGCTGCACCACGTCCTCGGCCTGCAGGAACGGGGCGATGGAGCCGGAGTACTGCTGCGTGGTGAAGTCGATCTTCTCGGCGCGCTTGACCCAGTCCTGGCCGATGGAGGTCTGCGTCACGGCCCAGACCTTGCCGCCCAGGTCGGCCCAGTCGGTGGCGCCGAGGGACTTCTTGGTCATGACCCCGGTGGGGGAGATGTCCCAGTCCGCGCCGACGGCCATCAGCGGGATGCCCTGGTCACGGGCGCCGAGGTAGCTCTCAGCCGTCATCGAGGCGATCTGGACCTTGTTCGACGTCAGGAGGGTCAGGCCGGAGATGTTCGCGCCGCCGGGGGCGAGGGTGACGTCCAGGCCGGCGTCGCCGAACAGGCCCTGGTTCGCCGCGGCGTACCAGCCGCCGCTCTGGGCGTTGGGGTACCAGGACATCTGCACGGTCATCGCCCCGGTCGCCTTCCCGGCGGAGGTGGCGGGGGCGCCGACCGCGGCGTCCTCGCCGCCGCACGCGGCCAGGACCGCGGCGGAGGTCAGGCCGAGGGCGGTGAGGGAGAACGCTCGTCGAGACACCGGTGCGGGCATGGGGGACTCCTGGGGAGAGGGCGGAGGGTGGGGGACCGCGGAGGACGCCGCGGGTGAGCGAGGGACCCGGACGGTCACTCGTCGTGGGGCAGTGCGGAGTCGTGCCAGCGGCGCAGCAGGAGGCGCTCGGCCAGCGTCATGAGGCCGAACAGGACGAGGGAGACGAGGGACGCGGCGAGGACGGCGCAGAACAGCTGCGGCATGAGCAGCTGGGTGGCGTCGGTGGTGATGACGTAACCGAGCCCGCCGCGTCCACCGCCGATGCCGGCGACGAACTCACCGACGATGGCCCCGATGACCGAGGAGCCGGCCGCGATGCGCAGGCCGGTGAAGACGAAGGGCAGGGCGTAGGGGATGCGCAGGCTGAGCATCTCGAAGGTCTTGCCCGCCCCGGCCATGGAGTACAGCTGCACGAGGTTGCGGTCGGTCGACTTCAGCCCGGTCAGGGTGTTCGCCGCGACCGGGAACACCGCGATCATGGCCGCCACCACCATGTTCGTCGCCGTCCCCGCGCCCAGCCACACCACCAGCAGAGGCGCGACCGCGACGATGGGGATCGTCTGCAGCAGCACCATGTAGGGGTAGAGGCCACGTTCGGCGACGTTCCAGCGGGCCATGACCAGGGCGACGACGAAGCCGACGACGGAGGCCAGCACGAAGCCGAGGTAGGCCTCCTCCATGGTGACCAGCGTGGGTTCGACCAGGGCCGAGACCGCCTCGCCCAGGGCGGCGACCACCGCACCCGGTCCGGGCAGCAGGTAGGTGGGCATGGCGAAGGCGCTGACCAGCGCCTGCCAGGCCGCGATGAACACGACGAAGGCGATGGCCGGGGGCAGGAGCGAGCGGCGCAGGTCGCGCCGCGGTCTGCGGCGGACGGTCACCGACGGCGCGGTGCCTGCCGCCGCTGCGGCGCTGGTGGTGGGGTCGTCGGTGGTGACGGCGGCGGTGCTGACGGGTGTGCTCACGGGTTCCTCCTGCGGTCAGACGATCGCCAGCGAGGCGGCGATGTCCCGGGCGAGGGCGTCCAGAGCCGCCTCGTCGCGCGGGGCGCCGCCGTCGGCGGTGGGCGGGCTGGGGGAGTCGATGACGTCGGCGACCCGGCCGGGGCCCTTGGCCATGACGACGATGCGGTGACCGATCTTCACCGCCTCGCGGATGGAGTGGGTGATGAACATGACGCCGAACCCCCGTTCACGCCACAGGCGCAGCAGCTCGTCGCTCATGCGCTCGCGGGTGAACTCGTCCAGCGCGGCGAAGGGTTCGTCCATGAGCATCAGCTCGGGGTCGCTGGCCAGGGCGCGGGCCAGGGAGACGCGCATCTTCATGCCCCCGGACAGTTCCCGGGGCAGGGCGTGGGCGACGTGGCTCAGGCCGACGAGCTCGAGGGCCTCGGTGGCCGCGCGGCGCCGCTCGGCGCGGGCGACGCCGCGGATGCGGGCGACGAGCTCGGTGTTGGCCTGGACGTTGCGCCACGCCAGCAGGGTCGGGTCCTGGAAGACGTAGGCGGTGCGGTCCACGCTGCGGCGGACGGTTCCGGTGCTGGGCGAGGACAGTCCCGCAGCCATGCGCAGCAGGGTCGTCTTCCCGCAGCCGGAGGGGCCGACGATGCTCACGACCTCCCCGCGGGGGATGTCCAGGTCGACCGGCGCCAGGGCGTGGAAGCCGTTGCTGTAGGTCTTGGTGACGCCGGCGAAGGTCACGAGGGCGGCTCCCGCGCCGGGCTGCACGGAGAGCGTGACGGGGGTCGCGGCGGTGCCCGGGGACGGCGCTGCGGGGGAGGCCGCGGTCGACGGGGTGGTGAGCGTCGACGCCGCGCTCGGGCCGGACGAGGGTGCGGACACTGGGCAGACCTGCCTCTCGTGGTGCCGGGCTGGTGGGAGTCGACCGGTGCGGAACCCGGCCGAGGGCCCACCGTATACAACGTCTGTTTCGCTGACGTGAACTCTCGAGATCGGCTCCATGGGGGGCATCGAGGGCTCGTTCATGTATCCGAAACGTCGATGAACCAGTCTCGAAACAGCCGTTGCATACAACAGCTCCATGCCGACTCGTCGCCAGCTCCTGACCGGTGCGCTCCTCAGCGGCACCACCGGTCTCGCCCTCACCGCCTGCGGTGACGACCCCGTCACCGGCTCCGGCGCGGCCGGGACCGCCTCCGCCGGCACCGACGCGCTGCGCGTCGTCCTGGGGTGGTACCCCACACCCGAGAGCGGGGGCTGGTTCGCCGCCCGCGAGGAGGGCTCGTTCTCCGACGCCGGCCTCGACGTGACCCTGCAACCCGGCGGTCCCCAGGTCTCGGGCGTCCAGCTGGTCGCCGCCGGTCGCGCCGACATCGGCATCGCCTCCGCCGAGGACGTCGTGCGCTCGCGGGCGCAGGGCATCCCCGTCGTGGCGATCGCCGCGCTCTACCAGCGCAACCCGGTCGGGGTCATGGTCCACGCCGATCAGGCGGCCACCTCGATGGACGACCTGCTCGCGCGCACGTGGATCGTCCAGACCGGCGCCCTGGGCCACCGGTGGGTGGAGGAGCGGGCGGGGGTCACCCTCGACACCCGGGTCTACTCCGGTTCCATCTCGGAGTTCCTCGTCGACGACGCCCTGGTGCAGCAGGGCTGGCCGACCAACGAGGCCTACACCGCTCAGCAGGCCGGGGTTCCGGTGACGTTCTTCAGCTACGCCGACGCCGGCTACAACCCTTACAACGACGTCGTCTTCGTCAGCGAGAAGACCCTGCGGGAGAGGCCGGACCAGCTCACCGCGTTCCTCGGTGCGGGACTCACCGGCTGGGGCGCCTACATCTCCGACACGGCGGTCGCCGAACGGGCCAACACCGCCATCGCGGCGGAGAACACCCAGATCGACCGGGACGCCCTCTGGTTCGCCTGGGACCGCCAGCGGGAGTTCCTCACCGCCGGCGATGCCGCCACCGCCGGGCTCGGAGCGATGACGGCTCAGCGGTGGAGCGACCTGGCCGCGGCCATGTCCGACCTCGACGCCCTCGAGGGGGAGGTCGAGCCCGCGGAGCTCTTCACGACCGACCTCCTGCCCAGCATCGTCCCCGCGACCACGCTGCCGCCGGTTCCCTGAGCGCGACCTCACCGGCACGGTGATCCGTTCACCGGGTGAGTTCCCGCCGACCCCTCCTCCGGCTCCGTCCCCACCGTCGACGGACCCGGTCCCCCCAGCACCCGCCCCACCCGGAGGTCCCTTGAGCAGCGTCGAACGGCTCCTGCACCGCATGTCCACGACCGAGGTGGCCGCCCTGCCCAAGGAGCGGGGGGTCATCGTCCAGCCCATCGGGGCCGTCGAGCAGCACGGTCCGCACCTGCCGGTCATGACCGACGCCTACGTCGCCGAGCGCATCACCGCCGGTGCGGTGGGGCTCCTGCCCGACGAGGCGCCCGTCTGGATCCTGCCGACCCTGCACTACGGCAAGTCCACCGAGCACCTGGGCCGGGCCGGGACCATCGCCCTCTCCACCCGCACCCTCCTGTCGGTCTGCGAGGACGTCGGGCGCTCGGTGGCGAGCTCGGGCTTCCGCCGGCTCGTCTTCGTCAACGGCCACGGCGGCAACCCCTCCACGCTGGACACCGTCGCCCGCGACATCCGCGTCGAGACGGGCCTGATGGTCTTCCCCGTCACCACTGGGCGGCTCGGCATCCCCGACGACCTCGACGTGCCCGACGCCGGCTTCTCCATCCACGGTGGTCACGTGGAGACCTCGCTCATGCTGGCGCTGGACCCCACCGCGGTGCGGATGGACCGCGCCGTGGAGGGAGGGCGCGCGCTCGCGCAGCTGTACGCCGACAAGGCGCACCTGAGCCTGGAGGGCGTGGTGCCCTCCGCCTGGGTCACCGACGACGTCTCCGCCAACGGCGTCATCGGGGACCCCACCGGGGCCACCGAGGAGTTCGGGCTCCGCGTCGTGGCCGCCTACCAGTCGCGCCTGGCCGAAGCCCTGCTCGAGATCGTCGGCTTCGAGTTCCCGGGGATGATGAGCCCATGACCCCGACCGTGGACAGTCCGCGCCCGCGCGCCGGCGCCGGTGCCCGCAAGCGCAGCCTCGCCGACCTCGTCACCGAGCAGCTGCGCGCGGACATCATCGGCGGCACCTACGCTCCCGGTCAGCGCCTCGTCGAGGAACGCCTCTCCGAGGTCTACGCGGTGTCGCGGATCCCGGTGCGCGAAGCGCTGAAGGTGCTGGAGAGCGAGGGGCTGGTCACCACCACGGCCTCGCGGGCCCGGATCGTCTCCCGGTTGTCCCAGGAGGAGATGGGCGAGATCGCTCCCCTGCGGCGCCTGGTGGAGGGCATGGCCGCGGAGCGAGCGGCCCGCAGCCTGAGCGAGGAGGCCCGCCGTGACCTGCAGGAGCTCGTCCACCGCGGTCAGCGAGCCCTGGCCGCGGACGACGGTCAGAGCCTGCGCGAGGTCAACGCCGGCATCCACCGCGCCATCGTGGTGGCCAGCGGCAGCGCCACCCTGCTGGCCGTCCACCAGCCGCTGATGACGCGCACCAGCTGGAGCAACCGGTCCCTCCTGCACGGTGACCGCAACGACACCTGGCGCGAGCACGTGCAGATCGTGGCCGCCATCTGCGACGGTGACCCGGCCCGGGCCCGCCGGCTGCTGGAGGACCACATCGACCAGTGGCTGACCGCCGCCCAGCTCAGCGAGGACCCCGGGCCGGAGGGCCGGACGTGAACCGCGAGCACGCCGACCGGTGGACCCTGACGCCTGACCACGTCGACCTGCGCCGTCCCGCCCGGGCGTCGCGCCCGGTGACGATCGACGCCGCACCCCAGCGCCTCACCCTCGACCTGGCCCGGTCCGCCGTCGTCGTGGTCGACCTGCAGAACGACTTCTGCCACCCCGACGGGTGGCTCGCGTCGATCGGCGTCGACGTCAGCGGCGCGAGCGCCCCGATCGCCGCGCTGCGCCAGACGCTGCCCCTGCTGCGTGCGGCGGGGGCCGGGGTCGTGTGGCTGAACTGGGGCAACCGCCCCGACCAGGCCAACCTGCCCCCGGGCGTCCGCCACGTCTACGACCCCGACGGTTCCTCGACCGGCATCGGCGACCCCCTGCCCAACGGCTCGCCGGTCCTCACCGCCGGCTCCTGGTCCGCCGCCCTCGTCGACGACCTGACCCCCGAACCCGGCGACGTCCACGTCGCCAAGCACCGGATGAGCGGGTTCTTCGACACCGAGCTGGACTCGGTCCTGCGCCGCATGCGGGTGGACACGCTGCTGTTCGCCGGCGTGAACACCGACCAGTGCGTCCTCGCGACCCTCTCGGACGCGGCCAGCTCGGGCTACGACGTCGTCCTCGTGGAAGACCTGTGCGGCACGACGTCTCCGCAGTTCTGCACCGACGCCACCCTCTACAACGTGCGTCAGGTGTTCGGCTTCACCACCACGTCGCTGCACCTGCGCGACGCCCTCACCGGTTCCTGAACCACCGGGCCGCGACGTCCGCGGCCCCGGTCCAGCGCCTGCCACCACCACCACCGCCGACCCATCCACACCCGCCCAGGAGGACGCCATGTCCGTCGCACCCGTCGTCAAGGACCTCGGCGACATCACGCCGCACTTCATCGGGGACAACCGGACCGTCAAGCTCGCCGTCCTGTCCGGTCCCGCCGACGGCTCCGACACCACCGTGGTCTTCGAGATCTGGGAGCCGGGGGGTTCCCAGCCGGACAACTCCCACGAGGAGTCCACCGAGACGTTCATCGTCCTGCAGGGGACGGCGACGGCCCACTCCGACGAGCACACCGCGCACCTGGTGCCCGGCAACGTGATCGTGCTGCCCGAGGGATCGGTCCACCACATCGTCAACACCTCGCCCACCGAGCGCCTCTACACGATCACCGTGATGGCCAACGACGGCGGCTTCTCCGACCTCATCACCACCGGCCCGCTCGCCGAGTTCGACAGCGCCGACCTCGCCGTCCTCACGGGTGTCCTGGTCTGAGCGTGACCGACCTCGACGAGCGCAACGGCGGAGCCGGGGGACCGGCGCCGGACCGCCGAGGACTGCTGGACGCCGTCACCCGGTACGAGCGGGCGCTGATGTCCGACGACCTCCCCGCGCTGGACGAGCTGTTCACCCCGGGGCCGGCGACGCTGCGGGCCGACGCGACGAACGCCCTGGTGGGGTCCACGCACATCGCCGAGTTCCGCGCGGGACGCGGCGGCGCCCCCCGGCGGTGGCTGCGCCGGGTGCACCTGCGCTGGATCGGGCCCGACGACGCCTACGTCGTCGCCGAGAGCGACCGCGTCGGCGGCCACGGCGTGCAGACGCAGTGGTGGCACCGCGACGAGGTCGGGGCCCGGGACGCGGACGACCGGCGGGTTCCGCCCGCGGCCGCGGGGATCGGGAGGCGGTGGCGCGTCCAGGCCGCGCACGTCTCCGGCGGCCCCGCGCCCGCCGGCCTCGGGAACTCCGCCCGCCCGGGTGCCGGGGAGCCCGTCCAGCCCCCGGCGGGTGAGTCCGCGGTGTGGCGCGTCCGCGGTGCCGGTCGCCCGCTGGCGGGCGGCGGTCCGGGGCCGCTGGCGGGGGTGCGCGTGGCGGTGAAGGACCTCGTCGCCGTCGCGGGGCAGCGGGTCGGCGCCGGCGTGCCGGCCTGGCTGGGCGAGGCTCCGGTGGAGCCCCGTTCCGCCCCCGCGCTGCAGCGGCTGCTCGACCTCGGCGCGCACGTCGAGGGGATCGCGCAGACCGACGAGCTCGCCTTCTCCCTGATGGGCGTCAACGAGCACTACGGGACGCCGTGGAACGCCGCGGCACCCGGACGCGTCCCGGGGGGTTCCAGCTCGGGGCCCGCCGCGGCGGTCGCCGCCGGCTCGGCCGACCTGGGGCTCGGGACCGACACCGCCGGCTCCCTGCGCGTCCCCGGTTCCTACTGCGGCCTCTACGCCTGGCGGCCCACCCACGCCGCCGTGCCCGTCGACGGGGTGCTCCCCCTCGCCGAGGACTTCGACACCGTCGGACTCCTGGCGCGTCAGGCTGCCCTGCTGCGGACCGCCGGCCTGGGTCTGCTCGGCGCGGGCCAGGACGGGCACGTCGCGACGACGGGCCCGACGGCCCTGTGGCGCAGCCAGACCCTGATGGACCTGGCGACGCCCGAGACCGCCCTGGCCGTGGACGCCGCGCTGACCGCCCTCTCCGTGGCGACGGGACTGCCGCTGCGGGAGCTCGAGATCGACCCCGGCGCACCCGCGGCCTGGACCCGCGCCTTCCGCACGGTCCAGACCGCGCAGGCGTGGGCGAACCACGGGGCGTTCCTGACCGCCCACCCCGGGGCGGTGTCGACGGCGGTGCGGGACCGCTTCGCGTCGGGGGCCTCGGTGAGCCCGCAGGACCTGGTGGCGGCGCGCGAGTCCATCCAGCTCACGCGCGGTTGGCTGGACGACGTCCTGGCGGGGGGGTGGCTCTGCCTGCCCAGCACCGCGACGCCCGCACCACCCGTGGACTCGACCGCGGCGCAGGTCGAGGAGGCCCGGACCGGCACGCTGCTGCTGTCGACGCTCGCCTCGCAGACCGGGGTGCCGGCCCTGAACCTGCCGTGGGGGCGGGTCGGGCAGCTCCCCGTCGGCCTGTGCGTCCTGGCCCCCCGGGGCGCCGACACCGCCCTGCTGGACCTGCTCGAGACCCTCGGTCCCCCCGGCTGACGCCGCGTCCCGGAGTTCCCGCTCGGTGGGACGCGGCCTCTCGGTGGGCGTCGTCCCCCTCTCGCCCCGACGATGACGGGGTGTGCTCCCGCTCGGTCCCCGTCGACGTCCTCCTGCCGCCCGCGCTGTCCTCGGCTCGTCGGGCGCGGGCCTTCGTCGACGAGCAGTGGTGCGAGGTCCACGGTCGCGCGGACCGTCGGCAGGTGCACCTGCTGGCCACCGAGCTCGTCACCAACGCCGTGCGCCACGGCGGCCCGCCCATCGTCCTGGCCCTGCAGTGCCGCGGGGACGACGGGGTGCTGGTCTCCGTCAGCGACGGCAGCGACGACCCTCCCGAGCGCCGGGACGCCGACGCGGGAGCCCTGGGGGGACGGGGCGTGCGGCTGGTGGACCTGCTCAGCGCCGACTGGGGCGTCGAGCACCACCACGGCGAGGGGCGGGACCACCAGGATGGGACCGGGTCGGGCGGGAGCGCCACCGGCAAGACGGTCTGGTGCCGGTTGCTGACCTGACGGGCCGGGGGTCCGCGGCTCGCCGGGCGAGCGCCGCCGTCACACCGGCGTCGGTCGCGCTCCCGCGCGGCGGTCGGTCCCCGCGAGCGCCCACCGTGAGCGCAGGAGGTCCTCGCAGGGCAGGGGAGGGGCCCAGTGGAAGCCCTGGCCCTGGTCGCAGCCCAGGTCGCGCATCACCGCGGCCGTGGCGGCGTCCTCGATCCCCTCGGCGACGATGCGCAGCCCGAGGGCGTGGACGAGGCCGACGGTGTGGCGCACGACGGCCTCCGCGGCGGGGTCGGTGCCGATGCCGACGGTGAAAGACCGGTCCAGCTTGACCTCGTCGACCGGGAGCCGCCGCAGGTACGACAGCGACGAGTACCCGGTGCCGAAGTCGTCGAGGCTGACGTGGACGCCCAGACCCCGCACGGCGGCCAGGACCCCGGCCACCCGGTCGGGGTCGGTGACCAGGCTGTCCTCCGTGAGCTCCACCGTCAGCGCCGACGCCGGCAGGCCGAACTCCGCGAGGAGCTCCTCCAGCCGTCGAGCCAGGGCGAGGTCCTGGACGTCGACGGGGGAGAGGTTCACCGCGACGGGGACGACCAGACCCGCGTCGACGAGCCGGCGGGAGGCGTCGAGCGCGGCGCACAGGACCTGCCCGGCGAGGGCGGGCAGCAGTCCCGCACGGCTCATCAGCGGCAGGAAGGTGCTGGGCGGCAGCAGGGTGCCGTCGGGTTCGCGCCAGCGGGCCAGGGCCTCGACGCCGCTGAGGGTGCCGTCGACGAGGTCGACCTTGGGCTGGAGCAGGACCTCGACGTGGCCGGCGTCCGCGCCTCGACCGGCGTCGCCGGTGAGCCCCTCCCGCAGCCGCGACAGCAGCGCGAGCCGCGACTCCCCGAGCTGGGGGTCGCTGCCGCCGCCGGCGTCGGCGGGGGTGCAGACCCGGCGGGTGCTGCCCTTCGCCGCGTACATGGCGACGTCGGCCAGGCGCAGCAGGTCACCCCGTCCGGAGGCCCCGGCGGAGGTCGCGGCGACCCCGACGGAGGCGTCCACGGTGAGGCGGACGGCGGCGAAGGTGAAGGGCTCCTGGGCGACCCGCACCACCTCGGTGGCGAGGCGCACCCCGTCGGCCTCGGTGGCGTCCGGCAGGAGCACCGCGAACTCGTCACCGCCGAGACGGGCGACGTGCTGGTCCGGTGCCAGGAGGCGTTCGACGCGGCGGGCGAAGGCCACGAGGAGGTCGTCCCCGGCGCTGTGTCCCAGGCTGTCGTTGACGTCCTTGAAGCCGTCCAGGTCGACGAGCAGCATCACGGTGCTCGTGCGGTGGCGCGCGGCGGCGGCCAGGACGACGTCGCACTGCTCGTACAGGGCACGCCGGTTGGGCAGGCGGGTCAGGTCGTCGGTGCGGGCCTCGCGGTGGACGTCGGCCAACCGGCCCAGCTCGCGGAAGGTCAGCGCGGCCCGGCCCCCGGCGCCGGTGATGCAGATCGCGGCGAAGGCCCCGGCGACGGCGGGGAAGCGCGCACCCTGTCCGGCGAAGAGCAGGACGAGGCTGGCTCCGGCGCTGAGCAGGGGGACGAGCAGGACCCGCAGGGACCCTCCTCGACGGCGGGTGACGACCTCCAGGGCGTCCACGGGCTGTGAGCGGCGGCTGCGGTGAGCCGCGAGGACCAGGAGGCCGACGCCGGCCAGGAACCCGACGTCACCCCACCCCCCTTCGACGTAGGTGCCGGCGACGGCGTGCAGGGCCAGCACCACGTCGCTGGCGGCGGTCACCGCGAGGCCGGCGGTGAGCAGGACCACCCAGCCGCGGGTCGCGGAGCGCAGGATGAACAGCACCCCGACCAGCAGGACCAGCAGGAGCAGGTCGAAGACGGGGTAGGCGATCGAGGCGACGACGGTCAGCAGCGGGGCGGAGGGGTCCACCGCCGTCAGCGGACGGAACCACAGGGCCGCGGCCACGGCGGCCACCCCCGCGCCGGCGACCAGGCCGTCGAGCCAGACGCTGAGGGGGAACCGGCCGACGTGAGCGGTCAGGACCAGCACGATGGCGATGTAGCAGGCGGGGTACCAGCTCAGGTAGAAGGCGTCGGCCACCGACGGGTAGGGCACCGCGGGCAGGTCGGCCAGCACCAGGGAGAACCAGGCGTTGCCGGCGGCGGTGCACAGCATCCCCGCTGCCAGGACGCGCCACCCGACACCCTCACGCCGGGACTGGGGCACGTGGAGGAGCAGGGCGAGCGCAGCGAGGACGTAGACCAGGTTGTACAGGCAGAGGTCGACGACCGTGGAGACGGTGGCCGCGCCGACGCCGCGCACCAGGGCCGGGCGGGCCGGGACGCACGCGCAGCAGACGGCGACGGTGAGCGCCATCGCCACGAGGGCGGCGCGGGCGCCAGCGGCGCGCGTCACCAGGCCCCGGGCGGCCGGGACCGCGGTGCGCGCGTTCATCGACCACCTCCGTGCCTGCACCCCGAGACGGGTTCGTGTCGACTTCGGCACCGCGGGCCCCGGTCTTGACCACCGCGCGGAGGACAGAGCGACGGTGGGGCGCGCCGCGACGTCGTCGGGGTGCCCGCGGGCGCAGAGGTCGGCCACCCGGCCCGTGACGCTCCCGGGCTCCACGCCGCACAGGCTCAGGAAGCTCGTCGGCTTGCAGTACCCGGCCAGGGAGGGGGTGGACGAGACCCCCGTCGTCGGCCGTCCGCGCGGACAGCCCCTGCAGGACGGCGGTCGAGGTCCCTGTCCTGCGAGGAGCCGCCCTGCGAGGAGCGGTCCTGCGGTGGTGGCGTCGTGCGAGGACGCGGTAGGCCCCGTGGGACTCGAACCCACAACCCGCGGATTAAAAGTCCGCTGCTCTGACCAGTTGAGCTAGAGGCCCCGGACGCGGACGTCCGGGGTGCAGTGTCTCAGACTGGGCGCCGGGGCACGCGGGGAAGACCGGGCGGCTCAGCCGAGGGCGACGGCGCGGCAGGCGAGGTGGAGGGCGAGGCGCTGGTCGCGGTCGGTGAGGTCGACGGCGAGCAGGGACGCGATGCGAGCGACGCGGGCGGCGACGGTGTTGCGGTGGATGCCCAGCACGGCGGCGGTCTCGGTGAGCGAGGACTCCGCGTCGAGGAAGACGGCGAGCGTGCGGACGAGGTCACCGTCGGGGTCGCCGAGGGGGGCGAGCAGGCCGCGGGCCGCCGGCTCGAACGTGCTGGTGCGGGTCCAGGCCAGCAGCGTCTGGGCCATCCCCAGCTGGTCGACGTGCAGGAAGTGGCCCTGCTCGGGACGTCCCGCGGCGAGGCGGGCCGCGTCGGCCGCCTCCTCCAGCGTCCGGCTGATGCCCGCGGGGCCGGGGTGCGGGCGCCCGACGCCCGTCCAGCAGCGGGTCAGGCCCTGCAGGCCGCGGTGGGCGCGGCGCAGCACGTCCGCCAGCGCCCGCACCTGCTCGGCCGTGGGTTCGCGGGTCGTGGTCGTCCAGCCGCTCCAGCCGTCGCCGTGCTCGACCACCACTGCGTCGACGCCCGCGTCGGCGAAGGTGCGGACCACGTCGTCGCGCAGGCCCGCCGTGTCCACGGAGGCGACGGTGCCGACGCGGACGCCGACGTGCCAGCCCTCCAGCGACCAGCCCGCCGTGGAGGAGCGGCGGCGCAGCTCCGCCGACGGCTCGCCGCTGACCCGCAGGACGTCGGCGAGCAGGCCGGCGCGCGAGCGGGCGTCGCGCTCCAGGCCGAGCCGCTGCGTCGCGAGCCAGCCGGACAGGGCCGCGGCGCCGGCGGCCAGCAGGGTGGTGGCGAGGACGACGGCCTCGGGGGAGGACGCCGGCACGCGCGCCACGAGCCAGCGCTGCGACGCGCGGGCCCCGGGCAGCAGGACCGGGCGGGCGACCGACGTCGTCGCGTCCGCGGTCTCGACCTGCAGGACCGGCTCGGTCAGGCGCGGCGGGTCGACGGGCGGGCCGGTCAGGGGCCCGCCGGCGGCGTCGAGCAGCGACACGGGCGCGTCGAGGACGTCGGTGAGCAGCCCGACGAGGCCCTCCGGCGTCGCGACGCGGCCCTCGGCCAGCGCGGTCTGCACCCGCAGCAGCGCCCGCGCGCGCGCCACCTCCGGCTCGGCCACCTGCACCGCGGCCTCGGCGGCGAGCGCCAGCACGGGCGCCGACGTCCCCAGCGCGCACACCGACAGCCGGGAGCACAGCAGGCGGGTCGGTGGGGCGAGGTCGGCCTCGCCGCCGAGCAGCACGGCCAGGGCGCCGGCGTCCGCGGCGCGGCGCAGCAGCGCGTCCACCCGCCAGCTCGCGGGCCCGTCGCGCAGCGCCCCGACGAGGACGAGGACCTGACCCGCGGCGTCGGCCGGGTGCTCGTCGGGCGACAGCAGCCGGACGCCGCGGACGGCCTCGCGGGGCACCGACCCGGCGAGCACCCGCACCCGGTCGCGCCACGCCGGGCTGCGCAGCAGCGTCGCGACGGTGGGCGCGGTGGTCACGGCGTCCCCACCAGCAGGGCCGGTTCGACCTCGAAGCCGAAGGCGCGGGGCGCGACGGCCGGCAGGTTCTCGGGGCGGCACCAGAACTCCGGGGCCGGCAGCTGCAGGACGACGACGTCGTCGCCGCGGCGGATCCGGTCGCACGTCACGGGCACGGCGGTGCGCCGGTCCAGGACGGCCAGGACGTCGGGCGTGCTGGCCACGGGAGCCCCGTCCTCGAAGGCCAGCAGGAACTCGTTCTCCATCTCCACGCGCAGCAGCGAACTGGTCCGCCGGTCCCGGACGGTGACGCTGCCCCGGCCGAACCCGTACCCCTCGTGGCGCAGCACGTCCACGACGCGGCCGGCGGCCAGGACCCGCCCGCCCGTGGCCTCGGCGACGAGCGCGGGCGACGGCGCCTCGGGCAGGGCGAGCATCCGCCGGCCCAGGTCCAGGCAGCGCCGGATCGTGTCGGCCGCCGACGCCGGCCGCAGGACGCCCAGGGGCAGCGGCGCCACGGCCAGCGCCGCCCACCCGCTGGTGGCGGCCAGGACGCTGCGGACCGTGCGCTCGACGGCCACGGCGTCCCCGCCCTCGACGAGCACGACCTGACCGCTCGGCAGCGCCAGGACGGCGGGGGTGAGGCCGATGCCCGCGACGGCGATGGAGAACTGGTCCAGGCGGGGCAGGGCCCGCCCGCACAGGTCGGTGTCCACGACGGGCAGCCCCAGCGGGGCGGCGGCCACGAGCGCCGAGACGGCGTTCAGCCCGGCGGCCTCGATCGAGGCGAGCGCGCCGGGCCGGCGCCCGGACCAGCGCTCGACGGCGGCCAGGGCGCGGCCGAACTCGCGGCCCGAGGGCAGCTCCTCCTCGAACACGCTCGTCGCGCCGACGACGCCGACCGCGCAGACGAGGGTCGCGTCGTCCAGCTCGCCGGGGCCGAGCAGGTCCACGGGCCCGGTGACGGCGATCTCGCGCAGCAGCATCGAGCCCGCGGGCCCGGGTGGCCCGCCGCCGCCGGACCCCAGGAGCTCGGCCCCCCGCACGAGGGGCGGCACGTCGACCGCGCTCACCTGCACGGGCGACAGCCTGGCACGCGCGCGCCGCCGCCCGGCGGGAGGCGGCGGCTCAGGCGGGGGCTCAGGCGGGGACCGCCGCGGGCGGGAGCACGCGCACCGGGTCCACGTCGTAGCCGAACACCCGCGGCCCGGCCAGGGCCAGGCCCTCGGGGGACTGCCAGCGCGGGTCGCAGGGGGCCGCGATGACCGTGATGCGGTGGCCGTAGCGCAGGGCTTCCGTCGTCACGGCCTCGCCCGTGACCGTGTCCAGGGCGCAGATGAGGTCCGGCACGGTCGCCACGAGCTCGCCGTCGCGCTCGGCGACGAGGTTCTCGTTCTGGAACTGCAGCAGCAGCGTCGAGCCCGCGTCGGCCCCCGCCCCGTCCACGCGGGCCTCGCCGCGGGCGAAGCCGGACGTGGTGCGGCGCGAGACGTCGGAGACCTTGCCGGAGAACAGGACTCGACCACCGAGGTGGGCGACGAGCGGCCCGACCGGGTCGTCGCTGCCGCGGGCCGCGGCGAGCGTGCGCCCCAGCGCGGCGCACAGCGACAGGGTGCCGCCGACGAGGGACTCCCGCGCCTGCGCCCCGGACATGGCGTAGTTGCTGATCATCGCCGAGCAGCCCATCTCCACCGTCGCGGTGCGGGCCAGGCGCTCCGCCCACGTGTTGTCGATGGTGTCGAAGACCCCGGAGTTCCCCTTCTCGTCCACGATCGACATCGGGGTGCCGCGGATGCCGTAGAGGGTCGGCAGGGTCATCTGCAGCTCGGGGAACGCGCGGCCCATGCCGTCGGCGTCCACCAGCGGCAGGCCCAGCTCGGCCGCCGCGACGAACGGGATGAGGGAGTTCACGCCCCCGGCCTCGTCGCACGCGATGTGCGTGACCTCCAGCCCGAGGTGGCGGGTCAGCGTGGCCACGGCCAGCCCCACCTGCTCGGTCGAGGGCAGCTTCTCCAGCATGACCGTGGGGGCGCCCATCATGGCCACCGGCAGGACGACCGCGTCGTCGGGCAGGTCCGCCAGCGCCGTCAGCCGCACCGGCCCGTGCCGGCGCAGGGCCGCGGCGGCCAGCAGGCGGCCGATGTGCGGGTCGCCGCCGCCGCCCGTGCCGAGCACCGCTGCGCCCCGGGCGATGTCGGCCAGGTCGTCGACCTCGACCAGCGTCGTGCCGTCCTCAGCGCGCACCGGCCACCGCCTCGCGGGGGAGGTCCGCCGGCAGCACGACGCTGGACAGCTGCAGGTCCCCGACCGCCTTGACGCGGATGCGGGTGGCGCCGCCGGGCAGGTAGGGCAGCGGGACCTCGTCGACCTCCAGGATCTCCACGCTGCCCGGCACGGCCCCCGCGGCGACGGCGCGCTCGACGGCCTCGGCGCGCGCCTCGTCCAGCACCGCGCCGCGGCGGCCGGGTTCGACCGCGAACACGCGGTCCACCTCCCCGCCCACCTGGGCGATGGCCGCGCCGATCGCGTTGGCGACGGCGAAGTTCTCGGGGCGCAGCACGTCGCCGGCGCCGGCCATCACGTCCGGCAGCAGGACGGACCCGCCACCGACGGCGACCACGGGCAGCGGCTGCGAGGACGTCCGCATCCGGTCCACGGCGTCGGTCACGTCGGCCGCGATGCGCTCCAGCGCGGCGCGCACGAGCGCCGGGTCGAGGTGGCGCACGAGGGAGGCGTCGCCGATGTCGGCGCGGCCCGCGGCGACGGCCACGTCGGTCGCGGTCAGGACGTCCCCGCCGAAGACGAGCGCCTTCTGCGTCAGCTGGTAGCCGACCGAGTCCGGCCCCACGGTGACCCCGGAGGTGCCCTGGCGCACGAGGCTGCCGCCGCCGATGCCGATGGACAGCACGTCCGGCATCCGGAAGTTCGTGCGGATCCCCGCGACGCTCACCTCGGTCATCGCCTCGCGGGGGAACCCGCGCTGCAGGACGCCGACGTCGGAGGTCGTGCCGCCCACGTCGACGACCGCGCACGTGCTGACGCCGGACAGCACGGCCGCGCCGCGCATCGAGTTCGTCGGGCCCGACGCGAACGTCGAGACGGGGTAGCGGCGGGCGTGCTCGACGTCCATGAGCGTGCCGTCGTTCTGGCTCAGGTAGATCGGCGCGGTGATGCCCGCGCCCGCCACCGACGCGGTGAGCCCGTCGACGATCCCGGCCGCGAGCTCGCGCAGCGCGGCGTTGACGATCGTGGCGTTCTCCCGCTCCAGGAGGCCGATGCGGCCGATCTCGTGCGACAGCGAGATCGCCACGCCGGGCAGGTGCCCGGCCATGAGCTCCGCGGCGCGCAGCTCGAACGCGGAGCTGACGGGGGAGAACACCGACGTGATGGCGAGGCTGCGCACGCCGTGCGCGGCCATGTCCTCGGCGTGGCGGCGCAGCTCCGCCTCGTCGAGGTCGGAGATCGTCCGGCCGTCGAACTCGTTGCCGCCGTGCGCGAGGTAGGCCCGGCCCTGCACCGCGGTGACCAGCCGCTCGGGCCAGTCGACCATGGGCGGCAGGGACGCCGTCGCCGGCAGGCCGAGGCGCAGCGCGGCCGTCGGGGCGAGGCGGCGGGCCTCGACGAGGGCGTTGATGAAGTGCGTCGTGCCGATCATCACCGCCTGCACCCCGGCCGGCTCGAACGCGCGCTGGGCCTGCAGGCCCCGCAGCGCCTCCACGATGCCGGAGGAGACGTCCGGGGTGGTGGCCGCCTTGACCGCCGCCAGGACGGTGTCGCCGTCCAGGAGGACGGCGTCGGTGTTCGTGCCGCCGACGTCGATGCCGATGCGCATGGGGTTCCTCGTTCCGTTCGGTGTGGTCGGGCAGGCGGTCAGGCGGTGACGGTGGAGGTCTCGTCGAGGACCTCGACGGTCTCGCCGTCGGTGGTGCGGCTGGTCCCGAACTCCCTCAGCAGCCCCAGCTTGCCGACCACGACGTACAGGACGAAGCCCACGACGAGGGAGTTCACGCTGCCCAGGCCGACGGTGAGGAAGTGACCCACCAGGGACGCCACGAGCCACACGACGAGCGTCGCGGGCACCCAGGTGGGCGACGTCTCGGGGACGGCGCCGCCGTCGGCGCGCGACGTCGCGAGCGGCTCGCGCCACTTCTTCACGACGAAGTACTCCGCCACCATGATCCCCGCGATGGGCGGGAAGACCACGCCCAGGACGACGAGGAAGTCGGTCAGCCGGCCGAGGATGCCGCCCGCCGCGAGCAGGCTGCCCACCACCCCGATGACGCCCGTGACGACGGCCCGGTTCGCCGAGCGCCCGGTCAGGGTGCCGATGAAGTTCACGACGCCGAGGCCCGAGGAGTACAGGTTCCAGTCGTTGATCTTGATGGTGCCGAGCACGACGATGAGGACGGCGACCCAGCCCACCGAGGAGGTGAGGATGGTCGTGATCTCCGACGTGCGGGCGGCGTGGGCGAGCAGGACGCCCGACATCCCGATGACGTACTCGCCGAGGCCCATGCCGATGACGGTCTGCTTGACGACGTCGCCCGCGGTGCGGTTGTAGCGCGTCATGTCCGGGGTGACGACGGCGCCGACGATGAACCCGCCGGCCACCAGGGTCGTGCCCGTGGCCAGGCTGATCGCGGGACCGGCGGGGGCCGCGCTGACCAGCGCGCCGACGTCGTGGCGGCTCAGCTCGCGGACGATGGCCCAGCCGACGAGGAGCAGGAAGGCCGGCACGGTCACGTAGGCCGTCCAGGCCATCGAGGCGAAGCCCTTGACGCAGATCGCGGTCACGAGCAGGCCGAAGACGATCGACCAGCCCCACGCGGGCAGGACGCCCAGCGTGCTCGCGAGGCCCTGGGCGGAGACCGCGGACTGGATGCCGAACCAGCCGATGAGGCTGATGCCGATGGCCAGGCCGATCAGCGCGGAACCGCCGCGGCCGAAGCCCAGCCAGCGCGCCACCATCGACGTCGACATGCCCTCGCGGGCCCCGATGACCCCGACGAAGATCGAGACGACCTCGAGGATGACCGCCCCGAAGGTGAAGGCCCAGAACGCGGACCAGAAGGACATGCCGAAACCGAGCGTCGCGCCCAGGAGGAACTGGCTCAGGGCCGAGACCTGCCCGAAGCGCTGCACGGCCACCGACCACCACGAGTACCGCGCGCTGTCGGGCACGCGGCCGAGGGAGTGGTCGTCGGCTCCGCGATCGATGTCTGTTGCCGCCACGGCGGTCTCCTCTGGTCGTCCTGCCGGTGTCCCGGCTGGACGCTAGGACCGGGGCGCGGCGGTGTCAGGAGGCTGTCCGCACAGCGGAACGGGCGCGGCGGTGCGACGTGCACCGACGACGACGGCCCCGCTCCCGGGAGGGGAGCGGGGCCGTCGGGGTCAGCGGGAGGTGCGGCTCAGAACGCGGCCGGGTCCGTGCCCGCGCGGACGCCCTGGCGCTGCGGCGCCTGCTGCGGCGCCGCCTCGGCCTGCTGCTGCTGGGCCTGCTGCTCGGCGAGGGCCTGGGCGTACTGGACCTTGACCTGGTCCATGTCCAGGGCGCGGACCTGCTCGATCAGCTGCTCGAGCGCGGGCTCGGGCAGCGCGCCGGGCTGGCCGAAGACCGGGATGCCGTCGCGGTAGGCGACGAGCGTCGGGATCGAGGTGATGCCGTAGCGGGCGGCGAGCTGCTGCTGGTCC
>Ga0160427_10000128_pt1 | contig 54175 bp, 59 predicted proteins | sample SolpanmetagenomL_FD_108194 | JGI IMG/M metagenome (GOLD analysis project Ga0160427, IMG submission 108194) | Solar panel surface microbial communities from Lawrence Berkeley National Laboratory, California, USA - L | ecosystem: Engineered > Built environment > Solar panel > Unclassified ...
CCGAGGCGGACACCATCGCCCAGCCGGTGCAGTGGATTCCGGCCCACCCGACGCTCGCCAACTACGCCGACGTCCTGAATTCTCCCGACGGCAACATCCTGCGCTGGACCTGGAATTCGCTGTACGTGGCCTCCGTCTTCACGGTGCTGCACCTGATCCTGTGCACCCTGACCGCATATCCGCTGGCCCGCATGCGCTTTCCCGGGCGCAACGCCTGGTTCTGGTTCATCCTGTCGAGCCTGATGATTCCCGGCATCGTGACGCTCGTGCCCACCTACCTGATGATGATTCAGTTCAACTGGATCAACAGCTACCAGTCGCTGATCTGGCCGGGCATCTCCGGCGTGTTCGGGGTCTTTCTGCTGCGCCAGTTCTTCGTGGGCATTCCCAAGGAACTGGAGGAAGCCGCGCGGCTCGACGGGGCCAACAGCCTGCAGGTGCTCAGACACGTGATCCTGCCCCTCGCCGTGCCTGCGCTCGTCACGCTCGGCGTGTTCGCGTTCATGGGGTCGTGGAACAACTTCCTCTGGCCTTCGTTCGTCGTGACCGACCCCGACAAGATGACCCTGCCGGTGGGCATCACCACCTTCTCGCAGCGCTACGTGACCGACTACGGCAAATTGATGGCCTCGACCGCGCTCGCGGCGGTGCCGGTGCTGCTCGCCTACCTGCTGGCGCAGCGGTATCTGGTAGCCGGCCTGGCGACCAGCGGGCTGAAAGAATGAGCCAGACCGCCGCCCGTTCACTTCTGCCTGGGGACACCCTGTGAGCTGCTGTTTCACGCCCATCGACCTCGCCTGGGCGGCTCGCCTGTGAGGCGCCGCTTTGCAGGGTTGGCCGTGCTGCTGCTTGCGCTGCTGCCCACGTTGGCTGCCACCGCACCCCGGTCGTCCAGCACGCCCCGGCTCAGTAACCCGGTCATCGCCGAAGATTTCGCAGACCCCGACCTGCTGCGCTTTGGCCGGGAATACTACGCCTACAGCACCAACACCGGCGGGGTGAATGCCCCGGTCTTCCGCTCGGCGGACCTGCAACACTGGCGGCCCCTGGGCGACGCGCTGCCGGTGCTGCCCGCCTGGGCCAGCGGCGGAAACACCTGGGCGCCGGACGTGCTCGCGGTGCGCGGCGGGTACGCGATGTACTTCACGGCCCGGCATACTGCCAGCGGCCGCCAGTGCATCGGCGTGGCCTTCTCGGCCCGGCCACAGGGCCCGTTCGTCAGCCGCTCGGCCAAACCGCTCGTCTGCCAGCTCGACGGGGGTGGCAGCATCGATGCCAGTGGCTTCACCGACAAGGACGGCCGACTCTACCTGTACTGGAAGAACGACGGCAACTGCTGCAATCAACTGACGGGCCTGTGGGTGCAGCCGCTCGCTGCCGACGGCCAGAGCCTGACCGGAAAGCCACTCGACCTGATCTACAACGGTCAGCTGTGGGAGGGCAGCGTCATCGAGGCACCGTTCGTCTACCTGCACGCCGGGCGCTATTATCTGTTTTACTCTGGAGCGACTTGGGACAGCGACACCTACGCGGTCGGCTACGCGGTCGGAACCTCGCCGCTGGGTCCGTTCAAGAAGTCAGCGACCAATCCGCTGCTGATGACATCTGGCAAAGTGGCCGGTCCGGGCGGTGAGGGCGTGCTGACCGACGTCAAAGGTCACGTCTGGATGTACTACCATGGCTGGGAACCACAGGCCATCGGGTACCCGGTGGGCGGAAGGCGCGCCCTGTACTTCAGTGCGTTGAGCTGGAACGGCAACCTGCCGGTGGTGCAGGGATGGCCCAGTGCCACAAATACAGCGAATTAGCATCGCGGTGTGAGGGGAGTGGACTCGCCGAATGTCCGGGAGACTACGGCCGACGGCTACCTAGGAAGGCTCGTGACACGGCCATCCACGTCTGAGCGTGACCGGGCGACGAAAAGACCTTCATGAATGGACAGCCACGACGAAGCTGGATGAGGAAGAGCGTACATTGCCCGGCGACATGTTCGCTCCCGAAGCAGGTGGTGCGGAAGACATGAATTCCAAGTTGATCTTCCGCTCAGCTCAGACACTACGCAATTGGTATCATTACGTCATGAACGAATCAGCCCTGGCCATCCAGATCGGCCTGAACTTCGCCTATCAGGACAACAGAGGCTGGCAGGGCTACGCGCGGACCTGCGACGCTGCGTGGCAGGAGTGCGAGGAGGCGGCGCAGAAGCCATTGCGCTGGAGTCAGGTCAAAGCCCGCACCTGGGCCGCCGAGGATCTACACACCGGACTGGTCTACCACGTCGAGCAACTCCCGCTCTGAACAGAGTCCTGGCAAGGAACGGACACCCAGTCAGGAGGTGTACCCGCTGTGTTCTCCCTGGAAATCGACTGTACTCAGGATATTCCGGTCGAGGAAAGAGCTTGCCGCTACGCGACGTCGAGCCTCTCCCCTGCTTGCAAACTACATTTTACGGAGAGTCGCTTCGCCGCCGATTCAGCCTCACCTGCCACGGACCGTATCCATGTCCTTAAAGCTTCAACGTCCAACGAGCCAGCCCCGCTCATTTCGTCATTCTTCCTCCATAGGTAGGCATAACCAATACACAGACGCTCCGTGCGTTCCCAGGTGTCCTCCTCAGTTATCGCATTTTTTAAGTTTGAGCTGTTATCGCCACTACTTACAGGTCATGCGGTGAGAGTTCTCGAGGTACAGCGCGCGGAGGAGAGTACGCAGCACTGCTCCACGCCGTGACCACCGGAAGGAATCGTCCACTATGGACCTTCTGTATCTCAATGAACATCAATTCCACAGAGCTTGCATCTCTGGACGAAAATTGATTTGACATTTTTAAGACGACCGGTCATATTCATCTGGTGACCAGAGCCAACGTTCGCGAACAATTGCTGGAGGCTGGCCTGGACACGCTGCACCGCCAGAGCTTCAATGGAACGTCAGTCCAGGACATCACTCAGGCCGCTGGGGTTCCGAAGGGGTCGTTTTACAACCATTTCGAGAGCAAAGAGGCTCTGGGTGTTGCCGTAGTTCAGCGTTACGTTCAGGACCGCCGGCGCCACAAAATCATCCTTGCCGACCAGAGCCTGCTCCCACTCGACCGGGTGCGGAAGTATTTCGCGGCGATGGGACAGAGGGCTTCGGACACAGGCTATACCCGTGGCTGCCTGATCGGAAACTTTGCCACTGAGCTTTCGGGCCAGAGTCCCACCATCCGTCAGGAACTCTCGCATTCACTTCGAGAGTGGACGGAGATTCTGGTTCCGGTTCTCCTCGAAGCCCAGGAGGCGGGCCAGCTCGCCGGCGAAGTCTCCGTGCAGGACTTGGCGAATGTGCTGATCGACACCTGGGAAGGCGCGGTTCTTCGTTGCAAGGTCGAGCAGAGCGGCCAGCCACTCGAGCGTTTTCTGAATGGAACCCTGAACCGGTTGCTGGTATAAGGCGGGCTGTTCATGCCGCCCCTTTTTTTAACGGATTTAAGACGACCGGTCATCTAATTCGACCGTACCACCACTGGGAGGATCAGCATGCAGATTCAGGATTCAATCGGCCTCGTCCCTGAAGTGAACCGGGAGCTTACCTCTGTCCAGACCTTTCTGGCAGCTGGAACGCACCGGATTCACACGGCTATCCGCGATCTTCCGATGGTATGGATGCTGGTCGACACCCTGAGCCGACTGGGGCACTCGGCGCCGTCCGCCAGGCCAGGACTGTCCCTGTGACCGACCACGCCACTGTCCAGCGTCCGTCCAGTACCGCTGTTTCTCCCTGGCCGATCTTCTTGATCGCCAGCATCGCTGTGCTGCTGATCTCCATTGACGCCACCGTTCTTTATGCGGCCTTCCCCGCGCTCACCCGCGCTTTCCCCACCGCCCAGGCCAGCGACCTCTCATGGATTCTGAACGCCTATACCGTCGTATACGCTGTTTTGCTCGTCCCTGCCGGACGCTTCGCCGACCTGTACGGCCGCAGACGCATGTTCCTGATCGGCCTGGTGATCTTCCTGCTGGCGTCGCTGGGATGCGGACTGTCCGGACACGTCTGGCTGCTGATCGTCTTCCGGGCGTTGCAGGCCGTCGGGGCAGCGGCGCTGCTGCCGGCCTCGCTGGCCGTGGTGTTGGGGGCCTTTCCTCCCGAGCGCCGTGCCATCGCCATCAGTCTCTGGGGCGCCATCAGCGCGCTGGGCGCGGCCGTGGGCCCGAGCCTGGGATCGTGGCTGATCGACCTGGGCGGCTGGCCCTGGGCCTTCTACCTCAACCTGCCGCTGGGCATCATTTCGGTCTGGGGAGCCGGCCGACTGCTGAGGTCCGAGCCGCCGGAAGGTGTTCGGGCACGGCTGGATGTGGTCGGAATTGTGCTGCTGATGGTCAGTGTGGGAGCCATCGCCCTGGGCCTGGTGCGCTCGGAAGCCCTGGGCTGGACCTCGGTGTCGGTGCTGGGGTCGCTGATCGGCGGGCTGCTCGCCCTGCTCGTCTTCGTCTGGTGGGCCAGGCGCGTGTCAGCCCCAGCCATCGACCTGACACTCTTCGACAACGCCACCTACCGCTTCGTCAATCTGGCGACCCTGACCTTCGGCATGGCCTTTTCCATGATGTTCTTCTCGTATTTTCTGTTCATGTCGGGCATCTGGCACCTTCCGCTCGCCGAAGCGGGTGTGGCCGTCCTGCCCGGTCCGCTGCTGGTGATTCCCACCTCGGTGGTGGCCGGACGCTTCGCCTCGCGCCTGGGGCACCGGCCCCTGCTGGTCGGCGGCAGCCTAGTGTTCGCGGCGGGCGCGCTCTGGAGCGTTCTGGTGCCCGGCCTCACCCCGGCATACGCTACCGGCTGGTTGCCCGGACTACTGCTGACCGGCGTCGGCACCGGCATGGTCCTTCCTTCGCTGTCGGCCGCCGCCGTCTCGCGCCTGAATCCTGCCCGCTTCGGAGTTGGAAGCGCCATCAACCAGGCAGTTCGGCAGATCGGTACCGTGCTGGGCGTCGCCGTGACCGTGGCACTGCTCGGCAATAGCGGAGGGCATCTCGCCGAGTTCAGAACCGTGTTCGCCTGGGAGGCGGTCCTCTGCATCGTCACCGCCGCGCTGTGCCTTCTGGTGGACACCCGGCCACAACGGGCCCGTGCCAACGGCTGAGGGTGCCCCACCGGGTCATCGAGCCGAATTGGGGCAGGTAGGCGCGTATCTCCCCGACGGCCGTGGAAGTGATCAGCGAGGAGATCACCAGAGCCGCCGTGCTGAAGTGGCATCTGGGCGGGAGACCGACAGGGGCTGCTCTCCCCAAATTCAGGCACGCCTAGGACCGATCAGCTTTGGCCAAGCGAGTTGCCGCACCTCAACCTGAGCTTCACGGCGAGCGGACGTGACCCACCCGACCCGGTCATCGAGTGCCACGGTGCTCCTCCCCACCCGCATGGGTACGGCTGAATCAGGCCTCAAGATCGAGCGGGGTCAGCGGATACTTCTCGCGCAGGCTTCTCAGGCTCGCCCAGGGCACGATGCGCTGGTGGAAGTCGGCGAACTCGACCAGGGCCTCCGCTGGCCCCCGGGGCGCCTGTCGAGCGAGGCGCAGCACCGTGCAGCCCTCACCCGTCCGGTCGTCGGATACAGCCGGCACATACCGGTACTGGCCGTTCACATGCACACCCTGCAGCGACTGGAGCTGAAGACCGGAGAGTTCCAGTCGCTTCGGCACGGCTCAGTTTTCCCGGGAGCTGATTTCGTCCATGGCGTGCGCGAACGGGCCGGTCGCTGCCCACAGACCGGAATCCGACCCGTTCCAGATGAGTTGGCCTTTCGCACTCCTCCGGGACTTGTGCTCCGCAGGTTCCAGGCGCCGGACGAATTTACCGAACGTTTCGTTCAGGCCAAACGACGAGGCATATCCGACCGGGGTGAAGGAAATGCCAGAAAATACGCTCACGACGTAAAAGTAGCAGACGAACCTGAAGTGGGTCTGTGATTCAGGTCGAAGTTGTGGCCGAGTATGATGTGCGCGCAACCGACACATTGACCGTAGACTCGTTGGCTCGAACGGGCGTAAGGTCCACTGCACCGACAAGCGCGTGGCTGGAGCTGCGCCGAGAACAGCTGAGCCATTGACCGGTGCCGTGCACTGACCTGACGGTTACGGGGTGTTCATGGCGGTGAACACCTGCTCGTACCTTCCCTGCTGCGCGGCGAACCGGAGCTCCTGACTGCTGTTCACCAGGATTTCACCAAGCGGTGGCCGGGGATCGCCGAGCAATTGCATCACCTCGGCGATAAATTCGTCCAGGGGCATGGCATACGGATCTTTGGCCTGCTCTGCTCCGGTGAGTTCGGTCTGCACGTAGGGGGGCACGAGTTCGAGCACCTCCACCGACGTGTTCCGCAACTGAAAACGCACTGACTCGAGCCAGGAGTGCAGAAAGGCTTTGCTGGCACAGTATGTCGGAAACGCCGCCAGCGGCACGAAGGCCAGCGCGGACGACGTCGCCATCAGCACCGAGGCCGGCTGGTTTCTCAATGTGGGAAGCAGCGCCTGCGTCAACTGAATCACGCTCATGATATTGGTCTGGATGAGCGCGCGCGCCACCGACACGTCAATATGGTTAGACGTCAGGTCTTCCGGCAGAGAAATTCCTGCGTTGTTGATCAGCACGTTGAGTGCAGGAAAGTCCCGCTGTATCTGTGCCGCGAACACATCGATGGCGTCAGCGTCCTGGAGATCCAGGGAAAACCCGGACATGCCGGGGTGAGCGGCCGTGATCTCGTCCAGAAGGGCTTGACGCCGACCTGTGATGATGACGCGGTTCCCCAGTCGATAAAACGCCTCACCGAGTGCGCGACCGATGCCACTGGTCCCCCCGGTAATGAGGATGGTATTGTCGGTCAATTTCATGATTCTTTCTCCTTGTGCCATGTATTATAGAAAGGCTGCCTATAACATCAGCCTTTCTCTCGCTCGCAAGCATTCAGTTTCTGATCGTTGTGTCCCTTCGCTTTACAGGTACGAGCCTGTTCCATATCCTACGGCTGAGAAATGAATACGGGGGCTCTCGAACACAGTGCCGAACGCCCACTTCACCGGATGGTTTACACCGATGCGCAAAACAGACACGTCGTTATAGTAGGTGGATGCATCCAGACTTTCTATCCTTCAAAATCCCGATGTTCATCGCCATCGTCCAGGATCGCTGATGGACCCGCTCTCCGATGTGCTGTCGCTGCTGAGGCCACGCACCTCGGTATCGTCGGGCTTCGACGCAGGCGGTGACTGGTCGGTCGAGTTCACCGACAATGTCGACATCAAATGCGACGCCGTCCTGTCCGGGCGAGCATGGCTGGCGGTGGAGGGTGTGTCTGAACCTGTGCACCTGGAGGCGGGCGACTGTTTTCTGCTGCCGAGCGGCAGGCCCTTCCGGCTGACGAGCGACCTGGCTCTGGTTCCCGACGATGCCCGGACCATCTACCCACCCGAGCATCTGGGCGGCGTCGTGACCGTCGGCAAAGGTGGAGACTTCTTCGCCATCGGGAGCCGTTTCGCTCTCCGCGGAAAGGCCGCGGACTTCCTGCTGAGTACCTTGCCACCCATCATCCATATTCACCGGCCCCCGGACCGGGCAGCCCTGCGCTGGTGTGTCGAACGCATGCGGCAGGAGATGCGGGAAGGGCAGCCGGGCAGCGACCTGGTGGCACAGCATCTGGCCCACATGATGCTGATTCAGGCCTTGCGGGTCCATCTGGCGCAGGGCAGTGGCGGATGGCTCTACGCGCTCGCCAACAGCAGCATCAGTGCCGCCATCGGGGCCATGCACGGCGACCCCGCACGCCGCTGGAGCGTGCAGGAACTGGCCGAACAGGTGGGAATGTCGCGCTCCTCTTTCGCCTTGACCTTCAAACAGACGGTCGGCATTCCTCCGCTGGACTATCTGACCCGCTGGCGGATGCTGTTGGCCGGAGACAGGATGGAGCAGACGAACGAGTCGGTATCGGCAATTTCTCTCAACCTGGGATATCAATCTGAGAGCGCCTTCAGCACCGCCTTCAAGCGGGTCATGGGCTGTTCGCCTCGTCAGTACAGCCGGGCCCGACCTGTGGCCGTGCGCCAGAACCCGAGTATCTAGCCGTAAGCGGTGCATATGAATGTCTTCCCTTATCGCCTCGCTGGCTTTTCGACCAGTCGGTTCTAAAAGCATAGGTGACTGTCTATCGAAGAATGGACCTGAGTTTGATCGGGAGTAGAACGCAGGCGGCGACGAAATGAAAGCCGATCAAGGTCGAGGACAGCCATTCCAGATCAGGCCCCAATCGACGAAAGCGCGACAACCACGCCAGGACCGTTCCACCACCAAGCGCCTTGGCAATAAGGCAACTCCTCGTGAAGCGTCTGGACGCTTCACCGCCATTTGCTCTCCGCGCGGCTTCAAGCGCGTGTTCGCCGGTGTAGCCCTGATCAGCAAACACCAGCTCTACCCTCCCACCGGTGAGTTTCTGGTCGTTGTGGCACAACGCTTCCACGTGTGTCCAGTCCTGTTCATGGGCTGGCAATGTGGTCAAGATCAACAAGTGACGCAGCGTATCTACCTCGCGGTGGACCTTCGTGCCCTTCCACTTCTTCGCTCCATCAAACCCAGCGCGGTGACCGCTCTCCGGCGTACGTCCTGGGCAGGACAGCACCCGTATGGGGCCTACCCGCTTTGCAGCCTGCAGCCGTCGATGATGATCGCCGTGGGCTCACCACCACGCCGCTGCCGAACACGCCTGAGCATTTGCAGGTCGTGCACGGCGTTTTCAAAACACCTGGCTTCAAACCACCGCTTCGCTCGGCTGCGAACCACCGCTGCGGGTGGAAGATTATGTAGCAGAAAGGCCCACTGCGCCCCGGTATGGCTGATCCACTACAACGCATTCAAGGCCTCCCACAGCGGAAATTTCCGCTGTGGGGCATCCTCCGCGGTCAACGCCAAGTACGGCAGAAAGAAGTGGGACGTCTCGTCATCTACCTCACTCGGGTACGCACGGCGATCCATCCGTCCACTCTGCCAGCGGCAAAATCATCCAGCCAACCTTCGATCCCCTCTCACCCATCCTCTGGGAGGAACTCAGCAGAGAGCCCTAGATATTTGGCCTTGTTCGAGAACTCGGACATATACTTCGTCCAAGTCGCAGCCGGAGCTGGGGAGACCGATGCAACTTGCACGTGTAAGGGGTCAGCTCAAATCTGCCATTGCCCTCACGCTCACCCAGATGCCCAAATATCACCGAACACCTTGAGACTTAAGGCCATCTTTCCGGAAAGACAGCGAATCCAGCCGGACTAGCTCAGTGAATATGCCATGTCGGGCAGTACTGATGAACCAGCTCGGTCGGAGTGTCGAGCAAACACAACAAGTAGCGGCGCGCAGGCTTACTCGCCACGGTGTAGGCTCTTATCGACAATGATTACCCTTACCGTGTTCAATCATGCCGGAGGAAGTGGAAAATCCTCGCTCACTCGCGATCTCGGATACGCGTTCACTCAGGCAGGTCAACGCGTTCTCCTGATCGATCTGGACGCGCAGGCCAACCTGACCGACTGGCTGGGGTTGAGAGACGTACTGCCTGAGCAGACCATCGCCGGTGTTGCCATCCGGGGTGAGGAACTTCCTGAGCCGCAGCATGTTTTCGGCATGGACCTGATTCCCGCCGATCTTGGCCTTGCCCTGGTCGAGGGACAGATGATGGGAGTGGTCGGCGCCCACCTCAATCTCAGGCACGCCCTGCAAAGCGTGACCGACACCTACGACTTGGTGCTCATCGATTCTCCGCCCAGTCTCGGACAGGTCGCCATCCTCGGCGCCCTGGCTGCTGACGGGATGCTGGTCCCTGTCCTGACTCAGCAGAAAGGGCTCAACGGCCTAGTAGGGCTGCACCAGGCTCTCGACCAGTACCGCCGTGTCCGCAGAGACCTGCACGTCGCACTGTACATCCCTACCAAATATGATGGCCGCCGCAGACACGATCAGGATACATTGGCCTATCTTCGCCAGTCGCTCTCCCCGGTGGCGCACCCTGTTCCTGACCGAGGCGCGGCCTGGCATGAGGCGACGGCCGCCGGACAGCCGCTCGGAGTTTATGCTCCCCGAAGCGAAGCATGGAAAGACGTCGTGAGAGTAGCGCAGGAAGTCGCGGATACGATCGGTATCAACGTGCAGGTGAAGGCGTGACCGGGAAAAGCAGGAAGCCCGCGGTGCGTGGACCGGCACTTCAGGGACTGATTTCCAGCGCTTCGCAGGACCCCACCGCCACATCTTTGCCCATTGGGGACATCCGCACAGGGGCGGCGCACCAGCCTCGCCGCCGGGCACAGGAAGCCAACCTGGAAACGCTGTCAGCCAGCATCCGTGAGCACGGCGTACTCCAGCCGCTGCTGGTCCGGTCCACACCCAGCGGTTACGAACTGGTAGCTGGTGAACGTCGCCTGCGGGCGGCGATACTCGCCGGACTGGCAGAGGTCCCTGTTCTGATCCGGGAACTGAATGACCACGAGGCACTGGAGGCGGCCCTGATCGAGAACCTTCAGCGTGAGGGGTTGGAGATCATCGACGAGGTCGATTCAACGCTAAGCCTGATTGCGAACCGGCTCCTTATTCCACGCGAGGCAGTCCGGGAGCGATTGCTCGAACACCTCAGACGCCCTGAGCGCACCGATGGCCTCGCGGAACTGGAAGCCCTATTCCTCCAGCTCGGTCGAGGAAGCTGGCGGTCGTTCGCCAAGAACAAGCTCAGAATTCTGAACTGGCCTGAAGCAGTGCTGGCAGCCATGCGGGAACAGGGTCTGCCCTACACGATCGCCGGGGTCATCGCCGCAGCTCCATCACAGCATCAGCCGGCCCTCCTGACCTTCGCCCTCAAGCCGGCCACCAAGCTCGAGGTCCGCGCGGAAGCTCAGCGTCTGAATCCACCGAAAGCCCGCAGCGTGGACCGCAAGCTGAGCGAGCAACTGGCGAAGCGCCTGAGCTCGCAGCGCTGGCTGGCCTCACTCGGGGAGGAAGACCAAAAAGCCCTGTCGGTCTGGTTGAAAAAGATGCCGGACCGTCTTCGTCAGGCGCTGGAGGAGGAGTAACGTCCAGGACCAAACTCAGGTACGGCGAGCTCGGAGCGAGGTCTCCGAGCAAAGGTGAACTCTGGAAATCGTGGCCGAGGCAAAGCGTGACCGACTTTCACCTGACAATGGCCAAGGCCGCTCCCGACGTGCGGGCAGTGCTGCCACATCTGAACGGCCCCAGACTGCTGTACGTAAAAGCGCAGCCAGATCGGATCCTGAAGGTGGCACAGCCCTTTCACCCGCTGTAGGAAATCTGTCGCGGTGGTGGCTGACATCCTCGACCGCGCCGAGTCTGCCGCCTCACTGGTAAGCTCGCCGACTACCGCCGAGGTGACCTCGACGCGGCCATCACAGTGCCACCAGAACGGTAGACGCGGAATACCACCATGAGAGCAATTCGCCCGTATGAATCTGGACGCGTTCAGAGGGGAGAGGAGGGGTCTGCATAACCTAGAGCGGCATCCGAGCACCGTGAGGGTGATCGACCGCTGTTACGAGGCCGGCCTGCGGGTGGGCAGATGAGGGTCGGCATCATCGGGTTGTTCTGGCGGGCCACATGGCAGGCCGACGCCCTAGCGCAGCCGCTTGGTTTTCCATCGCGGGTCTATTGAGCGAAAATCTGACGTCCGGCGGTGACCTCTACCTTCGCCGCCGAATTGATGGATGTTTTCTTTCTGGCGGCCGACCGGACTTCCTCTTGACGTTTCGCGCAACACTCCCTATGTTTTTCCAAAACTATCAGATATCTGATTTCACAGGGAGAACCCATGGCCGCGAAAGTTCTTGCCTGCCGTCAGGTCTAGGTGGCGATCAAGCGCTACATTGAGGAGCATCACCTGAACCCCGGCAATCGACCGTCTGCCTCCGGAAGGCCAGCTCGCCAAGAACATTGGCATGAACCGGTTGTCGCTGCTCGAGTGCGTCAAGGCCCTCGAAGCGGTGGGCATCCTGGAGGCCAGACCCGGCGAAGGCATCTACCTCAAGGCGTTAACCTCCAACAGCATCTTCGAGAACCTGCCGTACTCGTTCGCCGCCGACAGCAAGTCACTCATCAACCTTCTTCAGGCCCGCACGGCACTCGAGGAAGCCTTGATCGGGATGATGGGGACCCCCGAGCAGCTTGACCGGCTAGACCACCTCGCCTCCACCATGGTCGGCGAGACACAGGCCGGTGAAACCTTCGAGGACGATGACCGTGCATTTCGCCTGGCACTCTACGAGCCGCTCCAGAACGCCTTCCTCAACCGGCTGGGCGAACTGTTCTGGGAAGTCTTCAGATGGGAGCGCGGACGTCACCCACTGAAACCTGTAGTAGACGGCCATCGACCACCTCTCGATCCTCAACGCCTTCCGGGTCGAGAAGGCTGACGACACCGCGGCGGCCATCGCGCCCACTTCCACCAGATCAATGCCCGACTCAGCGTGCCCAGCGGCATTCAGCCGACCGTCACCGATGTGCTCGCCCCCATCCCCTCGCTCAAGTTATAGAGGAGAACCAGATGCTCAGACCTGCCCTGCTCACTCTTAGACTCGCCCTTGCCGGGCTCCGTACTGCCGGGGCCGACAAGGTGCTGACCGGCGCGTTCAACGTCGACCCCAGCGGAGTCCCACAGCTGTTCAAGCGACTCATCAACTCGGCCGGCTACACCTGGCTTAACACGTACTCCAGCACGCTGGTGCTATACGACGCCGGATTCGAGAAGATCAGCGGCGATCTCGCCTCGTCCGCCCTCCAGGGCACCCCACGCACCAGCCTCGGCGCGGGCGCGTCCGGCGTGGGTGGCTTCAGGACTGCCCTGAGGCTGATGGGCCTCATCTGTAAGCACCACATGCACCACTCCAACCTGCCCCTGACCGCCGAGGAAACGCGGCGGGTCGAGACAGTTCTGGTCGCCGAAGGGCTGCTGACCCATGCCTGATCGGCACACTCTCGATCAGCTGTCCGGCCGCCTGGTGGTGTCCTGCCAGGCCAACCCTGGAAGCCCGCTGCGGGATCCCCAGACCATCGCCCGCCTGGCCCTCGCGGCCGTGCAGGGCGGCGCCGCAGGGCTGCGTATCCAGGGCTTCGAGGACGTGCAGGCGGTCCGCGCCGTCAGTGACCTGCCGATCATCGGTCTGACCAAAACGGACCGGGACGACACCGACGTCTACATCACCCCCACCGTGGAAGAGGCCGTGCGACTCGCCGAACTCGGTGCTGACATCGTGGCGCTGGACGCTACCCTCCGCCCGCGACCGTGCCCTGTGAACGAGATGGTGGCAGCCATACACGGCGCTGGCACGCTGGTGATGGCCGACATCAGCACCCTCAGGGAAGCGGTGGCGGCCATGGTCGCCGGCGCGGACATCGTCAGCACTACCCTGTCCGGCTACACCCCGGACAGCCCACAGCACCCCGGACCCGACTGGGCCCTGATGGACGCCCTCAAAGCAGCTGGGGTTCCCTACGCCGCAGAGGGCCGGATCCAGCGACCCGAGGAGGCCGTACAGGCACTCTCACGCGGCGCGGCCTTCGTGGTGGTCGGCTCGGCCATCACCCGCCCGGACGTGATCACCGGTTGGTTCGCCGAGGCGCTGCGTGGCTGAGCAGGAACGCCCGTGTCTGGCCGTAGACATCGGTGGCACCAGCACCCGTGTGGCCGTGGTGCGGGGCATGGCCGTCTCAAACCGACTCGAGATGCCGACCGACGCCGCCAGAGGCCCGGACGACCTCGTCGGGCGCCTCACTGCCCTGCTGCACGAAGTCAGCCAGGGAGAAATGGAGTGGCCGCTTGGCGTGTCCTGCACCGGACGGGTGGACAGGGGGCTTGTGACGGCCGTCAACACGGCGACCATGCCCGGCTGGGACAGCTTTCCGCTTCAGCAGCGGCTGGTGGCACAGTTCGGACCGACGGTGCACATCATGAACGACGCCAGAGCCGCCACGCTCGCCGAGGGCAGTGCATGGGAAGGGCGGGCGACGGGGAACTTTCTGTTCGTCACGGTATCGACTGGCATCGGCAGCGGCCTGATGCTGCGCGGCCGGCTTCACACCGCACGGCAAGGACAGGACATCGGCCTTGGTTTCACCCGGACGGCCGACGACGGTCTGCTTGAACATGCCGCCTCTGGCCGCGCGTTCGAACGCCTGGCGGCCTGCGCAGGCCATGCCTCGGTCCGGGCCCTGTTCGACGCAGCCGAGGCAGGGGCGGGGCCAGCTGCCGAGGTGCTCCAGGCACCGCTTCATGAACTTGCCCGCCACCTGCAGGACGTCCACTGCCTGCTCGGCCTCGACCGGATCTGTTTGGGAGGCAGCGTCGGCCTAAGGGCCTACACCCGGACAGTTGTCCGCGAGCAGCTTCAATCCTGGTCCGGCCAGCTTGCGGGGATACAGGTTCCGGAGATACAGCCCGCCGTCCATGGGGCGGACGCCGGTCTGATCGGGGCCGCTCTGGCCGTGATGGAGGAAGAGAGTGTCCGGTGACGGCAGCCCAACCATCAGCTGTGAGCAAACGCATAATGCGCTGTGGCAGGGATGCCTGGTCGCTGCGGTCTCACCAGCTTAGTCTTGATCTGGGTTTCATTCTCACCGAGTCTTACAGTCCTACCCTGGCCCGACCCCCGAAGTCGACTGAAGAGCCGAGCAACCATGCTGGGTCCCGTGGCCGGAGACACTGGTTCGGCGAGACCCTGGTCCGGTTCTGGCTTCAAGGTCGGCCGTCTGCCACTCCAGGCGGCTGAACCTCAGTTCCCAGATCAGCAGCACGTCTAGCAGCAGCAGTCCCAGCGGCATCGGTCGTGGCTGCGACTGGGCGGGTCACGTCTCCTCCGCGGCCGACAGGGACCAGACGCGGCATCAAGACCGTTCACCGCCACCTGGGCACCCACAGGCCGCAGGCAGGGGAGAGCAGGCCGCTGTTTTCGAGGAGCACCCCTCACTCCGCTCCGGCCCCGCGAATCAGGAACCGCACCTCCAGTGCGTTAACACTCTCAAAGTTCTGGCCTTCAGGGCACTCCGGAACAGGTTCATGGTCGGGTCAAACAGCATGCCCGCCCCTTCCGCGAGCCCTTCACCCGCCAGTACCGCCTCGCTCTCTCGGAGCAGCGCCACATTCCAGATGCTGCCGAGCGTAATTTCGACAGGGAAAGCGGAGGTGCGTCGGCCATCCACCATCTATCCGCCGCCGCTCACCTTGAGGTGGGTATGTTCAGGCCTTCAATAGGCACGGTGGTTCAGAAATCGGCTCCGGCCTGCAGCGAGATCTGCTCTTCAAGGGTCATCTGATCTAGAAGCCTGCCGAGACTGTGCCATCCATTCATGGTACCCCTGACCTGCCGGAATCAACTGGCGTTGTGGGCAGCGAGAAATTGGGGAAGTGCAGTACGCGATCTTGCACGTTCCTGAAGAGCTGTGTTGCGTCGAGCAGGCCTGTCTCGTCCGAGGAAGGAGGAGGTGTGAAGTTCGAGCCATTCCGACTACGAAGATGCACTCAAGGGTTCTGGCAAGTTAATCGGGGAGGAGGGTGATGAGGTCAGTGGCCGTCTGAGGTTCAGACGGCCACTTCAACTGCGTGCTGCCATCCCAGAGCATTTGTCATAAAAACATGTAAGGGTGGGCATGCTTAAACCAGCCAAAGGTATCGAAAGGGGTTACTGCCTGAAGCGCCCGGCCAATCGCGTCGATCAAGGTGTCCACGGTGGACCACCCGCCACCTCGGACCAGCGCCTTGAGTTTGGAGAACATCATCTCAATCGGATTGAAGTCTGGGCTGTAGGGCGAGAGGTAAAGCAAGGTATAGCTTCGAGCTTCGATCAACGTGCGAATAGAGGCGCGGTGGTGGGAGGAGAGGTTGTCCATCACGATCACCTGGCTAGGCTCCAGAGTGGGACAGAGGTGCTCGCGCACGTACCACTCGAAGGTATCCCCATTGACCGCGCCTGAAATGACCAACGGGGCCACCGGCCCCGCAAGACGCAAACCACAGATCAGGGTCTGATTCAGGCCGTGGTTGCGTGCCACTTGGCCCACGGCCTGCAGGTGGCTGCGTGCGCGCGCATACAAGCGGGTCATGGCGGTGTTGAAACCGCTCTCGTCCAGAAAGACCACATGGATGGGTACCTGGAGGTAGGGTGCCAGCTCGTTCAGGAACGCCAACCGGCGTTCCTCACGCCGTTCGCGTGCGACCAGCGTTCTTTTTATACGTGATCTGCAGCCGCGCGAAGGCCCGGTCGACCGTCTTAGAACTGACCTTCAGACCCGTGGCCGCTTCGAGCATGCTCGCATGCTCGACCAGGGTGGCGTCACCATGCTCCTCGAGCTGTTTCCGCAGTTAGGCTTCGTGCACAGCCGTCAGTTGGAAGCGGCGACCGGTAGGCTTGGCCACCACGTGCAACTGACCGAGCCGATGGCTTTTGAGGTACCGGTAGACGGTCATCACATTCACGCAGAACACACGAGCAGCGTCCTTGACAGACATGCCGCCTTCGACCGCGGCCACAATGCGTTCCCGCAACGCGAAGTCATAGCCCGCCGCTCCGACAATCTTCATTCGCTTATTATGTCAGATGCTCTAGGTGAGCACGGTTCTGATTTGATCTTCGGAGATGGGTGAGGACGGTGGTGGGGGTGTGCTGCTAAAGGTTCGAAACGCGGGCCCGCAGGGCCAGGAATTCCTGGGCTCGTCTTTGGTTCTTGAAGCCGATCTGGCTTCGTTCCTGCTGCCTTGTGGAACGATGGAATTGCTCAATCAGATTGTTGCAGCGCGCCGTGGAGATAACCTGGACGTGCTCCACGCTGTGGAGCACGGGAAGTTCCCGAATGGCCGCCCCGTAACTCCAGAGCTTATCCATATGGATCACGTCTGGCACGTTGTAATTTGCCAAGAGCCTTTCAGGAAGGTCTTTGCCGCCTGGGTATCCCGCCGATCCTGCAGGAGAAGATCCACCACCGCACCAGAATCATCGACAGCTCGCCACAACCAGAGCTTTTTGCCCTTGATCTCGATGCGTACCTCGTCCAGAAACCGTCGGGAACCCCGTCGGGGTTCCCGGTGCCGCAATTCTTCGGTAAGGAGCAGTGCGAATTTGATAGTTCACTGGCGAAACGTCTCATGACTGACCTGTATCCCACGCTCTTGAAGCAATTCCTGAACATCACGCTGGCTCAGCGAGAAGTGGTGATAAAGCCAGAGGGCGTACTGGATGATGCTCAGCGGAAAGCGGTGGCGATAGGGCTTGCGATCAGTCACGGACCCTCAGCCTACTGCGATTGACTTGCCAGAACCTTTTGGACAGACGCCCCGTGCGTGCATCAAATGACTTGACCACCAGACACTTCGATCCGCTGGGCCGTGATCCATCGGTTGCTTTCAGACAGAAGGCTGGTGATCATCGGCCCGATGTCGTCCGGCACGCCAACGCGGCCAAGAGCCGTCATCTGCGCGAAGAGCGCGTTGATTTCCGGATTATCACGAACGGCACCGCCACCAAAATCGGTCTCGATGGCCCCTGGCGCGACTGTGTTGACCGAAATTCCGCGTTGCCCCAGTTCCTTCGCCAGGTAGACGGTGAGCACTTCAACGGCACCTTTGACCGCGGCGTAGGCCGCATAGCCGGGAAACGACACCCGGGTCAGGCCCGTGGACAGGTTCACGATACGGCCGCCATCCGCGATCAGTGGCAGCAGCGCCTGCGTGAGGAAGAACACGCCTTTGAAGTGAACGTCGACCAGCAGATCGAACTGCGCTTCGGTCGTCTGCTCGATCAGGGCGTATTCGGCATGCCCGGCATTGTTGACGAGATGGTCGAACGTCTCGCGGCCCCAGGTGCCCCGCAGGGCCGTTCGCAGCCGCTCCGCAAAGGGAGCGAAGCTGGTGACGTCGCCGGTGTCGAGTGGAACGGCGAGAGCTTGGCGCCCCAGGGCCCGAATCTCAGCGACGACGGCCTGGGCATCCTCGGCCCGGTTGCGATAGGTCAGAATGACGTCGCCACCCTGGCGCGCGATGCTGATGGCCGTGTTGCGGCCGAGCCCACGGCTGGCTCCGGTAATCAGGGTAATTGTGGTCATGACATCGCTCCTTTTGCCTGTAGCCGTCCGCTCTGGGTGGGCCACAGGCACAGCAGAAGCCTAAGGGTGGGAGGCGGAGAGTGTCGTGCCAAAACGTCGCTGTTTCTTGCCTGATTCTCCAACCCTGATGGCGAAGTGTTCGGGTGTCCCTTACCATCAGAACATGGTCGATCCGTTGTTGGAAGCCGTTCGCCGCTGTGTCGATTCGCATGCCGATCCAACCGGTGTGGCGCACACCCCTATTCCCGGGCTGACCATGGTCCATTCGGGGGCGCCCAGCGATCTGGCCTACGCGATCTCTCGACCGCTCGTCTGCCTGGTACTCCAGGGGCGCAAACAGGTTTCTACAGGCAACCGCACGTTCATGTTCGGTGCTGGTGAATCGCTGCTGATCACGGCTGACGTACCGATCGTCAGTCAGATCACCTCAGCGAGCCTCGCCACGCCGTACCTGTCGCTTGTGCTCGACCTGGACCCGTCCGTGATCACGGAGCTGACCCTGCAGATGACGAAGGACCGGGAGGGCAGTGGCCTGTCGGTGTGTACCGAGCCGACCGACGCTGAAGTCACGGATGCCGCCCTGCGGCTGATTCGTCTGCTGGACCGTCCGGCCTCGCTTCCGGTGCTGCAGGCGCAACTGGTGCGCGAACTGCACTACTGGTTGCTGGCCGGCCGACACGGAACGGCCATTCGTCGCCTCGGCTGGCCGGAGGGACATACTCGGCGTGTGGCGCGCGCGGTCACGATCCTGCGGACCGAATTCATGCGGCCCCTCTCTGTGGAGCGGCTGGCACAGGCAGCCGGCATGGGCGCGTCGTCGTTTTATCATCACTTTCGCGCGGTCACCTCACTTTCGCCACTTCAGTTTCAGAAACAGCTTCGCCTCATCGAGGCCAAGCGCCTAATGCTCTCAGAAGGGGCGACACCCAGCGCTGCAGCCTTAGCGGTGGGGTATGAGAGCGTGTCCCAATTCACCAGGGAATACCGGCGGATGTTCGGCCTTCCACCTGCACGAGAGACGAAGGCCGCAAGGAGGAGTACGGTGACCGCCGCGTAACGCTCTCTTCACCGGGAACGGGGAGTCAGGTTAAACCTGTTGCTGGTACACGAAGCACAGGGTGGCCTGAACCTCAGGCCACCCCTGCCGCAACCGTTGACCAGGTCTGGAACGCTTGTCTTTGATCCTTTCGTCTGGTCTGGGCGGAAACGCTGGTATGGGAGTGTTGGTGAAGGTTCTCGATCCGGGCATGCAGGCTCAGGAATTCTTGAGCACGTTTTCGCCGTTTGAATCCCTGCTGACTTCGCTCTTTTCTCCGTGTGGGACGGTGTGATTGTTCGATGATGTTATTACATCGGGCCGTGGAGATGACGTGGTGGTCGACGTTGACCAGACCCGCGATCTCCCGGATTGCGGCTGCGTTGCTACGCAGCTGATCGGTATGGATGACCTCTGGGACATCGTATTCTTCCAGCAGCCGGCCCAAGAAGGTCTTCGCGGCCTCGGTATCGCGGTGACGCTGGAGAAGAATGTCGAGCACGAATCCGTGCTCGTCCACGGCCCGCCAGAGCCAGTGTCGAACACTATCCACGCTCGTACACACCTCGTCGAGATGCCACCGGTAACTCCGCCGGGGTTCCCGGTGGCGTAAGTCTTCAGCGAAGAGAGGGCCGAACTTGATGCACCACTCGCGAAGCGTTTCGTGGCTCACCTGCTGGGCCGCGCTGGTGGAGCACTTCCTGAACATCCCGGTAACTCAATGGAAAGCGGTGGTGGAGCCAGACAGCCTGCTGGATGATGACCATGGGAAACGGTGGCAATAGGGCTTGGCATCGGTCACAGCGGGTCAGCCTATCCCGACCCGGTTAAGGCAACACAACCCCCCAGGCTGGTGTACGTATCCATGAATGACCTGTCAGACCCCGCTGACGCCGGCGAAAGCGCCGGTGGCCATGAACCGGATCAATTTACACTCCCTGGCCATGTCGCACTCCTGAAGTCGCATGCGGGAAGAAGCGCCGCTCCAGCTTCGTCACGCCACCGACCAGCTTCCGTTCACCCTTTTCGTGGACCCAGGCTCCTGGAGGTGTCAAGGGCGGGGCCGGTGAGCTTCCGGAGATTCCCACCCTCAGCCTGGCCACTGAGATCAGCAGCGGCGGGACAGGACGTTCTGAACGGCCGCGCAGGTCGACGCGCCGCCGCCTGAACGCGCCTGTCCAGCTGGATCAGGGACAAAGACTGACGCCTGACTTCGGAGATCAGAGTCGAGCACAGCCAGTGGCTGCAGAAGTGATCGGCCCCTCAGGAATGGCAACGCGTCGAAGTCCTGGCCATTCAGTGACGCGACCAACCCGATCAACGGGTGGCCTGAAGAATCCGGCTTGCACCGAGGAGCAGGCGTCCGGAAGCATCGAGGGCCCGAACAGTCAGGGTGTGCGGTCCGGGCGTCAGCAGGGTACTGGACAGGGTGAAGCGGTAGGGCAGACTCTGCTCGACAGTGACCATTCCCCTGTCGAGCTGGATTTCGACCCGCGCGGCCGGCTGGACGGTCTTCAGCCACAGGGCACCCCGCAGCGGCTGCCCAGCGCGGACCCCGTCTGGAAACGGTTGTGGCACGGCGCTGCCCATGCCACTCTGCGCCGTGGGCCAGCGCCTAAGGAACACCGCTTCGCTGTGCAGCGTGCGGAACACGTCGACCTTCGCCGGAACGCTCAGCAGCCTGTAGTCGTTGCGGCGGGCCGACGACTTGGAGATCACGAAGGTGCTGCTCATGCCGTCGATGTCGAGCCAGTTGATGTTCTTCAGGCGTGGCATGGTCAGCGCCGCGCCCCAGTACAGTTCGCGCATGCGCGACGTGGCGAACGCGGTGAAGTCCACGCCCGGCGCGGCGCCGCTCCGGCTGGCGGAGGCGTACTCGCTGACCTGGAACGGGTGCCGGCAGCTGTACCGGTCGTAAAACGGTCGCAGCGCGTCGATGGGGTTGGTGGTGTCCACGCCAGCGGTGGTGTTGCCGTTCGGATACGGCACACTGTAGAGGCTCACGCCGACCCAGTCGACCGCGTCCGGGCCCGGGTAGTACGCGTCGACCACGTCGAGGCGGGAGGCCATCGGCATCCACACCGTCGCCACGTTCGGGGCCACCCGGTGGAGCGTCGCGGCGACCTTCCGGAAGGTCTGCCGGTACAGTGCCGGGTCGCGTGACCAGGGGTTGGCCGGGTCGTTGAACTCCGAGGCGAAGCGCACGAAGATCGGCAGGTCCGCCTGTTTCGCAGCCTGCGCGAACGGCAGGAGGACGCGGTCGTCGATCTCGGACAGCGGCAGGCCTGGTTCGAGCGCCAGGTGCAGCGCCCCGCCGGCCCGGCGGACCGAGGCGGCGAACGCCGTGGGGAAGACCTCGCCCACGCCAGGGCGGTTCAGGGTCCAGTAGCGGAAGTACACCGCGAAGTCATCCGTGCTGAGCGGCGAGACGTCAATCGGCCCGTTCTGGCGCTGTCGCTGCTCGTCGACGTATGTCCCCAGCAGCAGGCCATGGGCCGGCTCGAGCCGCGCGGCGGTACGGCAGCCGACGGGCGTGTCGGTTGCCGTGCCGAACGAGAAGAGGTTGAGCTCCTGCCGGTACGGGGCAGCAAGTTGCTCGAGGGCCAGCGCGGTGACCGTGTCGCCTCGCTGCCGGTATCGCCGGGCCGCCTCATCGTACGCGTCACTGGCCGCCGCGTACTTGCGGTCGGTGACGTAGGTGTCGGCGAGCGCCCGCCAGTTCGCGGCGCTGGGATTGAGAACCGCCGCCTGCGCGAAGGCCCGTTCGGCTGCTTCCAGATGTCCGGCCTGCCGCTCTTTCAGGCCGGTGGCAAACAGACGGTCCGGGCTGGAGGCGGTGGCCGAGGCCAGCGCGAGCAGCACGCAGGTCAACAGGGGGATCAACGGACGTGTCATCAAGGCTGAACACTAGCGCGTGGCGATGGCATGGGATGTATGGCGTCGCCGAGCAGCCATCCGGTGGCCCAGGCTCGTCACCGGCCTCGCCATGACGGGATTCAGTCCGTCTTCAGAGAAAGGCCCGTACTGCGGCGTCCGAGTCGAAGATGTGCGCCTAGAGGCTGCCAAGATCGTTATGCAAAGAGCGGCTTGAGGTCGTTGCAGAACAGAAGGCACGCCGCCAGGAAGCGGAAACCGATCAACGTCGAGGGCAGTCGTTCCAAATCCCGACCGAGGCGCCTGAACCCCGACGGCCACGCGAACGACCGTTCTACAACCCAACGTTTGGCAGGAGAATGAACCCTTTCACCGCTTCAGGCCGTTTCACCACGATCAATTCGACACCGGCCTGACTGGCCTCCAGAGCGGTCTGCGCCCCGGTATAGCCCTGATCGGCATACGCTACCTTGACGCCCGTGGCTTCCTGAACTTCGAGGCACAGGTCAAAGACCTGTGCTCTGTCCTGTTCGTTCGCTGGTGTCGTTGGCACGGCCAGGACGTGACCGAGCGTGTCTACCGCCAGATGCACGTTCGTGCCCTTGCGCTTCTTGGCGCCATCGAATCCAGCGCGATGTCCGCTCTCTGGCGTGCTCTGTGAAGTGCGGCTATCAATGACGATGGCGGTAGGCTCCTCACTTCTGGAGTTCTCGATACGGCTGAGAACGCGAAGGTCGTGAACCGCATTCTCGAAGCACCCAGCAGTGAACCAGCGGTGCGCCTGTTGGCGCACCGTCTCCGCGGGCGGGAAGTCGTGGGGGAGATAGCCCCACTGCGCCCCAGTCCGTGCCACTTAAAGGAGCGCGTTCAGAACGTCTCAGATTGGGTATTTGCGTTGCCTGGCATCTTTTGGGCGGAGGAGCAAGTAGGGGAGCAAGAAAAAGAAGGTGTCGTCGTCCATGTCGCTGGGGTAGCCGCGCCTCGTCACCTCTTCATTCTGCTATATCCAGACCTCCTGACTTAAACTTCAAACCGCATCTTGGCAGCCTCTAGCTCTCGGTCCGCTGGGGAGGAGATTCAGACTCGCCGGCTGCAGCAGCCAGTCGCAGTCAGTCCCTGAAGCTGAGATGAGGTACTGCGAGGGAAGCTCAACCGGATCGAGCTGAACGACCGCGACGTGGAGGCGGTGCAGTAGGTTCAGCCAGGAGTCTGGAGTGAGGATTCGTGAAGACGCCCTTGTGCAAATTCGTGTAGGCTCACCGGTCTCCCAAGGTGGGTGATTATCTGCGTCATGCGCGCCCGGCTTAGCATTTTCGTAGGCTTACAGTATGTCTACAGGCAGCAAAGGGTTGTGTTGCCTGAATTGGCTTCACGGTAGGATGAGGGCTGGGGTGGTCTGAACTTCAGACTACCCCAGCCGCGACGGTTGACCACGTCTGGAAGGCTTGTTGTGGGTTGCTTCGTTTGGTCTGGGCAGAAACGCTGGTTCGGGAATGATGGTGGAGGTGGGTGATCCGGGCACGCAAGCTCAGGAATGCTTGGGCGCGTTTCCGCCGACTGAACCCCTGCTGGTGTCGTTCCTGTCGCCGTGTGGATCGGTGTTCCTGCAGGGTGTTGTGACGGCGGGCGGTGGAGATCACCTGCTGGTGGTCAACGTCGGCCAGGCTCGGGAGCTCTCGAATCGCGGCCCCGGAGCTCCCGAGCTGATCGGTATGGATGACCTCTGGGACATCGTATTCTTCTGGCAGCCGGATCAGGAAGGTGTTCGCGGCCTCGGTATGCCGATGCAATTGAAGGAGGAGGTCGAGCACGAACCCGTACTCATCCACGGCCCGCCATACCCAATGCCGGACGCCGTCCACGCTTGTATACACCTCGTCGAGATGCCACCGGGAACCCCGACGGGGTTCCCGGTGGCGCAGGTCTTCTGCGAAGAGGGATGCAAACTTGATACACCATTCGCGGAGGGTCTCATGGCGGACTTAAATGCCGCGCTGGTGCAGGAATTCCTGCACGTCCCGGTCGCTCAGGGGAAAGCAGTGGTAGAGCCAGACAGCGTGATGGATGAGAGCCATTGGGAAACGGTGGCGGTAGGGCTTGCGGTCGGTCACGGACCGTCAGCGTCCCCCGACCCGATGAAGGCAACATAATCTAAGGAGACCCCGATGCCCCGATCGTCAAGATCACCGTAGATTCTCCGCTCACGGCCGGGCAGACCACGTCCCTCCGAGTTCTCCAGCAAGGCGGTCAACGGCATCCGTTCCGGTCTGACCTCCAGCAGGTCCACCTCCAGGCCATGACGCCCGAGCGAGGCAGCGGGAAGCTGCGAACCGACTCTATCCAGGACGCGGTCGATGCTGTCCTCTTCATCCATCAGTTCCACGGTCACCGGAAGGTTCCGGGCGAAGTGAAAGGGGGCTGCCCGGCGCCATTGCCCGTCGGGCCCGAAGCCTGCGCTCCCCGGAGTGACGGTGGTGACCCGAAGTCCGGAGCGCCTCGCCGTCTGAATCAGCCGCTCGAAGGCGGTCTCGCCTTGAATCTGGTCGGTGGCCTCGAGGGAATTCCTGAGCAGCACGGCGTCCATCCAGGTCATCCCACCCCCCCGATCCGGCCTGCGACCCAGCGCCCGAGCAGCACAGCGGCGTACCCGGCGAACAGATTTCCGAAGATGTACAGCGCGCTGCGCAGCCCCTCACCGCTTCTGAGCAGCAGGTCACTCTCCCACTCGAAGGTGCTGAAGGTGGTAAACGCGCCCACGAAGCCGGTGCCGAACGCCAGGCGCAATGCCGGGCTGATCACTCCACGGGCACTCAGGGCGATGGTCAGGCCGAGCAGAAAGCTGCCCAGGACGTTGATGACGAGCGTGCCAAGTGGGAAGGCCGCCCAGGTGCTCTGGCCCAGCCGACCCTGAATGAACAGGTTGAGAGCGTAGCGGGACAGCGCACCGAGCGCGCCTCCGAGTGCAATTCCGATCCAGATTGGCATGAGAACTCCCGGCGTCCTGAACGTGAGTAGGCAGAATCAGCTGGACGCTGGAGCGGTTCAAGGTGCATGCCATCGCCTGTGGGCAGAGTTTAACACCCGGCGGGTGAGGCCGTCCATGCTGCTGTTCCGTAGGCCCTCTTCATTCGACCGGGCTGGTGTGGTGCTGCGTCGATTCCGTTCAGTGGATTCACAGGGGTTGGCTGCCAGTCAACATGCTCCGCGTCGCGTGAAACGACCTCCGTCGAAATCCGGGGACCGGCCGTCTTCAGCGAACCAGGCAACTGCCTGATCTGCCCGGACGGGACCCTGGATCACAGGCCTGTCCAGACCCTGCCGTTTGCCCGTTCGACCTGCACACACCTTCTGGGCGTCATGGAATTCGCCGTTCAGAAGAACGGTCCGGCTCGCGGTTAGGCTACGGATAGCTGACAGTCAGTCTCGCAGCAGGATGAGATCGTTACCTAAAAGCGGTGCCCGGTGCCGTGACGCCCCCCTGTATCTTCTCTCTGTGTCACACTCTACCGAGGTGACCTTCATTCCACCGATCACGCCACACCCTGACGATCCTGTCGTGCTCAACGTTCGTCCTGTAGGGTTGAGCGCGGGGCTCCGCTTTAACCTGATCGGCCGGCCGCTGCTGTGGACTGCCGGGCAGGCCACCCGGCTGTTGCCGAACGGGGCGGATGCCCAGCGTCGTTCCTGGACGCAGCGGGCGATCAGCTCCGCGCTGTTGAAGCACCTGCAGGTTCAGCTGGACGTGCAGGGCCTTGAACTCCTCGGCCCCGGTCCTTTCCTGATCGTCGCCCTGCACGAGGGGATAATCGACGTGCCGTGCCTGCTGCAGCTTCCCCTGGCGATGCGCTTCGTGGCGCGGCGTGAGATCTTTCGCTGGCCGTCGTTGGGCGCGCTGATCACCCGCTTCGGGCACGTTGCGATCGACCCGGAAGCGCAGATGGGCGGGTTCCGGGAGCTGATGCGGGCCGCTGACCGGATTCTGGGCGCTGGAGAGAGCCTCGCAGTGTTTCCACAGGGCACAGTGGTGGGCATCGAGAGTGAGTTCCAGCGGGGCGTCTTCGAGGTGGCGAAGCGGCTGAGCGTGTCCATTCTTCCGGTGGCATTGTCCGGCTCACACCGCGTCTGGGAACATCCGTTTACTCCCACCCTGCGCTACGGTCAACGGGTGACCATGAGACTGCTGCCTCCAGTTCATCCCGACGTGTTCGAAACCGAGTCGGTGGACGCCGTCCGGGTCCGGGTCCGGCGGGCGATGAAGGCCGCCGCACTGCTGCCCGGCGCCGCGCGCGCCCGGCACTTCGACCCGGACCGCGACGGCTACTGGGACGGCTACCGCCTTGACATTGATCCGGACTTCTCCGCCGTGGCGCACCAGATCGCGCGTCACCGGGCGGCCCTCCTGCGACGCACGGCCTGAGCCTGAACCGTCGGGTGATCTTGGCCACCGTCTCTGCGTAGACCACCACATTTCGGCTCTCCTGGTCACCCGTTCAGCAGCAGGCCGTTGACCAGACCATCACCGGTCCTCACAGGTGCCTGTCGCTCCCCCAGCCCGAAGGCGCACTTCAGCAGGACCAGACGCCTCGGCAGCGTGCTCGTCGATTGCCTGCACCATCCTGGGGCGGTGAATCCCGGCATGGTCCGGCACCACCCCCACCGGCCCTGGCCTTCAAGCAGATTCGCCCTCGACTTCAGGTCGTTCAGCTCAACTCCTCACCGGTGTCCTTGTACTTCGGGTTGATGACCTTCAGTTGCAGGCTGGAACCGTCCTGGGCCACGCGCAGGACGTCGGCCGGGCGGACCACCACCCCTTCCCGGATATGCAAGGCCTGACCGGAAACGGTTTCCATCCCTCTGGCGAGCGCCTGGAACTGCTCCAGATCGAGCGGGCCCTGGTACAGGACCGGCACCCAGACTGCCAGCAGCGAGTCGGGCAGGTCACCGAATGCCACGCTCTGACCGTCCACTTTCACGTCGAAAAGCCGGACCTGCGGTGAAGTCAGCCCATAGCTGTAGCCCTTCTGCACCGGCAGCACCTCACCGAACAGCTGCACGTGCTGGCCGGGAAAGGCCTCCCGGGCCAGCTCCGGCAGCCGGCCGGCCCGAACCGCCTTCCAGTAGGTGTTGCCCTCCGCCTCGCGCAGGCGCAGTCCCTTCGAGCCGACGCCCTTGGAGGTCACGCTGACCTCGTCGGGCGTGACGTACACGTTGACCTGCGTGCCGTGCAGCTTCTCGGTCACGATCATTTCCTCACCTGGGTTCAATTCGCTCAAGTAGGTGGCCAGGTGAAGCACGTCATGCTGAGCGAAATACGGGGTGCCCGCGAGTGCCTCGGCCTGCCCGGTCAGGTGCTGCGGCACCGGCGGCTCGTACTTCACGATGCCCAGCACCTCCGCCACGTTCTCGCCGATTTCCGCCTGTTCGATCTGCCGGGCGACCTCGGGGCCGAACCGTCCCAGATCGTTCAGGGGCCAGGTCACACCGCAGGAGTACTCGCCGCGCAGCCGCAGGTGCGTCACCCGGTTCTTGTCCGGACCCACCAGGTACGCACCGAACTCGTCCTGCAGCGGGCCCGCGGGCAGCACGCTCTTCTCTGCGATGAACAGGACGGTGTCACCCGGCCTGTAGGTGTCCTTGCGGGCGACGAGCTGACTCTGCCCGACCTTCAGGATGTCGAGCGAGTCGGCGTTCGGGTGCGTACGGACTTCCACGATCTGCTTGCTGACGGTCCACTCCATGTGCTCCAACTCCCAGGGACGCGCCGTTCACTCAGGGCGTCCCCGGGAAGTATGCAGGGTGACCGCCAGCCAGGCATCGGCCAGATGGCTCAACCCGCCGGGTCATGACATGGAACGAACAGATCATGCAGTCGTCTTGAAGAGCAGGCGAGTTAGAAACAGTCGCCAAGCGCCCCGCGTTCACTGAGCAGACACCGTTGAAGAGCCGCACCAGGGCCTCAGTCCATACAGCAGCCAGTGACCCACGTCCGGCTCCAGGCCGGTCATGTTTTTGCGAACTGCCTCTACCTCGCCTGGGTCTCTGGTGGATTGGGTGCGAGCGCTGCGCAGAAGCAACCTCTGCCGCTGGCAGAACCTTCTGCAAGGGGCGGAATCTATTGGTCTGGTGGGCGATGGGCATGAGCACAGAGAGCCGCCTACCTCTCAGCCTTGAGGCGCTGGGATGCAGGCAGCAGGTCGAGGTTCGGCACTTCAGTGCCATGTCGGCCGGGGTACGGCTGTAGCCAGGGAAGGATGCACGAGAACGGTTACCGCTCAGGAGTGTCGGAGGCGGATTCGGCAGACGCGGGAGTGACAGGTGAGGACGTTTCCTGAGGGGGTGGTTCGGTCCCGGCGTCATGGCCGTAGCCGCCGCCGGAAATGCGTTCCAGGTAGGCCACCAGAGCGAAACCACCCCAGACGATCAATGCGGTCAGCCCGGTGATGATCAGTGTGGGCAGGATCATGGCCATGCCCTCAGTATCGGAGATTCCCTGCCGGACATATGTCATCCGGACGGACGGAGGACTGGCTCCGGCTTGGCCTGACAGGCACGGGGCAGTGTGCATGTGGGGATCCGTGGATAGAACGTGCCGGCTGACACTCGGTTGGAGGCGAAGCGCCTCTACAAGGCAACCTGGCGAACACCTCGCCAGGAGAACGCTGCACAAGGTGAGTCAGTCTGCTGCGCCCACGGCGCTGTCCTGCTTTCCCGCTGCTCCGTTCGCTCCTCACAGACGTCGCCCCAGGCGAGCATGGCCTGGATGCGGTCGGTTCCAGCGCGCGGCCCAGCTCGGTGAGCGAGGATTCGACGTTGGGCGGTACCTGTGGACAGACCTCGCGGTGGATCAGCCCGTCCGTTTCCAGTCCGCGCAGTTGCAGGGCCAGCATGCGCTGGGTGACACCTGGCAGCTTGCGCTGCGACGCCAAGTAGCGCAGCGGGTCAGTCACCAGATGCTACAGCGCCATAGCTTCCACCTCCCGACGATGGGATCTACCGGGGTGGTCACCGTGCAGCCACGGGCACAGCTCCTCTTGCGTGCCCGACTCATCCTCAAAATTGAGCAGGGCAGTATACAAAAGGGTTATTTCTACTCTTTTTATACGTACTTGTCAATAGAGAAGCGTTTTTCTGTACTTCTAAGGCACCAGGTTGTGCGTCGACCGGCGAAATTCAGTGCGCTGGTGTATTCCCGCATGTTCCTGGCGAACCTATGAAAGCGATGACGCTGCACCAATATGGCGGCCCTGACGTTCTCCAGCTCGAAGAACTCCCCGTCCTTCAGCCACTGGCGCACGAAGTTCGCGTGAAGGTGCACGCCGTGAGCATCCACCCTGTGGACACCAGGCACCGTCAGAACAGGCCATATACCGACTTTCCGGTGGTGCTGGGCTGGGACATTTCCGGCGTGGCCGAAGGTGCAGGTGAGGAGTCGACCGATGTTCAGGTGGGTGACGAGGTCTACGCCATGATCCGCTTTCCAGACGAGGGCCGCGCCCACGCCGAATACGTCGTGGCCCCTGCCATCTACCTCACGCGGAAGCCTGCACTGCTCAGTTATGTCGAGGCCACCACGACGTTGACGACGTTGGCCTTGCTGACTACCCCTCAGGTTTTCGGGAAGACGAACCTGAGATCCGGTCAGGCGGTGGTGCTGATTCATGCCGGTGGGGTCGGGCACTTCGCCGTCCAGCTCATTAAGGCGCGGGCGCACACGTGATCGCAACGGCGTCTGGCAGAAACCATGACTTCGTGCAGGGAGTGGGGGCCGACGAGGTGATCGACTCCCGCGCCCGCCCTTTCGAGGACCAAGTGTCGGGCGTGAACGCGGGAGTCGACACGGTGGGCGGCGAGACGTTCCCACCCGTTCAGCGTGGGCGGGTGGGTGGTGGGCATCGTGGCCCGAATGACCGACGAAGTGGACGCACAGGCACAGCAGGCATCAATGTCGCCTGGGTCTGGATCGTCCCCTCACGCTCCCAGCTCGATCAGCTCTCGGCGCTGGTGACCTCGGGCCAGCTGCGACCGCACATCAGCCGGACCTTTGTGCTCGAACAGGTTCCCGATGACCGCCGTGTCCAGGAAACCGGGCACACTGTTGGCACGCTCGTGCTGACCGCAGGTGGTTCCGAAGGCGCGTGGCTCCATAACAGTCGTGTTGCCTGAACTGGTACCGCGGCAGACTGAGCGCAGGAGGGGGCAGAATCTCAGGCCAGTCCAACCTCCTACGGTCCAGGAGTGCGCCGTTTATCTTTCGCTGCTGTCACAGCCGTGCAAGAACGCCGCAGGTAAGCTGAACATCAAGATGCTGCTTCTCGTACTCAGTGCTGTGCTGCTGGCCGTCCTGGCCCTGGTGTTCCTGCGCAGGAAGCAGGCCGGTCCCGCTGAACCCCAACATGTTCCCAGTCCGGTTCAACCTCCTCAGGACGAGGATGATGTTCAGCGCCGCGAGGTGGACGAGGCGACGATGCGCGCCGCCCGGGCGACCGTCACCTCCATGGTTCCGGACGCGGTGCTCGCCGACGCGCTACAGCACACCGACGCCCAGGGACTCGCCCAGGCGTTTGCGAACGTCGACCCGAGCGTCCTTGCGGACGCAATCGGCGACGCACCTCAAACGGTGCAGGCGTCTCACCCGGAGGACCTCCGGCAGCTCAGCGGCGCGGGGCAGGCCGTCGAAGAGCTCGACATCTGGAGCTTCGGCGAGAGCTGAACCTGCATCGAGACCTCGGGTGGACCCGCCGGGAGGGCCGAGTGGAAGGCGGCGTCAAGGGTGACTGAGCGCCTCAACCCGGAAGGTAGCGCCAGCAACCTGCAAGCTGAGCGCGAACCCGGTCAGCTGGACCGTTCAGGCGGCAACTATGAGCGGCAACTATGAACTGCCACACGATGCGGTGTGGCGGCGGGCTTGAGATCACGCGTGGACCTGAGCGGACCATCCGAGCCCTTCGGGAAAGTCCCAGCCGCGGTTCTGGGAACCCTTATCGGTCAGCTCTGTCTTCGCCGGGTATGGACGTCGCACAGCCCGGCGGCACACTCGGCAGCAGGGCCGGGTCACTGCAGTGAGCACCGATGGTCTTGCAGGTCACGTGAGCTCTTTGCCACTACGCTATGAGAGGAAGATGTGATTGTGCCATCCAGCGGCGCACCCGCTCAAGCGCATGACGTCGATGGACGAAACGCCCCACCCCGCCAGGGACGCCTGCCTGTCAGTGTTGGAACGACGCTACGGCAGTCCATGGGTCCCGCTGGAGGAGAATGTCGAACACGAAGCCGTACTCGTCTACAGCCCGCCATAACCCATGCTGGACGCCGTCCACGCTTGTACACACCTCGTCCAGATGCCACCGGGAACCCCGGCGAGGTTCCCGGTGACGCAGGTCTTCAGCAAAGAACGGTCCGAACTTGCTACACCATTCGCGCAAGGTTTCGTGACTGATCTCAATGCCGCGCTTGTACAGTAATTCCTGAGCATCCCGGTAACTCAGGGGAAATCGGTGATACAGCCAAGTAGCGTGCTGGATGATGGCCAACGGGAAGCGGTGGCGGTAGGGTTTCGGGTCAGTCACGGCAGGTCAGCCTACCCCGATTCTGATTAAGGTAACACAACCCTCAGAGCAGGGACGCTTGACTTTAATTAAGCTGAGAATGTCGATGAATTACGACATTCTCAGCTTAATAATTTTACCGACATGCCATTTTATGCAGTTATTCAAGTCCGTGTTTATCGGGAGGCTATCAACATACTCAATTTAATTTCACAACCGAAGACTTTGACTCTTCAGAGCGCGGTTCGAATCCGCGGCGGGCAGCCAGCACCATGTTCAGGAGGTTTTGTATGAGTCTATTCGAGCGTGTGAAATCCGATCTTCTCCAGGCTCGCCGGGGTGGTCCGGACGCCGCGGCCGCGGCCGGCAGCCTGCGGGTGCTGGTCGGGGAAGCGGTGGGAATGCAGAAGAGTGCGCGCCGTCAGCGGACCGGTCCTTTGGACGACGCGGAGACACTCAGCCTGATTCAGAGGAGTGTCGTGGGCCTGAACGAGGCGATCGCGCAGGCGACGTCGCTCGGGCGGGACACGTCCGCCGCGGTGGCGGAGCGCGCGCTGCTCGCGGCGTATCTGCCGGTCACCCTCACCGACGGTGAACTCGACAGCGTAATCCGGGAGGTGCTTCGCCGGCAACCTGATGCGCGGCTCGGGGACGTCATGCGCGTCCTTCAGGCGGACCACCGCGGTCAGTACGACGGTAACGTCGCCCGGATTCGCGCCCAGGCGCTGCTGGCTGATGTTGGAATAGGTTCAGGCCGATGAGCTTGGAGAACGGCACGGCCGTGCGACGAAGACGGATCTCCGGGTCGAGCGCGCGCAGTTCCTGCAGGGCGAGCAGAGCGTAGGTCATCCACGGGTATCTGCTGTCCCAGGTGACGGCGGTTTTTTCAGCGCCACGGTGAACAGCGTGGCGGATAGGATCCGGGCGCGCAGCTGCCCGTCTTGTCCCTGGACTGTCGGGCGGACCACGTCGACGATCTGCAGGGCCAGCTCACTGGCCTCTTCGGTCGTCCGGATGGCCCGGGCGTGAGTCTTTCCGTGCGGTTGTGTTGTCTTGCGTCACGGCATGCTGAAAGCAGGGATGTCCGGAGGTTCAGACTCCCCTTGCGCTCAGTCTGTCGAGAAGCCAATGAAGGCAACACAACGCTTGTGACTGCTCATTTCCAGCACCTGTCGCCGATCACTTTCTCCTCGACAATGACGTAGGCGCTCGCAGCAGTTACACCACAATTCACTTTGAGTTGTCGCCCTTCCGCCGGACTCAGCATCTTCCAGAAGATGTTTTTGATCTGCGGAGCCTTCTTGTGCTCGACAGATTCGATGCAGGCATTGATGTTCTGCACGCTCAAGTTCTTGAGAGCGTCCTGCTGGGCATACGTGCGAATCAGTTTGACTGCTTCCCGAGTATTGCTCGGATACACAAAGTCATAGCGCATCGCATCATAGACGGTACCTCCGCCGCCCAGTGTCGGGCTGACAAGGTTGACGGTTGTCCTGCCGGAAAGTGGATAAAACAGCCCACTGAACACGGTCCAGTCTTGGTCGGTCCAGCTTTTCACCTGCCCCGTACGGAGTCTCTGATCCGGACCCACCCGCGAACGCCTGGCGGTATATGGACACTCGCCAGCAGTAAGGTGGAGAAGAGCAGAACATTCATGGTTTCCTCGATTGGGCAGGCGGATGAGGTCGGTAACGAACGTTGCCCTTGCCTCGTGAGTGTAGAGGGCACCGGCCGCAGGGAGGAAGCAGTGGATGCTGCTGCCCGGCGCTACAGTCACTTTATGGAAGACTGGCGAGCGTTCGAAGAGCTTCACCTTCAGTCCAGAACGGTCTACAGCGGGGAGATGGTCACGTTGCCGGAGACGCTTCCGCCGGTGGTCCGGGAGTTCTACGCCCGGTATGGCCTGTGCAGTTTCGGCAACTTCCTGTTCACGTTAAATCCGCTCGAATGGCAGGACGACTACCGGCCCTGGTTCGAGGCGCTGGCGGCTTCGAATGAGTTCGTGGACGCGGAAAACATGTACCCGTTCATGCGCACGGCGTTCGGGGACGTCTTTTACTGCTGCGGCAAGCAGCTGGGGTTCGTATCGGTGTCCACCGGGGCGAGCAATCACCTCACCATGAACTTCTACCTAAACGTCACGCTGACTGAGGCTGACGGCCTGCAGGACCTCTACTTCATGGGCATCTTCGAAGCGGTGGGCGGGAAGGAGAAGCTCTCGCCCCGAACCTGCCTGGGATTTCTGCCGCCGCTGGCCCTCGGAGGAGAGATCGGCGCTGAGCACGCGCACGTCGTCGACCTGAGGACGCACTTGGCGTTCCTGGCTGAATTCATAGAGGAGGTCCGGTCACCCGTCGACACGTACCTGGAGATAATCGGGCTGTGAACGCACGCTTGTAGGAAACCGCTATGTGCTTGAGCCGGGACGAGTTCGCAGAGGCCTTCGCTTTGCTGCCAGTGGCCGTGACGCCGGAGGAGGACTGGGTGCGCGCGGTGTGCCTGCATGTCCTGAACCGGGTGAAAGAGATTCCGGATGCCGGCGTGCTGTACACCACTCCCGCCCGCCACCTGTTCTGCATGAGGCACTCCTCTCTGCGCACGCCCGTTCTCTCGAACCGTACATGCCGAGCCTGCACTGTGGGCGCGTCGGGCCAGATTGGCCGCCAGGGATGAGCGAAGTTGCTCAGCGCAGGACCACGCCTACGCGACCTACCCTCTGGAATATCCGGACGGGGACCGAAAAGCCGAAGGGTACCTGAAATCGATAACCGCGTCCCTGAATTTCTGAAACGCCTCACCTGCACAGCCTGGGATGAATGCTATTTGCACTTCAAGGCGAATTCCATGGCATTCACCGGCGCGAACGGCAGGCCACTCAGCCGGCCGTTGGCTACAGTGTCCTCCCCAGGACGGTAGAGGATTCGCGTGACCTCAAACTTCGGCGGGGCGTCCAGAATGAAATTCGCCGTCAGGTTCGCCCCAGGGGTGAGCACGTTGTTGGGGCTGTGGTCGTCATCCCAGGTGTCGAATTTCTGCACCTGCCCGTCGGCGCTGGCCGCGAAGATATAGTCGTAGTTGACGTCCGTCTCGTTGGCAAGCAAGACAGTCTTCCTGGTGCCGTTGGCCACCTTGAAACTGACGACATACTTGCCGTCCTTGACCCCTGCGGAGAGCAGCGTCAGGCGGGTGACGCCATTGAACAGGGGCTGCCCTAGGCATCCCTGGATTGCCTTGATCGGTGCCACGCCACCCGCGACCAGCGCCCCGGATTTCTGCAGGTCGGTGATGGGCAGCTGCATGTATTGCTTCCCACCGACCGTGACCACGGTACCCTTGATCGGGGTGCCATTGATGTACACAGTGGGAGTTTTCGCCGTCTGGGCGAACACCGACGAGGTCAGCAGGGCAGCCAACAGGAACACATTCTTCACTGCGCCATCCTAGCAGTCACAGATCAGGGGTGCCCGAACAACGTCCGGATGGCGGTCTGGACCTCGACAGGCAGACGATCTGGAGTTCGCCATCGGTCCTCCTCGAAGGTGATCAGGTGTCAGTACGAACTGTTGATCCATGACGGGTCTTCCCTCCTTTCGCAGATCATCTTAAGGATTTACATCTCGCGAGTCTCTCTTGCAGCAAACGGAGAGCCTCCGTCCCCATTCCAGCAGAAGAACAACCCCCTATTGAGTCGGGCGCTCCTCCTTTTCAGGCAGAACGTTTCCGCACAGTCCAAAAGGTGGATGGCGCATCCCTGAGGCAGTCCTCTGATGCGCCGTGACCCAGGCCAGCACCTGCTTTCCGAAGACCAGGTCCTCCTGGAGTGGCCAAGGGACGTGGGTCCTGTTGCTGATCCGGGCCGCTGTGACCCGCAACGTCCTCAGGGTGTGTCTCTCAGGCACCCGCCATATTCTCTTCCAGAATGTGCTTGACTGACCCATGAAGACTTTCCTTCTGGCAGCGGCCGCAGGTGCGGCGATGGCGTTCAGTTCGGTGGCCAGTGCGCAGGGACAGACCTGGGAGATCCCCGGAGGGACCTACACCTTCCTCGGCTGTGGCACCGTGGCTGAGCGTGTCCAGTGTGGGCTCACCTTCGTGCAGACCGTGGACGGGGAAGGCGGGGGCTTCCAGCTCGAAGCCAGAAACGTCCAGGCGTTCTCGGCGAACGGTCAGCTCTCCCGGGCCACCCGGGTCAACGTCGCGGGCCAGGGCTTCGCGGGGCCGAATTCCGCGCCGTCCACGCAGGGCCAGCCGATCGACACCCTGTTCGAGTTGGGTGGACTGCCGATAGACACGACTTCCATCCGGGCCCTGATCATCGAAGGACATAAGCTCGACAACGTTCCGGTCTCCGGCAGTGTTCCTGTCCCCAGTGGAAGCGCGCCCGGCAGGATGACTTTCCCTCGTCAGGGCGCGACCCGGACGGCGCCGGTGACAGGGATGACGGGGATGCCCGGGGGACTGAATGTTCCGGGCGGCTTTGACGTCCAGTTCAGCGACTGCAAGCTCATCCAGGGCGCCCTGACCTGTACCGCCACCTTCACCCTGCCCCGCTGATCTTCGCTCCTTCGTCGCCCCGACCTGACGGCCGGAGCGTATTCATTTCCTGCTTGTCCGACGACCTGATAGATCTGCAGCTGCCAGGGCCCTTCATCCTAATGCCGACCGTCAGTCTCGTTGGCCACGAGGACGAGGCGGCGAGCTTCCAGAAACCGGAGCTGACCTTCAGGCGCGTGGTGACCCCATACAAGCATCAACAGGAAGCTCTGGCGGCCTGGAAGCGGGCGAACCGGCAGGGCACCGTGGTGCTGCCGTGCTGCCGACCGGGGCTGGCAAGACGCTGGTGGCCCAGTTGGCGATGCGCGACACCCCCAGAAGCACGTTGATCTGCGTGCCGACCCTGGACCTGCTTCAGCAGTGGTATTCGGGCCTGCTGTCGGCCTTCCCGGATGACAACATCGGGCTGTTGGGCGGAGGGAGCCGCGACGAGACCCCGGTGCTGGTTAGCACCTACGACTCGGCGGCGATCCATGCGGAAGAACTCGCCAGCAAGTACGGGTTGATCATCTCCGACGAAGCCCACCATCTGCCCAGCGACTTTGCTCGGGTGATCGCCGAGATGAGTCTGGCGCCGTACCGGCTGGGCCTGACCACCACACCGAAGCGCTCGGACGGACGGGAACTCGACCTGGACACGCTGATCGGGCCGGTGGTGTACGAGAAGTGGCCCGAGGAGCTGAAAGGCAGACCCTGTCGGACTACCGGGAGGTGCACATCGTGGTCAAGCTCAGTCCCAGCGAGCAGCAGAAGTACGACGAACTGATCGCCTTCCGGAACAAGTTTCTCCTCAGGATGAACATCCAGCTCGGTGGCTCGCTGGACGGCTGGCAGCAGTTCATCAAGAGCAAGCGCACCCTGATCTTCACCGACGACAACGCCACGGTGTACCGGGTCAGCCGTGACTTCCTGATCCCATCGATCACCCACCAGACGCCGACGAAAGAACGGCACGCCGTCCTGGAGAAGTTCCGTTCCAGCGCCTATCAGGTTCTCGTGACCAGCCGGTTGCTGAACGAGGGGGTGGACGTGTCGGAGGCGAGCGTGGCGGTATCAAACCAGGACCATGCTCACCTGGCATGGCGGAACGCAGTTGAAGTGGCCGTCTGCGGTTCAGACGGCCACTGGCCTCATCAGGCCCCTTACCAATTAACTTGCCAGAACCGCCCTGGTTGAGAAGCAGATCACGAAGAAGCTCGCAACGGGTTTTCTGGCACGCCTGCACCGGTACTTTGATGCCGTCATTCCCTCCAGCCTACCCCCTACTTTCGCAAGAAGTCTGGTGTCCCGAGGCTGACCATGAGGGCACACGCGCTCCTTGGTCAGCCTCCAGTACATGGTCAACAAAAAGGGCAGGGGCAGCCAGAAGTTCTGGCTGCCCCTGCCCTCGGTTTGTCCCGCACCACGGAAACGCTAAGGTGCCGTTTCAGGACCCGGAAGGGGACTTCATTTTCCCGCAGCCTTTACCGGAGCATGGTCTTTGGGATCGGCCCAGGGATCGAGAACGCACTTGATACAGCCCTCGTGCTTGTGCTTGAAGATGTCATAAGCATGCGGAGCGTCATCGAGGCCGAGCCGGTGGGTAATAATCATGGTGGGATCGATGTCGCCACGGACGATGTGATCGGTCAGGATATCGAGGTAACGGTGAACGTGGGTCTGACCAGTTTTCATGGTGAGCCCTTTGTTCATGAATGCCCCCAGCGGGATCTTGTCGCCCAGGCCGCCGTAAACGCCGGGAACACTGACGGTTCCGCCTTTGCGGCAGGCCATGATGGCGGCGCGAAAGGCGTGAGGCCGTTCGGTTTCCAGCACCCGCGTCGTCTGCTTGACGGCGTCAGCGAAGCCGCCCACGCCTGTGCCATGCGCTTCGAGACCCACGGCATCGACCACGCTGTCGGGGCCGTTGTTGCCGGTCAGTTCCTTGAGACGCTCGAACACCTCTTCTTCTTCGTAATTGATCGTTTCGGCACCCATCTTCCTGGCCAGGGCAAGGCGCTCAGGGAAGCGGTCGATAGCGATGACCCGTCCAGCACCCAGCAGCAACGCGCTCTTGATGGTGAACAGTCCCACCGGACCGCAACCGAACACCGCGACCACGTCGCCGCCCTCGATGTTGCAGTTCACAGCGGCCATATACCCGGTCGGGAGGACATCGGTCAGAAACAGAACCTGCTCGTCGCTCAGACCTTCGGGCACCTTGTAGAGGTTGGCGTCGGCGAAGATGGTGCGGGCGAACTGGGCCTGACCACCGGCGTATCCACCGGTAAGGTGAGAGTAGCCGTAAATGCCGGCAGGAGCATGCCCCCACATCGTCTCGGCGAGCTTGGCGTTGGGGTTCGAGTTGTCACAGAGCGACGTCAGGCCCTTCTGACAGTACCAACACTTGCCGCAACTGATCGGAAACGGAACGACCACCCGGTCGCCCACCTTGATGTTGCGAACCTCGGTACCCACGTCCACGACTTCACCCATGAATTCATGTCCGACGATGTCACCGTGAACCATGCTCGGAACGTACCCGTCCATCAGGTGCAGATCCGAGCCGCAGATCGCGGTGGCGGTGACCCGGACGATGGCGTCGGTGGGCAGCAGAAGTTCCGGATCAGGAACCTGTTCGACGCTCATTCGATTGATGCCTTGCCACACGACCGCTTTCATGAAGTCCTCCGGTTGTCATACATCTTGGCCTCGGCCTTGGTGAGCGCATGTTTCCGGGCGCTCGACTGTCCTTCGGTGGTGGGTTCATGTCCGAGCTCCAGCAAGCGCTTGAGCCGCCGCAGGTCCTCACCGATCTGCACGGCCGGTTCCTCACCGAGCATACGTGCGACCGCTGCGCCGAGGGTGCCGCCAGGCGGACGGTAGGTCAGCGAGACCCGTACTTCGGTGCCGCGCCCCTGCGGCGCTTCACGGAACTCGACGTGGCCCTCGTTGGGAATCTGTGAACCCTCCAGGGAGCGCCAGGCGATCCGCTGGTCTCTGACGTCGTCGGTGATCTCGGCGTCCCAGGCCACCTGCGTTCCCATCGGAGCTTTGGCCACCCAGTGGGAATGGGTCCCGTTCGCTTCAACCCGGACGCTTTCCAGATGGGTCATGAAGCGCGGCAAGTTGGTAAAGTCGCGCCAGAAGGTATACAGGTCCGTGACCGGGACCCCGATGGTCATCGCTTTCTGGACCGCGATCGTGTCGTCGGGCGTCCGCCGGATGCCAACAATCGCGTCACCGACACCACGGCCCATGGCAGCGCCGGCCAGCAGAAGGGCGCCCCCGGTTCCGGTCGCGATGCCGGTCTTGCCCGACTGCCGCACACTCAGAAAAATCAACCCCAGGCCAACTCCACCCATCAGGAGGCGTTCGACTGGACTGGAATTCTGGGGACTCAGGGTCTGGTCCGGCATCAGCGCTTCTCCTTTCTCAACCGCTCGATGATCGAGGGCTCATGCGGACGGGTCAGGGCACGGGCACATAGGACGTCCACAACCGTGATTGCGGTCAGGAGGGCCAGGGTGTTGCCGGTATGTTTACGTCCGCTGGGTGTGTGGGGAGACACTTTGCCCACCGTCGCCAGGTCCAGCACGTCACCGGCCACCCGTGACCAGACCCAGGCCGCCCTCGCCGCCGGTGATGATTGCAGCAGCAGTCCCAGACCGGCCACCACTTCGCGCGTTCCATACAGCCGTACCAGCGTGGAGTGCTCTGGCGCGTTCAGAAAACGAGTCAACCGGCCAGGCGAGGAGAGTTCTACAGCGCCCAGACCCAGGCTGAACCAGCCGAGTGCTCTTGCCACTTGCTGTGCTTCCATCATTTCCCCCTCTAACCCTAACGGCGCGCCGTTTCAGCTGTTCGCTCGCGAGGTCTTTATACTTGCCGCCAGCCCGGCCCGGCACAAGGCCAGCGTATTGTCCTCTGCTTTAGAAGCACTTCACCTATTCCGTAGCTGGGCTCCGCAGCAGCGCAGGCACATGACCATTTTTGCTGGACCTTTCCAGTGGTTCCGGAGAGTGGGAGCTTTCTGGCGATTCACTAAGTGGTTATGTCAAGTTAGCCATGCTTCGTGTGAAACATGAGCATCAGCCTGCCTGATTTCGCAGTCAACAGGAGATGACCTCTCCTCCAATGCATTAATTATTACGTCAACAACTATAATGGTCGATGTCTATTGTCCATCAACTTATAACAACAAGTAACATGAGTCACTCAACACTTAACTTGACAGAACCGCTTCAAAAATCAAAGACGAGCACAAGCATTCCTGGTCCTGCATGCCCGCGTTTCGAACCTTCACCAGCACACCCGCACGACCGTTCCCGCCCACCTCCGCAGATCGAACCAGAACCATGCCCACCTGGCATGGCGCAACGCGGTTGAAGTGGCCGTCTGAAGTTCAGACGGCCACTGATCTCATCAGGCCCCTCCCCAATTCACTTGCCAGAACCCCTTGATCTCGGTGCACACCTCATCCAAAAACCACCGGGAACCCTGTCGGGGTTTCCGGTGCCGCAGTTCTTCAGTGAGGAGGGGCGCGAACTCGATGTTTCACTGGCGGAACGTCTCTTGGCTCACCTAGATGCCGCGTTCCTGGAGCAAATCCTGGACGTCACGCCGGCTAGGTGAGACGCGGTGAGAGGGCCAGAAGGCGTACTGGATGCTGCTGAGTGGAAAGCGGTGGCGGTAGGGCATGCGGTCAGTCACAAACAGTCGGTCTACTGTTACTTAACTTGCCAGAACCGTCTTGTTTGAACATCTTCAATATTTTTTGATCGGAATAAAAGAAAATAGCCAGTAGGTGAACCTTTATATTTCGGTGAAATACCTTTCTCCCATATTCCAATCGTTCTTTTCCAACGCTTTCAAAGTACTCGCAGCTATATCTTGGATACTGGTATCCTCATCATCTCTCAAATACGCGAGCAAAGGGCTGATTTCCTTTTTCCAACCGATAAAATAACTGCAGCTCGTGCAGGCATAAAATCTGATATCGGGATTAGACGAGGAAAAGGCCTTTTTGTAGCAACGCAGTATTTTTTCATCAGGAACGTCATTTGAGATCAAACACGCGTAATAGATGTCTGTCGGGTCTTTAAGCTCTGTAGCAAGTTCAATTGCTTGTTCGTAAGCACAAACTTCAAGCGCGCTGTACTTGTTATCTCCTGAATCATATATTTCATCGACGATCTCTTTTACATCCTCTCCAATGACGGTGAAGAAATATTTTTTGGCAGCATGGTCCCACATCACGTGAACCTGACCTGCGCCGGAATCGAAGATGTAATGAAGAAAGTTTTTCTCTTCTTGCTTTGAGAGCAGTGTCCAGTCCTGATTGTCGCAGTAGGCCACGGCCTCATAGGGTTCCGCGCCTGGTTTAAGTGGAATTCTTTGGAACTTTGCCATTGGGTTACCTTAGATTTCTCAACACCGCTGCGAGAAGATCGGTTTTGAACTGGGTTGTCACATAGTGTGAAAACTCCGCCGGATTCCCGAAATCCATCTTCTTTGAATCCATTCTCCCTTCGATCCAATGTCTGCAGAATTCCAGCTGACGATCCCTCTGCTCCGCCTACTTCGCATTTCTGCTCATTTTGCGCCCGTCGAGGGTTGCGTCGTCCAGTTTGCCTTCCTGCTCAATGCGGTTCATGGCTGCCACAGCACTGATCTGGGACGGGGGAAACAAGCCTCGTCCATCTGCTCGGCCTGTAAACGCATCCTTGAACTTCATGGTGCCATTTGAAACGTTGTCCAGCAACATGGTCGAGAACGCGACCACCGAATTGTTCCGGGCAGGCTCGACCGTGAACAGCAGGTAGGTGATCTCGGCAACATGCTGGCTGGAGACATGATCGACATCTGCCACTGTACGCCCCTGTGCTCCTCTCCGGATCATCGCTGCCACCTCACGTTCTGCCTGTACAGGCGTGAGCGCTGGATTGCGGCTCTGGACCGCCTCCGTGAGCCTCTACAATGTGACTTGAATTTCCGGGTACGAGCCACCGCCGGTCACCTTCACTTCAAGTGTTCCCACCGTCTGCGAAGGATTTCTCCGGCTTTTTGTATGTTTCACCGTTCTCGTGTTGACATCATAAAAGGTTTGCTGACCTGCCGTCCGCGCCGCCACGGCGTCACGCAAATCCGATGCGGCGCCCACGTAACCGCCCTGTGGCACGAGAATCTGATTCGTGGCCGAGTCACCCTTCTTTTCCTGCCGCTGTTGGGCAACGTGCTGGGCAGCCGCCCTGACACGCGGATCGGCCATCACTGTTTCACCGACCTCATTGGCGACCCTCAGGATGTCGCGCTGCTGAGGCATATAGCCCGTGAGCACACTTCTGGAATTCCGGTCAAGGCCAGCTCCGGTTCGGACGGCGCTGCGTGTGGGGCTCACAGCGCTTCTGGCCTGTTCACCAACTTCTGGTGGCCGCTCAAGCGCTTCTTTACTCCGACCCGCGACCAGGCCCGGCGTGGCACCTGCTGGGACTTCGCCGCCCTGGCCACCCTGGAGAGCCGGGAACTGGTGGTGTCCGACCATGAGGTCAACCTCTCGGAGCAGTTCATGGCGCAGCGGACCAAGCCGCTGTGGGACAACGCCGACGACTTCGACGGCTCCACGCCGGCTGCCCTGTTGAACAATGCCGTCACCACCGGCACCCTGATTCCTCAGGAGAATTACTGGACCTACAACCCGGCATCGGGAAGACCCGACAACGCCTTCCAGGAGGATGATCCCGCAACGCCAGCAGTCAACGAGCAGATCGCCGGCACAGCCGCGTCCTATGCCGGCGCTTGCAAGACTTACGCCCCGGGCGGAACCTGCTCAGAAACCTCGCACGAGTCCCCGATGGTCTGCGCGAAAATCTTTCCCTTGGACAAGTACGTCTGTGCGTACGGCTCGGTGCAGGCCAGCACGACCGGCGTCAAGGCTGACAAGCTGGTGTCCGTCTGGTACAACAACAACGATTCGAAATTCCCGCTCTTTACTGTCCGGAACCACTTGAACAACGGTCGCGCTCATCGCCCGGCTGGAAGTCAACAGCACCTGGCAGCCGGACAAGGACGGGTTTCTGACCGACCTGAGCGACCAGAAAAGCCGGGGTGGGCATTTCGTGCTGGTCGTCGGGTATGTCTCCAACACGACGCTGGCGCAGCGGCTGCCCAGCGCGCCGCAGGGTGCGGGCGGCGGCTACTTCATCAAAAACTCCTGGGGCTGCACCGCTGGTGACAGCGGGCTCTACTACGTGCCGGTGGAGTACGTCAAGAAATACTTCACCGACCTGCTGGTGCTCGACATGAGTAAGGCGCGCAGCCAGACCTGGACCGACGAGGTGGTTCAGTTGCTGCGCGTTCAGATCAACAAGCCGACGGGCGGCCAAGTGCTCGAAGCTGGCAAGCCCTATGGTTTCGCGGCCACGGTCATTCAGCTCAGTCCAGGACCGGCAAAGACGCTCGACTGCTCCACGCTGATCTGGAGAACCAACCTGAGTGGCGACGGTAGTGGTGTCGGCTGCACGCCCACCTGCACCTTCAAGGACGCAGGGGTTCACCAGGTGCGGGCCTCGCACATTCAGGGCGGGAGAAACGCCTACGATCTGGTAAGCGTGACAGTGCGTCAGAACACTGCGCCCAACATTCAACTGTTCAAGCCCCTGACCGGGACCAGGTATCAGGCGGGTAACACCATCACCCTCAACGCCCTGGTCGGTGACCAGGAGAGTGACTCGCTGCTCTACGCCTGGCGACTGGTGCTGAATCCTGGCACGGCTCAGGCGTCAAGCAGGGACATTCCGGGTGCCACCGGCGTGGTGAGCGGTACCCTCAGTCCGAACTTCGCGACAAACAAGGCCCTGCCGACTTTCACGACGACCCTGGCAGATCTCGGTGCTCAATGTGAGTCCAGTGTTCGCTCTTACGTCGTAGAACTGTACGTGACCGATGGATTCCCCGACGGTGACCCTGGGTTGTCCTCGACGGCGAGCCTCACGATCTACAAAGGCAGTTGCAAGCCCTGAGCAGTCGCCACAATGGAAAATCTTCACGGCTTGATGGCGGCCGTCAGGGTCGGCCCGTCCAATAGAGTGCCCGCCCTGATTCAGGACAGCTTTGCAGCGCGGCCACCGGAGATGCAGTCCTGGACGTTCCAGGTTTGAGCTTGCTCCGGTTCTGTCAGATTCATCGTATCGCTGGTAGACAAAGCGCAAGGGTGGCTGAAGTTCAGGCCACTTCACGCCGAATCTGGAAGGCTTGGTATTGGTTGCCTCTTCTGCCGTGGGCGGGAACCGTCGTCTGGAATGGGACCTCAGCTGCGCAGTTCCAGTTAAGCAATGCATTTCAGATTTGCAGGGTGATGGGCTTCAGATTCGGCTGGGCTGACGCACTGAGCAGGCCTCCTGCGAAAGTGGGGCGGTAGGCTGGAAACACAACGGCGCTGAAGTATGGCCAAGCTCTACAGCTGAACAGGGCACCGCTTCGACGACAGCCTGGGGTCAATCCAGAGGCGGCACGGCGTCCCCTGGATCTGCTTTGACCAGGCTGCCGGTGGTGTGGTCGGGCGGGTCAGTCGTCGAGGCTGAGCGTCAGGCTCGTCCGCAGATCCGGTGCGGTCCCCTCGACCTTCCGGACGCCGGTACCGACAGCCAGGAACTCGAACACGTGGTTGTCCCAGTTCCGGCTGCTCTCACTGACGTTCACGCCGACGATCCCGGTCGCGCCGGCTCTTTTCGCCTCCTCCTGCATCCGGGTCATCGCCAGTTCCCGGGCATGGTACAAACTCTGGGTGTAATTTGCCATCTCGACGTTCTGACCCAGATTTCGCAAACTTTGCATCATTCCCTGGTGTGCGACGTGGTAGACGCAAGTGCCCATCACGAGACTGACCGGCCGGTACCCGGCCCGGTGAAGTTTGTACAGGTCCTGTCCCGACAGGTCGCTGGTGAACGGTTCACGGCCCGGATGACGCTCACCTTGTGGCAGCCGCACGGCCGTACCGACCGCGATGAATTCCGACAGGCTGCTTTCCAGCCCCAGGTGCTGGCCGCCGATGTCAAGGCGCATTCCTACGATACCGTCGGCGCCCAGGTACCGGGCCTCCTCGATCATCCGGTTCATCGCCAAATGCCGGGCGCTGTACATCGCCTGCGTCAGCACCGAGAGTTCCAGGCTTTCCCTCCACCTGGCGAACTGGAAGCCCAAGTGATACACGCTTGTGCCCATCGCCAGCCCGATCGGTTCGTAGCCGAGTTCTTCGAGGAGCAGGAACTCCGAGACCGAGAGGTCGCTGCTGAACAGCGCTTTCTTGTTCTCATCAAGGCGGGCGGACGTTTCTTGACTCAGACTCATGGGGCCTCCAGGGCAGCGAAAGAACAGACGGACGAAATCAAAGCAGCGGCCGAACCGACTGACCGACCCGTCCCGATTGGGTGGACAGGGCCTCCATCAGGCGCTGGATCCACTCATCCTGCGCCAAATCTTGATGGGCGAGATCGACACCGCTGACATGGTGAACAGTCCGGTAATGCACTTGACCATCTTGTACCACCAGATCGAAATGCTCGCTGCCCAGGCGTACCCTCAGCTGGCTCAGTGCAGGACGTCCGAAGAGCCAACGGCGCTGGTCGGTTCGTCGGGTGAGGTGGGGCAGAAGCTGCTGCAAACGTGTGGCGAGTCGCTCGGCCTGTTCCAGCGCGTCATGATGGTCGAGCCTGAGGTTCGCAGCAAAGACATCAAGAGCGAGATCGGCATCAAGTCCGTCCGGATCAAAGGCACTGGCCATGTCCGAGCCTAGCATCACAGCTTTACCCAGTGGCCCTCTTCAGTCGGAGGCAACGAGGCAACCGCTCGGAAACGTCGGCGACAGGCAGATGGCTCAAAAATTTGACATTCTCGATCTTACATGCGTTGTTAACATAGGCCTTAATGCAGAGGCTCAAACGAGTGTTCTCAGGACAAGCGTCGACAGGGCAAGCTTAACTTCACAGGCATGAAGGTAGACCTGGCAGTGGACACGCTTGGTCACTTCCTCGCTTTGCTGAACACACCAGGGACAGATCGGGGGCCCGTGCCTCGAGGCTCACGACAGGGCAGTCGTCACGGTCGAGGTCGCGTATGCCGATCAGCAATACACCGGATTGTGTTGCGTTCACCGGATTGGGACAGGCGGACCTGTTGTGGCCGACTTGCATCCCTCTCACCGTCTGCCTCTGAGTTATCTGAACGTTCAAGAACTGCTGTACCAGCGCGGTATCGAGGTTGGTCACGAGACGTTGCGCGAATCGTGAATCAAATTCAGTGTCATGTTCGCGGAAGACTGACGCCATCTGGCTGAAGTGTGTACAAGCGTCGAAGGTGTCCGTCATTGGCTCCGGAGAGCTGTTCATGAGCAAGGCTTCGTGTTCGATGTTCTTCAGCGGCATCGCGGCACCGAGGCTGCGAACACCTTCCTGACCGAACTGCTCAGGGAATACGTTGTTTCAGAGGTCATTCTTTCCGATCAACTCCGCAGGTATGGTGCTGCGATCAGGGAGATCCTGAGCCTGGCCGACGTCGACCATCAGCAGGTCATGTCAACGGCCCGCTGCAACAACGTCATTGAGCAGGAATACCGATCTACACGGCGAAGCAAGCGTCCTCATGGGGGCTGTCCTGCTCAAGACGGCAGTTGAGATTCAAGTGGAGGCAACGTGCACAGGAATTCTTGAATCGGCACGCCCGAATCATCAATCCACCTCCACTCCTGGACCGGCGCTTCTGTCCAGACCGGACGAACGAAGCGTTCCAGACGTGGCCGCTGGTCGCTGCGGGGATGGCCTGAGCCACAGGCCACGCCCGCTCTCGGCTTGCCGTGACGCCAATTAAGGCGACACAACCGCAATAGAGGTGCAACTCCGGTCCTGGCCTCCTTGGACCTGTCATGTGCCTCCTCTGCAGCCTTGCCTTGTGACCTGTCCAGACCCGTTCAGATAGATGTTGACGGGGTCAGTGTCAAAACCCTGAACGGGGTGAAGGGGCGAACGAGGTGACAACGCGGACTGTTGTTCCAGCTCGACGGTGTTGCGGAACACAAGCGCCTCAACGACCGGCTCTCCGGGTGCGTCCTGCAGCCGCTCCCCGCCCAGCTGGCCCTGCACGCCTGTGATGGACAGAAAGCGCCCTCGCAGACGTTGAAGGTCTGCGGGGGCACTCCAAGCGGGCTTCAGAACCCGAAGGCTTCCAGCTCCGGTGGCAGCGACTCGTTCCTCATGACGGTCACGTTCGCCACCGCCGGTTGCACCTGCTCGACGACCGGGCGGGTCTTCACGCGCGCAGGCACGGGAGCAACTCCAGCCGGGGGAACGCTCACCGCGGTGACAGAGGCCAGGAGGCTCGCCTCGGCGGCCTCCGCGGTTCCAGCGCCACTGTGGAGCGGGTGGGTGGCCGGGCGACTGCTGGCGAGACGCTCGACCACGCCCGGACGGATCGAGCTGAGCCTCCGACCGAGCCACGTCAGACGCTGATCCTCCAGGGCCAGCGGATCGCCGCTTGTGCCACGGCTGATCGTCACGCCCTGCCGGACGGCAAGGTGCAGCCCACGCACCAGGCGTGCCAGATCATCCTGGCCGAGCGACGCGTGCGCCGGATCGAGATTCCAGCGGCTCGCCATGCCGGTGGCGACTGTGACCGCCAGGACGTCGTGTTCCGCGCCGGTGTCGGTCGTCAGCTCTGTGACGACCATGACGTGGTTCAGACGCCCGAGCAGGTCCAGTCCCTGACGTTCGAGGGCCGGGTGCCCGCTGCCGAGCAGCAGCAGTCCGAGCAGCGCGTTGACGTTCCGCGCCTCGGCCGTGGACGGTTCCGCTGGGCGCTCAGTGCGCTGGATGACTGCGCTCAGGGCCGCGCGGGCTTCCTGGAAGAGTTTCCGGTCCTGAGGCGCAGCGGTTTTTGAGCGTTCCGGCAGGGTCAGTTCCGGTGCAGTTTCGTCATGGATGGCGGGGGTGATCTTCTGGGATTTCCGGATCATCTGAACTCCTGCGGAGGAGCGAAAAACACCCCCGTCTCGAAGCAGATTATATCGCGCCAGGAGCGAGAAAAACCGTGCTTAGCCCCCTATCTCGGCAGGACATTCTTGGGTGGGACAGGTGATCGGAATGGCCCGCGATCAGGTCCGCCTGAACTGCCTTGCTGCCTCCATGATGGCCCACCGGTTCTTCCCGGTTGCCGCTGGCCACACGGCGACGATCAGGGTTGTACCCACCACGATGTCCGCAGGCTGCTTCGGAATGCCGGTCAGCCCGTGTCCAGGGTGATGCTCACCAGCGACATCGTGAACGTGACAGGCAGCACTTGACGATCCACCCACCGCCGCGGGATTCGCTGATCACCACAGCGTCCAGGAAGCTGCACGACCGCACCCTGTAACGCCAGCGTCGCGGCGGTTGCGCCGTATACACTCACAACCGCAATGCACAGGGACGAGTGCATCCACGTGTGGTTGAGAGAGTTCAGAGGTGCCTCCAGAGACGGGGGCCCCCCATTCAGCGGTGCTCCGTGGCGGGCGCCAGATCGCCGATGTGCTGCCCCTGCCCTGCAGCGTGGCAATGGTTGGGTACGGTGCGCTCTACGGAGTCCTGGTCGGTGCGCTGCTGTCACTGCTGGGAACTGTCAGGGCCGCTGTGTTCGGGCTCCTGCTGGGCCGCCGTGGTGCCGGCATGGCCCGCTTGCTGGGCTGGCGCTGACTCTGGCCGCCGCACGCGGGACAAGCTTGCCGAGCAGCAGAAGGCCAGCCAGATGATGTTCGAAATGCGGCAACGACAGACGTACTCAGCACCGCCCTTCCGGCCGTGTTGACGTCACTGGAAGCAGTGGTGAGGGAACTGGAGTACGCCATGGCAACGCTGGTTGCTGAAGTCTGAAGTCGCGCCGCGTGTTGACGGTACGGGGAATCGGTGTGGTCCTGGCCGCTACCGTTCTGGCTGAGGTCGGTGGCATCGAGCGGTTTGAGAACGCGCGTGAGTTCGCAAGAGACTGTGGCGCTGCCCCGGTCGACCGGGGCAGTCGGAAGAACACGCGGTGGTGCCTGAGGGTAGGCGGCAATCGGCAGCTCAACAGGGGACTTCACCTGAGGGCACTGACTTGGCTGCGCTGTGAACAGCGCACCAAGATAGACGAAAAAGGGAAACACAAAACAGGCGGCGCTCCGGGCACTCAGGACGTACTCACCTCGGAAGTTGTTCCGAACATTGCAGGCCAGCCGTGCTGAACTGCTCCCGGCCCCCTTTTAGTTTCTTTTTCTGAGCTGATTTAAGAGGCCAGGTTCGGGTATTGAGCGGGAGTACAGCCGAAGGACGTGCTGAACGGTGAATATTGGAAAACGTGGCAATCGGGCTTGCGGTTGGATACAGACGATGAGCCTACCGGATATACCTTACCGGAACCTCCGGACGAGTCCTGACGTTCTTCCGAATCAGACCACTAACGGTCTTTATCTTCAGTCCCTGAGGGCAATGGCGTGACGCTCTGGTGACGTTGACGCCAGCGCAGTGAATGTCCGAACGGATTGAGCGCCGCGTCGACGGTCATTTCGCGGGCCGTTCGTCGTCCCTGGGTCGCTTTGGCGAGCTCGGCGACGCTGGCTTTCGGCGTGCGGTCCTCGTACAGCAGGCCGTTCTTTTCCTGAAAGGTGTCCGTCAACTGGGTGTAGCAGTAGCCTGAGAGCCCGCGGCACTCATGGATGGTACTGAGCAAAGCCTGGTAATCGTGCAACAGGTCCGCTTCCGAGTCCGACTCGGTGTAGCCCCAACCCAACTCGTGTTCGGGGAAATAAGCGATGCCGCCGAATTCCGAAAGCATAACCGGCTGAATACGTGAATCGAAATCGTCGATGGTGATGGCACGGTCGGCGGGCTGCTGCTGAGTCAGCGTGTTGCGGGTGGATTCCAGGGTGCCGTAACGTCGCAGCAGCGCTTCGGTCTCGTCGGCATAGTCGTGAATCGTCACAATGTCAGTGGCGACGTGCTCCCAGCCGTCATTGCCGATCACCGGGCGGGACTGATCAAGTGTCTTCGTGAGGTGGTAGAGCGCCCGTACATAGTCGCGGTGGGCGAGGTTGGTCGGCAGATCCGGCACGCCCCACGATTCGTTGAACGGCACCCAGGCCACGATGCAGGGGTGGGAAATATCGCGCCGGATCACCTCGGTCCATTCCCGGGCCACGCGCTCGACCGCCTTGGAGGTGAAGCGGTAGGGGCTGGGCATCTCTTCCCACACCAGCAGACCGAGCACGTCGCACCAGTACAGCCAGCGCGGGTTCTCGATCTTCTGGTGTTTGCGGGCCCCATTGAATCCCAGCCGCCGCGTCAATTCCACGTCGCGGCGCAGTTCGTCGTCGGTGGCGGTCATCAGGCTCTCGGGCCAGTAGCCCTGGTCGAGCACCATCCTGAGGTAGTAAGGGCGGCCGTTGAGCAGAAACCGATTGCCGCGCACCTGCACCGAGCGCAGCGCCGTGTAACTGCGCACCGTGTCGATCACCTGATCGCCCTGAAGCAGCTCAATCTGCACGTCGATCAGCTGCGGGTGGTTGGGGCTCCAGAGCAGCTCGTTGCGGAAGTCGTCGATGCCCGGGTCGGCCAACGCGATCTGGCGGGTGATTTCCGGGTGACTGACCGAGTAACGGTCATCGGCCAGCACCTCCTGGTCGCGGTACATACGGACCCTCACCGTCAGGTCCGGGGTGATCGGTCCGGCCACCTCAATGGTCGCGCCAATCTGCCACTTCTCCATCTCACTGGTCCAGGTCAGGTGATGGATCCGGGTTTCCGGTACGCTCTCGATCCAGACCGGCTGCCAGATGCCGGTGGTTCGCGGATACCAGATCGAGTGCGGTTCGAGCTGCCAGTCCTGCTTTCCGCGCGGCTTGGCGAGGTCCTGCGGGTCGTCGTACGCCCGGACCACGAGCTCCACCGACTCATTGGCCTGAATCTGCTGGGTGATATCAGCGGTGAATGGGGTATGTCCGCCCTCGTGGTGTGCCACCAGCCGGCCGTTGACCCAGACGGTGGCCACATAGTCCACGGCTCCGAAATGCAGCAGCAGCCGCTGTTCGCGTTCCTGGGGAGTGGGGGTGAGGGTCAGCCCATACCAGACGGTGTGGTGGAATCCTTCGTCGTGAATCCCGCTCTTCCGGCTCTCCGGTGCATACGGCACCACGATCTCGCGGTCGAACTGAACCTCGCTCGGATGTTGCCAGCGTCCCTCGTCGTCGTAGCAGAACCGCCAAGTGCCGCTGAGGTCCCGCCAGTGATCGCGTTCCAGAAGGGGGTCAGGATGTATGGAATGGTTCACCGGTACTCCTTCGTCGTGTCCAGGCAGGATGCCCGAGAACGATGTGAATTTCAGACCTGAAGTCCCTGCAGGTTTGTGCCCTGATGGATGCGTACGCCAGGAGCACGCCGCAGAGCCGTGTGAGTCCTCTCGGCGCAGTATGCCCACCACAGTCGGTGAGCTGATTAGGGCGCTGCCCGTTCTGGTCAGCCTAACGTTTAGATTGAGGACCAAGGGCGGGATCGGGGCCAACACCTTTCCCAAGATGAACCTTGGCACCGCACGGCTGACCACGGCCCGCGATCAGCCGCTTGAGCAGCTCCGGCATCGGCGTGCTCAACGGCCAGGGTCGTTGTGGACATTCCTCGGGTGCAGGCCGTCCTCGTCAATGTGGCGCTTCAGGTTGGCGGCGGACGCCATGCCAACTCCCCATACTTCAGGGCCGATGCAGGTGACACAGCCTGCTCGGCTGACCGTTTGGTCATCCGGCTTCCTCCGCTGCGCACAGTCTATTCAGCAACGTTTTTGGGATTGCCGGCCATCGCCTGGGCATGGTTGAGCGCTGCGACCAGCAGAACGCCGCCCAGGATGTTTCCACACAACGCTGGAAGCATGAAGCCCAGCAGGTAAGTGCTCCAGCTGGCCACCCCGGTCACCACCAGATACAGCACCTCCACCGAGCCGGCAATGATGTGACTGAATTCACCCAGACCTACCAGAAACGTCACGATCACGATGATGCTGACTTTTGCCGACTGGGCGGAAGGCAGCAGCCAGACCATCAGGGCGATCAGCCAGCCGGCGAAGATTCCGCGCAGCAGGGTGGTCGAGAAGTCCGGAGCTGAGGCGGCCTGACCGATCTCTGCAAAGGTTCGGCGGGTTGAAGCGTCGAAGACTTCGGTATGACCGATCACCCAGGCGAAGATCAGCGCGCCCGTCAGGTTGGTCAGCAGCACCGTCAGCCACAGCCGAAGCACCTGCCAGAGCCGCGACAAGCTCCACTCCTGCAGCAGCGGCAGGATCGGCGTGAGGGTGTTCTCGGTGAACAGCTGCTGCCGTCCGAGAATCACGATCAGGAAACCGACGCTGTAGCCGAACTTGCTGATCAGGGGCCGCCATGAGGTGTCAGGCAGGGCATGCTGCAGCAGCCCCTCTGCCACCAGCGAGAAGCCCATAGAGAGACCGGCCGCGAGACCCGACCACGCCAGCGCCGCCATAGGGCGGGCCAGTTCCTCGTTGCCGAGATTGCGGATGACCTCGTGGACCACCAAGGGCGAGATCGCGGCCCGTTCCTCAACCTGCTGGGCCTCATGTTCCTGCAACTTCGGTTCCTGCTGACCTCCGGTCATCGTCCGCCGCCCCTGTGCCGGATCTCGTGGTTGTCCCTCTTCATTGGCGCCCCCGGTTCCGATTCTTCTCCCCCGAAGCGTCTGGTGGGTGAAAATGAAGGCTGGCTGGGCGTTTCCACTGCACTTGCTTCAGAGGCAGGAGGTCAGCACCGGCAAGAATCGATGGTGATAATCGCCGTGGCTTTTCCTGGCGTCCGCGGAGCTGATGGTGGGGGTGGATTGTGTGTCCCCGAAGCTTGCTGCATTTGCTGGTCGACGGTCCATGTTCCGACGTGATCCGGACGCTTCGCTGACCAGAGCGTGTGCACTGTCCGCGCTGCCGTGCTGAACAGTCACGCACGCTCTTCGAATTCACTTCCCTGGATGACGATCGCATGGAGGACTGCACTTCATGCACACGGTCGACCAAGTCCTCCAGGCCCTCCAGAAGGCGCCAACGAACCGAAGTTCAGAGGCCTTCACGGCGCTGAACCGGCAGCCCGTTGATACTCTCTCCCCGGATCCCAAAGCCGCTGCGGAACTCCTGAACCGTCGGCTGGATGCCGGTCGGCCCAGCAATGCTGACCGGGATCTTGAGGATGACGTCGCCGAAGAAGATCTCCCGGCCCTCGTTCGCCGGTAGCTTTCCGCTCTGCGCCTGACGCACGCGCCGAGACGTGTGAAACACTGGACGCATGCGTCCCGTCCTGGCCACGGCCCTGCTGCTCCTGACCGCCCTTCCGGCCCTGGCCGAAGGAAGTGCCGCCCACAGCGGCCCGCCCGCCTTCCTGGGACAGCTCACCCTGCTGCTGCTCGTCAGTGCGGCGGCCGCGTACCTGTCGTTCCGGGTGGGCCTCGTGCCGATCATCGGGTTCCTGCTCGCGGGCGTCCTCGCCGGGCCGTCCGCGCTCGGCCTGATCCGCGATCCACAACTCATCTCGGACGCCAGCGAGATCGGTGTGATGCTGCTGCTCTTCACCATCGGGATCGAGTTCAGCCTCGACCGGCTCGCCCGCATCGCCCGCCTGATCTTCCTGGGCGGCGGCCTGCAGGTGCTCCTCACGGTCGCCCTGACGGCCCTCGTTCTGATGGCCTTCCACGTCACCCTTCCGAACGGTGTGTTCACCGGCTGCCTCATCGCGCTGTCCAGCACGGCCATCGTGCTGAAACTCCTGTCCGCGCGCGGTGGCAATGGCACGCCCGCCGCGCAGGTCAGTCTCGGCATCCTGATCTTCCAGGACCTCGCGGTGGTCGTGATGGTCCTGCTGATTCCCATGCTGGCCGGGCAGGGCGGCGGCCTGGGCGGCGTGTTCGTCGCGCTTCTCAAGGCGGCCGGCATCATCGCGCTCGTCCTCGTCGCCGCACGTCGCCTCGTGCCGCCCCTGCTGGAAGTGGTGGCCCGCACCTGCAGCACCGAGATCTTCCTGCTGACTGTCGTCGCCCTGTGCTTCGGCACG